>Ga0160430_100061_pt1 | contig 116154 bp, 118 predicted proteins | sample HID1971I_E0MG_FD_108274 | JGI IMG/M metagenome (GOLD analysis project Ga0160430, IMG submission 108274) | Enriched millipede-associated microbial communities from UW Madison campus, WI, USA - HID1971I_E0 MG | ecosystem: Host-associated > Arthropoda: Insects > Digestive system > Unclassified ...
CGTCTGGGTCTTGATCTCACCCGTGAGGTGGTTCATGAACTCGGCCTCGACGTACAGCGGAGCGGCGTAGGTCTTGCCACGCTCCTTGCACTCCTCGATCGAGTACTTCTCCGGCTCGAGGTACGGGTTCGTGAACGACAGCTGCATCGTCTCGCCGAGGTCCTCGATGGGAGAGATCTCCTCGAAGATCTCGCCGAGGCCGCTGTTCTCGTTCACGTCGGTGCGGCCGGCCTTCTTGGCCTCGGCAACGCGCGCCTTCCAGGCGTCGTTGCCGACCAGCCAACCGAAGGACTCGGTCTGTAGTGCGAGAAGGTCAGGGACCGTCAGCGTGTCGGAGATCTTGGCGAACGAGAGGCGGGAAGCTCCGCGTCCGTTCTTCGTGGTGGTGGATGTGGATGCGTTGCGAGCAGCAGCCAAGGGAATAACCTCCGTGAGCCCCGCAGGGCTTCTCGATTCCTTTGTCGTCAGGTGGAGTGTGCGCTCGAAGACCTCAACGAATGCCGACCACCATATGAGGGCAGGGAGAAGCGAGCGCAACTACCAACTATACGTGTGATTCTGCGACATGGCAAGCGCAGTCCTTGACCAATCTCGGATGCTGCGGTAAAAGAACCCGAGGACCGGGCCGAGATGCCTCGGCCCGGTCCTGTCAGGAGGCGATGTTGAGCTCGTTCCCCGGGATCGACGCGAGCAGACGACGCGTGTACGGGTCGCGCGGATTCGTGAAGATCTCCTCGGAGGAGGCTGCCTCCACCAACGCGCCGTCCTTCATGACGCACACGGAGTCGCTGATCAGTCGCACCACCGCGAGGTCGTGCGAGATGAACAGATAGCTCAGCCCGTACTCCCGCTGCAGGTCGCCGAGCAGCCGCAGGATCTGATCCTGCACCAGCACATCGAGCGCCGACACCGGCTCATCGCACACGATCAGATCGGGCGACAGCGCGAGCGCCCTGGCGATCGCGACGCGCTGGCGCTGACCGCCCGACAGCTCGGAGGGGTACCGCCGCAGCATCGACTGCGGCAGCGCCACATCGTCCAACAGCTGCCGAACGCGCTTGCGCCGCTCGGCACCGCTCCCCCGCTTGTAGAAGTCGAGGGGCTCGGCGATCAGTCGTTCGATCGTGAACATCGGGTTCAGGCTCGAGTACGGATCCTGGAAGATCGGCTGCACGCGCTGCCGGAAGTCCTTGGTGTCCGCCCTGCTGAGCGAGGAGATGTCCTTCCCCTCGAAGCGGATCAGGCCGCTGGTGGGCTCGATCACTTTCAGCAGCATCCGCGCCGTCGTGGTCTTCCCGGACCCCGACTCCCCCACGATCGCGACCGTCTCGCCGCGCGGGATCGCGAGCGACACGTCCTTGACCGCGACGAAGTCCTCCTTCTGTCCCCGCACGGGATACACCTTGGTGAGGTGCTCGATCTCGACGATGTTGTCGACCGGTGCGGCCTGATGTGCTGAGCCTGTCGAAGCATCCGTCCCGTCGACTTCCGCCGGATCCTTCTCCCGGTCCTTCGTCTGGAACGCCGCCGGCTGCAGCCGCGCGACCGCGACCGACGGCGCCGCCTTCACCAGGGACTGCGTGTACGGATGCTGCGGAGCCTCCAGGATCTGCCGCGCATCGCCCTGCTCCACGACCTTGCCGCGGTGCATCACGATCACGCGCTCCGCGCGCTCGGCGGCGAGACCCAGGTCGTGCGTGATGAGCAGCACCGCGGTGCCGAGCTCGCGCGTCATCGCCCCGATCTGATCGAGGATCGTCTGCTGCACCGTGACGTCGAGCGCGCTCGTCGGCTCATCGGCGATCAGCAGGCGCGGCTTGCACGCGAGTCCGATCGCGATCAGCGCGCGCTGGCGCATGCCGCCGGAGAACTCGTGCGGGTACTGCTTCGCACGGCGCTCTGGATCGGGCAGGCCTGCCGCTGTCAGCGCCTCGACCACCTTCTCCTGCACGTTCTGCCTGGTGGCCAGTCCGTGCGCGAGCAGCGTCTCGGCGACCTGCGTGCCGATCTTCGCGACGGGGTTGAGGTTCGACATCGGATCCTGCGGAACGAGGCCGATGTCGCGGCCGCGGATCGCACGCAGCTCGTGCTCCGGAGCGTGCGAGATCTCGCGTCCGTCGAGGCGGATGCTGCCCGAGGCGATGCGTCCTCCCCCGGCGAGCAGCCCGATGATCGCCATCGCGGTCGTCGACTTGCCCGAGCCGGACTCGCCCACGATCGCGACGGTCTGACCCGGCTCGATCTCGAGGTCGACGCCTTCGACGGCGTGCACGACGCCGTCCATCGTGGCGAAGTCCACCGCCAGGCCCTGGACCGAAAGCAGCGGTGCGCCGGACATCCGGTTCTCCTTCGTGGCGTTCATCGTGCCCTCGTCCTCGGGTCCATGGCCTCGCGCAGCGCCTCACCGAACAGCGTGAAGCCGAGCGCGGTGATGGCGATGCAGATGCCGGGGAGGAACGCGAGCCATGGAGCGATGGCGAGCTCGGCCTGCGCGTAGGTGAGCATGCGCCCCCACTCCGCCGTCTCGGGTCGGCCTCCGCCGAGTCCGAGGAACGACAGCGCTGCCGCATCGATCACGGCGGTGGCGAGCGTCAGGGTGCCCTGCACGATCACCGGTCCGATCGCGTTCGGCAGCACGTGCGACATGGTGATCTGTCCGCGGCCGAGGCCGAGCGTCTGCGCCGACAGCACGTAGTCGCTCGACCGCTGCTGCAGCATCGAAGCCCGCAGCAGTCTGGCGAAGATCGGCACCTGCGATGCACCGATCGCGATCATGACCGCGAACGGCGTCTGACCGAGGATCGCGGCGATCGACACCGCGAGCAGCAGGTTCGGCACCGACAGGATGATGTCGACGATGCGCATGATGAGCGTGTCGACCCAGCCGCCGAAGGTGCCGGCGAGGAGCCCGAGGATCATGCCGCCGACCAGACCGAGCGCTGTCGAGATTACGCCGACCAGGAGCGACGCCTGCGCGCCCCAGATCAGCTTCGACAGCACGTCGCCGCCGAAACGGTCGAGGCCGAGCGGGAACTGCGCCAGCTCGCCGGGACCTGGGATGTGGGTCGGGGTGATGAACTTCGCGCCGGGGAGCGCGGTCTCCGGATACGGGGAGAGCACCGGGGCGAGTGCCGCCACCAGGATGAAGAGCAGCACGATGGCCGCACCGATCCAGGCAGTCGGGTTCCGCCGGAGCCGACGGAACACGTCTCGCCAGAATCCGCCGGGCCCCTCCTTCAGGTCGGACTGGGCGATGGCGACGGTGTCGATGATCTCGCCGCCCTGTGCGGGTGGAAGTGCAACGCTCATGACACGACCTCCTTTCGAGCATCGATGAGGGACATCACTGCACCCTCACTCTCGGGTCGATGAAGCTGTACGACACATCGACCGCGAGGTTGATGAGGGCGTACGCGATCGCGATGAAGATGATGAAGCCCTGCAGCACCGGGAAGTCGCGTGTGAAGATCGCTCTCGCGAGGAACGATCCGATGCCGGGGAAGGCGAACACGGTCTCGGTGAGCACTGCTCCCGAGATCAGCAGTCCGGTCTGCAGACCGATCGTGGTGATGACCGGCAGCATGGCGTTGCGCAGGATGAAGCGGCCGCGCAGCGTGCTCGAGCCGACGCCCTTCGCTCGTCCGGTCCGCACATAGTCCGCGTTCTGCACCTCGAGCACGCTGGCCCTGGTGATGCGGACGATGATCGCGAGCGGGATCGTGCCGAGCGCGAGCGCCGGCAGCACGAGATGCAGGATCGCGTCCCATGCCGCATCGAACTCACCGGTGATCACTCCGTCCCATACGTAGAACCCGGTCGGATGGGTCGCATCTATTCGTGGGTTCTGCCGGCCGTCCGACGGCAGCCAGCCGAGCTGCACCGCGAAGACGTACTTCAGGATGAAGGCCAGGAAGAACACCGGGATGGTGATGCCGACCAGGCTCAGCACCACGGACGCGTGGTCGCTGAACTTGCCGTGCCGGCGTGCGGCCCAGTAGCCGAGCGGGATGCCGACGCCGATCGCGAAGATCAGCGCCATGACGCTCAGCTCGAGGGTCGCTGGGAACCGGCGGAGGAACTCGTCGACGACGGGCCGGTTCGTCTGGATCGAGGTGCCGAAGTCGCCCTGCAGGAGGCGCCCGATCCACACGAAGTACTGCTCGAGCAGCGGCCTGTCGAAGCCGTAGAGCTCGTTGACTCTGGCGATGGCCGCCGGTGTCGCCTTCTCACCGAGAAGTGCGACCGCCGGTCCACCGGGGAGGGCCCTGACCCAGGCGAACAGCAGGACGCTGAGGCCGAACAGGGTGGGGATGAGGAACAGCAGACGTCTGCTGATGGTGCGCAGCACAGAGATCTCCGATGATCGGAAGGTACGCCGTGTTCCGGTCCACACGACATGCGCGCGGACCGGAACACGGCACCTCAGATGGTCAGACCTACTTGGTGAGGACGATGTTGGTGAAGACCTCGTCGTTCACGGGGCTGGCCGGGTAGCTCTTCACGCGCGGATCGAACGCCAGGGTCGGCGCCGGGTGCGCGAGCGGGACACCGGGGATGAACTGCGCGACATCCTCGTTGATCTCCTCGTAGAGCGCGGTCTGCTCCTCCAGGTTGGAAACGCCGCGCGCCTCCGTCAGCTTCTGGAAGAGCTCGGGGTTGTCGAAGCCCCACTCGGAGCTCTGCTGACCGAAGAAGACGCCGACGAAGTTGTCGGTGTCGTTGTAGTCGCCGGTCCAGCCGAGCAGGTGGATGCCGTGATCCGAGGTGCCGGTGGTGCGGTCGAGGTACTCGACCCACTCCTCCGACACCGGGGTGGTCTCGACGCCGACCTCAGCCAGCTGCGACGACAGCACCGTGAAGATCTGCTCGGGGTCCGGCATGTACGGACGCGAGACGTTGACCGGGTAGTTGAAGGTCAGCTTCAGCGGGTTGGCCTCGGTGTAGCCGGCCTCGGCGAGCAGCGACTTGGCCTTGTCCTGGTCGAAGTCGTAGGTCGTGACATCGGGGTTGTATCCGTTGACGACCTGCGGCACGAACTCGATCGCCTTCTCGGTGCCCTCAGGAAGGACCTGGGTGATCAGCGCGTCCTTGTCGACCGCGTACGAGAGCGCCTCGCGCACCTTCGGGTCCTGCAGCTCGGGAACCGCCTGGTTGAAGGCGAGGTAGAGGATCGTGAACGGCGGACGCGAGACCATCGTGAAGCCATCGTCCTCGAGCGCCTTGGTGTCGGCGGGACCGACGAGGTCGTAGCCGTCGATCGAGCCGGACTCGAGCGCCTGGCGGCGTGCGGTCGGGTCGTCGATCGTGCGGAAGATGATCTCGGAGACCTGTCCCTTGTCGCCCCAGTAGCCGTCGTACGACTTCAGCGTGACCTGCTCGCCCGGAGCCCACTCCTCGAACTGGTACGGGCCGGTGCCGACCGGGTGGCCCATCGCGTACTCGGAGAGCACCGGTGCCTCGGCGGAGCCGCTGACGTCGTCCGCACCGAACTCCTGCAGCGCCGAGGGGCTCTGCATCGCGAAGGACGGGAGCGACAGCGATGCGACGAAGCCGGCGAAGGGCTTGTTCAGCTCGATCGTGACCGAGGAGTCGCCGTCAGGCGTGCAGGACTTGTAGACGGCGTCCTCCGGGGTGGAGGCGTAGCCCTTGAAGAGCTTGTTGTAGTAGTAGCCGAACGCCTCGGAGGCGGCAAGGCCCGTCCAGTTGTACCAGCGGTCGAAGTTGACGCAGACGGCCTCGGCGTTGAACGGCGTGCCGTCCTGGAAGGTCACGCCCTCCTTCAGCGCGAAGGTGTGCGACATGCCGTCCTCCGACGACTCCCAGCTCTCGGCGAGGAGCGGGGCCGGGTCCGCGGTACCAGGCTCGGTGCCGACCAGACCCTCGAAGATCTGGCGGGAGACGCGGAACGTCTCGCCGTCCTGCGCGAACGCGGGGTCGAGGCTGGCCGGATCGGAGGATGCTGCGAAGACGAACGTGCCGTCGACATCACCGGAGCCCTCTCCTGCATCGTCGTTCCGTTCACTGGCGACACATCCTGCCAGGACGAGAGCGGCGAGTGTCGCTCCGGTGACGGCGATGAGACCTCGCCGACGCGTGACTGATTGGTGCATTGTGTGACCTTCCCTGTCGGGCGCTTCGTTGCGCGTGCCCGAAGCCGTTTCGCCTCGGATCACGGTGATGCCTCGACGCTACCCAGCTGATCCACAGATACCAACCACCTGCGTATCTCGATCCGGTATCGACGTGAATCATGCGGTGCCGTGGCCTTCGACGGAGTCGAGCGCGCCGCATCGCGGCACGAGCGCCCGCGATCACATCGGCTGAGCGCGCCGCTCGAGCCTGCGTGTTCAGCCCTCGACGATGGGCTGCACGCGCTGCCGCGGCGCTGCCGCATCGTGGGTCCGCTGCAGCGAGATCACCACGGGCTCACCGCGATGCTGCACGACGCGCACGAACAGCACGTCGACCAACGCCAGCTGGGCGATGCGGCTCGACATCGCGGCCATCCGGAAGGGCGACTCGTGCGCGTGCGTGAGCAGCACGACGTCGGCAGCCAGCGCGAGCGATGACTCCCCGACACTCGTGACCGCGACCGCGAGCGCGCCGGCATCCCTGGCGACCTCGAGCGCGCGCAGCGTCTCGACGGTCTCGCCGCTGTGCGAGAAGGCGATCGCGACATCGTCGCCACCGCGCAACGCGGCGGTGGTCACCGCGAGATGCGGGTCGGCCGAGTGCGTCACGGAGCAGCCGATGCGCGAGAGCTTCAACAGCAGGTCCTGCGCGGTCAGCGACGACGCAGCCTGCCCGAAGAGATCGATGTGGCGCGCGGCGACGACGGCCCTGGCGACCCGATCAAGTGCGACAGCGTCGAGCCCGAGGGCCGTCCGCTCGATCGCATCGATCTCCTGGGCAGCGAGCTTCGCGGCGATCGCCATCGGCTCGTCATCGGGGTCGATCGCCGTGGTGTCGAGACTGAACCGCGCCTGCTGCGCCTGCTCGAGCGTGACCGTTCTGGCGACCGCGACCCGCAGCTCGCGGTAGCCGCTGAAGCCGAGCGACTGGGCGAAGCGCGCGACGGTCGACAGCGAGGTTCGGCAGAGCTTCGCCAGGTCGTTGATCGCCAGGTCGATCACCAGCGTGGGATCGGCGAGGATCGTCTCCGCGACGCGCGCCTCAGCGGCGCTCAGTCGTGAGACCGAGCGTCGCACCAGTGCGAGTACGTCTGCGTCCACCGGGGGTCCGTTCAGCCTGTCCTGCCGAGCAGTCTCTCGCGCGCGACCTCTGCGCCGACGCGACTCGCCGCAGCGACCTCGACAGTCGGCAGCGGCAGCGGCGCCCTGGTCGGCAGACCGACGTTCACGACGACAGCACGAGGATCGCGCGCGGCCGCCCGTTCGACCAGCGCACGCTGAGCGGCGTCGGTGTCCGGACGGTCGATCAGGAGGACGGTGGTTCCGGAGGCGGCGATCATCTCGTCGAGGACGCGGTCCTGCTCGTCGACCTCGGTGCTCGCGACGTCGAGGCGCACGCGCCGGTCATCGCCGGCGAGGGAGCCAGCGACATACGACGCCGCACTGTCCACAGCGAGGGTGGAACGGCGACGGGCGTCGACCACGGTGAGCGCGGATGCGGCGGCCGGCTCGTCGCCGGTCACCGAGATCATGCGTCGGACGATCGACGCTGCGTCGAAGGCTTCGGCCGCCGGATCGGCATCCGCGGCCGTTGCACGCAGCTTCGCGGCGAGTGCTGCCACGCGGCCTGCGGCCTGCTCGACGCGCTCTCGTGCGAGCGAGCCGTCACGCAGCGCCTCGACGATGCCGTCACGGGCGGCGAGGAAGTCGCGCAGGTCCTGATCGGGCAGGGCGGCGTCTCCCGGGTTCGTGGGGTTGCCGATGCAGAGCAGATCGGCTCCGGCGGCGAGGGCGAGTGCTGCTCCCCCGCCGATGCCGACCGTCTCGCGGATCGCGGCCATGTCGAGCGCATCCGTGATGATGACGCCCTCGAAGCCCCAGTCGCGCAGCATGCCGAGCACTCGGGGGTTCAACGTCGCCGGCGCCTCGCCCCACGCGGGGACGACGATGTGCGCCGTCATGACGGCGTCGACACCGGCCTCGATCGCAGCGCGGAACGGCTCGAGGTGCACCCGCTCGTACTCCTCGATGTCGAGGGAGATCTCGGGCAGCGCATGGTGCGAGTCCATGTGGGTGTCGCCGTGGCCGGGGAAGTGCTTGACGCACGCCGCGACCCCGCCGTCCTGAATGCCGTCGATCGCCGCGATGGCATGGCGGGTGACCAGGTCGGTGTCGTCACCGAAGGCACGGACGCCGATCACCGGGTTGCGAGGGTCGGTGTTGACGTCGGCCACCGGGCCGAGCACGACGTTGGCGCCGACCGCGGCGACCCGGCGGGCGAGCTCCGCACCGGTGCGCTCGGTCGCGATCAGGTCGTCGAGGAGTCCGAGCTGCGCCGCCCCTGGGATCGTCGAACCCTCGGCCGACTCGAGCCGGGTGACGCTGCCGCCCTCTTCGTCGACGCCGATCAGGGCATCCGGGTTGGCCGCCAGGATCGACGCGCTCAGCGCGGGCAGACCTTCGCCGATGTTCTGCCCGAAGTAGACGACGCCGGCGAGACCGTCGCGCAGCTCGTCGAGCAGCCAGGCCGGAGCCTCGGTGCCGAAGAAGCCCGGCCACAGCACACCGTTCGCAAGCCGGGTGAGGTCGTCGCTCATCCCTTCACCGCACCCGCGACCATGCCGGCCGAGAGGCGGCGCTGGACGATGATGAAGAAGACCATGACCGGCAGGGTGATGATCGTCGACGCGGCCATGATGCTGCCCCAGTCGTTCGCGAACAGGCCGAAGAACGACTTCAGACCGATCGAGACGGTGTACTGATCGGTCTCCGCGCCCAGGATCGTCATGGCGAAGATGAACTCGTTCCACGCCGTGATGAAGCTGAAGATGCTCGTCGCGACGAGACCGGGCATCACGAGCGGCAGCAGGATCGAGCGGAACATCCGCCACCAGCTGGCGCCGTCGATGTAGGCGGCTTCTTCGAGCTCGACCGGGACGGCGGCGACGAAGCCGCGCAGCATCCAGATGCCGAAGGCGAGCGACAAGGCGATGTAGACCACCATGAGGCCGAGGATGCTGTTCAACAGACCGAGTGTCTTGACCTGGAGGAACAGCGGGATGACGAGCGCCTCGAGCGGCACCATCTGCACCACGAGGATCATCATGAGCACCGTGGTGCGGAACTTGAAGCGGAAGCGTGCGACGGCCACGGCAGCGAGCAGACAGACCAGGGCGCTCACGAGCACCGTGACGAGTGCCACGATGGCCGAGTTGCGCAGGAAGGTGCCGAAGCCGCCCTCCGTGAGCACGAAGGCGAAGTTGTCGAAGGTGAACTCCTGCGGGAGCAGCGACTGCCCACCGCTGGAGGCCTTCTTGTCGAACGCGCTGGAGACCATCCAGTAGACGGGGAACAGCGTGAAGATCAGGACGGCCGCGACCGCGATCCCGATGCCGATGCGGGAACGGAGAGATGCGCGGGGGTTCACAGCTCGTCCTCCTTCATGAGGGATCGGATGTACACGATGGTGATGCCGATCAGCACGAGCGTGAGCAGCACCGCGAGCGCTGCGCCGAAGCCGTAGCGGTTCTGACCGAACGACTCGACGTACGACCACACGCCGAGGTTCAGCACCGAGCGGTTGCCGCCACCGCCGCCTGGCATCAGGTACACCTGCGCGAAGACCTTGAAGTCCCAGATCGTCGACAGGATGATCACGACCGAGAAGACGGGCTTGAGCGTGGGGAAGATGATCTTCCAGAAGCGGCGCCAGGCGCCTGCGCCGTCGAGGGCTGCAGCCTCGAGCATCTCCTTCGAGACCCCGAGGAGGCCGGCGAGCACCGTGATCGCCACGAACGGGAAGCCGTGGTGGACGACGTTCAGGAGCACGATGGCGTAGAACGACCACTGGTTCGTGAACCAGTTGACCGAGCCGTCCATGAGACCGAGGTCCCGCAGGACGGAGTTGAAGATGCCGCGGTCGGCATCGAAGATGAAGGTCCAGACGTACGTGCCGGTCACGGCGGGCATCGCCCACGCGACCATGATGCAGCTGGAGACGATGGTTCGCCAGACCGTGCCGAGTCGTGCCAGCAGCAGCGCCACCAGCGTGCCGACGGCGACCGTGACGAACACGGCCACCGCGGCGAACCCGACGGTGTTCGGGAGCACCACCGTCCAGAGCGTCGGATTGGTGAGCGCCTCGACGTAGTTCTGGAACCCGATCCAGTTGCTCTCGCCCGTGTTGATCTCGCGCAGACCGTAGTCCTGCAGCGAGTAGATGAAGACCTGCACGAGCGGCCAGAGCATGAGCACCGCGAGGATGATCAGCCCGGGAGCGAGGAGGAGCCAGGGGCGAGCCGTGACGAGCGAGAGTCCTCGCTTGCGCGGCCGGCCGCCGGCCACGGAGGCGGAGGTGGACTCCGTCTTCGTGGCCGGCAGAGGCGCTTGCACCATCGACATGGAAGGAAGGCTTCCTTACTTCTGGTTGAGCAGTTCGGTCATCTCGGCTGCGGCATCCTTCGTCGCGGTTGCGACGTCCTTCTGCCCGCTGAGGATGGCCTGCATCATCGAGTTGGTCGTCTTCTTCGCCTGGACGGCTCCGAAGTTCGGGGTGACCGGGACGGATGCTCCGCCGTCGACCATCTGCTCGGCGAACGGTGCGACGAGCGGGTCGGTCGAGGCCAGGGCCTCCTCCATCGCGGACTGGACGCCCGGGAAGTAGCCGGTCTCGTTCGACCACTTCTCGGCGAACTCACCGGTGGTCATGAGCTTGACGAACTCCCACGCGAGGTCGGCGTTCTTGGTCGTGTTGAACACCGAGAGGTGCGATCCGCCGAGCACGGACGGGGCGATGCCGCCGTCTTCGCCGGGGATGACCGCCGCGCCGATCTTGCCCTCGAGGTCGGGGTTCGCCTCGATGAGCGTCTTCGGGGTCCAGGAGCCCGAGAGCATCATGCCGACGTTGCCCTGCGTGAACGCGTCACGCAGGTCGGTCTCCTTCCAGGTGGTCGCACCTGCGGAGGAGAAGCCGTGCTCGGTGGCGAGGCCGGTGTAGAACTCGATGCCGGCCTGCGACTCCTTGCTGTCGAGCTCGCTGGTCCAGGTGTCGCCGTCCTTCGTGGCGATCTCTCCGCCGGCACCCCAGACCCAGGGGTAGACCTGGAACTCGGCGTCGCCCGCGACCGGGAACGGCATCATCTCGGGGTGAGCGGCCTTGATGGCCTCGCCTGCGGTGACGATGTCGTCCCAGGTCTTCGGGGCCTCGAGGCCGAGCTCCTCGAACACGTCGGCGCGGTAGACGATCGAACGGACGCCGGCGTACCACGGCATGCCGTAGAGCTCGTCGTCGTAGGTGCCGGCGACCGCGAGGCCCTCGACGAGGTCGTCGCGCAGGCCCTCCTCGGCGTCCACGTAGGAGTCGAGCGGCTCGAGCGCGCCGGCGTCGGCGAATTCAGCGGTCCAGGTGGTGCCGGTCTCGGCGATGTCGGGGGTGGTGCCACCGGCGATCGACGTCACGAAGCGATCGTGCGCGTCGGCCCACTGGATCTCCTCGATCTTGACCGTGGCGCCGGTCTCCTTCTCGAAGGCAGTGGAGACCTCATCGTAGAAGGCGGATGCGTCGGGGTTCGTGCCCTTCATGATCCAGACGGTGAGCTCCTGGCCCTCTCCGTCAGTGCTGCCGGCGTCGCTGCCGCCACCAGCGCAGGCGGCCAGACCGAGCGTGGCCACGGCGCCGAGCGCCAGGGCCGGAAGAATGCGCTTGTGCATCAGGAAGATCTCCTCTTTGAAATGACGTTCGCGGGCATCGGGTGCTCGCCAGTAGGAAAAGTATTTACGACTAACTAATTATCTGCAAGTTCTTCTCAGAATCGTCACCCGGTCGTGACAACTCTTTCCAGCGGTAGGCTCGCGGGCATGGTCCGCAGTCACAAGCGGGACACGGTGGCACGACACGCACCGCTCCCGACCAGAAGCGCCCGCTCCTCGTTCTTCCGCTTCCTCGGCATCGGACTGGCGGTCGTGGTCGTCTCGGCCATCGCGGTCGGAACGTTCATCGTGGTCGACCTCTTCAACCGCGTGAACGACGGCGCCGTCACCCTCGAGGACGCGCCAGAGGTCGAGCCGCCGACGATCGACGCCTACCCCGGCGAGTTCAGCATGCTCATCCTCGGGACCGACGAATGCGGTGAGGTCTCGACGAGCCTGCTCGGCGAACGCTGCTCCGAGGCCGACGGTTCGGTGCTCAACGACGTGAACCTGCTGGTGCACGTCTCGGCAGAGCCACGCAATGTGACCGTCGTCTCCTTCCCCCGCGACCTGATGCTCGAGACACCCGAATGCACGCGACCCGACGGCTCCGTCGCGTCGGCGACCAGCAAGACGCAGATCAACGCGATCTATCAGCGGGCCGGGCTCTCCTGCGTCGCCAAGACGATCACCGATCTCACGGACATCCCGATCCCCTTCGCGGCGAAGATCGGCTTCGACGGCGTGATGGAGGTCACCGACGCGATCGGGGGCGTCGATGTCTGCATCGGAGGCGACGGCATCCGCGACGGGCAGACCGGCATCGACTGGCCGGCGGGCATGCGCACCGTGTCGGGAATCGAAGCGCTCCAGTTCATCCGAACCCGCCACGGCGTCGGCGACGGCAGCGACCTCGCTCGTATCTCGAACCAGCAGCAGTACATGTCGCGCCTCGTCAAGAAGATCATGAGCGACGAGGTGCTCACCGATCCGGGCAAGGTGATCGGCCTCGCGAACACGATCGCCGACAACATCGAGCCGAGTGATGAGCTGGGCAATCCGATCCGGCTCGCGCAGCTGGCGCTCTCGATCAAGGACGTCCCGTTCTCCGACTTCGCGTTCCTGCAGTACCCCGTGTTCGAGGATCCGGATGACAGCAACAGGCGAGTGCCGGATTGGGATGCAGCGGCCACCATCTGGGATGCGCTGCGAGCGGGGCAGTCCCTGCAGCTCACCGGCGATGTCACGAACAACGGCGGAGTGGAACTCGTGGAACCTGCGCCCGACACGGGCGAGCTTCCGACGACCGAGGCCCCGTCGACCGAGGCGCCGGATGTGCGCGCCACGCTCTCCCCCAACATCTCCGGACAGACGGCCGACCAGGAGACCTGCGCCAACGGCAGGCAGGACTGATCCTCGCCCGCGTGACGCCGTAGGCTCGTGGCATGGGCCGGACGCGAACACGAGACACCGAGCATCCGCAGGCCCGACTGGACCACGGCGGCATCGCGCGCGTCATCCCATCGGAGTTCACGAGCGGGTTCGAGCTCATCGTCGACGACACTCCGCAGTCGCACGTCGACCTCGACGACCCGACACACCTGCACTTCGAGTACATCGTGCGCATGGGGGCGGTCATCGACCAGCTCGCACCCGGCCCACTGACCGCCGTGCACCTCGGCGCGGGAGCGCTGACCATCCCGCGGTACATCGACGCCACGCGTCCTGGATCACGGCAGCAGGTGATCGAGCTCGAGGCGCCGCTGGTGCAGCTCGTCCGCGACACCCTCCCGCTTCCCCAGGGCGCGTCGATCCGCATCCGCATCGGCGATGCCCGCGAAGGCATCCGTCGGCTGCCCGGGGCGCTCACGGAGAGCTGCGATCTCGTCGTCTCGGACGTCTATTCCGGCGCGCAGACGCCAGCGCACCTGACCAGCGTCGAGTTCTACCGCGAGCTCTCGGCGCTGCTCGCTCCCGGCGGCGTGCTGCTCGTGAACGTCGCAGACGGCCCTGGGCTCGCCTTCGCCAGACGACAGGTCGCGACGATCGCCGAGGTGCTCCCCGAGGTCGGCATCCTCGCTGACACGCAGGTGCTCAAGGGGCGCAGGTTCGGCAACCTCGTCATCGCCGCATCCGCCGCTCCGCTCCCGACCGAGTGGCTGCCGCGCATGCTCGCGGCGGGTCCGCACCCCGCGAAGATCGCCCAGGGCGCAGAGGTGCAGGCCTTCACACAGGGGGCCAGGGTCGTGACGGATGCGGATGCCGTCGCTTCCCCTCGACCGGACGCATCGCTGTTCCTGCGCTGACGGGCGCGCCGTCTCGGCGAGGGCGCGAGTGCCGGGCAGACTGGACGAGGGCGCTGCGGAAGGAGAGCAATGAGTTTCATCCGGGGATACGACCAGGAGGACCTCCGCGAACTGGTCGATGTCACTGAGTGCGCGGCACGACTCGAGGAGATCGAGAACCAGCGCAGCCTGCCGGCTCTGCTGGAGCGCGTGTGGCTGCTGAAGGTGCTCGGACGCCTCGACGAGGCACTCACGCTCGCAGACGAGGCCGTGCGCCAGGCGCGCATGGCCGGCACCCGCAAGGACGTGCTGCGTGCCCGTGTGCTGCACGCGACGATCCTGCAGTACCGCGGGGCGTACGCCGCCGCCGAGCAGGAACTCGCCACGTGCGCGGACGAGGCCGAGGGGCAGCGGTGGGTCTCCATCGCCGCGTTCGCGCATCACCACCACGGCAAGAACGCCTACGACGCCGGCGACTATGACGTGGCGCGCGAGAGCTTCAAGCGCTCGCTGTTCCTGCGCAGGGAGGCCGGTGCGGCCGACCGCGACCTCGAGGTCGTCCTGCTGGCGATCGAAGCGGCCGAGCGCCGCAGGAGCGGGCAGCTGATCGCGGGCTGACCCCACTCGGCTGCGTCGCGAGCGCCGGTGTCGGTGGCATGGCTTAGCCTGATCGCATGGCCGAACTTGACCGTGTGCGCATCTGGGGCGAGGCACTCATCAAGATGCATCTCGATGCGTCATGGAGCTTCGGCTTCGACCACGCGAAGCGTCGTGCAGGACAGTGCGACTACTCCAAGAAGCGCATCACGGTGTCGAAGTACCTGGCAGCGCGTTTCGACGACGACGAGATCCATCAGGTGCTCCTGCACGAGGTCGCCCATGCGCTCGCCGGACACGCGGCTGCGCACGGCGCTGCCTGGAAGCGCACGGCCCGCGAGCTCGGCTACGTCGGCGGCACGACGCATCACGGTGAGACCGCCGTCGAGCTGGCGCCATGGGTCGGCCGGTGTCCAGCAGGGCACCTGACGTACCGGCACCGGCGGCCCACGCGTCCGACGTCATGCGCACGCTGCTCACGGTCGTACGACGCGAGGTATCTGTTCGACTGGACACGGCGCGAGATCACGACCGATACGAGGCTCGCCGCGCAGATGCCGCGCTGAGCGCGACGGCGGTTCCGACTGCGGGGTCAGGGATCAGGACGCCGGTCGGTCGGGATCCGATGGCTGCTCGTCGGCGTCGGCATCGGCATCCGTCGTCCGCGACACGGATGCGTCGGCATCCGTCCACTCCTCTGGTTCCTGCCGATCCGGCAGGTCGTCCTGCGCGTACGCGACCGCGGCGGTGCGTCGCCGTCGCAGCAGCGCCGTCAACGCGCGCCAGCCCACGAGGAACACACCGAGGGTCAGCGTCGCGACGATGATGAACGCCACCTGAGCCGTGTCTCCGGTCGCGATGCGCAGCAGCATCCCGCCGATCACCGTGATCACCCACACCACCAGGCCCCAGAGCACCGACCAGGGCCGGCGCGGTCGACCCGGCAGCAGCGCCGCGATCGCGTGACCGAGCAGCAGCGCGACCAGGAACGGCCAGGCGGTGAGCAGGAACCCTGCGGGATTCTCATCGTGCGACGCCCGACCGATCACCGCGAACACGAGCACCAGCACGACATCGACGATCACTGCGGGAAGGTACCTCATGCCCCGACCCTACGCGCGGATCCCAGGCGGGTGAGGATGCGGGCGCGCGCGCCGCGGGAGCGGCCGCATCTCGGACACCTGCAGCATCTCGGACACCTGCAGCTTCTCGGACGGCTGCCGCATCTCGGAGAACTGCAGCATCTCGGACGTGCTCGGCCGCGCGGCTCCGAGATTCGGCAGATCTCCGAAGCCCTGCGGGGCGAGGGGGCCGAAGCGGGTCAGACGAAGGCGGTGAAGCCGCGCTCGCGGAACACGGGGGCGGCGGTGACCGCGTCGAGCTTCGCAGCAGCGGCGACGAACTCGGCATCCGCTGCGTCCTGGCCCGAGCCGCTCGCGGAGAGCAGGTGCCCCAGCGCCCGGCGCAGGGCGCGGAACCCCTCGGCCGCGACAGCAGCGTCCGGTGCGGTGTGATCGATGCCGAGGTCGGTCAGCGCTGCGATGATCGCACCGGCGCCGAGCTGGTCCTCGACCGCGAAGCGCACGTCGTTCGAGGCGTCGCGCTCGCCCGTCGCGATCAGCGCGACCGAGGTGCGCGCCTGCCGCTGCTCCTGGATGGTCTGGATCGCACGGGCGACGGCGCTCGCATTGCGGATGCCGCCGACGAGCACCGTCGAGCCGCTCGCGGCCGCTGTCACCGCGATCGCCGGGGCGACGGAGTCGGACGACCACGCTCCGGCCTCAGCCAGGTCGACGGCCGCGCCCTCGGCGACGGCGTCAGCGACTCGCGAGGAGAAGTGCAGCACGTCGACGATCACGACGACATCCGTCTCGGCGAGCCGCTCGAGGCCGGCGAGGCCCCAGTCGAGGCGGACCTGGTACGTGGACTGATCGAACGGCGACGGCATCCGTCCAGCCTAGGCGCGCGCCCGCCCGTCTGCGATGCAGCGCACGGGCGGGCACGGCTCAGTCCGCGGCGAGCGCCTCGACCGGGGCGACCCGTGTGGCGAGGCGAACAGGGGTGGCGGCTGCGACGAGCGTGAGCACCGCCGTCGCGACGACGATGATCGCGACCGGGATCCACGGGATCTGCGGGGCGACGAGTCCGGCGGGCGTGAAGTCGGGGAGCGTCGGCACCGAGCCGAGCACCGACTGCGCGGCGATCCACCCGTAGACCACGCCGAGCACGAGCCCGGTCAGCGTGGCCGCGACCGTGATGTGCGTCGCCTCGAGCAGCACCATGCGGCGCACCTGCCGATTCGACAGGCCGATCGAGCGAAGCAGTCCGAGTTCGCGGCGACGCTGCACGACGCCGATCGTCAGCAGGTTGACCAGCCCGACGGCAGCGATCACGGCGGAGACAGCGACGAGCACCATCATGATCGAGGCGAAGGCGTCGAACGGCGCGAAGAACTCGTCCGGCACGTCACCCTGCTGATTCATCATGAGACGCTTGGCGGATTCCAGGGCGACCGCGAACATCGTGACCAGGGTGACCCCCATGACCACGCCGATCGCCATCCGCGAGGAGCGCTCGGGGTACCGCAGTGCGTTCTCCGCAGCAAGGCGCGCGGTGGCGCTCGACCCGAACATGCGTCCGACGAGACGCAGGATCGGCGGCATGAACAGCACCGAGCCGAGCGCGAGGCCCGTGAACGAGAGCACGCCGCCGAGGAAGGCGACGACCACGCCGAGCGGGGTGATCAGCCCGACCAGCACACCGCCGACGAGCAGCGCTGCGCCGGCGATCAGGAGCACCCAGGCGCCGATATGCCGACCGGGACGGCCGGACAGATCGTCGTGCGTCCGCTCGACCGAGCCGCCGATCGCCTGCAACGGCGTGACGGCGAGCACACGGCGGGAACCGACCCAGGCCGCGGCCCACGTGGTCAGCGCCACACCGAACGCCGGGAGGGCGAGCGCCGGCTGCGCGAGCGTGAACCCCGCCGCGTCGGCGCCGAGCACCTGCGTGCCGAGCTGCACGCCCGCCGCCGAGATCAGGAGACCAGCGAGCAGACCGAGCACCGCGCCGATCACTCCGACCACGAGCCCCTGCCTGCCGACCTCCGACCGCTGCGAGCGTGCGGTCGCCCCGATCAGCCGGAGCAGCGCGATCTGCCGTGTGCGGCCCGCGATGATGGTCGAGAAGGTGTTCGCCGTCACGATCGCTGCGACGTACATCGCGACTGCCGTCAGCAGCACCGACAGCAGGCCGACGACGATCGCGAGCGTCTCGCTGTCACCGATGAACGGATCCGCCTGCAGCACGGCGCCGATGTAGGCGGTGATCTCGACGAGGAAGACGCCGAATGCGGCCGAGAGCGCCGCCACCAGGATGCTGGCGCCCATGCCGCGGTCGCGCAACCACCCCCAGCGGGGTCCGGTCGCCGCGGTCTGCGGGACGACCGTCGCGACGGCGCTCATGCCGCCACCTCGGCTGCGAGCATGTAGGCCGAGATCTGTTCGGCGGTCTGGCGCGGGTGGTCGGCGACGATGCGACCGTCGCCGAGGTACAGGACACGGTCTGCGTGGCTGGCGGCGATCGCGTCGTGCGTGACCATCGCGATGGACTGGCCGTGCTCGCGGCTGGCGGTCGCCAGCAGCCGCAGCACTTCGCGCCCCGTCTTCGAGTCGAGGTTTCCGGTCGGTTCATCTGCGAAGACGAGGTCAGGGCCGGTCGCGAGCGCGCGGGCGATCGCGACGCGCTGCTGCTGTCCGCCGGAGAGCTCGTGCGGACGGTGGTGCAGCCTGCCGGTGAGACCGAGCGTCTCGATCAGGCCGTCGATCCTCGCGCGTTCGATCGCACTCGGACGCCGGCCGTCGAGCTCGAACGGCAGCAGGATGTTGCCGAGCGCATCGAGCGTCGGCACCAGGTTGAACGACTGGAACACGAACCCGACGCGGCGGCGGCGCAGCAGCGTGAGGTCGAGGTCGCCGAGGCCCGTGATCTCGGTGTCGCCGATCCAGGCACGCCCCTCCGTAGGACTGTCGAGGCCGGCCATGATGTGCATGAGGGTGGACTTGCCCGAGCCGGACGGCCCCATGATCGCGGTGAACTGTCCGCGGCGGATGCCGACGCTCACATCGTCGAGCGCGTGCACGGTGCCCTCGCCCGTGCCGTAGGTCTTCTTCAGGTGCTGAACGCGGGCGGCGAGCCCCAGGTCGGTGGTCGTGATCTCCATGTCATCGACGCTACGGAGCGCCGATTCTCCGCGCGTCGCCCGACCGGAGCATCCCGATACATCGCAGGGATGATCTCCAGCATCCCCCCCTCCCTCTCCGTCTCCCCTGCCTCCCCCCTGCGCCGACCATGCCCCTTTCCGCCGACCCGGCCCGTTGTGGGCGTCGACAAAGGGCCGGGTCGCACAGAAGGGGCATGGTCGGCAGAGGAGCGTCGCGACTGGGGAGGGAGAGGGAGAGAGGAGGAGAAGGAGGGGTCAGGCGAGGCCGTGCTCGAAGGCGAAGACCACGAGCTGCACGCGGTCGCGCAGCGAGAGCTTCGCCAGGATGCGGCTGATGTGTGTCTTCACCGTCGCCTCGCTGAGGTACTCGCGCCCAGCGATCTCGGCGTTCGAGAGCCCCCTGGCGGCGAGCGCGAAGATCTCGCGTTCGCGGTCGGTCAGCGACCCGTAAGCGGCCGGCGCCTGCTTCGGAGCATCCGTGAAGTGTGCGAACAGCTCCCGCGTGGCGGATGCCGCGATCACGCTCGACCCTGCATGCACCGTGCGGATCGCGGCGAGCAGGAACTCCGGGTCGGCGTCCTTGAGCAGGAAGCCGCTCGCCCCCTGCCGGATGGCGCGCGCCGCAGCCTCATCGAGGTCGAACGTGGTCAGCATCACGATGCGCGGCGGATCCGGCTGCGCCAGGATCTCGGCGGTCGCCGTGATGCCGTCCATCACCGGCATCCGGATGTCCATCATCACGACGTCCGGCCGAGTCGTGCGCACGACCTCCAGCGCCTCGCGCCCGTCGCCGGCCTCCCCGACGACCTCGAGGTCGGGCTGCGATGCGACGAGCATCCGGATGCCGGCGCGGAACAGCGCCTGATCGTCGACGAGGACGACTCTGATCATGTGTTGGAACCTTCTGCTGGTGAAACGGTCATCGTGGGGGCACCTGGCCTGGTCCGATCGGGAGTGACGCCTCGACGAGGAACTGCACCCCTCGGCGCTCCGCCTGCAGGGTACCGCCCACCAGCTGCGCCCGCTCGCGCATGCCGATCAGCCCGTGTCCGCCCTGGCCCGGCCTGGTGTCGGCCGCGACCGTGTTGCTCACCCTGACCTCCACGCGATCGGGGAGCCACGCCAGGTGCACGTCGACGGCTCCGTCGCCGTGTCTGATCGCGTTCGTGAGCGCCTCCTGCAGGATGCGGTACACGGCGAGCTGAATCGCTCCCGGCGGCTCCCCCGGCGGCATCGGATCGACCGTGATCCGCGGCTCGATGCCGGCATGACGCACCTGGGCGAAGAGTGTCTCGAGGTCGGCGAGGGTCGGCTGCGGGCCGTCGCCCTGCCGGTGGCGCAGCTGGGTGAGCAGCATCCGCACGTCCGAGAGCGCGCCGCGCGCTGTCTGCGAGATCGTGCCGAGCGCCTCGGCGGCGAGCGCAGGCTCGGCGGCGGCGGCGTAGCGCGCCCCATCGGCCTGGGCGATCACCACGGCGAGCGAATGCGCCACGATGTCGTGCATGTCGCGCGCGATCCGCACCCGCTCCTGCTCCTCGGCGGCGCGCAGCTCCGCCTGCATCCGTGCGGCCTGCGTCGCTCTGCCGCTGATGATCACGCGCCACAGGAAGCCGGCGCCCCATGACATCACCATCGTGAGCACGAACACGCATGCCAGCAGGGCTGCGATCGCGGCGGCGCGCATGGCGCTCGCGGCATCCGTCAGCAGCTCTCCCGACCAGACGACGCCGAAGTAGCCGCCGCCGATCACGCCGCCCACGAGGGCGGAGACCCCGCCGATCCACAGCAGGCGGCGGGTGCCCCACGCGGCGGTCGCGAACAGCACCACGAGGATGCCGAGGTCGAAGGCGGACGGCGGGAGGCCGAGCGACATCTGCAGCACCGCGCCGAACCAGGCGACGCCCAGCGCCAGCACGGGCGAGAGGCGGGCGATCGCCGCGGCGCCCCACAGGATCACGCCGACGACGATGTAGGCGACCGAGGCGGTGCCGGTGTCTGTGATCCACGCGCTCAGCCCGGCAGCGCCCATGACGAACGTCAACGGTGTGGTGATGGCGAACCCGACCACGGCGCCGATGATGTCGACGACGAGCCAGGCGCGGGAGATGGGGCGGATCACTCCTTCACGCTACGCGAGCGGCAGGCGCAGGTCGTCCGCCTGGGGATGTATCCGGAGCGTCAGGTCGGTTCAGACCCGGCAGAGGATCTCGCCGTGTGGCACGAGGTACCAGCCGTCACCGTCATCCGCCCATCGGGTCCAGGCGGCGCTGATCTCCTGCAGTTCGTCGCGCGTCGCCATGCTGCTGTCGACGAGCTGCCTGGCGAGCGCGGACTCGAGGATGCGGTCTGCCCACATGCCGCCCCACCACGCGCGCTGCTCCGGTGTGGCGTAGCACCAGGTCGAGGCGGTTGCAGTGACGTTCTCGAAGCCGGCTGCACGCGCCCAGGACAGCAGGCGGCGTCCGGCATCCGGCTCGCCGCCGTTCGCTCGCGCCGCCGCACGGTACAGCTCGAGCCACCGGTCGAGCTCGGGCAGCAGCGGGAACCAGTGGAAGCCGGCGTAGTCGGCGTCTCGCGCTGCCACGATGCCGCCGGGAGCGGTGACCCTGCGCATCTCACGCAGCGCCCGCACCGGTTCCTCGACGTGCTGCAGCACCTGGTGCGCGTGCACCACGTCGAAGGCATCGTCGGCGAAGGAGAGCTCGTGCACGTCTTCGATCGAGAAGTCGAGATTCGTCAGGCCCCGCTCGGCGGCCAGCCCTCGCGAGAGCGACAGCGCCTCGTCGTTGATCTCGGTCGCGGTCACGTGGGCGACGATGCCGGCGAACTCGGCCGTGATCGTTCCCGGACCGGCACCGATGTCGAGCAGCCGGGTCGACGCGTGCAGGTGAGGGCGAAGGTACTCGGCGGAGTTCGCGATGCCGCGGCTGGTGTGCGATCGGAGAACGGACTCGTGATGTCCGTGCGTGTAGGTGGCCACGCGATCAGTCTGGCAGGGGTCAGCGCAGGTCGGTGACAGCTGTGCGGATGGCCTCGCGGTCCGGTTTGCCCGACGCCAGCAGCGGGAGTTCGTCGACCAGGATCAGCCGCGCCGGCCGTGCGGGCTTGCCGAGCTCGGCCTCGACGGCGTCCCGCGCATTCGCGAGCTGGTCGGACTCGCTGCGCCGCAGCGCCTCGCCGCGCCGCAGCGCCTCGCCGCGGGCCGCGACGATGACGGATGCCTCACCCCACCGCTCATCGTCGACGCCGACGACGACAGCCTGATGCAGCCCTGGGACCTGTCTGATGACGCGCTCGACCCGGTCGAGGGAGATGTTGATGCCACCGGACACGATGACGTTGTCGGCACGCCCCTGCACGCGGACGACACCATCCTCGACGAGGCCCAGATCGCCGGTGCGATACCAGCGGATGCCGTGCTCGTCACGGACGAAGGTGCGCTCCGTGAGGGCGTCATCGTCGAGATAGCCGTCGGCGAGCATCGGACCTGCGATCCGCAGCTCTCCATCGACCACGCGCACGCCGACCGTCTCGAGCGGCACGCCGTCGTAGACGCACCCGCCGCTCGTCTCCGAGGAGCCGTAGGTGCGCACGAGTCCGACGCCGAGATCGGCCGCTCTGTCGCGCAGCGGCTGCGGGAGCGCCTGGCCGCCGACGAGGATCGCCCGGTACGCTCGCAGCGCGGCCAGCACGGCGGTCTCGTCCGCCGCATCCAGCAGCGTCGAGATCTGCGCCGGCACGAGCGACGTGTACAGCTCGGGCAGGGTTCCCGAGCCGGCGGAAGGACGCAGCATCGACAGCGTCGCCTCAGCGAACGACCGCGGCGAGAAGCGCCCGGGTAGCGCGACAGGCTCGGTGCCTGCGAGCAGCGATCGCACCAGCACCTGGAGCCCGGCGACGTAGCCGGCAGGCAGAGCGAGCAGCCATCGACCGCTTCCGATACGTCCGGCCGTGGCCTCTGCGCTCGCGCGCAGCGCCTCCGCACTCAGCACGACCCGCTTCGGGATGCCGCTCGAGCCCGAGGTCGCGATGACGGCTGCGGTGCCGGCGGACACGCGTTCCGGGGTGTCGGCGATCATCCCGAAGCCGAGGGCCGGCCCGCCGTCGAGCGCGCGGCGCAGGGCCTCTCTCAGGACCGCCGAGTCTTCCGCGTCGGTCGGGATCAGGCTGATCATGGCTGCGTCCTCAGCCGATCAGTAGTGCCAGGGGAACGACGACCAGTCGGGGTCGCGCTTCTCGAGGAACGAATCACGGCCCTCGACCGCCTCATCCGTGCCGTAGGCGAGACGCGTCGCCTCACCCGCGAAGACCTGCTGTCCGACGAGACCGTCATCGACGGCGTTGAAGGCGAACTTCAGCATCCGGATCGCCGTCGGCGACTTCGTGAGCACGGTGCGCGCCATCTGCAGCGCCTCCCGCTCGAGGTCGGCGTGCGGCACCACGCGGTTCACAGCGCCCGCCTCATACGCGCGCTGCGCCGAGTACTCCTCGGCGAGGAAGAACACCTCCCGGGCGAACTTCTGCCCGGTCTGCCGTGCCATATAGGCGGAGCCGTAGCCGGCGTCGAAGCTGCCGACATCGGCATCCGTCTGCTTGAACTTCCCGTGCTCGGCCGAGGCGATCGTGAGGTCGCACACCACATGCAGCGAGTGCCCCCCGCCAGCTGCCCACCCCGGGACGACCGCGATCACGACCTTCGGCATGAAGCGGATGAGACGCTGCACCTCGAGGATGTGCAGTCTTCCGCCGCGGGCAGCGTCGTGCACCACGGTCTCGGAGTCGGAGTACTTGTACCCGTCGCGTCCGCGGATCCGCTGGTCGCCACCAGAGCAGAACGCCCAGCCGCCGTCCTTCGGGCTCGGGCCGTTGCCGGTGAGCAGCACGGCGCCGATGTGCGAGTCCTGTCGCGCGATGTCGAGTGCGCGGTAGAGCTCATCGACCGTGTGCGGCCGGAAGGCGTTGCGCACCTCCGGACGGTTGAACGCGATACGAGCCACCCCGCCGTCGACCGAGACGTGGGCGGTGATGTCGGTGTAGTCCTCCGCGCCGGGTGCGAGCTGCCACTCGGCGGGATCGAACAGGTCGGAGACGAATGCGCTGGTCACGGGATCCAGCCTATTCCTGCGCCGCCGCGACCCGACGCGCCGAGGTCGACCGCGGCGAGACCCACGGGTTCCGGTCGCGGTTCGCGCCGTCGGCGGCGGCCGCGCGCGGCAGGAACTGCGACCGGAACCCTGGGCTTCGGCAGGGCGGACGCCGCGACCGGTGCCGGAGAGAGCAGAATGGGGCCATGCTCCCCTCGCTCGAAGACCTGCTCGACTCGGCCAGGGTGGTCGCGCTCCCGATGCATACCCGCTTCCGCGGCGTCGACACACGCGAGGCGCTGCTCTTCGAAGGCCCGCAGGGGTGGGCGGAGTTCTCGCCCTTCGTCGAGTACGAGGATGCCGAGGCCGCGACCTGGCTCGCCGCCGCGATCGACTTCGCCTGGCACGAGCAGCCGGCACCCCTGCGCGACCGGATCGCCGTGAACGCCACCGTGCCCGCCATCGAGGCGGCACGCGTCGCCGAGGTGCTCGCACGATTCCCGGGATGCCGCACTGCCAAGGTGAAGGTCGCCGAACCCGGCCAGTCGCTGGCGGACGACATCGCCCGAGTGCGCGCCGTGCGCGAGGCCATGGGCCCGGAGGGCCGCATCCGCATCGACGCCAACGGATTCTGGAACGTCGACGAAGCCGAGCACGCCGTGCACGCACTGGGCGAGTACGACCTGGAGTACGTCGAGCAGCCGTGCGCGACCGTGCCGGAGCTCGCCGACCTGCGTCGACGGGTCAAGTACATGGGCATCCCGGTCGCGGCGGATGAGAGCGTACGGAAGTCGGCCGACCCCCTCGCGGTCGCCCGCGCCGGTGCAGCCGACCTGCTCGTGATCAAGGCGCAGCCGCTCGGCGGAGTCACCCACGCGCTGCAGATCGTGACGGCCGCAGGCCTGCCGGCGATCGTGTCGAGCGCCCTCGACACCGCGATCGGCCTGTCACAGGGAGCCGCGCTCGCTGCGGCCCTGCCGACGCTCGACTTCGACTGCGGACTCGGCACCGCATCGCTCTTCCTCGACGACGTCGCCGACCGACGACCGGTGGACGGATCGATCCCGGTCGGTCGCGTGACACCGGATGCCGCGGCCCTCACCCGCCTCGCCGCATCCGACGAACGACGCGAGTGGTGGACCGCGCGACTCGCGCGCTGCCACTCCGAGCTCGCCGCGGCGGCGCGCTGACCTACTTCTCGATCAGCAGCTGCACGAGACGACCGAGTTCCTCGCTGCCGGAATGGCGCAGCGTCTCGTCGTCCTGTCCTGCCATGGCACCGCGGACGGTCATGCCCTCCCAGAGGATCATGAGCATGCGACCGACAGTCTCCGCAGGAAGTCGGAGCGTCAGCAACCCGGATTCGGCGATGTCGTCGATGATCTGCGCGATGCTGGCGACCATCTCGCGCTCCTGAGCCAGGTAGGCGGCGCCGAACTGCGCGTCGCGGACGGCACGGATGCGGATCTCGCTCATCAGCATCACGCCGAGGCGATCGTCGCCGCCGAGTTCCATCACCTGCTGCACCAGGTCGACCGGGTCGCATCCCTCTGCGATCGCGCCCTCAGCCGCGAGCTCCGCGATGCGGGTGCGCACGGCGCTCACACGGACGTCGGCCACGCTCGCAGCGAGCGTCAGGAACAGCTCATCCTTGGATTCGAAGTTCGAGTAGAACGCTCCACGCGTGAATCCGGCGCGCTCGCACACGGCTTCGACCGATGCACCGTCGAGCCCGACCTCGGCGAAGACCTGGGCTGCCGCCTCGAGGAGCCGCGCTCGAGTGTTCTCTCGGCTGCGGGTTGCGGGTGTCGTCATCGAAACCTCCTGTCCCCTCACTCTCGCATGATTCACACCCTGCACACAGACTGCGACGGGCGCTTCACCTTACGATACAACTATGTATTGGATACACCTGTGTATCCACACCACATCCCCCGGAGGAATGCGTGTCCACTCTCCTGTCTTCGCTCGGTCGCTGGTCGTTCCGGCACCCGTGGCGAGTTCTCGTCTCCTGGCTCCTCGCGCTCGGCATCGCCGGTGCGGGCGCGCTCGTGCTCGGCGCCGGCACCGACAACTCGTTCTCGATCCCCGGCACCGAGTCGCAGGCAGGGCTCGAGCAGCTCTCCCGCTCGTTCCCGCAGGTGAGCGGCACGAGCGCGCAGATCATCGTGGTCGCCGCCGACGGTGACACGATCACCGACGCCCCGTACCGCGAGGACATCGAGAACGCGGTCGATGAGCTGGGCGACCTCGACGGGGTCCTCGCCGCGAACTCCCCGTATGACGAGATGGTCACCGGCATGGTGAACGACGACAAGAACGCGGCGATCATCCGTCTGCAGTTCGACGGTGAATCGACCAATGTCTCGGACGAGACGAAGGATGCGCTGCGCGCTGCGTCCGATGACCTCGCGGCAGAGCTTCCTGACGGCTCGCAGACCGCCCTCGGCGGCGACCTGTTCGCGACCTCGATCCCCGGTCTGACCCTCACCGAGGCGGTCGGCCTGCTGATCGCGCTGCTCGTGCTGATCGTGACCTTCCGCTCCTTCGTGGTCGCAGGGCTCCCGCTCCTCACCGCGGTGCTCGGCGTCGGGATCTCCATGGCCGGCATCTTCGCCGCCACCGCGTTCGCCACCGTGTCGTCCACGACGCCGCTCCTGGCGCTCATGCTCGGCCTCGCGGTCGGCATCGACTACGCCCTCTTCATCATGGCGAGACACCAGGATCAAGTTCGAGAGGGGGTCGATCCGGAGGAGTCCGCCTCCCGCTCCGTCGGAACGGCAGGCTCGGCAGTCGTCTTCGCGGGCGTGACGGTGCTGATCGCGCTGATCGGCCTGAGCTTCGCCGGCATCCCCTTCCTGACGACCATGGGCATCGCCGCCTCGGTGGCGGTCGCGATCGCCGTGGCCATCGCGGTCACGCTCACCCCGGCGCTGCTCGGTTTCATGAAGGGAAAGGTCGTCGGCCGCCCGCGTCGCGAACCCAAGCCCAAGAAGGGCCAGCAGGTCGCCGCACCGCGTCGCGGGTTCAGCGATCGCTGGGTCGGCGGCGTCACCAAGCATCCTGTCCTGGTCTCGCTCGCCGTGGTGATCGGACTCGGCATCGTCGCGGTGCCCGCCCTCAGCCTGAACCTGGCCCTTCCGAATGCGGGCGTGCTGCCGAAGGACTCCGAAGCGCGCCAGAGCTACGACCTCGTCGGCCAGGAGTTCGGCCCCGGCTTCAACGGCCCGCTGATCCTCACCGGCACGATCGTCACGTCCACCGATCCGGTCGGTCTGATGAACGACCTCGGCGATGCCGTCGGCGACATCCCCGGCGTCAAGGAGGTCGCCCTCGCCACGCCGAACGAGACCGCAGACACCGGCATCGTGCAGATCATCCCGGAGACCGCTCCCGATGATCCCGCCACCGCAGACCTGGTGCGTGAGCTCCGCTCCCACCACGACGAGTGGCTCGACGAGTTCGGCATCGACCTGAAGGTCACCGGCTTCACGGCCGTCGGGATCGACATCTCCGACCAGCTCGGCAACGCGCTGCTACCCTTCGGCATCTTCGTGATCGGGCTCTCGCTCATCCTGCTGACGATCGTGTTCCGCTCGCTGTGGGTGCCGATCACGGCGGCCCTCGGCTACCTGCTCTCGATCGTCGCCGCGTTCGGTGTCGTCGGCGCGGTGTTCGAGTGGGGCTGGTTCGCCGATGCCCTGCATGTGGCGAAGGTCGGCCCGATCATCAGCTTCATGCCGATCATCCTGATGGGTGTGCTGTTCGGCCTGGCGATGGACTATCAGGTGTTCCTGGTGTCCCGCATGCGCGAGGACTTCGTGCACGACAAGGACTCGAAGAGCCCCGACCGCGCAACGCGGCGTGCTGCCGCCAAGCGCGCCGTGCGAAGCGGCTTCACCGGCTCTGCGAAGGTCGTCACGGCCGCCGGTCTCATCATGTTCGCGGTGTTCGTGGCGTTCGTCCCCGAGGGAGACTCCTCGCTCAAGCCGATCGCTCTCGGCCTCGCCGCCGGCATCGCGATCGACGCCTTCCTGGTGCGGATGACGCTGATCCCCGCCCTGATGGCGATCCTCGGCGAGCGCGCCTGGCAGCTGCCGACATGGCTGGAGAAGATCCTGCCGAGCGTCGACATCGAGGGCGAGGCGGTCGAGCGCGAGCGGCACCTGGCCTCGTGGCCCGGCGACGACTCGGTGATCGCGGCCGACCAGCTCTCGATCAGCGCCGACGCACCGGTGCTCGAGGGCGTCACGCTGCGCGTGGCACCGGGCGGAGCGCTCGTCGCGACCGGATCCGATCCCCGCGTTCGGCGCGCGCTGGCGCTCGCCGTCGCCGGTCGCAACCCGGCAGACGAAGGACGCCTCCGCGTCGCGGGGCACCTGCTCCCCGGCCGTGCGGCCTGGGTGCGTGCACACGTCGGCTGCGTCCTGGTCGACGACGCGGATGCCGCGCTCCTCGACCTCGCCGAGGCGCTCCGAGGGAAGTCCGCGGTCGTCGTGATCGACGGCCTCGACCGCCTCGCCGGCGGTCAGCGCGACCAGGCGGCCGCCATGCTGCGTGACGCAGCGGCATCCCGCCCTCTCGCGGTGTTCGCCACGGCATCGGATGCCGACGCGGCCCGCACCATCCTGACGGAGGCCGGCTGGCCCTCCGCCGACATCTTCGATACGCGCTCGACCCGCCGGTCGTCCGCAGAATCCACCGAGGTGACCGCATGACCCTCCCCATCGAGCGCGCACGCTCCCGCAAGCCCATCACGTGGCTGACCATCCTCGGCATCCTGCTGCTGCCGGCCGCCGTCGGGGGCATCCTCGTCGCGGCGCTGCAGAACCCCACAGAGCGCCTGGACTCCATGACCGCGGCGATCGTCAACCTCGACGACCCGGTGACCATCGACGGACAGGTCACGCCGCTCGGCCGGCAGCTGGCGTCGGGGCTCGTGGACGGCTCGGACGACCTGGACTCGAACCTCACCTGGGTGATCTCCAACAAGGAGGATGCCGCAGACGGCCTGGCCGACGGCTCGTACCAGGCGGTCATCACGATCCCCAAGAGCTTCTCGGCCGCTGCCACGTCTGCCGGACAGACCATCGCCGACGGCGGGGGCACCCCCAAGCAGGCGACGATCGAAGTGACGACGCCAGAAGACGGACTCGTCGCCGACGACCTCATCACGGGTCAGATCGCGAACGTCGCGGCATCGACTCTCGGCACCATGCTCTCGGAGGCGACGACCGAGAACATCCTCGTCGGATTCACGACGATCGGCGACCAGATCGGCGATGCAGCAGACGGTGCGGACAAGCTCGCCACCGGAGCGCGGGATGCCGCAACCGGCGCCGCCGCGATCCCGGACGGGGCGACGAAGCTCGCCTCCGGTGCGACCGAGCTCGGTTCCGGCGCATCCTCGCTCGCCACCGGTCTCGACACGATCGCCAAGAACACGCGGGATGCCGCGAACGGCGCCGGCACGATCGGTGCCGGGCTGACCGCTGGTGGCACGCAGCTGCAGAACAACGTCGGTGGCATCACCCAGCTGGTCGGCACCGTGCAGTCCGCCACCGGCACCGCGACCCAGGCGGCGGCACAGACCAAGGACCTGGCGACGACCCTCGGCACGATGGCCGCCACCTGCGATCCGGCAGTGTCAGGGCAGAGCATGTGCGACCAGCTCAGCACCGCCGCAGCCTCGGCCGCGACAGCGGCGACCTCCGCTGGGACCGCTGCAGGCACACTGAGCGCGCCACAGGTCGCCGGCGGCATCGCCGCGATCCCTGGCACCTTCAGCACCCTCGCCTCCAGCATGTCGCAGGCCGGCGCCGGCGCCACCCAGCTCGCCGGCGGGCTGAACCAGCTCGCGAGCCAGGGCATCGACCAGTCCGCGGCCGGCGCGCGCGCCCTCGCCTCGGGTGCGACGCAGCTCTCCGACGGCGCGACCCAGCTCGCAGACGGCACGACCGAGCTCGCGACCGGGCTCGACACGCTGGCGACCGGGACGGGTGACCTCGCCGGTGGCCTGCACACGGCATCCGACTCGCTCCCCTCGTTCAGCGACTCCGAGTCGACCTCGCTCGCCTCGGTGATCGCCGACCCGGTGTCGACGAACTCCTCGACGAACACGATCTTCGGACCGACCGCGATCCCTCTGCTCGCAGCCGTGGTGCTGTGGTTCGGCGGCCTGGCGTCGTTCATCGTGATGCGGGCGCACACGGCGCGCACGCTCACCTCGCGTCGCTCCTCGGCCGGGCTGGCACTGCGGGCGTTCGCCCCGGCGGCGCTGATCGGCGCAGGCCAGGGCCTCCTCGTCGCGATCATCGTGCAGTTCGTCGCGAGCTACGACGCCGGCGCCTGGTGGGCCTTCGCGGGCACTGCGGTCCTCGCGGGCATCGTGTTCGCCGCGGTCAACCAGGCCCTGGTCGCCCTGTTCGGCGGCATCGGCCGTTGGATCAGTGCGCTCGTCGGAGTCCTGGCGGTCGCGACCGGGCTGATCTCGACCGTGCCAGGCTGGCTCGCCGGTCTCGGCGCCGCGCTGCCCACCGCTCCCGCATTCGCCGGCCTGATCGCCGGCAGCGGGTCCGCGATCGCGGCCCTGGTCGTCTGGGGCGTGCTGTCGCTCGTGGCTACAACGCTCGCGGTGACCGTGCGTCGCACGACGTCCACGAAGGCGGTGCTGGCCACGGCCTGATCCTGCCTCTCCGCAGAGACGGAGACGAGAGCGAACGACCGCGGCGCGTCCATTCCGGACACGCCGCGGTCTTTCGTTTCGGTCCCGGTTTCGGCCGGCGGCGAACAGGAGGTGCTCCGCGCGCATACGATCAGGAGATGCGACGACCTTTCATGTCCTCCCCCGCCCAGCTCGCAGAGCTGGAGGGACAGCAGTACCTGGTGCTGCGGCCGAGGACCGCGGTGGCGGATGTCTACCGCTCCGTGCAGCGCTCAGCCCTGACCCGAATGACCACTCCGCACCCGCACACCGAGCACGTCACCCTGCGCGCGTTCCACGAGCCGGAGCGGCGGGAACAGCTGCGCACCGTCATCCACGAATGGGCCGCTGCGCGGCGTCCGATCGAGGTCGTCGCCGAGGCGGTCGACGTGTTCCCCTCGCCCTGGCAGGTCGTGATCCTGCGCCTGGCGCGCACGGCATCCCTGGTGTCGGCATACTCCAGCCTGAGCATGGCCCTCGCCGGCACCGACCTCGAGCGCCTCGATGAGCGGACCGTGGAGGACTGGACGTTCCATCTGTCCGTGCTCTACGCGAAGACGCTCACACCGGCCGCCTGGACCGAGCTCTCGCACAAGTCCCGCCGCTCACTCGGCTCACGCCCCGCCGAGACCATCTCCGAGGCGGAGTTCGTCTGGTACGAGGACGGCGTCGAGCACGCCGAGGTCATCCCGCTGGGCCCGCAGGCGCGCTGGTGACGCCGCCGGGTCGGTGACCGCCTGAGCTCAGGAGATCCCCGAGTAGGCGTGCAGGCCCTTGAAGAACACGTTCACGATCGTGAAGTTGAACATCACGGCCGAGAAGCCGACGATCGCGAGCCATGCCGAGGGGTTGCCGCGCCATCCGCGGGTCGCCCGAGCGTGGATGTATCCCGCGTAGAGCACCCAGATCACGAAGGTCCAGGTCTCCTTGACGTCGAAGCCCCAGAAGCGGCTCCAGGCGTAGTAGGCCCAGATGGATCCGGCGATCAGGGTGAACGTCCACAGGATGAAGCCGATGATCGTGAAGCGGTACGCCATGCTCTCCAGCCGCTCCGCGGTCGGGAAGGTGCGGAGGAACCCCGGGCCGGTCTTCTCCGCCCCCTCCGACACGAGCCGCTCGCGGCGGGACTGCATGAGCTGGATCACCGAGAGGGCGAAGGCCAGCGCGAAGAACGCGGTGCCGAGCGAGGCGACGAACACGTGGATCACGAGCCAGACGCTCTTCAGCGGATCCATGAGCGGTGACACGTCGACGTAGAAGTTCGTGGAAGACAGTCCGAGCAGCACCACGATCAGTCCGGTGATGAACGTGCCGAGGAACCGCAGATCCATGCGGGTGAGCACGATCAGGTACACCGCGATCACGAGCAGCGTGCCGATCATGGCGAACTCGTAGAGGTTCGCCCACGGCACGCGGCCGGCGGCGATGCCACGGGTCAGCGTCGCGCCGAAGTGGAAGAAGAACGCCAGCACCGTGAGCGAGGTGCCGATGCGGGCCATCACGAAGCGCTGCGGCTGAGCATCCGTCGTCGAGCCAGACACCGTCCCGGCCGACGCGCGACCACGGGCGCCGACCCCGGCGCCGACGAGCTCGGCCTCACGCACGGTCTGCGAATCCGCGGACAGCTGCGACCGCCGTGCGAGGTCGAAGGCGTAGGCCACGAACGCTGCGGCGTAGATCGCGATCGCCGTCCACAGCAGGATCGGCGAGATCACGTTGAGGTCGAACATGGTGTCAGTCTACTTTCGGAGTGTCGGATGCAGGGCTGTCTGATGCTGCGGCCTCGGCAGCCGCTGACGCATCGGTCTCGGCTTCGGCCGCGGGGCGAGCGGATGTCGAGCCGTCGGCGTCGAGCAGGCGAGCGTGACCTGCCACCAGGTCGTCGAGTGCCATCGCGATGGTCGGGTCCTCGCCGCGGGCGAGACCGGCGTACTCGAGGGCGACGCCGTCGGCGGTCGCGGTCGCCTTGACCCACATGCGGCGGCGCGGCACGAACAGCGCGAGCATGAGTCCGCCGAGGGCCAGCAGCGCGAAGGCGAGCACCCACGGGCCGGAATCGTCGCGGTGGATCTGCAGCGAGGCGAACCGCTTGACCGACTGCGAAGCGTCGGTGGCACCGGCCGGCGACTCGTCCTCGAAGGTCACGGTGCCCATGCCGTTCGGGAGATCGGCGGTCTCGCCGGGGGCGAGCTCGATCGATGCGACGTCGGTCGTGCGCCCGGTGAGCTTGGTGAGGTCGGTGGTGTCGAGCACGTACACCGACCGCGGGGTGCCCTCGTTGATGCCGAGGTCTCCCGAGTACACGTCGAGCGTGAGCGTCGGGTTCGTCAGCGCCCCGTAGGCGGAGAAGAAGGCACCGCTCTTGAGCACTCCGGTCGTCGGGTAGAAGAAGCCGAGCAGGCCGAGCTGCTCCGGGAGCCCGTCGGTGACCTTGATCACTCCGAGCGACGTCATCTGCGTGTCCTGCGGCAGGAACGGCACGCTGTTCGTGAACACCACGTCGCCGGCCGCATTGCGCACGGTGATCGTCGGTGCGTAGCCGTTGCCGAGCAGGAACACGTTGTCGTCGGCGACGCCGAGCGGGTGGTTCACCTGCACGGAGCCCGTGCGCTCCTCGCCGTGCTCCTTCACCGTCACGTTGGCCGAGAAGTCGCCGGCCTGCCCGGAACCGGGCTCACCGAAGGGCTGGTAGCTGACATCGAAGGTGTCGAGGCGCATCGAGTAGGGCGCGAGGGCGTCATCGCCGACGAAGCGACCGCGGTTCATCGAGTCGTAGTCGACGAGCGTGTTCGCGAAGGTCTCCCCCTCGACCAGCACGCGCTGGCCGGTGTACGAGAAGCCGCCGCCGACGCCGACCGTCACGAGCACGCCGACCAGGGCGAGGTGGAAGAGCAGGTTGCCCGTCTCGCGCCAGTATCCGCGCTCGGCTGACACCGAGAAGGAACGGCCGCGGTCGTAGCGCTCGACCCGATAGCCCAGCGACTTCAGCTGCGAGGTCGCGATATCGACCGAGGTGGATGCTGCGGCCTCGGCATCCGCCGCCGCGCGTTCCACCGAGCGGTAGTCCTCGAGGCGCTGCAGGCGGGCCGGCGTGCGCGGCGGACGCGCACGGAGTGCCTTCGCGTGGTGCCGGATGCGCGGGATCACACAGCCGACGAGCGAGGCGAACAGCAGCAGGTAGATCGCTGAGAACCACGGCGAGAGATAGACGTCGAAGAGCTTCAGACCGTCGAGGATCGGGAAGATGTCGGGGTTGTCGCGCTGCCACTGGCTGACGCCGTTGGGGTCGGCCATGCGCTGCGGGAAGATCGAGCCGGGGATCGCGGCGATCGCGAGCACCAGCAGCAGCACCAGGGCGGTGCGCATCGAGGTGAGCTGACGCCATCCCCAGCGGAGCCAGCCGACGAAGCCGAGCCGCGGCTGGGCGACCGAGTCGTCGCCGTCGACGTGGTCGGACGGCCGCAGCGGATCGCTGCTGTCGGTGGTCTTGGAGTTCACGGCATCCTTGTTCTTCTGGTGCTGGGGTTTCTGCTGGCGGGAGTTCTTTTCAGAGCGGGAGGAGGACACTGCTCATCACCGCCGTCAGGCGGGACATGATGTCGGTCCACAGTCCGGTCACCATCAGGATGCCCAGCAGGATCAGCAGCACGCCGCCGATGATGTTCACCACGCGGATGTGCCGGCGCAGGAACCCGACCGTCTTCGTCGCCCAGCCGAAGCCGAGCGCGACGAGCAGGAACGGGATGCCGAGGCCGAGGGAGTAGGCGAGGCCGAGGAATCCGGCGCGTACCGGGTCGCCCGCGTTGAAGGAGAGCGCGAAGATCGCGGTCAGGGTGGGTCCGAGGCAGGGCGCCCAGCCGATGCCGAGCGCGATGCCGAGCAGCGGTGCGCCGATCACGCCGTACTTCGCATCGACGTGGAAGCGGAGCTCACGCTGCGCGAAGCCGAAGAGGCCGAGGAACACGAGCCCCATCAGGATGATGACGGCTCCGAGGATCCGCGTGATCAGTTCGCCCCACTGGATCATGAACACGTTCGCGGCACCGCCGAGTGCCGTGATGGCGACGAACACGATGCTGAAGCCGAGGATGAACAGCAGTACGCCGAGCACGAGCCGACCGCGACCAGGGGCTGCGGCATCCGCCCCCTTCGCCGACCGCGGCGTCACCGCGCCGCCGAGGAATCCGAGGTATCCCGGGACGAGCGGCAGGACGCAGGGAGAGAGGAACGAGATGAGCCCGGCGAGCATCGCGACCGGGATCGCGAGCCAGAGTGCGCCCGAACCGATGATGGATTCGGCGTTCACAGCGCACCCGCCGTGGTCACGGTGTCTCCGCGAGCGCGTCCTTGACGAGCGTGGAGAGAATCGAGGTGCCGTCGATCGGCCCGATGATGCGCGCTGCGACGCGACCCTGCTTGTCGAGCACGAGGGTCGTCGGCGTCGCGGCGATCGGCACGGCCTGCGCGAACGCGAGCTTGGCCTCGGCCGTGTCGACGTCGATCAGGCTCGGGTACGTGACCTTGAACTCGTCCGAGAACGCGCGAGCCGTGTCCGCCTGGTCGCGGGTGTTGACCCCGATGAACGACACGCCCTGGTCTTCGTACTCCTGCCAGACGCTCTCGAGGTCAGCGGCCTCCACTCGGCACGGGGCGCACCCGGCGTACCAGAAGTTGACCACGGCGACCTGGCCCGCGATGTCTGCGCTGTCGAAGTCCTCGCCGTTCTCGGTGACGCCGGCGAACTCGACCGGCTCGCCGCGTTCGGCGACCGGGATCTCGACGATCGCGCCATCGGCCGCGACATAGCCGGTGTTCTCGCCGCTGAGGAATGACTCGCTGACGGGGTCGGGAGCACAGGCGCTCAGACCGACCGCGAGCACCGCGGCGAGCGCGGCTCCGAGCGCACGACGAGAGCGCCGGATGCGGGTGGAGCGGCCGCTGCGGGATGAGAGCCCTTCGACAGGCTCGGGAACCCAGAGAGCAGGAGGCACGATTCCCAGCTTACGCGCGGCTACCTATGCGTAGGCCGATACGGCCCCCAGGGACCCGACGCCGTCAGAGCTGCGCGAGCACGTCGGCGACGCCTTCGCTCGCGTCACGCCTGTTCGAGAACGTACTCGGTGAAACCCGGCAACGTGAATGACACGTACCCGTGCCGGTTTGCGTCGATGAGCCCCTTCTGAAGGAGCTTGTCCCGAGGAACGGAGATCACCTTCGTATCCACTCCGAGCTGGTTCGCAAGGTGCTCCCGCTTCACGTCCGCTCCCCCGAGTTCCGCCATCGCCACCATCAGCTCTCGCTGTCTCGTCGAGGCCGACCTCCACCGCGCCGTGAAGAGGACGCGCATCTGTCGCTCCACGGACGGGATCGCGGCTTCGACATGAGCAAGCGAGATCTGAGCACCTTCTTCCGGGTCAGCCGCCGCCACCCACGACGCCTGACCCATCAGTTGCACCTTGTGCGGATACCCATTCGATTCCGCGACAGCTCTGGCGAGCGCCTCTTCCTCCCACGTCACCTTCAAAGCTTGCGCCGGTCGCAGGAGAGCCTCGGTGGATCCATCGTCGTCGATGCCCAGGAGAGGCTGGAAGTCGAAGCGCTCGGCGGACGTGGCCGCCGAGATGATGTGATCCACAGAACCGGGCAGCCCTGCCATGAAGAGACCCGCAGCAGGCTTCCCCGGATCATCGAGAAGCTCCTGCCACGCGTTGGCAAGTGCCCGGAGGCTTGATCTATCTGCCGACTGCACCTCGTCGATCAGGATGACGATGCCCTTGTCGAGCGACTTCGACACCGACTTGAGCACCTTCGAGAATGCCTTGCCCGCTGAGGCAGCCGCGATCGCACCGGATTTCAGGGTCACGGACGCCTTTGCAGGCCCCATCCCCAGAGACATGGTGATGCTGTCGACGGCTTCGGTCAGCTCCACTGACTTGCGCTTCGCGGCCGGCAGCAGTGCGCGAAGCTCGGAGACGATGGTCGGCAGTAGGCCTTCGTCCTCGTTCGCCGTGACCCAGACAGTGGCGCATCCGTTCTGAGTGGCGATGCGTTCACCTTCGCGTAACAGGCTCGTCTTCCCAACGCCTCTCGGAGCATGGTCTACGCGCACTCGTCCATGGAACCGCCGGAGTACACCGATCTCCTCGGCTCGCTCCGTGTACCACCGAATCTGAGCCGAACGGCCCGGAACAGCGCGAGCAACTTCGCCCGGGGTGTACGGACTGGACCGAGTCATCTTGCCTCCCGTGGCGCTGACTTATATATGTGACAAGTATAAATCTGCGCCACGATTCACGTTCAGAGCTGCGCGAGTACGTCGGCGACGCCCTCGCGGAACCGAGGACACGTGGCGATGTCGTGCGAGCGGCACCGCAGCGCGTGCTCGGTCATCGCGCGGGAGAGCCGCATCTCCTGCATCCGTCGGTCGAGGTCGTCGAGGTGCGCCTGCAGCACGACGTGACGGCCGGCGCTGCCGTCGTCGAGCAGCACGGCGATCTGTTCGAGGCTCATGCCTGCAGCCTTGCTGCGCTGGATCACAGCGATGCGCACGATCTCGTCCTCGCCGTACCGGCGGCGCCCCGCGGTGTCGCGTTCGGGGCGGAGCAGCCCCACCGACTCCCAGTGGCGGAGCACATTCGTCGGCACATCGAAACGCGCAGCGACGTCACCGACGGACCAGGGATGCTCAGCACTTGACTTCATGTCAACATGAAGTCACAGACTGTCGGTGAACGCAACCGCACGTCGGAAGGACTCCCCATGTATGACGCGATCGTGATCGGCGCCGGCCCCGCAGGACTGCAGGCGGCACTGACGCTGGGCCGGATGCATCGCTCGACCCTGCTGCTCGACTCGGGCCAGTACCGCAACGGCACGGTGCAGCACATGCACAACGTGATCGCGAACGACGGCACCCCGCCTGCGGAGTTCCGCGCCACCGCCCGCGCCCAGCTCGCCGCCTATGACGACGTCGAGATCCGCAACGCCACCGTCGAGGGCATCGCCGGCGTCGAGGGCGACTTCGTCGTCTCGCTGCTCGGGGGCGCATCGGCATCCGCGCGGAACATCATCCTCGCGACGGGTGTCGTCGACGATCTGCCCGAGATCGACGGACTGTCGGCGCTGTGGGGGCGGAAGGTCTTCGCGTGCCCGTTCTGCGACGGACACGAGCACGCGGGCAAGCCGATCGCCGTGCTCGGCGGGGCCGCCCGCGCCCAGCACCTGATCGGGATGCTGGGCCGGATCGTGAGCGAGATCACCGTGATCCCGGTGGACGCCCCGTTCACGGCAGAGGAGGTCACCGCGCTCGAGGCCCGCGGCGCACTGGTCGGCCGATCGCCCGCGATCTCCGTCTCCGCCGACGACGCCGGCGTCGTGGTGCGCACCGCCGACGCCGAGTATGCCGCTGCCGGCATCTTCGTGGCGGCCGGCTCGATGCGACAGCGCGCCCCGTTCGCTCAGCAGCTGGGCCTCGGGATGCTGGAGTCCGGCGCGATCGAGATCGACGACTTCGGCCGCACGACGGAACCAGGGGTGTACGCAGCGGGAGACCTCGCGCACCGCGCCGCGATGCCCGGCCCGATGGCCGCGGTGATGATGGCCGCCACAGCAGGACAGTTCGCCGCAGTGGGCGTCATCCAGTCGCTGCTGGCCGCCGGGCACTGAACCCGGCTGAACCGAGCGTCGGCTCAGGTCAGACCGCGCCGACGTCCACTGCCCCGTCCGTCGCGGCGGGCTCGGCGTAGGCGACCTCGCGCCAGACGTCGCCGACGCGTTCGAACGACGTCACGCTCGACAGCGCGCACCGGCGGGTGCGCGGGTCGTGCCGCAACGGCAGACCCGCCACCCGCAGGTGCGTGATCCAGATCGGTGCCTGGTGCGAGACCATGACGACATCGCCGTCTTCGGCTGCGGTCCATGCTTCATCCATGGCTCCGAGCATCCGCTCCGCGATCGACGTGTACGGCTCGCCCCAGCTCGGCAGCGACGGCTGCCGCAGGTGCCACCAGTTCATCGGGTTCAGCAACGAGCGGCGCATCTGCGTGCCCTCGAACACGTTCGTCGGCTCGATCACCCGGATGTCGATCTCGGGCACGAGATCGAAGCGTTCAGCGAACGGCTCGGCAGACTCCTGCGCACGCTCGAGCGGCGAGGAGTACAGCGCGCTGACCGGCCGCTCGAGCGAGCCGACGTGATCGGCGGCGGCCTGCGCCATCCGACGGCCTGCCTTGCTCAGGTGGTAGTCGGGCAGCCGACCGTAGAGCACGCGGCGCGGGTTGTGGACCTCGCCGTGACGGACGAGATGCAGTCGCTTCGCCGGCATGTCAGGCCCTGCTGTAGCGGGACTCCCCGAAGCCGATGATCAGGTACCCGATGTACGGGAAGACGAACAGCAGGAAGAAGGAGAACAGGCCGCCCTTGCCGAAGCGCTCACCGAGCTTGATCGCCACGATGATGCCGAAGACGATGTTGACGATCGGGATCAGGTACAGCAGCGACCACCAGCCGGACAGGCCGGCGATGCGCACCAGGAAGATGACGTTCACGATCGGGATGATCGCGAGGATGCCGGGGTGCCCCGCCTTCGTGAACACCTTCCAGAGGCCGATGACGACGAGCACATAGAAGACCAGGGTGATCAGACCCGTGGTGCCGGAGAAGATCGATGCGTAGAGATCGGAGATGCCGTTGGAGTCCACGGTGCACCCTTTCTGTGTGATGGCTGTGTCGTGGCGATCATACTGACGATCGGTCCCGCCCCGCAGAACACGCCGGATCGGCTCCGCGCGCCCCCGTAGAATGGGCGGGTTCCCCATTTCCCAGATCAGAAGGAATACTCCGTGCTTCGCACCCACTCGGCAGGCTCACTGCGAGCCGAGCACATCGGTCAGACCGTCACCCTCGCGGGTTGGGTCGATCGCCGTCGTGACCACGGAGGAGTCGCTTTCATCGATCTTCGGGATGCTTCGGGCATCGCCCAGGTCGTCATCCGCGACGAGGAGATCGCCCACCCGCTGCGCAACGAGTTCGTGCTCCAGGTGACCGGCGTCGTCTCGCAGCGTCCCGAGGGCAACGCGAACCCGAACCTGCCGACCGGTGAGATCGAGCTGATCGCCGCAGAGGTCGATGTGCTCAACGAGTCAGCCCCGCTGCCGTTCCAGGTGTCGACGGCACTCGCCGAGAGCGAGACCGTCGGTGAAGAGGCACGCCTCAAGTACCGTTACCTCGACCTGCGTCGCCCGGCACCGGCATCCGCTCTTCGTCTGCGCTCGAACGTCTACAAGGCGATCCGTGACGTGCTGCACGGCGAGGACTTCACCGAGGTCGAGACGCCCACGCTGACGCGCTCCACCCCGGAGGGCGCCCGCGACTTCCTGGTGCCGGCCCGCCTGAGCCCCGGCAGCTGGTACGCCCTGCCGCAGTCGCCGCAGCTGTTCAAGCAGCTGCTCATGGTCGGCGGCGTGGAGAAGTACTTCCAGATCGCGCGCTGCTACCGCGACGAGGACTTCCGCGCCGACCGCCAGCCGGAGTTCACGCAGCTCGACATCGAGATGAGCTTCGTCGACCAGGAAGACGTCATCACGCTCATGGAGTCGCTCATCCAGGCGATGTGGGCCACGATCGGCGTCGAGGTCACGACCCCGCTGCCGCGCATGACCTACGCCGAGGCGATGTCGAAGTACGGCTCCGACAAGCCCGACCTGCGCTTCGGACTCGAGCTCGTCGAGGCCACCGAGTACTTCAAGGACACCCCGTTCCGGGTGTTCCAGGCCGAGTACGTCGGCGCGGTCCGCATGCCAGGCGGCGCCTCGCAGCCGCGCAAGCAGCTCGACGCCTGGCAGGACTGGGCCAAGCAGCGCGGCGCCCGCGGTCTCGCGTACGTCCTGTTCAACGAGGACGGCTCGCTCGGCGGCCCCGCCGCGAAGAACCTGTCCGAGGCGGAGCAGGCCGGCCTCGCCGCGTTCGTCGGCGCCGAGCCGGGCGACTGCGTGTTCTTCGCCGCCGGTCCCACGAAGGAGAGCCGCGCGCTGCTCGGCGCAGCGCGCGTCGAGATCGGTCGCCGTCTCGGCTACCTGAACCCCGACGAGTTCGCGTTCACCTGGGTGGTCGACGCTCCGATGTTCGAGCCTGCCGCGGATGCCGTCGCCTCGGGCGACGTGGCCGTCGGTGCCGGTGCATGGACCGCCGTGCACCACGCGTTCACCGGTCCGAAGCCCGAGTTCCAGGACACGTTCGACACCGACCCCGGCTCGGCGCTCGCCTATGCGTACGACATCGTGTGCAACGGCTCCGAGCTCGGCGGCGGCTCGATCCGCATCCACCGCGAAGACGTGCAGAAGCGCGTGTTCGAGGTCATGGGCATCAGCGACGAGCAGGCCGACGAGCAGTTCGGCTTCCTGCTCGACGCGTTCAAGTTCGGCGCACCGCCGCACGGCGGAATCGCGCTCGGCATGGACCGCGTGCTGCAGCACCTGACCAAGACCGAGTCGATCCGCGAGGTCATCGCGTTCCCGAAGTCGGGCAACGGCTTCGACCCGCTGACCTCGGCTCCGGCACCGATCACCGACGCGCAGCGCGCCGAGGCCGGCGTCGACTTCGAGCCGGAGGACGACGAGGCCTGATCCGCGCCATCGACCTCTGATGAGACCCCGTGCTGTCCGCAGCACGGGGTCTCATCATGTGCGCCTGCGTCGGACATGTGCGCTTCGCGCGGACGGATGCCGGTGATTCGGCCGAGCGAGCTGTACAAGGCCGAGGGGCGTGCTCAGCGAGCGAGGCGCTCAGCCGAGCGCGAGCGCCGGCACGATGTTCTCGTTCCACACATCGACGCCGAGTTTGCCGATCAGCGCGATCACGACGACCAGGAACACGACGCGGATGAACGTCGCACCTCGCGCGATCGCCATGCGCGACCCGAGGTAGCTGCCGGCGACGTTCGCCACCGCGAGGATGCCACCGAGCAGCCACAGCACCGAACCGTGCGGGATGAACAGCAGCAGCGCGCCGGCGTTGGTCGCGAAGTTCACGATCTTGGCCTTGGCGCTCGCCTGCAGGAAGTCGTACCCCAGCAACGCGACGAGGGTGATGACGAGGAACGTGCCGGTCCCCGGTCCGATCATGCCGTCGTAGAAGCCGATCGCCAGTCCTGCGGCGCCGGCCATGACATGGTGCTTGCGGCCCTCGAACCGCAGCTTCGTCGCCGCGCCGAGCGTCGGCCGGAACGCGGTGAACAGGGCGACCGCGAGCAGCGCGACCACGATGATCGGCTTGAACGCCGCCGAGGGCAGCACCGTCGCGACGGCTGCGCCGCCGAACGATCCGGCGAGCGCGATCGCCGCCATCGGCAGTGCGGTGCGGATGTCGGGTCTCGCTCGGCGATAGTAGGTGACGCTGCTGGTGGCCGTGCCGAAGATCGAGGCGAACTTGTTCGTGGCGAGTGCCTGGACCGGCGACATCCCGGGGATCAGCAGCAGCACGGGGAGCTGCAGCAGTCCGCCTCCGCCGACGACCGCGTCGATCCAGCCCGCGCCGAAGGACGCGAGGATCACCAGCAGCAGCATGCCCCAGGTGAGCTGCTCGAGGCCGAGTACCGCGCCGATGTCCATCAGTTCAGGATGCCAGTCCCACGGCGCACCGGACGACACCACCGCGGTGACAGACTGGCACCATGCTCGACACCCTCCCGCTCCCGCATCCCATCGACTCTCGGGCCGGCCGCGCGGTGCTCCGCCGTGCCACGACGGCCGACGCGGATGCCGTGATCGCCCTGCTCGCCGACGACCCGATCAGCGCGGCCCGCGGCGACGTGGCATCCGACGAGGATCGCCCGGTGTACACGGCCGCACTCGAGGAGATCCTGGCCGAGCCGTCGAACGACCTCGTCGTCGTCGAGCTCGACGGCGAGATCGTCGGCACGCTGCAGCTCACGTCGATCCCCGGTATGGCCCGCCGCGGCGCCAGGCGCCTGCTCGTGGAGGCCGTGCGAGTGCGCAGCGACCTGCGTTCGTCCGGCATCGGATCCGCCGTCATGCGCTGGGTGTCCGATGCAGCAGCCCCCGCCCTCGGCGCCGCGATGGTGCAGCTCACTTCGGACGCAGCGCGCACCGAGGCCCACCGCTTCTACGAGCGGCTCGGCTACGTCGCATCGCATCTCGGCTTCAAATACTCCGTCGGCACCTGACCCGGCATCCACCCGCAACCGGTCGGACATCTCGCGTTCACCCGCGTCGAGATCACCGGTAACCCCTGGCCCATAGCCTCCTCTCGCAACCCCGTACCGGCGATCGCCGGTCACCCGAGAGGAATCACATGGCTCGCAACACCCGCCGCGCGCGCTTCGGCGCCGGCATCGCCCTGGCCGCCACGGCCGCACTCGCCCTGTCCGGCTGCGCCTCCGCGGCTGATGCCACATCCGCCGATGGCGGAGACGCGGTGGACGCCGCCAGCGCGACCTCGGTCGCCGACTTCGGCACCTTCGCCGACCTCGAGGCAGCCGCCAAGAAGGAGGGAGCACTCAACGTCATCGCGCTCCCCCGCGACTGGGCCAACTACGGCGAGATCCTCGACCTCTTCGCCGAGAAGTACCCTGAGATCACGATCAACGAAGCATCCCCCGATGTGTCCAGCGCCGAGGAGATCCAGGCAGCCGAGACCAACAAGGGACTCGACACGGCACCCGATGTGTTCGACCTCGGCCTCACGGTCGCGCTGCAGAACACCGACACCTTCGCTCCCTACAAGGTCGAGACCTGGGACGACATCCCCGACGCGCTCAAGGAGCCGACCGGCCTCTTCGTCGGCGACTACGGCGGATACATGTCGATCGGCTACGACTCGTCGAAGTTCGACGCCCCGAGCGAGCTCACCGACCTGCTGAGCGACTCCTACAAGGGTGCAGTCGCGATCAACGGCGACCCGACGCAGGCCGGCGCAGCCTTCGCAGCTGTCGGTCTCGCGACCGTCCAGTCCGAGGGCACGCTCGACGACTTCCAGCCGGGCATCGACTTCTTCTCCGAGCTGCAGAAGGCCGGCAACATGCTCAAGGTCGACGTGACCACGGCGACCGTCGCGAGCGGCGAGACCCCGGTCGTCTTCGACTGGGACTACCTGAACGCATCGCACAAGGCCGACAACGAGAACTGGAAGGTCGTCGTGCTCGACGGCACCGGGTACGCCGGCTACTACAACCAGGCCATCAACATCGACGCACCGCACCCGGCGGCAGCCCGCCTGTGGCAGGAGTTCCTCTACAGCGACGAGGTGCAGAACCTGTGGCTCAAGGGCGGCGCACGTCCGGCACGCATGGAAGCCATGACGGATGCCGGCACGATCGACGCCGACCTGGCCTCGGCACTGCCGGAGGTCCCTGAGGACACGGTCGTCCCGACCGAGGAGCAGAGCACCAAGGCCGGCACGCTGCTCGGCGAGAAGTGGGCAGCGGCGGTCCAGTGACCACCATCACCGCACCGGGGGCGGATGCCACGGCATCCGCCCCCGTCACTCCCATCCGGGAATCGGGCGCCGGGCCCTCGCACACTGCGAGGGCCCGGCGGTCCACGCCGTACTTGGCATGGCTGGGCCTGGTCCCCTTCGCCGCCTACGTCGTCCTGTTCCTCGCTGTGCCGACCGTGCTCGCGATCGGCTCCGGCTTCTTCACCAAGGACGGCTCCTTCACCTGGTCGAACGTCTCGGCCCTCGCCGACCCCGTTGTGCTCACCACCTTCGCCAACTCGGCCGGGCTCTCACTCCTCACCGCCCTGATCGGAGCGGTCGTCGGCGCGCTCGTCTGCTACGCCCTGCTCGGCATGAACCCGGAGGGCGCAGTGCGCTCGGCCGTGGATGCCGCGGCCGGCGTCCTCGCCCAGTTCGGCGGTGTGATGCTCGCCTTCGCCTTCATCGCGACGATCGGCATCCAGGGTGTCCTCAAGGTGTTCCTGGAGGACAGCTTCGGCATCAACATCTACGCGAACGGCACCTGGCTGTACGAGCTCCCCGGTCTCGTGCTCCCCTACATCTACTTCCAGGTCCCACTCATGGTCATCACATTCATGCCCGCGCTCGCTGCGCTGAAGCCGCAGTGGGCCGAGGCGAACCTCACGCTCGGCGGCACCCGCACGAGCTTCTGGCTGCGCATCGGCCTCCCGGTGCTCGCCCCCTCGTTCCTCGCCAGTCTGCTGCTGCTGTTCGCGAACGCGTTCTCCTCGTACGCCACCGCCGCGGCACTCGCGAGTCAGGGCGCGCAGATCGTGCCGCTGCAGATCCGTGCAGCGCTCACCAGCGAGACCGTACTCGGACGCGAGAACCTCGCCGGAGCACTCGCGCTCGGCATGATCGTCATCGTGGGAGTGGTCATGGCCCTGTACTCGCTCATCCAGCGCCAGGCAGCGCGGTGGCAGTCGTGAACCGCCTCGCCCCGTCGCTCGCCACCCGCTGGATCATCGGCATCCTGGTCGGCGCCTTCTTCGCGATCCCGCTGGTCTCCACGTTCCTGTTCACGCTCCGCGGGAAGGAAGGCCTGTCGCTCGAGCACTGGACAGCACTGTTCGATCCCGCAGCATCCGCCGCGATCAAGCCGATCTGGACCGGACTGGGCAACTCCCTGATCCTGGCGCTCGTCACGGTCGCGATCGTGCTCCTGCTGCTCGCGCCGACCATGATCCTGGTGAACCTGCGGTTCCCGAGACTCAAGGCGATGTTCGAGTTCGCCGCGCTCCTGCCGATCTCGATCCCCGCGATCGTGCTGGTCGTCGGACTCGCACCGATCTATCTGCAGATCGGCCGCTCGCTGGGCACCGGCACCTGGACGCTCGCCTTCGCCTACGGCATCACGGTGCTGCCTTTCGCGTTCCGCTCGATCCAGGCGTCGATCGACGCCGCCGACCTCCGCACGCTCTCCGAGGCGGCCCGCTCGCTCGGCGCGAGCTGGCCGACCGTGGTGCTCAAGGTGCTCGCGCCGAACCTGCGCCAGGGCCTGCTGGCCGCATCCCTCATCTCGATCGCGGTGGTCCTCGGCGAGTTCACGATCGCCTCGCTCCTGAACCGCCAGGTGTTCCAGACGGCCATGGTCGTCGTCCAGAAGCAGGACCCGTACGCTCCGGCGATCTTCACCCTGCTGGCGCTGCTGCTCTGCTTCATCCTGCTCCTCGTCATCGGCCGCGCCGCCCGCGGCACCGGAAAGGCCCGCTCATGACCCTCGACCACGCACTCCCCCGAACGAAGGACAACCTGCTGCTCGCCGAGGCCGGCGAGGGCACCCGCGTCGAGTTGCAGGGCATCGTGAAGAGCTACGCCGGCACCCGGGTGCTGCACGGTGTCGACCTCGACATCGCGCCCGGCGAGTTCGTGTCGCTTCTCGGCCCGTCCGGCTGCGGCAAGACGACGCTGCTCCGGGTTCTCGCCGGACTCGAGGGCGCCGACGAGGGCGCCGTGCTCCTGGGCGGTGGCGACGTGTCGCGCGTACCGACGAACAAGCGCGACATCGGCATGGTGTTCCAGTCGTACTCGCTCTTCCCCCACCTGCGGGTCGCCGACAACACGGCTTTCGGACTGCGTCGGCGCGGAGTCGGCAAAGCAGTGGCCGCGAAGCGCGCACTCGATGCCCTCGCGCTGGTCGGGCTCGCGGACTTCGCCGACCGCTACCCGCACCAGCTCTCGGGCGGTCAGCAGCAGCGTGTCGCTCTCGCGCGCGCCCTCGTCACCGAGCCCAAGGTGCTGCTGCTCGACGAGCCGCTCTCGGCCCTCGATGCGAAGGTGCGCGTGCAGCTGCGCGATGAGATCCGCCGCATCCAGCTGCGACTCGGCATCACGACCGTGTTCGTCACTCACGATCAGGAAGAGGCGCTCGCAGTCTCCGACCGGATCGCCGTCATGAACTCCGGACGCATCGAACAGATCGGCTCGCCGGAAGACCTCTACACGACACCGTCGACGGCCGGAGTCGCCGCGTTCGTCGGACTTTCGAGCGTGGTGTCGGGCGTCGGCGAGGGCGATCACGTCATGGTGTGGGGTCAGCGACTGCCGCTGCAGACTCCGGCGACCGGACCGGTCGACGTCTACCTTCGACCGGAGAACGTGTTCTTCGCCTCGGAAGCGGATGCCGCCACCGACGCGCTCGTCGAGGAGAGCACGTTCCTCGGCAGCATGCGCCGCACGCTCGTGCGCACAGAGTCCGGCGATCTGGTGCGGGTGCAGCATGCCCCCGGCATCCATCCCGCCTTCGGCGACCGAGTGCGCATCGCGATCGCTCCGGAGCCCGTGGCGGTGCACCCGCGCGGCTGAGGGCGCGCCGCCTCGTCACTTCCGGTCGCAGTTCCTGCCGCCTCCTCTGCTTCCGGTCGCAGTTCCTGCCGCCCGGCTCTGAGTTGTGCGGCATCAACTGCGACCGGAACGCCGGAGCCGGCAGCGCACCCGCCCGCGCAGGTCACTCTTCCCCCAGATATGGGGGTCGGGCTAGCGTGAGACCCGAGGGGCAAGACTCCTCGATCCGTCAGAGAAAGGACGCCTCATGGCAGGCAAGTTCGAGCTGTACACCGACAGTTCCGGTGGGTACAGGTTCCGTCTGAAGGCCGGGAACGGCGAGGTCATCGCAAGCAGCGAGAGTTACACCACGAAGGCAGCCGCGAAGAACGGCATCGACTCAGTGAAGAGCAACGCACCCGGTGCCGAGGTCGTCGAACTCGACTGACCGACACCCCCACAGATTGCAGAGACCCCCTGGCGCAGCGGATGCACCAGGGGGTCTCGTGCGTGAACGAAGCGCTCAGAGCACCCGGGACAGGAAGTCCTTCGTGCGCGGATGCTGCGGGTTGCCGATGACCTCGCGCGGGTCGCCCTCTTCGACGATGTGCCCACCGTCCATGAAGATCAGGCGCGATCCGACCTCGCGTGCGAAGCCCATCTCGTGCGTGACGACGAGCATGGTCATGCCCTCATCCGCCAGCTGACGCATGACCTGCAGCACCTCGCCCACGAGCTCGGGGTCGAGCGCCGAGGTCGGCTCGTCGAACAGCATCATGTCGGGGTTCATGCAGAGCGCACGGGCAATGGCCACGCGCTGCTGCTGCCCACCGGAGAGGTGCCCGGGGTATGCATCCGCCTTCTCCGCGAGCCCGACGCGAGCCAGCATCTCTTTCGCGACCCGCTCGGCCTCGGCCTTGGAGCGCTTCTTCACGCGCTGCTGCGCGATCATCAGGTTGCCCATCACGTCGAGGTGCGGGAACAGGTTGAAGCTCTGGAACACCATGCCGATGCGCGTGCGCACGCGGTCGATGTCGACGTCGGGGTCGGTGATGTCGATGCCCTCGATCAGCACCTTGCCGCCGGTCGGCTCCTCGAGCAGGTTGACCGAGCGCAGCAGCGTGGATTTGCCGGACCCGGACGGGCCGATCACGCACACGACCTCGCCTGCCGTGACGGTGAGGTCGATGCCCTTGAGCACCTCGTTGTCGCCGAACGACTTCACGAGCCCCTGCAGGTCGATCGCCGGGGCGTGGACATCAATCAGGTCGGTGATCATCGCTGCTTCGCCATCCGTCGTTCCAGGTACGCACTGAAGCGCGTGAGTGGGATCGTCACGATCAGGTACAGGATCGCCGCCATGATCAACGGCGTCGCGTTGGTGTTCTGCGTCGCCGCATCGCGGGCGAAGTTCGTGAGCTCCTTCGACCAGATGAACGTGCCGGCGACGAAGAGCAGCGAGGTGTCCTTCAGCAGCAGCACGAACTCATTGGTCAGCGGCGGGATGATGATCCGGAACCCCTGCGGCACGATGATCCAGAACGTGGTCTTCATCGGCGACATGCCGAGCGAGCGAGCAGCTTCCGTCTGCCCCTTCGGAACCGCCTGGATGCCGGCACGGATCGTCTCGGCCATGTAGGCCGAGGCCACAAGGATGAGACCGACCAGACCGAGGACGACCGGTCCGCCCAGGTCACGGCCCGAGATACCGAGCGCGATCGGCAGGATGAACGCGACGCCGAAGATCGTGAGGATCGCGGGGAGCCCGCGGAACAGCTCGATCCAGGCCGTGGCGATCCAGCGGAACGGTCCGATGCTCGACAGCTTCAGCAACGCCAGCACGATGCCGAGCAGCAGACCGGCGATGAACGCGACTGCGGTGAACCACAGGGTGTTCACGAGCGCGGTCGTGATGATCCCCGGGAACATCTTGATCGCGATCTCGGGGTTGAAGAACAGCGGACCGATCTTGGCCCAGTCGGTGCTGACCGCCGCCCAGACGACGATGGCGATCAGCACCGCATAGACGATGTACCGATACAGCTTGCTCTTGGTGGTGCGCCTCAACGCCATTGTCAAGGTCTCCCTGTCCTACGCTGCTCGTCGATTACTTCGCGGTGAAGTAGGTGTCGTAGATCGTCTGGTAGTCGCCGCTGTCACGCAGCTCCTGCAGCGCGCCGTTGACCGCATCGCGCAGCGCATCCTTCTCGCCCTTCGCAAAGGCGAAGCCGTAGGACTCGTCGGTGTTGTAGGTCTCGACGATCTTGTAGGCGGAGTCGGCCTTCTCGTGCTCGAGGTTCACCGGCTGGTCCTGCAGGATCGCGTCGATCTGACCTGCCTGCATCGCCGGCCACAGCTCGCCGTCCGATGGGTACTGCACGAGCTCGGCGCCCTCGGCGTTCGCGGTGGCGTAGGACTCGCCAGTGGTGCCCTGCTGCACGCCGACGTTCTTGCCGGAGAGGTCGTCGATCGACTTGATGCCCGAGTCGGTGCGGACCAGCAGCGACTGCAGCGAGTCGTAGTACGGGTCGGAGAAGTCGATGTTGGCCTTGCGCTCCTCGGTGATCGTCATGGCCGATGCACCGACGTCGCAGGTGCCTGCGGCGAGCGTCGTGCCGGACTGCAGCGCGTCGAAGCCGACGTCCTGCACCGCGAGCTTGAGGTCGAGCTTCTTCGCGACCGCGTCGAGCAGGTCGATGTCGAAACCGGTGTACTCGCCATCATCGCCCTCGAACTCGAAGGGCGCGTAGGGGATGTCTGAGCAGACCGTGAGCGTTCCGGCTTCGACCAGTCCGTACTCGTCACCGGCTGCCGGTTCGCCGCTGTCGGAGCCGCCTGCGTTCGAGGCGCAGCCTGCGAGGGCGAGAGTGGCGGTCGCGGCGAGCGCGAGCCCGGCGAAGATGGTTCGACGCTGCATGACAGCTCCAATGAGACGAGGGACGATGTCCACGGACGGGTAGGAGTTCATCTAAACATGCGGCCTGTCGCCGCCACCAACGTCAGCGGGCCCCAGCGGATCACATTTGTGTTGCAAGTGTGTCGAAGTGTGTCGTACTCCGACAGCCTTGCCGGACCGGCACCGGTTGTTCACCTTCGGCCGTTACGTTCTGTGCCGGAAACACTCGAGCGCGTGCGCTCCGGACGCAAGGGGAACGGATCATGGCCAAGAAGACGGTGGCGCAGCGCGACGCGGAGACGGCGATCGATGCGGCGAAGGACGCAGCGAAAGACGCGAAGAAGCTGATCAAGACGCTTCCGAAGAAGGCCGCCAAGAAGCTCAAGCCGCTCGTCGAAGACGCCAAGGACGCGGCCGACGTGTCGAAGAAGAAGGTCGTGAAGCGTCCGAAGAAGGTGACCAAGGCGGCCGTCGCAGCCACCGAGCGACTGCAGGAGGCGACCGCACGTCTGCAGCCTCCGAAGAAGAAGGCCGCAGCGAAGAAGCAGGACGCTCCGAAGCTCAAGGACGCTCCGAAGACCAAGGACGCGTCCGCCAAGAAGAAGGATGCTCCGAAGGCCGCCACGACGGATGCCGCTGCAGTCGTCGCGGCGGCCGCACCGATCGTCGCAGCCGCTGCACCGGTTGACGCACCCGCGCCCCTGGAAGCATCCGCACCCGCTGCCCCGGTCGGCGACCTCGCCGGCCGCACCGTCGTCGAGCTGCGCGCCAGCGCCCGCGCGGCCGGCCACACCGGCTACTCCCGCCTCTCGAAGGCTGCACTGATCGATCTCCTTGCGCGCTGACATGCAGGCTGCGCTCGACCGCAGCACGGAGGCGCCGCCAGCCCGCACCCTCATCGACATCCTTCGCGAGACGACCGCTCGGCATCCGGAGGCCTCGGCGCTCGAGGATGCAGACGGCGCCCTGAGCTACGCCGAACTGCTGGCCCACGTCTGGCGCACCGCCGCACTGCTCCACGAGCTCGGCGTCCGTCAGGGCGACCGCGTCGGCATCCGCATGGCGTCCGGGCGGCGCGACCTGTACATCGCGATCCTCGGGGCCATGGCCGCCGGCGCGGCGTACGTCCCCGTCGATGCCGATGACCCGGAGGAGCGAGCAGAGCTCGTGTTCCGCGAAGCGCGCATCGCGGGCACCATCACCGACGGCGGCACGTACCGCCCGGCCGATGCGTCGCCGTCTGCGGCGATCTTCCGCAGCGAGGAGCCGCATCCGAGCACCGCGGCGGTCCCGGTGATCGCACCGCCGACCGTCGACGACGACGCCTGGATCATCTTCACCTCGGGCTCGACCGGAGTCCCGAAGGGCGTCGCCGTCTCGCACCGCTCTGCCGCTGCATTCGTCGACGCCGAGGCGCGACTGTTCCTGCGGGAGGCCCCGCTCGGACCCGGCGACCGCGTGCTGGCCGGACTGTCCGTCGCCTTCGATGCCTCGTGCGAGGAGATGTGGTTGGCCTGGGGGCACGGCGCCTGTCTCGTGCCGGCACCCCGCTCGCTGGTTCGCTCCGGCGAGGACCTCGGCCCGTGGCTGCTCGGACACGGCATCACGGTCGTCTCGACCGTCCCGACGCTCGCGGCGCTCTGGCCGCAGGACGCGATCGAGAACGTGCGCCTGCTGATCTTCGGCGGCGAGGCATGCCCTCCGGAGCTGGTCGCCCGGCTCGCATCCGACGGTCGCGAGGTCTGGAACACCTACGGCCCGACCGAGGCGACGGTCGTGGCCTGCGCCTCGCTGATGGACGCGACCGGCCCCGTCCGCATCGGCCTGCCGCTCGACGGCTGGTCGCTGGCCGTCGTGGATGCCGCCGGCGAGCGCGTCGCGGAGGGCGAGAGCGGTGAGCTGATCATCGGCGGCGTGGGACTCGCACGGTACCTCGACCCGGCGAAGGATGCCGAGAAGTACGCGCCGATGCCGACGCTCGGGTGGGATCGCGCCTACCGCTCCGGCGACCTCGTGCGATTCGAACCCGAAGGCCTGATCTTCCAGGGCCGCGCCGACGACCAGGTGAAAATCGGTGGACGGCGCATCGAGCTCGGCGAGGTCGAGGCCGCGCTGCAGGGACTCACCGCCGTGTCAGCCGCGACCGTCGTCGTGCAGAAGACGGAGAGCGGGATGCCGCTGCTCGTCGGCTACGTCGTGCCGGACGACGGATTCGACCGGCAGACCGCGCGCGCCGAGCTGTCGGAGATGCTGCCGGCGCCGCTCATCCCGCTGCTCGCGATCGTCGACGATCTGCCGGTGCGCACGTCAGGCAAGGTCGACAAGGCCGCGCTCCCCTGGCCGCTCGAATCCTCGGATGGCGGTGACTCCCCGTTGTCCGGCACAGCCGCCTGGCTCTCCGAGCAGTGGTTCGCGGTGCTCGGCATCCGCCCGACCGATGAGGATGCCGACTTCTTCCAGCTGGGTGGCGGCTCGCTCGCCGCCGCGCAGCTCGTCTCGCGCCTGCGCACCCGGGCTCCGGAGTTCACCATGACGGACGTCTACGACCTCCCGCGGCTGCGTCAGATGGCGGATGCGGTCGAGGACGAGACCGACGCCGAGGCGGAGCACGAGGAACGCGTCTTCAGTCAGCCTCGGCCGACCCCGCGTCGCATGCAGTGGGTGCAGACCATCGCGGGCTTCCCGCTGTTCGTCTTCACCGGCATCCGCTGGCTGCTCTTCCTGCTGGCCGCGAGCTGGCTGCTGCGTCTCTCCCCCGGCTTCGAGTTCCTCCCTGCGGTCTCCGGCTGGGTCGTCCTCATCGGACTGCTGATCTTCGCGACGCCGCTGGGCAAGATGACGATCGCGGCGATCGCCGCACGGCTCCTGCTCACGGGCGTGCGCCCAGGCGACTATCCCCGCGGGGGCGGTGTGCATCTGCGGCTCTGGCTCGCAGAGCAGATCGCGCACCAGGTCGATCCGGTCGGCCTCGCCGGCGCGCCCTGGGTCGTCTACTACGCGCGAGCGCTCGGCGCCCGCATCCATAAGGACGTCGACCTGCACACGGTGCCCCCGATCACCGGCATGCTCGACATCGGTGCCGGCGCATCGATCGAGCCCGAAGTGGATCTCACCGGCTACTGGATCGATGGCGACACGGTGCGCATCGGCAGCATCCGCATCGGCGCCGACGCCACGATCGGAGCCCGCAGCACCCTCGCCCCTGGCACCAAGATCGGACGAGGCGCCGAGATCGCGCCAGGGTCGGCCGTCTTCGGACGGGTGCGCGCGCGACAGCGCTGGGCCGGATCGCCCGCAGCGCGCACCGGCGCCGTCTCACCGCCCTTCGCCGCCACGCGCCCGCCGAGCAGGCGACGGTGGCTGTGGGCGTACGCCGCGTCGTCCTCGGCGCTCGGCATCCTGCCGCTCCTGTCGCTCGCCGCCGGCGGCGCTGTCGTGGCATCCGGCATGCGCGGCGCTGACTCGCTGCTCGATGCGGTCCCCGGCGTCCTGTCGATGCTCGTCCCAGGAGCGCTCCTCGCGGGTGCCGTGTTCGCGCTCCTCGTGCTCGCACTGGTCCGGCTGCTCGGGGTCGGGCTGACCGAGGGAGTGCACGCGGTCCGCTCCCGTGTCGCGTGGCAGGCCTGGACCACGGAGCGCCTGCTCGACTCGGCACGCACGTTCCTGTTCCCGCTGTACTCCAGCGGCTTCACCCCACTGTGGCTCCGAGCCCTCGGCGCCGACGTCGGCCGCGAGGTCGAGGCGTCGACCGTGCTGCTGATCCCGAAGTTCACCACCATCGCCGACGGCGCCTTCCTCGCCGACGACACCATGGTCGCCACCTACGAGCTGCAGGGCGGATGGATGCGGCTGGCGCACGCGCGCATCGGCAAGCGCGCGTTCCTCGGCAACTCCGGCCTGGCCGCCGGCGGGCACACCGTGCCCAAGGATGGTCTGGTCGCCGTGCTCTCCGTCGCCCCGCTCAAGGCGAAGGCCGGGTCATCCTGGCTGGGCTCACCCGCGACGCGACTCCGCCGAGTGGTCAACGACTCCGACCTCGAGCGCACGTATCGTCCGCGCACCCGGCTGCGGTTCGCGCGCGCATTGTGGGAGCTGGGCCGCGTCGTCCCGGTGTTCGTGACCTGCGCGATCGGCCTCGCCGTGATGCTGACGCTCGCTGCCCTCATCGAAGCGGTGGGCCCTGCATGGGCAGTCGTCCTGTCCCCCGCGGTGATGCTGGCAGCGGGTGCATTCGCCGCGCTCATCACGACCGCAGCCAAGTGGCTCATCGTCGGTCCGATCCGTGCCGGCGAGCATCCGCTGTGGTCGAGCTTCGTGTGGCGCACCGAGGTGTCCGACACGTTCACCGAGATGGTGGCTGCGCCCTGGTTCGCGAACTCGGCCTCCGGCACCCCGGCCCTCGCGATGTGGCTGCGCACGCTCGGAGCGAAGATCGGACGAGGAGTCTGGACCGACAGCTACTGGCTCCCCGAACCCGACCTCGTCACGCTCGGCGACGGCGCGACCGTGAACCGCGGTTGTGTGGTTCAGACCCATCTGTTCCATGATCGTGTGATGAGCATCGATTCCGTCACCCTCGAGAACGGCGCGACCCTGGGGCCGCACAGCGTGATCCTGCCAGCAGCGACGATCGGAGCGGATGCCACGGTGGGACCTGCATCCCTCGTCATGCGCGGGGAGTTCGTGCCGGTCGGCAGCCGCTGGAGCGGCAACCCGATCGGCCCCTGGCGGGCCGTCAAGGTGCGGTCCTACCAGGCGTCTGACGCATGACCATCGACCCCTACACGCCGCACAGCGGCGACCGTCGCTTCGGCGTGCTGCACTACGACCTCTCGCTCGACTACCGGGTGCCGACGAACCGGCTCGTCGGCACGGCGACGCTGCAGGTGCGGATGCAGGAGACCGCGAAGCACGTGTCGCTCGACCTCGTCGGCATGAAGGCGACGAAGGTCCGCGTGAGCGGAGACCGCGGGGCGACGTTCCGGCAGGACCAGCGACGGCTCAAGGTCGTGTTCGGCACCGATCGCGAGGCCGGCGAGGAACTGACGATCACCGTGGACTATTCCGGCGCTCCAGGGCCTCGGCGCACGCGCTGGGGACTGATCGGCTGGGAGGAGCTCGAGGACGGGGCGCTGGTCGCCTCGCAGCCGAACGGCGCGCCGACCTGGTTCCCCTGCAATGACATCCCCTCGGACAGGGCGACGTACCGACTCGAGTTCACCGCCGATCCGGGCTACACGGTGATCAGCGGCGGCGCTGCGACGCGGTCGACCCAGCGCGGGCGCACTCGCTGGACGTTCCAGCAGCCGATGCCGACTGCGACGTACCTCATGACGGTGCAGGTCGGGCGGTACGCGGATGAGACGGTCACCCTCGCCGATGTGCCCGGACGCCTCTACTACCCGCACGCGCTCGCTCCGCGGGTGCACGCGGACTTCGCCCCGCTCGGCGACATGATGCGCGTGTTCTCGGATGCCTTCGGCCCGTACCCGCAGGAGTCGTACAAGGTCGTCGTCACGCCGGACGACCTCGAGATCCCGCTCGAGGCGCAGGGCATGGCGATCTTCGGCGCCAACCACGTCGACGGCGCGCAGAGCTGTGAGCGGCTGATCGCGCATGAGCTCGCGCACCAGTGGTTCGGCAACAGCGTCGGTGTCAGCCGCTGGCAGGACATCTGGCTGAACGAGGGCTTCGCCTGCTACGCGGAATGGGTGTGGTCCGAGGCATCCGGCGGCCCGACCGCCCACGAGAGCGCGGTCGCGCACCATGCCCTCCTCGCCGCGCTCCCGACGGACCTGCTGCTCTCGGATCCGGGTCCGATCGACATGTTCGACGATCGCGTCTACAAACGCGGTGCCCTGGCTCTGCACGCGCTGCGGATGACGGTCGGCTCTGAGCGCTTCTTCGCATTCACCCGCGAATGGGCATCGCGCTTCGCCCGCCTCGCGGTGACGACCGACGACTTCCTCGGGCTGGTTGACGAGCTCGTCGGTGCCGCGGGACGCGCGCTGATGCGCACCTGGCTCGACGAGCTTCCGTTGCCGGCGCTCCCGGCAGCGGGTGAGGTCAGCCGCGTGCGACGCTGAGCGTGTAGCCGTCCGGGCCGGGCAGCGTCGTCACGTGAAGTCTCGACGCGCGTTCCGGCAGCTCGGCCAGCCAGGTCGACGGCGCCTGCGACGGCGACCCGCCCTGCGCCGGCTGAGGCTGCAGCCGAACGCCCCGTGGATCGATCGCGAATCCGCGACCGTCTGCCTTGATCGCCGCCTCGATCCGCGTCCACCCGGCGAGGTCGGGCGCTGGTGCAGGTACGAACATCGGCCCCAGCTCGGCGACTCGGGCGTGACCGGCGTTCGCCTCGAGGTCGACTCCCAAGGGGTCTGCGCCAGGGGCGACCGCGACGACGACGAGGTCGCCGGCGTGACTGACGCTGATCATGAAGCCGTCGGTGCGCGGCGCCGCATGATCGTCGCCGCAGCGGGCGCAGGTGCTGTCGAGGGGCACGACCGGTCCCCCGCCGAGACGGAGGACGAGTTCACGGATCAGTGCGCGACCGGCCAGGAATCCAGAGGCCCGGAGGCCGTCGAGCTGCCGGTAGCGGGCGAGTTGCCGTTCGCCCATCGCGGCCAGATCAGGCACGTCGAGGCCGACGGACGCAGCGTTCTTCGCCCAGGCGATCGTCGCCCCGTGCCAGGTGATCTCACTCACGGTGTCGCCCGACGGTTCCGGAGGACGAGGGGCGGGATCAGATCTCGAAGTCGACCGAGGCGCGCGACGCGACGACCGAGCGGACGAAGGCCGAGACCTCGACGTGCGCCGGGTGCACCTGATACTCCTCGAGCGCGGCGATGCTCTCGAAGTCGGCGACCAGGGTCACGTCCCAGTTGGCCTCCGGGTAGGCGATGTTCGCTCCGGCCGTGATCGAGAGGATCTGGGGAACCTCGCCCTGCAGTCCGTTCAGGCGGCGGGCGACCTCGCTCGCGTGCTCGTGACGCGTTGCCGCATCTTCAGCCGCGAGCTTCCAGGTGACGACGTGGCGGATGGTCATCTCGCCCCCTTCTGGTCGCTGAACGCGACGCTGCTGATGGATTCCTCGAGTGCGTGGCGGAGGCGGTCGGGCGAGACCCGCCAGTGCGAGTGGAGCTCCCCGTCGATCAGCACAACCGGGATCTTCTCCCACCACAGGTCGTACAGTGCTGGATCGTCCTGGATGGACGCCTCGACGATCTCGATCTGCTCCGCCGCAGCATCCGGGAGTTCTGCGACGACCGCGTCGATCACCTCGGAGGCGACATCGCAGAGGTGGCAGTCTGGCTTGCCGATCAGGGTGAGCGTGGTCACGCCGAAGGCACCTCGACCGCACGACCCTGGGCGATCCACTCGCCGGTGCCGCCCTCGACGTTCGTGGCGTCGTAGCCGCGAGCCTCGAGTGCCTCGACGACGCGCGCGGAGCGGCCGCCGGCCTGGCAGATCACGTCGAAGGACTCGCCGGGCAGCTCGTCGAGACGGTTGCCGATCTCGGACATCGGGATGTTGACCGCGCCCGGGACGTGCCCGGCTGCGAACTCATCGGTCTCGCGCACGTCGATGAGCGGCGTGGCGGAGCGTTCGGCGAGTTCGGTGACGGTGATCGACTTCATGATGTCCTCACGATATGGCTTGTGCTCGATGCGCCCGGAGACACAAAGCGCCCGTCCGAAGACAGGCGCTCGTGTCTGGCCGCTTACTTCTTGTTGCGGCGCTGGTGGCGAGTCTTGCGAAGCAGCTTGCGGTGCTTCTTCTTCGCCATGCGCTTGCGGCGCTTCTTGATGACAGAACCCACGGAAACCTCACTAAGTCAGTGGCTGGGTGTCGCGATGTCGGACACCCGGGTACGGGCACGGAAAAATGCCTCGGATCAGTCTAGCAAACCCCAGCACGTCGACTGACCCCGTCGACGTGAAGCGGATCGCAGACCTCAGCCGACGTCGGCGATCGGGCGCTGGAGGGCGTCCGCGACGGCCGACTCGGGCACGCGATAGCTGCGGCCGAATCGGATGGCGGGCAATTCGCCGGCATGAACGAGTCGATAGACGGTCATCTTCGACACTCGCATGATGTCGGCGACCTCGGCCACCGTCAAAAACCGGACATCAGGAACTTCGGGCATCCCACGTACCCCTTTCTCAATGTGGACACTCTATGGGGTAGCTGGGACGCATGTAAACCCATGTGGCCTGTGTGATCAGGAGCTCGCAGGGACCGTCGCGAACGCGCGCACCGGGAAGGTCCCGAATCCACGCACCGCGGGCGGGGCAGCGGTGAAGCGGGCACCCTGGGCAGGCACCTCGGCGAGGGCGGTCAGATGCTCGACGACGTGCACGCCGGCAGCGAGCAGGATCGTGTGCGCAGGACGCGCTCCGCCGCCCTCGGTGTCGTCGATGTTGAGCGAGTCGATGCCGACGAGGCGCACCCCGGCATCGACCAGGAACCGTGCTCCGCCCTCGGTGAGGAACGGCGCACCGTGCGCGTACTCCGGGGTTCCGAAATGGGCGCTCCACCCGGTGTCGAGCAGGACGGCTGCGTCTCGGAGATCGCGATCCGCCAGCGTCACCGCCTCGATCCCTCGGCGATCTGCATCCCACGCGTCCTGCAGATGGAAGACCTCTGCGCGAAGACCGACGAGTGTGCTGAGGTCGAGCGAGGCGAGATCCCCGCCGTCCTCGTACCGGTGGTACGGCGCATCCAGGTACGTCCCGGTGTTGCCGATCATCGTGATCACGTCCATCGCGAACTCCGTACCAGGGGCGTACTTCGCCTTGGAGTCCTCCCTGGTGAGGTGCGGCACGATGGTCGGCGCCGGCAGCCCCGGATAGGTGATCAGGCCCGCCTCGATCGGGTGGCTGAGGTCGATCACGCGCTCATCGTCCGCACGCCCTGAGGCACGAGGGGCGGATGCCGAAACGCCCCGGCTCCCCCGATGCTGCTCCTGCACGATGCTGAGCTCGCGCAGCTCCACCTCGCTCACGAGCGCGAGCCCGAGATGAGCGACGAGGAGCTCGCCGATCTGCTCCGGCGTGAGCCCCGGGCGGGGCAGATCCAACCGGAACGCCTCCCCGGCGAGGCCGCCGCCGTTGGCGAACGCGATCGAGAAGTCGAAGTGCGCGCGGTGTTCGTCGGTCATGTCCACATCATGGCAAGTTTCAGCGGAGGCATAGTCTCCACCTGAGAATCCCCCAGCCAGCACTGTCAGGCTGAGCGGACGATCCCGGCAGGCACCGCCGGATCGATGCGGGAATGGGACCCGCGGATCGCCCCTGATGACATGCCCCCTGTCGTCAGGGGCGATGTCTGTTCCGGCCTCAGGCTCCGAGGCGCTTGAGCGCCGTCGCCACGACGTGCTTGGCAGACGCAGCGGCACGACCGACGACCTCGGCCGCATGCGTCGCGCCGTCCGGCAGCGGCACCATCGGGTACTCGATGTCGGGGGCGTCGTCGCCGTAGGCATCCATCAGGAAGGGCACCAGCCAGTCGTCGACGGCCTCGAGCGGCTCGACGGCGAGGCTGTAGAACCGGCGCTGCCCGTCTTCGCGGACGGAGACGAGCTCCGCGTCGCGCAGCACCTTCAGATGCTTCGACACAGTGGGCTGGCTGATGCCGAGTTCGGCCACGATATGGCTGACGCTCGTGCCCGCATCTCCTTCGGTGGTGCGTCGCAGCAGGAGCTGGAGGATGTCTCGCCTCGTACCGTCTGCGATCACGTCGAAGATGTCCGTCATGAGTTCAGGGTAGTCGTCCCTGGCACGGAGTACCATGACGAAGGCTCGGCGAACGGTGTCGTGTGGCCGCCGGACGCGGCCAGAAGAGCATGAAGGGGGATGCGATGTCGGGCATCGTGTCGGCGTCCTCTCCGCAGCGCGTGCTCCGCGATCTCGGTTCGCGCGGCAAGCACATCATCACCTCCTCGCCCTCACGATTCGCGATCGTCATCTTCGCGCTGCTGATCCTGATCTTCACCGCGCTGCTCTCGCTGCCGATCGCGTCGGCATCGAGAACCGTCACCCCGTTGAGCGATGCGCTGTTCACAGCGGTGTCCACCATCTGCGTCACCGGTCTCGCGACGGTGGACATGGCGAACCACTGGTCGCCCTTCGGCCATGTGCTGATCTTCATCGGCGTCAACATCGGCGGACTCGGCGTGCTCACGCTCGCCTCGCTGATGGGCATGGTCATCTCGAAGCGACTCGGCCTCCGCGCCAAGCTCATGGCGGCCGGCGACACGAACCCGATGCGCGCGCACGGCGGCGTCGTGAACGAGAGCCAGACCGTCCGCCTCGGCGAGGTCGGCCAGCTGCTGCGCACCGTCGCGCTGTCCGCGCTCATCATCGAGGCAGCGCTGGCGGTCTTCCTCTACCCGTCCCTGGTGATGGCGAAGGTCGACCCGATCGCCGCGCTCTGGGAGGCCCCGTACTTCGCGGCGATGGCGTTCACGAACACCGGCTTCGCGCCCAACGACGGCGGCGTCGCGGTGTTCGCCGACGACTACCTCGTGCTGTCGCTGCTGATGGTCGGCGTCTTCCTCGGCAGCATCGGGTTCCCGGTGATCTACTCGCTCGCCAAGCACGTGTGGCATGTGAAGCGGTGGTCGCTGCACACCAAGCTCACGCTCGTGACGACCGTGCTGCTCTTCGTGCTCGGCGCCGTGGTGTTCCTCATCCTCGAGTACAGCAACCCCAAGACCTTCGGCTCGATGGATGCCGCTGACACGACGTTCCAAGCCTTCTTCCTGTCTGCGATGACCCGCTCCGGCGGATTCAACGTGATCGACATGGCCGACCTCAACGGCTCGTCGCTCGTGGCCGCCAGCATGCTGATGTTCGTCGGCGGAGGCTCTGCGTCGACCGCGGGTGGCATCAAGGTGACCACCCTCGCGGTGCTCGCGATCGCCGTCTGGTCGGAGGCCAAGGGACGCCAGTCGGTCGAGGTGTTCGGCCGCCGCATCCCCAGCGACGTGCAGCGGGTGGCCCTCAGCGTCGTTGCGTGGGGTGCCACGATCGTGGCACTGTCGACCATCATCATCGCCCAGATCACGAAGGCCGACATCAGTCATGTGCTGTTCGACGTGATCTCCGCGTTCGCCACCGTCGGTCTGTCGACCGGCCTCACGGCGCAGCTTCCGGACGCCGGATCGTACGTGCTCGCCGTCACCATCTTCATGGGGCGCATTGGTACAGTGACACTCGCCGCGGCAGTCGCCGCGACCTCGCGATCGCAGTATTACTCGCTTCCAGTGGAAAGGCCGATCGTTGGTTGAAGTGCTCAGGGGCGACGCTCCCGTACTCGTCATCGGCCTCGGCCGCTTCGGCGCCGCCTGCGCCGGCGAGCTCGACCGTCTCGACCGCGAGGTGCTCGCGATCGACGGCAACCTCGAGCTCGTGCAGAAGTGGTCCGACCGCGTCACGCACACCGTGCAGGCCGACGCGAAGAACATCGACGCGCTGCGCCAGATCGGCGCGCAGGACTTCCAGGTCGCCGTCGTCGCGGTCGGCTCCTCGATCGAGGCATCCGTACTGATCACGGCGAACCTGGTCGACCTCAAGGTCCCCCAGATCTGGGCCAAAGCGGTCTCGCAGTCGCACGGCAAGATCCTCGCCCGTGTCGGCGCGAACCATGTCATCTACCCGGAGCGCGAGGCAGGCGAGCGCGTCGCCCACCTGGTGAGCGGTCGGATGCTCGACTTCATCCGCTTCGACGACGACTTCGTGCTCGCGAAGATGTACCCGCCGAAGTTCATCCGCGGCGTCGGCCTGAACGAGTCCGGTGTCCGCACGAAGTACAAGGTCACGGTCGTCGGCGTGAAGAGCCCCGGCAAGCCGTTCCGCTACGCCGAGGCGAACACGATCGTCACGAACCACGACCTGATCATCGTGTCTGGCACGAACAGCGACATCGAGCGGTTCGCGGCGCTCGACCGCTGAGCGCGCTCCCGCTCCGGCAGTTCAGGCGTCGATGTCGAGCGTGAGTTCGACGACGTCATCGACGGCGACGCCCTCACGATCCTGCAGCGCCTTCTTGATCGGCACGATGTAGCCGCCGTCCTTCGGCCACAGGGCCGTCGTCACGGTGGTGCCGCCGATCGTGACGGATGCCGGGATCATCCCCCAGCCGTAGGTGACGATCGACGCGACCTCGTGGATCATCTCGCTCTCCGGCGGCGGCACCGTGACGAAGTGGTACGGCGCGGGTCCGCGCCAGTACCAGATCTCCCCGGTGATCCGCAGCCGCATCGTCAGGCTCCTGCGGCGAGTTCCTTCGCCCTGGCGAGGGCTGCCGCAGCGGCATCCGCGAACGTCCGGTCGAGGTGTGCGTCCTGCAGCACGGCGATCGCCTGCTCGGTGGTGCCCTTCGGGCTCGTCACTCGGCGACGCAACTCAGCCGGGTCGACGTCGGATGCGTCGAGCAGGGCGGTCGCGCCGATGAACGTCTGCTCGACCATGAGGCGCGCGTCGGCATCCGCGAAGCCCATCTCGACCGCGGCCTTCGTGAATTCCTCGATCAGCAGGAAGACGTAGGCGGGGCCGGATCCGGAGATCGTGGAGAGCGCGTCGATCTTCGACTCCGGCACCTCGACGACCGCGCCGACCGTCTCGAACAGACGGCGGACGAGCGCGAGGTCGTCGTCGCTCGCGGCCAAGCCGACCGCGAGACCCGTGACGCCCTTGCGGATCGTGGATGGAGTGTTCGGCATCGACCGGATGACGCGCACGTCGGCACCGAGGATGTCGGAGAAGGTCTGCAACGTGACCCCGGCCGCAAGACTCACCACGATCGTGTCGGGGGCGAGGCGCGGGGCGATCTCGCGCAGCAGATCGGGGACCATCGCCGGCTTCACGCCGACCAGCACGATGCGTGCGGATGCCGCGGCATCCGCACTGCCGGATGGCTGGGACTCCAGAGCGATGCTGGTGACGACGTCGAGGTCTGCGAACGCGTCGGCCTTCTCCTGCGTGCGGTTGGTCGCGGTGATGCCGCCGTCGATCGTGATGCCGGAGGCGACGACACCGCGGAGGATGGCCCCTCCCATCGAACCGGCACCGAGGAACGCGAGGGCGGGAAGGGAGTCGGCCATGTCGTCATCCTACGGCGGGCATACCCCGATTCCTGCGACGTGCAGTCCTAGACTCGGAGCATGAGTGCATCCGGAGGCAACAAGGCCATCGTCGCAGCGTTCCTGGCGAATCTGGGCATCGCGCTCGCGAAGTTCGTCGCGTGGGCGCTCTCCGGCTCTGCGTCGATGCTCGCCGAGGCGATCCACTCCGTCGCCGACTCGGGCAACCAGCTGCTGCTGATGCTCGGCGGCCGCAAGGCACGACGCGAAGCCGACCGCGCGCACCCGTTCGGCTATGGCCGCGAGCGCTACGTGTACGCCTTCGTCGTGTCGATCATCCTGTTCTCGGTCGGTGGCCTGTTCGCGATCTACGAGGGCGTCGACAAGCTCACGAACCCGCACGAGCTCGACCGCACCTGGTGGTGGCTGCCACTGGTGGTGCTGGTGATCGCGATCGGTCTCGAGTCGTTCTCGCTGCGTACCGCGGTGCGCGAGAGCAACCTCGTGCGCGAGCAAGGACAGTCGTGGGTGTCGTTCGTCCGACGCTCGAAGGCCCCGGAGCTCCCCGTCGTGCTGCTGGAGGACGTCGGCGCACTCACCGGTCTCACCTTCGCCCTGCTCGGCGTCGGGCTCACCCTGATCACCGGCAACCCCGTGTTCGACGCACTCGGCACCGTCATGATCGGTGTGCTGCTGGTGCTGATCGCGATCGTGCTGGGCGTCGAGACCAAGAGCCTCCTCGTCGGCGAGGGCGCGACGCAGGGAGACCACGACCGGATCGTCGATGCGATCAATGCGGGTGACGAGATCGAGAAGATCATCCACATGAAGACGCTCTACCTCGGACCCGACGAGCTGATGGTCGCCGCGAAGATCGCGCTGAACGCCGACAAGCCGCTGCGCGAGGCGGCCGACGACATCAACGCGATCGAGGCCCGCATCCGCGAGGCGGTGCCGGTCGCTCGCGTCGTCTACATCGAGCCGGACGTGTACCGCCCGGCGATCGATCCTGAGCCCTCGACCGACGTCTTCGTGCTCAAGTCCTCGGACTGAGCTCAGCGGCGCTGCTCGAAGAACGCACGGAGGAGGGCCGTCGCAGCATCCGCCTCGATGCCGCCCACGACCTCGGCGCGATACGGCAGCCGTCGATCGCGCAGCACGTCGTACATCGACCCGGCTGCTCCCGCCTTGTCGTCCCAGGCGCCGAAGACCACGCGACCGATGCGCGCCTGCAGGATCGCGCCGGCGCACATGATGCACGGCTCCAGGGTGACGACGAGCGTGTGCCCCTCGAGGTTCCAGGAGCCGACGGATGCCGCTGCGCGCCGCAGCGCGTCGATCTCGGCGTGGCCGGTCGGATCATGCGTGGCTTCGCGATGATTGCGGCCCTCGGCGATGATCCGGCCCTCGGCGTCGAGCACGACCGCGCCGACGGGGATCTCGTTCGCCGACGCCGCTTCGGCTGCGAGCGCCAGCGCACGCTGCATCGCGAGATCGTCGGCGGCGGTCATGCGTCGAGCCTACGACAGCCGACATCCCGTGGTCGGGCGGGTCCTGCCGCCTCTGCGGGCTGCGGCGAGCCGGGGCATCCGATGTCGTGTCGACCCGCGCGGCGCATTAGCCTGTATCCATGCGTGTTCACGTCGCCGACCACCCTCTCATCACCCACAAGCTCTCGGTGCTGCGCGATGTGCGCACCCCGTCGCCGGTCTTCCGGCAGCTGACCGAAGAGCTCGTGACGCTGCTCGCATACGAGGCGACGCGCAACGTCAAGGTCACTCCGATCGAGATCACGACCCCCGTCACCACCACGATGGGCGTGAAGATCTCCGAACCGCGACCGATCGTGGTGCCGATCCTGCGCGCCGGACTCGGCATGCTCGAGGGTCTGGTCACGCTGCTCCCGACCGCCGAGGTCGGCTTCCTCGGCATGGTCCGCGACGAGGAGACCTTCGAGCCGAAGACCTACGCCGAGCGTCTGCCCGACGACCTCAGCGACCGCCAGTGCTTCGCGATCGACCCGATGCTCGCGACCGGCGGCTCGCTCGCCGCTGCCATCCAGTTCCTCTTCGACCGTGGAGCGAAGGACGTCACGGCGATCTGCCTGCTCGGCACCCCCGAGGGCGTGGCCGCAATCGAGGCCATGGCCGGCGACCGCGACGTCACCCTCGTGCTGGGCGCCCTCGATGAGCGTCTGAACGAGAAGGGCTACATCGTGCCCGGTCTCGGCGACGCCGGCGACCGCCTCTACGGCACCGTCTGATCCGCGGGCTCAGCCGAGCCTGAGCCGGTACGCGCGTTCATCGCCGTACTGCGTGAACCCAGCACGGGCGAGGATCGGCGCCGAAGTCGCGACGCGGCCCTTCACGAGCGCCGTGGATGCTCCCCACTCGGCGCTCACCCGCAGCCGTTCAGCGAGCACCGCACGGTAGGCGCCGCTGCCGCGCGCGTGCTCGAGCGTGGCCGCACCCCACAAGCGCGCGAAGCCGTCGATGACGGTGCACCCACCAGTGCTCACGGCGTCTCCGTCGAGTCGGCCGAGCACACGGAATCCTTCGCCACTGGCGAGACCTGCTTCGATCTCGGCGAGTTCGTCGCGCAGCCCGTCTGCCTCCAGCGGCGCCTGCTGCCAGACGGGCACGTTGATCATGTCGACCTCGCGCACCTGCTCGATGGTCCGGACGACCTCGGCGGAGGCCGCCGGCGGCACGTCGATCGCCACCCCGTCGATCCCGAGCGCGAAGACCGTCACCGTGTCGATGTGCTCGGCGCCGCGGTGGCGCAGCTCGTCCTCGAGGTCGGGGCTGTCTGAGGGGTTCGTCCAGAACGTGAGCTCGGACTCGCCCCAGGCGCGAGTCCGGTCGATCGCGTGGTCCAGGACCTCCGCGGCGGCGCGGTCGGATCTGACCTGCGAGCCGCGCACGCCGCCGCCGAAGCGTGCCGGATATCGCACGAGCTGCAGTTCGACGTTCTCGTGGTCGCCGTCACGAGGCACCCAGAACCATGCCGCGGCCGCGCGGAGGATCTCGTCAGTGGCGTGCATGCCGAGGCTCAGTCCACGACGCCGACGAGGCGCGCGAACGAACTCAGCCGCGCGACCCCCTCCGGTGTATACGGCAGGTCGTCGAGCAACGCCGGCGAGTGGATCAGGTAGGCCACGCACTGCGCGCGCGAGATGGCCACGTTGAGACGGTTCTGGAGCAGGAGGAACTCGGGCCCACGAGGCGCATCCCGTCCGCTCGAGGCGGCGAGCGAGGTGATCGAGACGACCGCCTCCTTGCCCTGGAAGTTGTCGACCGTGCCGACGGGCACATCGGGGAATCCCGCAGCTGAGAGTGCGTCGAGCACCAGCTGGCGCTGCGCGTTGTACGGGGTGACCACGATGATGTCGCTCTGGGTGAGTCCACGGGTGGTCGCCGACGCGTCGTTGTCGGTGAACGAGCGGCCCACGAGCTCGCCGACCAGCCGGACGACCTCGGCTGCCTCTTCGTGCGACTGGGTGGAGTTGCCTCGGTGGCGCAGCGGCACGATATGCAGACCGGAGTCGATGCCGTGCACCTCGCGACGCTCGGTGCCCGGCGCCGAAGCGAGCCTCCCCGCATAGGAGAGCCGCGACACCGGCGCCGCGACCGCTGGATGCATCCGCCAGGAACGCGCGAGGAAGTACCCGTACTCGGGGCGCACCACGGCGTCGCCATCCATGACCCAGCCGAGTGCCGAGGTGTCGACCGGCTCGGGGTGCGCACCCTGGCTGACCTGCGGCAGCTGCTGCGGATCGCCCAGCAGCAGCAGTCGCTTCGCCCCGGCCGCTACCGCGATGGTCGAGGCGAGCGAGAACTGCCCCGCTTCGTCGATCACGAGCAGATCGAGGCCGCCCCGATCGACACGTGCGGTGTTGCTGAAGTCCCAGGCCGTGCCGCCGACCACGGCGCCCTCGTCACGATGCTCGGCGAGGAAGGGCGCCATGCCGCTCTTGGGGATGACCGTGTACGAGGGGTCTGCAGTCGGATCCTTCGGGGCCTTGCCGACCTGCGCCGGCGGCACCCCGTCGGCGACGATGCGCTCGAGCAGCGTCTCGATGATCGCGTGCGATTGTGCGACGACGCCGACCTTGAACCCGTGCTCGGTGACGAGACGGGCGATCACGCGCGACCCCGTATACGTCTTGCCGGTGCCGGGAGGCCCCTGCACGGCGAGGTAGCTGCGGTCGAGGTCGAGGACCGCGCGCACGATCGCGTCGATCACGTCGTCGCCGGCAGCCGGGATCGCCGCTCCCGAGAGCGTGCGAGGTGGGATGCGGCGCAGGATGTCGGTCGCAGCATCCTCGGGGAACGACGGGGCCGCGGCGTGCACGGAATCCGCCCACTCGTCGATCGCGCCCTGCAGCGACACGACCCTTGGCGGTGCCGCCGGGGTCAGCGCGAGCGGCACCTCGTCCCAGGTCTGCCCCTGGATCGCGGTCTCGGTCACCAGGTATCCGTCGTCGAGCACCTCGGTCACCGTGACCGTGTGCGGCACGTGCACGGCACGAGACGGCACCTCGAGGTCGAACGGGGCCGGCACCTCGTAGAGCGCGAACGGCTGCGCACCGACGCCGAGCGTCGTTCCCGGTGACACCTCGCCACGGATCTCGATGTCGCGCGACATCACGCGGCGCCCTTCGGCGACGCTCCAGTCCCGGCTCACGACCGAGGAGGGGCGATCGACGCGCACCACGTCGCGCGTGCCGTCCCACATCGTGACGGGCTCGCGCAGCCGCTGGAAGTGCGAGACCCAGAAGCTCTTGGCCTCGCGCGGGAAGTAGTCGATCGCCGCTGCGGCGATGCGGTGCACCTGGCCGTCGCCTCCGGCCTCGACCGCGGCCTCGGCATCAGCGAGCAGCGCGACCGACCGCGGCGACGGCTCGTAGACCAGCTCATCCGCGGCATCCGGCGGCGCGGGGTTCACGCCCTCCCGACGCGCGATCTCGATCAGCCAGTTGCGCAGGCGCCTGGTCGACACGCAGTCGTACCGGTTGTAGTCGGCGAGATCGGCGAGCACGGCGTCGGCATCCGTCTGCTCCCCCGCGGCCGCGAACTCGCGCGCTGCGACGTACTGCACGATCGAGTCGTCACCCTTCTGCACATCGCTCGTGCGCACGTCGTCGCCCATGTACAGCGGCTCGAGCTTCTTGATCGAGTACGAGCGCGACCCGACCCGCACCGTGCGCAGCACCAGCGGGTACAGATCGACGAACACGCCCTCGCGGAGCAGCCGGTCGACCTCACCCTCTCGGACACCGTGGCGTGCCGCCATCGCGACCAGATGCGAGGTCTCGTATGGGGCGTAGTGGTAGATGTGCATGCCCGGATGCGCCGATCTGCGCAGCTTCACGAAGTCGAGGAAATCCTCGAGCGCGCGCTGCTCATCCGCGAACGTGTGCGCCCACAGCGCGGAGTACCGGTCGTCGTTGTCGACCCAGCCGAACAGGTAGTCGATGCCCCAGTGCGCTTCGCCGTCCGGCGCGGGCTCGGTGTAGAGCGGATCACCCTCGAAGTCGAAGAAGATGTCGCCGAGGCTCGGCACCGGAAGCGTGTGGATCGCGGCCGCGTAGTGCACGTCGTACGTCGGCACTCCCTCGGCATCCGCCCGCAGCTGCACCCGCGCCTGTGCTCGGAGCGTCGCGAAGGTGTCCGCGTTCATGCCCTCCGGGGCATCGGTCGCAGCCGCGAGCGCATCGATGGTCTCGATGCCAGCGGCACGGAGCCGAGCGCGCTGCACCGGCCGCATGCGCGCGACCATCAGCAGGTCGCGGTGCGCGATCACCTGCTCCTCGCAGGTGGCGCAGCGTCCGCACGCGACGACGTCGAGGTCGCCCCGGCCATCGCCCCACGCCAGCGGTTCCCCGCTCGCGCCCCGTTCGATCCCACGATCGGCGATGAGCGCGCGCAACCGCGCGCGCCGGACGTGGAAGAGCGGCAGCAGATCGTCGACCGAGTGCGTGCTGAGCGTGCTGTCGCCGAGGATCAGGTCGACCTCGTCGGATCTCGGGATACCGAGGCGATCGAGCTGGTCGACGTATGCCGCGAGCTGCATGAGCGCGGTCACTCGCGCCTTGCGAGCGAGCTTGGAGTCCTGCACCCGCCAGCGGCCGTCGTCGTCGCGGCGGAGAAAGTCCGCGAAGCCGACGAACTCCTCGGTCGCGAACGCGGCCTGGAAGACCACCAGCGCGTCGGAGCCCAGGGCATCGATCGTCTCATCGACCGCGGCGGCGAGCGCCTCGGCATCGACCGACGACACCTTCTCGACCTGGTGCACGCGATCGTCGCCGAGGTCCTCGACGTACCGCTCCAGGACGTTGCGCTCGTGCACGTCGCCGAGCAGGGCTGCCCGCGCGAGCGTCGCGTCCTCCGGCTCCTCGACGGCCGGCACCCTGCCCAGCTTCGCGTCGATCGCGCGGCACCACGCGAACTCGCATTCGGCGGCCGCCTTGAGGTCGCTCGCGCTCCAGATCACGCGCTGCGCCTGAGTGTCGATCCGCACTGTGCTCCCATCGATCGGATGCTTCGACCCTAGCCGCGGCATCCGACACTCGGGCTCCGTCCGTGCACACGGAAGCCACGCCGGCCCAGCGCGTCAGCAGAGCGGCTCAGCCACCTCGACCGGCACGCCGATCGGTCAGCGCCACCAGGTGTCGTCCGGCGTCACCGGGAGGTTGCGCTTGTGCTGCGTCGCGAGGTACTTGGCCTCGATGCGCCCGGCGACCTCCGGATCGACCTCGCGGCCCTCGAGGAAGTCGTCGATCTGCTCGTAGGTCAGACCGAGCTCGTCCTCGTCGGCGCGGCCGGGCTGGCCGTCGAGCAGGTCGGCGGTCGGAACCTTGAACGCGAGACGGTCAGGCGCTCCGAGCACCTGGAGCAGCGAACGCCCCTGACGCTTGCTGAGCCCGGACAGAGGCAGGATGTCGGCCGCTCCGTCGCCGAACTTCGTGTAGAAGCCGGTCACCGCCTCTGCCGCATGGTCGGTGCCGATGACGAGCTGCCCGCCGTGTCCGGCCAGCGCGTACTGCGTCACCATGCGGACCCGCGCCTTGATGTTGCCGCGGTTGAAGTCGCTGATATCGCTGGTGACCGCGAACTCGATGTCCTCCTCGACGCCGTCGACGCCGTTCTGGATGTTCACCTCGACGGATTCATCGGCCGCGATGAACTCGAGCGCCGCCTTCGCGTCGTCCGCGTCGTGCTGCACGCGATACGGCAGTCGCACGGCGAGGAACGTCGCGGCACCGCCCTCGGCGCGCACGCGTTCCACCGCGAGCTGCGCGAGGCGTCCGGCCAGGGTCGAGTCCTGTCCGCCCGAGATGCCGAGCACGAAGCCCTTGGCGCCGGTGGCACGCAGGTAGTCGGCGAGGAACTGCACACGGCGCTCCACCTCAGCGGCTGGGTCGATCTCGGCCGAGACGCCGAGCGCTTCAGAGATCTGCTTCTGCAGGGACACGTGATCCTCCGGTCTTCTCGACGTCAGTATCCTCCCCCAGTGTTACATCGGGATGACACCGCTCGCACGCTTCCGGCTTCGCGCGACCCGATCGACCTGGCAGGATGGCGGGGTGAAACTTCTCGTCGCAGCCATGGCCTCCGAACTCGAAGCATTCCCGGAGGAGCTCGAGGGGTTCGATCAGCTCGTCACCGGCGAGGGCAAGATGCAGGCCACCTACGCTCTGACCCGCGCGCTCGACGCCAAGGAGTACACCGAGGTCGTGGTCGTCGGCACTGCCGGCGGCATCGACCCGGACCTCGATGCGGTCGTGCACGAGATCGGAAGCGCACTGCAGCATGACGTGTTCGATCTCGACGGCATCGCCGGGCAGCACGTCTCACTGCCCGCACGTGTGTCGACCGGACGCGAGGGCGTGCTGATCGCCACCGGTGACAGCTTCGTGGGCGACGCCGGGATCACAGCCGTCATCCGTCCCTCCGGCGCCGGGCTGGTCGACATGGAGACCTACGCCTACATCTGGGTCGCCGAGAAGTTCGGGGTGCCGATCCGCGCCTTCCGGGCCATCTCGGACCGGGCCGAGGACGGCGCGCTCGTCGACTTCCGCGCCGCGATCGCCCGGTGCAGCGTCCAGCTGCGCGAGGTCATCCGCCAGGAGTACGGCGTCTGACCTGCTCGGGCCCGCTGCGCGTCAGCGAGCCTCGATGATGCTGGGTCCCTCGGGTGTCGCCCGCACGCGCAGCTGCGCCGGGATCTGCTCCTGCATCGCCTCGACGTGGCTGATCACGCCGACCGTGCGGCCACCCTGGCGCAGCTCGTCGAGCGTTCGCATCGCGACGTCGAGCGTGTCGCCGTCGAGTGAGCCGAATCCCTCGTCGATGAAGAGCGTGTCGAGTCGGATGCCGCCGGCCCGCGCCGTGACGACCTCGGCCAGCCCGAGCGCGAGGGCGAGCGAGCTCAGGAAGGTCTCGCCGCCCGAGAGCGATTGCGCCGGCCTGCTCTGGCCGGTGAAGGCGTCGAACACGACGATCCCGAGACCTGATGCCGCCCCACGCGCCGCCAGGGCATCGGAGTGCTGCAGCTGGTAGCGGCCGGTCGACATGTCGCCGAGTCGGCGGTTGGCGGCCTCGACGATCTCCTCGAGTTCGGCGGCGAGGACGAAGGTCTCGAGGGTCATCTTGCGCGTGTTCGCCCCGCGACCGGCGATCGTGTCGGCCAGGCCGCGGATCGTCTCGAACGCAGCGGCCTCGTCAGCGGTGCGGGCGTGCTCGGTTGCCGCCGACTCGATCAGACCGTCGAGTCGCTCAGCTGTGCCGGCCGCGCGCGCTGCCTCGTCGACCGCGCTCGTCCATGCCGAACGGGCGGTGGCGGCGGCGAGCTCGACCGGTGCGAGGTCGATGAGCTCGTCGGGGAGCATGCGCAGTTCCAGCTCGAGCAGGATCGCGCGCTCCTTCTCGCGGCGCACGGCATGCTCGGTGATGCGTGCGTCGAGCGCTGCCTGCGCGGCTCCGGAACGAAGCGCGGCCTCGGCCGCCGCGGCGTCGGCGAAAGCGGACGCCGCCAGTGCCTCCTGCTGCTCCTTCGCAGCGTCGCGCGCTGCGGCTTCACGACGTGCGAGCTCGGCGATCGCGTCGGCGAGGGCGCGCGCCGCGGCCACCTGCGTCGTCGATGCCGCGATCCGCTCCGCGACACTGGGCGCATCGCCCCGCGCCTCAGCGATCGCCGCTTCCGACTCGGTGCTGCGCTGGACCAGCAGCGCACGCGTCTCGCGGGCCGAGGCGAGCTCGGCGGAGTCTGCGGCGTGCGCTGCCTCGAGCTGCTGGGTCCGCGCGGCGAGCTCCTGCAGCCTCGCATCGAGCACCCGCTGCTGTTCGGCTGCTGCGATGCTCTCGGCGTGCGCCGCCGTGGCAGCGTCGCGCTCGGCTGCCGCCTGTTCGGCGGTTCGTCCATCAGCGCGGGCGACGGCCGCGGCGAGCTCCGCCCGCAGCGTCGACGATGTTGCCGCTGCATCGCGCTCGCGCTGTGCCGCCTCGTCGCGAAGCCGCTCGGCCTCCTCGATGTCAGCGGCCGAGACCGGGTCGGTGTGCGGTGCCGGCGACGGATGCTCGTGCGAACCGCACACCGGGCAGGCGTCGCCATCGACGAGCCCTGCGGCCAGTTCTCCGGCGTATCCGTCGAGTCGTCGCGCCCGGAGCCGTGCGAGTGCGCTCTGCGCGTCGGCGTGCGCTGCGGTGGTCTCAGCGAGGGCGCGCTCCGCGATCTGCTGCGCATCATCGAGCCTCGCGGCCTCCAGGCTCGCCGCCCAGCGCGCTTCGGCGGCGGTCGTCGCGGCGAGCAGGTCTGGCGCACGGTCGGCAGCCCGTCGCGCCTCGTCCCGCTCTGCGGTGAGTTCCGCGAGCGTTGCCGGTGCCGCCGCCCGTTCGACCTCGGCGGCATCGATGCGCGCGCCGACCGCGACGATGTCGGCCTCGGCGCGCTGCAGCTCGGCGCGGAGCGTCGGCGACTCCTCCTCCAGGATGCGTGCGCGTTGCCACGCACCGATCTCGGCAGTGCGCTGCGCGACCCAGCCGTCGAGATCGTCGGTCGTGATGCCGAACAGATCCCACGCGGATCGGGCGCTTCGCACTCCTTCCTCCGCATCGGCGAGTGCTGCGGCGGCTCGCGTCGCGGCCTGGATCGGCGCGCGGAGGATCTCTGCCGACCGCGCGCCCGCCAGTTCATCGCGCGCCTCGGAGATCTGCGGCTCCTCGGAATCGAACAACGCCAGGGCAGCGCGGGCGCGATCGCGCTCCACCTGGTCGCGACGATCGTCGCGGGCCGTGGCGAGTGCTGCGTCTGCCGCGACCGAGCGCTTCTCAGCCTCGGCGCGCTCGGACGCGCGGCGCTCCGCGCGATAGTCCGCTCGCGCCTCGGCACGACGGAGCTCCTCGAGACGCTCCTCCGTCGTCGGCGTGCGCGTGGGCGCCGCGGCATCCGCTGCCTGCTCGTCCGCGGTCGACTCGGCGGCGTCGCCGGCGAGGTCCGCAGAGCTGACGAGGCGCTCGGCCTCCTCGAGTCGTGCCGTGACGGTCGCCGTCCTGGTCCCGAGCGACTGCTCGGCGGCGCGTCGGCGCTCCTCGAATCGTGCCTGCACGTCCTCGAAGCGCTGCGTGCCGAACAGCCGCCGCAGCAGTGTCTGGCGATCTCTGCTGTTCGCCAGCAGGAACTCGGAGAACCGGTTCTGCGCCAGCAGGATCACCTGCAGGAACTGCTCCCTGCTGAGCTGCAGGATCTCGTCGAGGTCGTTGGCGACGTCGACGGCGCGGGCGGAGCGGCCGATCCAACCGGCATCCGTCCACTCCTCGAGGCCCACTCCGGCCGCCTGCTTGGTCAGTCCCCCGCCACGCTTGGCGGGTCGCAGATACTCCGGCGATCGCGTGACGCGGAAGCGACCCGTCGGCGTGCTGAACTCGACCACGACCTCGGACACGTCGTCCGGCTCGGAATGGTCGCTGCGAAGCCGCTTCTCGCCGCTGTCGTAGCGGGGCACGCCACCGTAGAGCCCGAAGCACACCGCGTCGAGGATGCTCGACTTGCCGGCGCCCGTCCGCCCTGCGATCAGGAAGATCCCGTCGTCCGCGAACGAATCGAAGTCGACGACCTGACGCGACCGGAACGGGCCGAAGCCCTCGACCTCCAGGCGATGCAGTCGCATCAGACGAGCGCGTCTGCGCGCACGCGCTCGTCGAGCACCTCGCGGATCAGTGCACGCTCGGTGTCGGTCGCTCCGTGTCCTGCCCGGACGTGCTCGATGAACGCCTCGACACGATCGGCATCGGTGACCGCGGCTCGCAGCCGCTGCGAATAGGAGCGTTCGTCCTTCTCGGCAGTCGCCACCGGCTGATGCTGCACCATTGCGCAGAACGGATAGCTCTCGCGGAGCCGGCGCATCGGCTCCGCCTGCGGCTGTGTGTCGGTGTAGACCGCGCAGATCCAGTCGTCGGCGTGCACCGCGACGTTGTCGGCGGAGAGGATCTCGTCGAGCGTGCCGGTGAGCGTCACGAGACGTCGCGGTACCGGCAGATCGAGCCACGCCGCCGAGGCGAAGCCGGCGGCATCGAGGTCGATGAGCCACGAGCCGCGCGGCTTGTGCTGCTCGCCGAAGCTGTAGTGCAGCGGGGCGCCGGCGTACCGGACGCGCTCGCTGAGCTGCTGGCGCCCGTGGATGTGCCCGAGCGCCACATAGTCGGGGCCGTCGAACACGCTGAGCGGCACGACGTCGAGACCGCCCTGACGGACCTCTCGCTCGAGTCCTGCCGTGGCGTCGACACCCGCCGCGAAGCAGTGCGCGATCGCGACCGAACGGCCCGGGTGCTCGGTCATGCCGACGCGGACGAGCTGCATCGCGTGCGCCATGGTCTGCGCCTGCGTGCGCAGCTGCCGCCCATCGGAGTCCCCCTCCGGCCAATGCTGACGAACGATCGCCGGCTCGAGGTACGGGATGCCGAAGAAGCGCACGGGACCATCTGCGTCGTCGACCGTCACAGGGGTGCCGATCGCAAGCGGATCGGTGAGCACATGGATGCCGTCTCGCAGAAGCCTGGCCTGGAAGCCGAGCCGCGCGGCCGAGTCGTGATTGCCGCTCGTGACGATCACGGTCGCACCCGTACCGTGCAGCGCGACGAGCGCATCGCCGAGCAGCGTGTAGGCGGCTGCGGACGGCGTCGCCGAGTCGAAGACGTCGCCGGCGACGATCACGACGTCGACCGCATGCTCGCGAACCTGCTCGGTGAGCGCTCCGAGCACCTCGGCCAGCGCATCCATGGTCGATGAACCATGGAAGGTGCGGCCGATGTGCCAGTCGGAGGTGTGCAGGATTCGCATACTCACACGGTACGAAGCACCACCGACATTCGGTCCGAGGCGTGCCGCGGCATCCGTTCCCGACCGCCGAATCGGCCGGGAATCGCGGCTGCGGATACCGCGACCCCGGGATCAGTGCGCGGCCAGCGCCGCCTGGCCCTGCGTCGGAAGCAGCTGCTCCCTCGTCCCACGCACCATGAGCGCGGCGATGACAGCGACCGCGAGGACGATGAGCCCCCACCATCGGGCCTGCGTCCAGCAGGTCTGCGAGCGGAAGGTCCCCTGACCCACCCTCGTCATGACGATCGACACGTGGTGATACATGGTGCGCTGTGCGCGTTCACCTGTGCGGCGTGCTGGGCTGCGCGATGCGAGATCTGGACTGCCCTCCGCCCGACAGGAGCCGGAATTGCCCCTCCGGCTGGGGGTGTGCCCGCTTCGTCGTGACTACCGACTTCCGCTCTCCTGCGTCAGCCCTCCAGGTCGTGGAGCCAGTTCGCCTGCTGGATCCGGTTGTCGAGTTCCCGCAGCTCCTGTGCGACCGCGTCGGCCCTGGCGCGCAGCTCTGCCACCGGCAGCGCGGAGATCTTCCGCAGCTCCGATCGCATCTGGCGCTGGAAGCCGTCGTTCGATCCGGATGCCGCCGCCGCGGCATCCGCCAGCAGTGAGTGCTGCAGACGCAGCACATCGCGCGCTGCGAGCGCATCGGTCATGGTGCCGTCCGCACCGAGGTCGAGCCGCGCGTTCGTGGCGTTGATCCGGCGGATCAGGTCGCGCAGCTGCGCCAGGTCGGCATCCGCTTCGACGAGCAGGGCCGCGGCGTCCTCTGCCGGCTCCTCGCCTTCCTGGTACCGGGCGTTGGACGTGATGCGAGCGCGCAGCTGCTCGATGCGACGCTGCAGATCGGCTCGGGCGGTGAGTGCCTCTGCGAGTTTCATGCCCTCATCCTGACAGGAGCACCGCGTGTAACACAGCGTCACACGCCTGGCGGGTCAGCGAGTGCGCAGCAGATGCGCGTGCTCGGGGTGCGCGCTGAACCAGTCGGCCACGTACCAGCACACGGCGTCGACCTTGCGGTCGCCGCGTTCCAGCAGGTCGGCGACAGCGCCCTCCGTGACCGTCCCTGCATAGCCGTGGCCCCGGAAAGTCGGGATCGTGAAGGCTCTCGTGAGGGCCACCGTGTGCCCGTCGTCGCGATAGTCCAGCACGCTGACCAGCTGCCCGTCCCGGGTCAGGGTGTAGCGCGAGGCATCCTTCTCGTCGGTGAGGATGAAGCCGGCGGCAAGCGTCGAAGTGCTCATCGTTCCACGGTACGCCCGCCCATCGAGGATGTCGTCGTTTTGACACGGGCCGACACGATCGGACATAATCCCCCCATGACCACCAACGCACGCCCTTTGTCCGCCCAGGAGGCGAACAGGACTGCCGGGATGATGATGCCCGGTCGCGTTGGCATGTGTTGCCGAATGTGTAGCTGAACGATCAGCCACCCCGTACGACCCGGTGCATCGCGATCTGCGAACGCCGAGTCCCCGAGCATCCACCCTTTGCTCGCTTCCCGGCCCCGCCCGGTCATTCATGCAACGCATCAGAGCCGAATCGGCTCACTCGTCCTGAGGACTTCATCATCATGTCGAACACCGCAATTCTCGAGCGTCCCACCGCCCCCGCCGTGATCAACACCACCAACTCGCAGCCTGAGCCCTCCGCTCCGCTGTCGGCAGCCGCCGCAGATCTCCCTGCCGTCCGCTCCCCCCGTGGCTTCGCCCTCTACGTCGGTCTCGACGAGATCAAGGCGGCGGAGGCCGGCGTCAGCCTCCCGCTCCTCGTCGACGCGCTGCGCCGAACGCTCGCCGAGCTCGCCCCCGGCGCCGAGACCCACGCCACCGTCGCCCTCGCGCCGCACGGCTCCGGCGGCCGTGACCTCGACGTCGTGCGCCTCGCCCTGCAGGAGCCGGGCGCGATCGCCCGCACCAAGGCGGCAGCCGAGGAGGAGACCGCCGACGTCGAAGGCGGCGTCGTGGTCGACATCTCCCGCAAGCGCGTGCTGATCGACGGCGAATCCGCCGCGTTCACCTACAAGGAGTTCGAGCTGCTCCAGTACCTCGTGCTCCGCGAAGGACGCACGATCGAGCGCTCCGAGCTCGTCTCGGCCCTCTGGCAGGCACAGGACGACGAGACCCCAGGCGAGCGCACGATCGACGTGCACGTTCGTCGGCTGCGGGCCAAGCTCGGCCGCTACGAGGACATCGTGCGCACGGTGCGCGGTATCGGCTACCGGTTCGACCGGCATGCCGACGTCGTGATCCGCTACGGCCACGGAACGCCCTCGCCCGACCGCTTCTGATCGCACCGCCCGTCACTGTCAGACGCCCGACGTAGGGTGGGCGCATGACGATGACAGCGGATGCCGGAGCGGCCGACGCCGCGACCCGTGGCATGCCGCAGGAGACCGTCTACCGGCCGAGGCATCCGCTCGATCTCATCCGCACGGTCGGCATGCTCCGCCGCGGGAGGACCGACCCGACGACCGTGATCGAGGGCGGCGTGATCTGGCGTGCGCTGCGGACTCCGTCCGGCGTCGCCGCCCTCGCGCTTCGATCGGTCGGCGACGAGGTCCGTGCGAGCGCCTGGGGCGCCGGAGCAGCGGACGCACTCGACCGCGTCCCGAGGCTCTGCGGTGCGGATGACGATGCCACCGGGTTCGACGCCTCTGGGCATCCGCTCATCGCCGACACCGCCCGCCGCAACCCCGGCCTTCGGCTCACGCGGACCGACGAGGTCTTCGACGCGCTCGCCTGCGCGATCATCGAGCAGAAGGTGACCGGCATGCAGGCGTTCGGCGCGTGGCGCTTCCTGGTCTCCCGATTCGGCGAGCGAGCACCCGGTCCGACCCCTCGTCCGATGTTCGCCGCCCCTCCAGCATCCGCCTGGCGCCTCATCCCGTCGTGGACGTGGCAGCGCGCCGGCGTCGAGCCTCCGCAGTCCAAGACCATCGTCCGCGCGGCGCAGCGCGGCGACAGCATCGAACGCGCCATGCGATCCGCCTCGACCGGCCACGACCGCGACCGGGTGCTCACCAGCCTTCCAGGCGTCGGTGTGTGGACGTCGGCCGAGACCCGCATCCGTGCGCTCGGCGATCCCGACGCCGTGAGTGTCGGCGACTACCACCTCGCCCACCAGGTCGGCTACGTGCTCACCGGCACCCGCACCGACGACGACGGGATGCTCGAGCTCCTCGCCCCCTGGGTCGGCCATCGACAGCGGGTCGTGCGGCTGATCCACGCGAGCGGCGTGATGGAGCCGCGTCGCGGCCCGCGCCTCGCGCCAGAAGACCACCGCGACCGCTGAGCCGTCGTCGCTCAGGACACCACCTAGGCTGAAGACATGAACGCACGCCGTCGTCTCGGTCTCCGCCTGCTCGTCACGATCGGGCTGCTCGTGCTCGGCGTCGTCATCGGGCTGATCTTCCAGAACGTCTGGCTGGGTCTGCTGCTCGCAGCGATCGTCTGGATCGGCTGGTTCCTCGGCTACGAGTCGCGCCGCGGGCACAACGCCGGCGTGAACGACGAGGACCACGGCATCGAGCTCTGAGCCGGGCCAGAGCCTTCAGTAGTAGACCGCGAGCGGACCCGTCGGCCCCTCCACCACCTGCACCGGCGTCTCGAAGACGCGGGTGAGCACCTCGTCGGTCATGATCTGCGTCGGCGGGCCGAACTCCACCACCGTGCCGTCCTTCATCGCACAGATGTGATCCGCGTAGTGCCCCGCGAAGTTGATGTCGTGGAGCACGATCACGATCGTCCGACCGAGTTCTTCGGCCGCGCGTCGGAGGTGCTGCATCATCTGCACTGCGTGCCGCATGTCGAGGTTGTTCAACGGCTCGTCGAGCAGCACGAACTCGGTGTCCTGCGCCAGCACCATCGCGACGTACGCGCGCTGCCGCTGTCCGCCGGAGAGCTCGTCGAGGTAGCGCTTCTCGAGGTCGCCGAGGTCGAGAAAGTCGATGGCCTGGCTGATCACAGCCTCATCCGCCCGCGTCAACCGTCCCTTCGAATGCGGGAACCGCCCGAAACCGACGAGCTGGCGCACCGTGAGACGGGTGACGAAGTGGTTCTCCTGCCGCAGGATCGACACGATCTTCGCCAGATCGGCCGAACGCGTGGACGCCACGTCGAAGCCGGCGATCTCGATCGAGCCCGCATCCATGCCGTTCAGCCGACCGATCATCGTCAGGAGCGTCGACTTGCCGGCACCATTGGGGCCGATCAGCGCGGTGATGCCGCCCGTCGGGATCTGAAGATCGACCGGGCCGATCGCGACCTCGGTGCTGTAGTCACGGCGCACGCCGTCGAGTGCGATCACAGTCGCCCCTTTCTGAGGATGACGAAGAGGAAGACCACACCGCCGACGAGCTCGATGAGGATCGACACCATGCCCTGCGCGTAGAACACGTTCTTCATCACGAAGTAGGCGCCGGCGAGGATCGTGAACGCCGTGAGCACCGCCACCGGGAAGATCAGTCGATGGTCGTAGGTGTCGGCGAACTGGTAGGCCAGCGTCGCCACGAGGAAGCCGAGGAAGGTCATCGGCCCGACGAGCGCGGTCGACGTCGCCATCAGCACCGCGACCAGGAACAGCACCGACAGCTGCTCCCGCCGATGGTCGAGCCCGAGGGACCGCGCTGCATCCGGTCCGAGCGACATCAGGTTCAGCCGACGCGAGCGCATCCACAGCAGCGCGGCCGCCGCGATGCACAGCGGGATCGCGAGCGGCAGGTACGAGGCATCCGCGTTCGAGACGTTGCCGAACAGCCGAGCGGCCAGCACATCGAACTCGCTCGGCGTGAGCAGTCGCTGCATGAACGTCGAGATCGCGGCGAGCCCGCCCCCGATGATGATCCCGATCAGCAGCATGATCTGCAGGTTGCCGTACCGCCCGGAGAGCAGCCAGCCGTACAGCGCCATCGCGAGGCTCACCATGATCACGATCTGCAACCCGAACTGCCACACCCCCCGGATCGCCACCAGTCCGGCGGCGCCGAACAGGTACACGGTCGTCGTCTGCACGACGCGGTACAGCGACTCGAAGCCCATGATCGAGGGGGTGATGATGCGGTTGTTCGCGATGGTCTGGAACGCCACGGTCGCCACGGCCTGGGCGACCGCGACGATCGCCATCACCGTGACGTTGGTCGTGCGGTGCTTCGCGATGCGCCAGAAGCCCTCCGAGCCGAAGGGCATCGGGTTGTCCCAGGCCAGCACTCCGGCCCCGAACACGATCGAGGTCACCACCAGGACGGCGAGCACGACGATGTAGCGCCGCCGCGCCCTGGCGTCCACGAAGGCGCCGGCGCTCCGATCGGATCGCTCCTGCTGCACGGACCTAGCCACGACGACGCTGCCTCAGGAGGAGCAGGATGAAGACGACGGCACCGACGATGCCGAGGATGAGCGACACCGGCACCTCGAACGGCATGATGATCGTGCGGCCGATGATGTCGCAGACCGTGACGATCGCGACTCCCAGCAGGCACACCCACGGCAGGTTGCTGCGGAGGTCGTCGCCGCGCACCATCGCGACGATGTTCGGCACGATCAGTCCGAGGAACGGCAGATTGCCGACGACCACGGTCACGACGCCGGTCGAGATCGCGATCAGGATCGTGCCGAGCAGGATGATGCGGTGGTAGTTCACGCCGACGTTGGTCGCGATCTCCTCGCCGAGTCCGGCGATGGTCAGACGGTCGGCGACCAGGAACACGACGACGCCGACGATCGCGACGATCCACAGCATCTCGTACTGCCCGCGGAGCACCGAGGTGAAGCTGCCGGCGAACCACACACCGAGGTTCTGCAGCGAGTCGGTGACGAGGGCGAAGTACGTCGACACGGCGCCGACGACCGCGCCGAGCATGATACCCACGATCGGAACGATCAACGATGACTTCAGCGAGACCCGGCGGAGGAATGCGAAGAACACCATGGTGCCGATGAAAGCGGCGATCACGGCGCCGGCCATGCGCAGCGGGATCGACGGCTGGGGCACGAGCACCATGACGGTGAGCAGGCCGAGGCCGGCCCACTCGGTGGTGCCGGTCGTGGTGGGTTCGACGAAGCGGTTCTGGGTGAGCAGCTGCATCACGAGACCCGACATCGCCATCGCCGCGCCGGCCAGCACGAGCGCGATCGTACGGGGGACGCGGGTGATCTGGAACATCGCGGCGCCGTCTGCGGCTCCGGCGATGTCGTAGACCCCGGTGAAGAGCGAGACCGCGAGCAGGGCGATGACGACGAGCAGTCCGATGAGCAGCTTCACGTCGAACAGTCGCCCCGGCGAACGGGACGGCGTGCGAGAAATGGTGGAGGAGGTCATGAGGGGATGCGGCGGCATCCGATGGTGTCGGATGCCGCCGCTGTCACTTCGGCTCAGGCGCTCTTCTCGAGGGCGTCAGCCAGATCGTTGAAGAACGTCGTGTACGTCTGGATGCCTTCGTTCAGGTAGGTGTCGGTGGGCATGTAGACGATCTGGTCGTCGGCCACAGCCGTCACGGCGGTGAGCGCCTCGGTGTTCTCGATGATCTCCGCAGCCTGCACGTAGTCAGGGGTCTCCGCCGCGAAGACGGCGTCGCGGTCGAGCACGAGGATCCAATCGGGGTTCGCTGCCGCGATGGCCTCGACCGAGATCTCGTCACCCTGGTGGTCGTCGGTGGCGTCGTCGACTTCGAGGGCCGGGGTCAGGCCGAGGATGTCATACACCGGGCCGAGCGAGCGGCCGACGGTCGGAGCGAGGTAGCCGATGGCGCCGCCGGAGGTGTTGACGGCCATCACGGTGTCGGCGTCGTCGTACGCCGCCTTGGCGCGTTCCACGGCCGCCTCGAAGTCGTCGACGAGCTTCTTGGCTTCGTCCTGCTTGCCGAAGATCTCGCCGAGCACCGTGGTCTGACGGATGAGCTCAGCGTCGAATGCCTCGTCCTCACGCGGCTCGAGGTCGATGATCGTGGCGTCCGGCACCAGGTCGGCGATGGCCTCGTTGTGCTGCGTGAACCGCTGTCCGCTGATGATGAGGTCCGGCTCGACAGCGACGATCGCCTCGAGGTTCGGCTCGTTGTGCCGACCGATGTCGACGATGGTGTCGTCCTTCACGTACGAGACGGTTTCGGGCATGAGTGCGACTGCGCCACCGGCGAGCTCGACGTCCCAGTCGGACAGCGTCTGGAACGTGCGGTTGTCGAGGGCGACCACGGTTGCCGGCGGCGTCGCGATCTCGTGTTCGCCGGTGTTGTCCTCGATCGTGACCGAGTCGGCCGCAGCCGCGGTCTCGGTCGCGTCACCGGCGCTGCCGGATGCGCATCCGGCGAGCGCGAGAAGACCGACGAGACCGATGCTCGTGGCGGTGAGAGTTCTGGGCATGGACATGGAGAGACTCCTGTTCTGCGGGGGTTGTCGCGCTCGACGAGCGCCGGCTGTGTGAGCGTGAGGGTCAGGACCGTCGCTCAGGTTATAGGTTAGCCTTACCTTATGAGTGAGACGCAAATCGGATTCTCCATCGGACGTCGCGGCCTGGATCTGCGCTTCCGCACGGTCACCCTGACGGCACGCGAATGGCTCGCGCCCGACTTCGTTCGCGTACGACTCTCCGGAGTGGAGCTCGCCGGCTTCGACTCTCCCGGCGCCGATGACCACATGCGCCTGTTCTTCCCGGACGGCCCTGTCGACTCCGTCGAGGCGCTGCGCGCGGCGCCGAGCCGCGAGTACACGCCGCTCGCCTGGGGCGAGGACTGGCTCGACGTGGAGTTCGCGGTGCACGGGGATGCCGGCGTCGCCGCACCCTGGGCTGCCGCCGCCCCCCTCGGCTCCTCGATCGGCGTCGGCGGTCCCCGCGGATCCGCCGTGCTGTCCGGCACGCCGGGCTCGTGGTTCCTGGTCGGCGACGAGACGGCGATCCCCGCCATCCGCCGGTTCGCCGCCCTCATGCCTGACGACGCGAAGGCCCGCATCGTGATCGAGACGGTGTCCGCCGGACGCGAGGTCGACATCGATGCGCCGGTCGACGTCGAGTGGCTGCACCGCGGCGCCGCGCCATCCGGATCCGCGCTGATCGAGTTCCTCGGTGGGATCACCGCCGGCGACCGCATCGGCGACGACCCGTTCGTCTTCATCGCCGCGGAGCAGTCCATCGTCAAGCCCGGGCGCGCCCTGCTGGAGCGCTGGGGCGTCGACGCGGCGAAGGCCGTCGTGAAGGGCTACTGGAAGCGCGGCGAAGCCGAGTACCACGCGCCGCACTAGTGCGGCATCCGCCCAGCTGGAAGACTGGGCGCATGGCACTTCTCGATCACCTGGGCATCACGGTCGCCGATCTCGAGCGCGGACGCGCACAGTTCCATCCGGTCCTCTCGGCGCTCGGCTATCAGCCCGGCGGGGAGGACGACCACTCGATCTCGTGGAACAACGGCGATGAGACCGAGATGATCCTCTACGTGTGGGACGAGGACACCGCTCCGCATCGGCACGGCCGAGTCGGCTGGCAGCATCTGGCGTGGGCGATGGACTCCCGCGATGAGGTCGATCGACTGCACGCGGTCGCGCTGGATGCCGGCTGGACCGCCGTGCGCGAACCGAAGGAGTACCCGCGGTACAGCGAGCGCTACTACGCATCGTTCGTCGAGGACGCCGACGGCATCCGCATCGAGTTCATGTACAACCCGCCCGGAGCGCAGGCTTGACGCCCGGGCGTGTCGCGTCCTATTCTCGGAAAGCTGTGCCGACCGGCGCAGCACGCCAGCCGAGGAGACGACGGATGACCGCCCTGCGGAAACTCCCCTTCGCCGCGGTCGAGGCGCTTCAGCCGAAGCGCAACGACCGCTACGAGTCGTACCCTCCGGCGCGCGCCGTGTGACAGCATCCGCTCTCGCAACGCCCCGCACCGTCAGGTCCGGGGCGTTTTCCGTTGTAGGGAGAGACCCCTGACCTGTGGCTGGACATCACCACAAGGAAAGGAATCATGGAGAGGCTCTCCGCACGGCTGTTGTCGTGGGCGTCGCTGATCGACGAGAAGACACTCGCGCAGGCGCACACCACGGCACGCATGCCGTTCATCCACCCGCACCTGGCACTGATGCCGGATGCGCACCTCGGCAAGGGTGCGACCGTCGGGTCGGTCATCCCGACACTCGGGGCGATCATCCCTGCCGCCGTCGGTGTCGACATCGGCTGCGGCATGATCGCCGTCCGCACCCAGTTCACGAAGAGCGACCTCGACGGTCGCGAGCTCTCCGGACTCCGGGAGCAGATCGAGCGCGCCATCCCGCTCTCGGCCGGCCGGTACAACAACAAGGTCGTCGCGACGGCCGAGCCGCGGATCGCCGAGCTCGAAGCGCTCGCCGAGAAGAACGGGTTCGATCCCGCGCAGTACGCCGGGAACTGGCGGCTGCAGCTGGGCACGCTCGGCTCGGGCAACCACTTCATCGAGGTGTCGGTCGACGAGCTCGACCGGGTCTGGCTGTTCCTGCACTCGGGGTCGCGAGGCGTCGGCAACAAGATCGCCGGACACCACATCGGTGTCGCGCAGAAGCTGGCGAAGCAGTGGTGGATCGACCTCCCCGACCCCGACCTGGCATACCTCGTCGAGGGCACGCCGGAGTTCACCCGGTACATCCGAGAGCTGCGGTGGGCCCAGCACTTCGCCCTGCTGAACCGGGAGGAGATGATGGACCGGGTCGTGCGGCAGGTGTCGGAGTTCTTCGGCGCGGCGGTGGACGGGCAGGAGCGGATCAACTGCCACCATCCCCACGCCCTCTCCGCACATCGCTGCGCGCTGCGCGGAGCCTCGGGGCGCGTGGGCCCACTTCACCGAGTCCGAGCGGCACTACGGCAAGCAGGTGTGGGTCTCGCGCAAGGGTGCGATCCAGGCGGATGCCGGTCGCCCCGGGCTCATCCCGGGGTCGATGGGCACAGCGTCGTACGTGGTGGAAGGGCTCGGCGACCCGCAGTCGCTGCACTCATCGCCGCACGGCGCCGGCCGGGAGTACTCCAGATCGGCTGCCCGGAAGACGTTCACGCACGAGCAGCTGCGGGAGGCGATGACCGGGATCGAGTTCCGTGACACGAGCGCCTTCATCGACGAGATCCCGCAGGCGTACAAGCCGATCGACCAGGTGATGGCGGATGCTGCGAGCCTCGTGTCGATCAGGCACACGCTCCGGCAGCTCGTCAACGTGAAGGGGGATTGAGCTCGCTCGGGGCGGGTGGTGGATGCTCGTCCACCACCCGCCCCGTGGCGCACTCATCCTGCACAGAGTCTCGATTCCCGTTCCGCGTCACCGATCCCGCGTTCGCGTGAGAACCCCCGGTTCGGGCAGTGGCAGAGTGCATGCTCCGGTGCGACCATACGAAGGTGGGATTCATGAACGACGCGCAGATCTGGACGATGATCGGTGCCTTCACGGCACTGATGTTCGGCATGCTCACGGTGGTGTCCACGCTGTTCATCCGCGTGGTCCGTGCCGAGATCGGCGGGCTCCGTCACGAGGTCCTCGGCGAGATCGGCGGGCTCCGCAGCGAGTTCCGCGGCGAGCTCCGCGCAGAGATCGGTGAGCTGCGCGGTGAGCTCCGCGCAGAGATCGGTGAGCTGCGCGGTGAGCTGCGCGGAGAGATCACCGGGCTCCGCAGCGAGATGAACGCCCGCTTCGACACCATGGATGCGAAACTCACGGGGCTGGATACCGAAGTGCACGCGCTCGTGAAGCACACCTTCGGCTTCGATCGCGACTGAGCGCAGTCGTCACCGCACGGTCAGACGATCGGCGCGACGTCGACCTCGACCGTCCGGTCGGTGAATGCGGTCTTCGGCACGAACAGCAGGGCGATCGCCGCGATCAGCGCGGTCACCCCGCACACGACCCAGACCGTGAAGTAGCCGGCGAGCGAGCCCGCTGTGCTCTCGCCGCCTCCGACGGTCGACGCGACGCCGTTGAGCAGCGCGATACCGAACACGCACGAGGCGATCGCACCGCCGACCGTCTTCACCGAGTTCGTCAGCCCGGTGGCCACGCCGGTCTGCGTCGCCGGCGCCGCAGAGGCAGCGGCAGCAGGCAGCGCGGCGACCAGCGCACCCGAGCCGAGGCCGACGATGACCATGTTCGTGATGACCTGGCCGTAGGTGTCATGGTTCGGCAGGAACAGCAGGAAGCCGAGGCCGACGAGGATCGATGCCCCCATCAGCGTGAGCCGTGGCGACAGTCGGCGGGCGAACTGCGGGAACGACAGGGCGCCGACGATCATGGCGATCAGGTAGACACCGATGATGAGCGAGGTGGCGAAGCCGGTGGTCCCGAGGCCGTAGCCGTAGACCGCTGGGTCGGTGCGGGCGAAGGTCGAAAGCGGCGCCTGTGCACCGAGCACACTCACGCCGAAGAGCCCTGCAGTGAGGAACACCGGGCCGAGAGCGGGCGAGCGGAACATGCGCACATCGATCAGCGGGTCGTCGTGACGAAGCTCCCACAGGACGAACGGCACCACGAGCAGCAGCCCGAGCACGACGACAGCCCACGACCACGGGTTCACCAGCCCGCCCTCGAGGCGCAGCAGGCTGAGCCCACCGGTGAAGCACACGAGCGCGAGCGAGATGAGGATGAGGCCGACCGTGTCGAACACGCCGCCGGTCGGCTCCGGCGACTCCTTGACGCCGAGCAGGATCACGAAGAAGCAGATCACGATCAGCACGGCCGGCACCAGGAGCACGACGGTCAGCGGCAGGGCGTCGATCAGTGCGCCACCGACGAGTGCTCCGATGATCGCGCCACCCTCGAGCGCGGCGACCAGCAGTCCTGCGGCCTTGGCGGTGATCGTCGACCGGCCTTCCATCCGCCGCGAGCGCGACCAGATGAGGGCGATCTCGAGCGGCAGCCACACGACGTAGAACCCCATCAGCGCCCACGCGACGAGGAACACCTCGAACGAATCCGTGAACGGCAGCACGAGCGCCGCGGCAGCGGTGAGGGCGGTCGAGATGAGCAGCATCCGCTTGTGGCCGACCATGTCGCCGAGCTTCGCGAACGCCGGCACCACGAGCGCCGACAGCATGAGCTGCGTGCCCTCGAGCCAGTTCACATCGGCGTCGTGGATGCCGAGATGCCTGGCGATGTCCGAGAGCATGGGCGTGTAGTACCCCTGCAGCACACCGCTCGTGAACTCGACGAAAGCCAGGTAGCCGACGACCGCGGCGAGTGTTCCCAGCGTGCGGGTGCGCGTCATCGCATCTCCTGCTCCTGTGTCGGCCCCGGAGCGAGTCGAGGGGCGGGTGAGATCACCCTATAGCCGTTCGAGGAGGGCGCGATGGAACCGCTCCCCCCGCTCGAGCGCGGCGATCTCGACGTGCTCATCGACGCCGTGGATTGAGGCGCGCTGCGCGTTCGACATCTCGAGGGGCGCGAAGCGGTAGACGGCGGGCGAGAAGCGATGGAAGTGCCGCGAGTCGGTTGCTGCCATCATCACGTATGGCACAGCCGGGATGCCGGGGTGCGACACGGCGAGCGCATCGGCGAGCAGCGCGAACTGCGCATTCTCGGTCGAGGATTCGGGTGACGGATCGCTCGCCTCGACGACCTCGACCGATACGAGCGGATCGCGGATGCGCCGGCGCACCCGCAGCACCGTGCGCTGAGTGGTCTCGCCGAGGGCGATGCGCAGGTTCACGGTCGCTGACGCCTGCGAGGGGAGCACATTGGCGGCGGTGCCGCCGGACTGCATGGTCGGCGCGACCGTCGTGCGGACCAGGGCAGCCGGCTCCCCGCCGAGCGCTGCGAACAGTCGTGCGGTCACCAGGGGTGCCGAGCCGAGCAGCCGAAGCAGATGCCGAGCGGGCCCAGGGGTCTCGTCGGCGAGGCGTGTCAGCATCCGCAGCACGGCGGTCGATGCACGTGGCCGGAACGTGGTGGGGCCGAGTCGGTCGACCGCTCGCGCGATGCGCCGGACGGCGGTCAGCGACGGGGGTGCCGAAGCGTGCCCGCCATCGCCACGCGCCGAGAGCTTCACGGTCATGACGCCCTTCTCCCCCACGCCGATCATGGCAGCGCGTCCTGGCACGAACGGCAGCGGCGCATCGACGACCGCGCCGCCCTCGTCGACGACGAGCCACGGCACGATGCCGCGGTCGCGCATGACGGCCGCGATCTCCTGCGCGGCACGGCCATAGGTCTCCTCATTGCCGCCGAAGGAGAGGTACACGTCGCGCGCCGGCACGAAGCCGTCGGCCAGCAGGTTCTCGACGGCCTCCATCACCACGATCAACGGCCCCTTGTCGTCAAGGGCGCCGCGTCCGTAGACGATGCCATCGGCGATGACCCCGGCGAACGGCGGGTGCGTCCAGGCATCGCTCTCATCGACCGGCACCACGTCGAAGTGCGCCATCAGCACGAGCGGACCACCTGCCGCAGCGCGCCCCTTCCAGTGGAACAGCAGACCGAGATCGGTGTGCCGCTCCAGCTCGAGATGCGCATGCACGAGCGGATACAACTCGGCGAGCAGGGCCACGAACGCCTCGAACGGCTCTGCACCTCGCTGCTCCAGCTCCGCCGAGACGGTCGGCAGCTGGATCATGCGGGAGAGTCGCTCATCGATGCCGGGGCGCACGGTGGGTGAGGTCACGTTCGTCATCGTATCGAGGCGCGAGCGCGAGGCCGAGCGCGCGACGGGAGGACAATGGAGGAGTGAGCCTGTTCGCCTTCGCCCCGTCCCGCGGACCCCGGTGGCCGCTCGCAACCCAGGCCGCGCTGGGGATCGCGCTGCCGATCGCGATCATGACGCTGCTCGGCCAGGCACCGCTCGGGTACATCGCCGCATCCGGAGCGTTCACCGTGCTCTATGCGGGCTCTGCCGCGGTCGTCGACCGCGCGCGCATCCTGCCGCTGGTCGGGCTCGCACTCGTGGTCTGCGCGGCTCTCGGCATCCTGGTCGCCGGCAACGCGCTGGTGGTCGGCATCGGTGTGGTCGTGGTCGCGACAGTGAGTGCGGCCCTGGCCTTCGCATTCCGGCTCGGCCCTCCAGGACCGCTGTTCTTCGTCCTCGTCTACGGGTTGTCTGCGCATGTCGTCGGCACCGGCGCGATCGACCCGCTCATCTACCTGGCTGCCCTCGCCGGCGGCTGCGTGTTCTCGTATCTCATCGCACTCACCCCGCTCGCGCTCGGACGCATCCGCAGCATCCCCGCCCGCCCGCTCCGCGAGCTGCTTCCGGGCCCCGCACTGACCTCCGCTTCCCGGATGCTGCTGCTCAGGGTCGTGATCGTCTCGATCGTCGGCGTGCTGCTGGGACTCGTGGTCGATCCGGAGCGCACGTACTGGATCGTCGGTTCGGCGGTCGCCGTGATCGGCGTCGCCGCTGCGCGGCGTGCCGCGTTCCAGCGAGGACTGCACCGGATGCTCGGCACCGTCGTCGGCGCCGGCATCTACATCCTGCTCGCCCTGCTGCACCCCGCCGGGATCTGGCTGGCGCTGCTGCTCGGCGCGCTGCAGTTCTCGATCGAGCTCGTGGTCGTCCGCCACTACGCACTCGCCCTCGTCTTCATCACGCCGCTCGTCCTGCTGCTGACCGGGGCGGCCACGGGAAGCATCGGTTCGCTCGACGTCGCCGGCGAACGGATCGTCGACACACTCGTGGGGGCGGTGCTCGGTGCAGCCTCCGGCGTGCTGCACCCTCGGGCGACGGCTCGGGAGGCGTGATCCGCCGCCGATCCGAAGGGCCCGCGGGAACATCGAGCCGTGACGAAGGGTTGCATCCTGCGGAGCGGCAGGCGGCATCGGGAGGAGACGAGCATGGAACTCACGCTGGTGACGTCGGCGTTCTGCGGCGCGTGCTCACGCACCCGCGCCGTGCTCGCCGATGCGGTGCGCTTCCTGCCCGACGCCACGATCACGGAGATCGACGTGGCGCGCGAACCGGATGCCGCCGAGGCCCTCGACATCCGCTTCACGCCGACCGTCATCATCCGCGATGACAGCGGCACACCTGTGTTCCGTGCGGAGGGCGTCCCGACCGTTCCGCAGGTGCTGGCGGCGGCGGTCAGGGCACTCCCGAACTGACCGCCGAGACGGCCGCCCATCCCCTTGCGGAGGCAACCGGCCCGGCGCAGAATGAGCGTGCATCCGGCCCGACCGGGCGGATCCGCCCTACCTTTCGGGAGTCCCCATGGCGAATCTCAATCCATACCTTTCGTTCCGCACCGAGGCGAGGGAGGCGCTGGAGTTCTATCACGGGGTTCTGGGCGGTGAGCTCGCGATCAACGTGTTCGGCGAGTTCCCCGACATGGTGCAGGATCCGAGCCAGAAGGATCTCGTGATGCACGGTCAGGTGACCACGCCGGATGGACTCGTGCTCATGGCATCGGACACCCCGGACGGGATGCCCTACGAGAAACCGCAGGGCTTCTCGGTGTCACTGAGCGGCAACTCCCAGGCCAGAACGCAGGCGGTCTGGGATCAGCTTTCGGAGGGCGGGACCGTCACGATGCCGCTCGACGTCCCGCCCTGGGGCGGGACGTTCGGCATGCTGATCGACCGGTTCGGCATCCCGTGGATGCTGCACGGCGATCCGGAGTGAGGCTGGTGCCGCTCAGCGCAGGGCGTGCGCGGCGATGAACGAACGGAGCACGTGCTCGTCGTCGTCCATCTCGGTCACGTGCTGCGGCGCATCGAGCATCTGCTGGAGCTCGGGCGAGTAGTCGAGCTCGACATCGATCGCCTCGCGGATCGTCTCGGCGAACTTCTGCGGCTTGGCGGTCTCGAGCACGAGCATCGGTACACCGTCCTCGATGTGCTCGCGCGCGACCTTCACGCCGTCCGCCGTGTGCGGGTCGATCGTCTCACCGACCGTCTCGTACACCGAGCGGATCGTCGCGAGACGGTCTGCGTGCGTGCTGGTGCCGCTGACGATGCCGAACTCCTGGGCGAACCTGGGCTGCTCGTCGGTGAAGTCGACGAAGCCCTGCTCGTCGAGCTCGCGCCACGCCGTCACGACGCGCTGCGGGTCGCGCCCGACGAGCTCGAAGATGAAGCGCTCGAGGTTCGATGCCTTGGAGATGTCCATCGACGGGCTCGAGGTCGCGAGCGTCTGGGCGGCGCTCCGCGGACGGTAGACACCGGTGCGGAAGAACTCGTCGAGCACGTTGTTCTCGTTCGCGGCGAGCACGAGCCGCCGGATCGGCAGCCCCATCTGCTTCGCGAAGAACCCGGACAGGATGTTGCCGAAGTTGCCTGACGGCACGGTGAACGACACCTCGGTGGATCCGCCTGCATCCGTCGCCCGCAGCCAGGCCCAGAAGTAGTAGACGGTCTGCGCGGTGATGCGCGCCAGATTGATCGAGTTCACGGCACCGAGGTGCTGCGAGCGCTTGAACTCCAGGTCGCCGGCGAGGTGCTTGACGAGATTCTGGCAGTCGTCGAACACGCCCTGGATCGCGATGTTGTGCACGTTGTCGTCGGCGAGCGAGAACATCTGCGCACGCTGGAACGTGCTCATGCGCCCCTGCGGCGACAGCATGAAGACCGATACGCGCTCCTTGCCCCGCAGCGCGTGCTCGGCCGCTGAGCCGGTGTCGCCGGAGGTCGCGCCGAGGATGTTGAGGACCGAGTCCTTGCGCTCGAGCGTGTATTCGAGCACCTGGCCGAGGAACTGCATGGCCATGTCCTTGAACGCGAGGGTCGGGCCCTCGGACAGGCCGACGAGCGTGATGCCGTCACCGATCGGGCGAAGCGGTACGACGCTCTCAGGGAAGTCGGCGTACGCGGCCTCCGTCATGCGGGCGAGGTCTTCGCGCGGGATGTCGGTCGCGAACAGTCCCAGCACCTCGGCGGCGAGCTGCGGGTACGTCAGTGCGCGCCAGCGCTCGAGCGTCTCGGCGCTCACCGTCGGCATCGTCTCGGGGATCGCGAGGCCCCCGTCGGGCGCGAGGCCCTCCAACAGCGTCTCGCTGAACGGCTGCGGCTGCATGCCGCCGCGGGTGGAGATGAACTGCACGTTGGCTCCTCGGATCGGGACTCGGCGTGTCCATTCTCTCAGGCCTCGACGAGCACGGATGACCCGATGACGGATGCCGCGGAGCGCTCAGAACAGCGAGCGAGGCAGGACGCCCTCGTGCTCCAGCAGCCACCGCTTGGTCGCGAGACCCTCACCTGGCACGCCGCCCGAGTAGCCGCCGAGTCCATCGCCTGCGACGACCCGATGGCACGGCACGATCAGCGGCACGGGGTTCGCGCCCATGATGGAGCCGATCCCGCGGGCTGGGACCGTCGTGCCGCTGCGGGCCGCGAGCCCGCCGTAGGTGACGATCTCGCCGTGGTCGACGGTCTCGAACAGCGCGAGGAGCACCGCCCGGGTCGCCACGGTCTGCTCGCCGAGGTCGATCGGGAGGTCGAAGGCGCGCAACCGGTCGTCGAAGTACGCGCGCAGCTGCGCGAGCGCTTCGTCGAGCAGCGCGTCGCCTCCGGCCGTCGTGTCGGCCGGAGGCTCGGATCGCCAGGTCACCCGTGTGATCGCCGTGCCGTCGCTGACGACGCCGATCGTTCCGACGGGCGTCGGGAGCGTGGCGAAGGCGGGCATGCGGAGAGGTTACCCCCGACGGCCGACGACCGCCCACACCCGCGCCCAGTGCTCCGCGCGCAGATCCCGAGGCAGACGCGCACCCGCGGCACCGGCATCCGCGAGCGCCCGCCTGGCAGACTGCACCTGGACGTTCGCCGCGGCCGCGACGATGCCGGCGAGGCTCGTGCCCCGGCCGGTGAAGACCGCCCGCACGAACGACTCGTACCGACGGCGGTCTGCCGGAGGAACGAGGGGCGAGCCGCGTCGGGTGATCGACAGCAGCCCGCCGTCGACGCTGGGCTGCGGTGCGAATCCGTGCGCCGGCACCCGCCCCTCGAGCGTGAACGCGAACCAGGGCGCCGACTGGGCCGTCATCATGGTGCTCCCGCCGACACCGGCTCGCTTGCGCGCCACCTCCCACTGCGTGAGCAGCACGGCGTGCTGCCACTGCTGCACCGACAGCAGTCGGCGGAGGATCGGGGTGGTCAGGTGGAACGGGATGTTCCCGACGACCACATCCGCATCGAACGGATGCCGCAGGGCGTCGGCGGACTCCACTCGCACCCCTGGGAGCGCTGCGCGCAGCCGCCGGACCCGATGCTCGTCGATGTCGATGGCCGTGAGCGGCCTGCCGAGCTCGGCGAGCGCGCGCGTGAGGGCGCCGTCACCGGCGCCGAGCTCGAGGATCGAGCCGGAGGTGACGCGGACGAGGCGGGTGATGCGGCCGAGCGTCGGCCGATGGATCAGGAAGTTCTGGCCGAGTTCGTGTCGGCCGCCGTGGATTGAACGAGGCATGGGTGCGCTCCAAAGAAGAATCGGAGCACCTCGGTGGCGGGGAGGACGCGGCGAGGCGTCGACGATTGCCCATCCCGAGGTGCGATGACATCTCGGTGGACGGCGCGCAGATGCGTGCGAGAGGCGAGCGCGCCGTCAGGCGCGGCGGTCGCGATACTCGAGGATGCCGCCCATCATGGGCGCGGCGAATATTGTTCCCATACGGCAAGTCTATCGAAGACGTCGCTCGCGACCCAGAGCCACGGGCACCTGCTCAGATCCAGCCGCGCTCCTCCGCCATGAGCACGGCCTGCTGACGGGTGGCGACCGCGAGCTTGCCGAGGATCGTGGAGATGTGGTTGCGGACCGTGCCGGGAGCAAGCGACAGCGCGCGGGCGATCTGCCCCGTCGTCTCGCCGCGGCGCCCTGCGCGCAGCACGTCGAGCTCCCGATCGGTGAGCGGTGAGCGCTCGTCGCTCAGGGCATCCGCTGCGATCTCCGGATCGACGTAGCGGGCACCCGCGGCGACCCGACGGATCACCGCGGCGACCTCGTCTGCGCCGCGCGACTTGGGCAGGAATCCTGCGACGCCCGAGGCCAGTGCACGACGCAGCACCCCTGGACGGGCGTGCCGGGTGACGACCACGCACCGGGTCGCGATCGTGCGGTTGAGCTTCTCGGCGACCTGCACGCCGTCGAGGCCAGGCATCTCGAGGTCGAGCAGGCAGACGTCCGGCAGCAGACGCAGCGCCTCCGCGACCGCCTCCTCACCGTCAGCGCATTCGGCGACGACCTCGATGTCGTCCTCCAGACGCAGCAGCGCTGCGACTGCGGAGCGGATCATCCCCTCGTCATCGGCGAGCAGCACCCGGATCATCGCGTCACTCCGTCCGCCGCAGGCACTGTGACGGCGACAGCGAACTCGTCCTGGCCGCGGACGACATCGATCGTGCCCCCGGCCTCGGCGATCCGGCGACGGATGCCGTCGAGGCCCGAACCGTCCGCCCGCGCTTCAGTCTCACCGTGCACATCGTTCGCGATCAAGTACCGCCACCCCTCATCCTCGCGCCGGAGTTCGAGACGGGCGCGATGACCGCCGCCGTGCCGGAGCACGTTGGTCGTGGTCTCCCTGATGACGGGCCCCAGATCGGATGCAGGTGCCGCATCGGCATCCGCTGCGATGTCGGACTCGACCGTGAGTCCTGCCGCGACGAGCAGATCTCGCGCGTTCGCCAGCTCGTCGCCCAGCGGCACTGAGCGGAAGCGCGTCGCGAGGTCGCGCGTGCCCTGACGGGCGTCGTCGACGCTCGCCCGAGCGAGCTGGAGCTGCTCGAGCGAGGCCGCGGGATCGCGGTTCAGCAGCCGCTCTGCGAGTTCGAGCTGCAGCGCGATCACCTGGAGGTGGTGGCCCTGCAGGTCGTGCACATCGGTGGCGACACGCAGCCGTTCCTGCGTGGCGGCGAGCTTCGCCTCGGAGGCGCGGGCACGGTCGAGGGTGACCAGGACGTCCCACCACCACAGCGAGCTCACGGTCATCACGGGGAGCAGCGCACCGTATCCCACCGGCACCCACCAGCCGACACCGGCCCCGAATGTCCCGCGCGAGACATCGACGATGCTGAGTGCCACGAGCACGAGCGTCGCCGCGATCACGACGCGAAGACGCACACCGCGCGGCCAGTTCAACAGGATCAGCGATTGGAGCACTGGCATCAGCGCGAGCTCCCAACTGCCGAGCAACGGTCCCGCCGAGGCACCATAGGCGACGGCGATGAGCATCGGCAGCGCGAGGCGCCGCCAGGCGACCCCTGGCTCGGCGTCGAGGCGATGGCGATAGTCGATGAGCAGGATCACGGTGGATGCGGTCCAGACCAGCCCGCCCGCCGCGATCACGAGTGCCGCGACGTCGTGGCGCGTGCTCGCGAGAGCCAGCAACGTCCACGACAGCGTCATCGCGAGCTCGAAGATGAGCACCGCGGAAGCGGTGTACCACCAGGTCGCGGTGACTCCTCGCGACAGCTGACGCGCGCCAGGCGTCGGCTCCACGGCGATGTGCTCGATCCCACTGTTCACGCCCCCACGATACGGGCGTGACACTTGTCATGCAGTCGATGTGCGATCTGTCCGCGAGTCGGTGACATCCCGGCACTTCCCGAGGCGCGCCGCAAGCGATGAACTGGATGCATCACGACGGACATCCCGTCGGCATCGACCTTCCAGGAGCATCATCATGAACCTGATCGAGACCTTCCAGAACCTCGTCGCGCAGGTGCCCGAGCTCGTGCAGCCCCTCATCGTCGCCCTCGCCGGCGCGATCCCCTTCATCGAGGGAGAGGGCGCGGCAGGCATCGGCATCATCGGCGGCATCAATCCGATCGTCGCGGCGGTCGCCGCCATCGTCGGCAACTTCGCCTGCGTGGCGGTCCTGGTGCTCGCGAGCTCCGGCGCCCGACAGGCGATCGTGAACCGCTCGCGTGTTCGCCAGAGCGTCGCAGCCGACGGCACGATCATCGACGAGAGCGTCGTCTCGGCCGACTCTGGACGAAAGGCCGCACGCCGCGAGAAGTTCCAGCGTGCGTTCACGCGATACGGCGTCCCCGGGGTGAGCCTGCTCGGCCCGCTGCTGCTGCCGACGCACTTCACGGCGACGATGCTCGCGGCCGCCGGCGTCAGCAAGGCACGCGTCCTGTTCTGGCAGGCTCTCGCGATCATCGGCTGGACGACGGTCGTCACGGTCATCATCGCGAGCGCGATCTCCGCCATCCGCTGATCTCGCACCCATTCACAAATGGTCAGCATGCACTGTATAGTCATTGCATGCTGACCATTTCTTCGCGTCTCGACGTCATGAACCGACTGGGCCGCGCGATGGCCGATCCGACCAGATCGCGCATCCTCCTCGCCCTGCTCGAGGCGCCCGGCTATCCCGCTCGCCTGGCGGAAGAGCTCGAGCTCACGCGCACGAACGTGTCGAACCACCTCGCGTGTCTGCGCGGCTGCGGCATCATCGTCGCGGAGCCGGAAGGCCGCCAGACCCGCTACGAGGTCGCAGACCCGCACATCACCGCTGCGCTGCTGACCCTCGTCGATGTCACGCTCGCCGTCGACGAGAGCGCGCCGTGCCTCGACCCGTCCTGCAGCGTCGCCGGATGCTGCGAGCCGGTGGACGCACGATGAGCGCCCCGACGACCGTGTCGCCGGCCAGACGCGAGACACTGCACCGCCGCATCCGGCTGATCGTCGCGATCACGATCGGCTACAACCTGATCGAAGCGGTCATCGCGATCACCGCAGGATCGATCGCCTCCTCTGTCGCACTGATCGGCTTCGGGTTGGACTCGACGATCGAGGTGCTGTCCGCCGCGGCCGTCGCCTGGCAGTTCACCCGCCGCGATCCTGAGCGCTGGGAGAAGCCGACGCTGCGCGTGATCGCGGTGGCCTTCTTCGCGCTCGCCGTCTACGTCACGGCGTCGTCCGCGTTCTCGCTCGTCTCCGGGGAGCGCCCGGAGCACAGCACCGTGGGCATCGTGCTGACGGCGATCAGCGTCGCGATCATGCCCTTCCTGTCGTTCGTCGAGCGGCGAGCGGGCCGCGAGATCGGATCGGCGACCGCGGTGGCCGACTCGAAGCAGACGCTCATCTGCACGTACCTCTCGGCAGCCGTGCTCATCGGGCTCGTCGTCAACTCGCTGTTCGGCTGGTGGTGGGCGGATGCCGTCGCCGGCCTCGTGATCGCGGCCTTCGCGATCCGCGAGGGCGTCGAGGCGTGGAAGGGTGATGCGTGCGCCACCTCGGTCGGCATGATCCTCGAGGACGACCACGACGACCACGACCATGACCACGCGGCTGATCACCACCACGACCACGCCTGAGCATCGACGCTGCCCGCGAACCTGACAGAATGGGTTCGTGCACGAGTCCAGGAAGCCGGCGGTCCTTCGCGGATTCGCTGCATCCTCGGTGGCGATCTTCGCAGCGCTCGCCGGACACGTCACCGCCGGCGGCTCGATGCCCGGCGCGCTCGGCATCCTCGTGCCCTGGATGCTCTCGTTCATGGTGTGCGTGCTGCTCGCAGGTCGCAGACTCAACGCGGTCCGCCTGGCCCTCTCGGTCGGTGTGAGCCAGTTCCTCTTCCACGTGCTCTTCGTGCTGGGCTCGATCACCCCGGCCGGCGCCACCGGAGGGCACGTGCACGGTGCACCGCTCGTGCTTCCCGAGAGCGGTGGCATCGTCGAGACCGTCGCCGCCGGCGGCATGATGTGGTTCGGCCACGCGATCGCCGCACTCGCGACGATCGTCGCCCTCCACCGCGGTGAGCGTCTGCTCATCGCCCTGCGCGACCTCGCGCAGCAGAGTGTGCGATGGCTGCAGCGCCGGGTCGACGCGGTCCTCGCACCTCAGTCCCTCCGCCCTGCGCCCCGCCCCACACTCCGGGTGGAGATCGCGGTGCTCCGCAGCGCCTTCCTCCTCTCCACACTCCGCGGGCGTGCCCCGCCGCGGCTCGCGACGGTCTGATCCCCATCTCCCCCGGCACAGCGCCGGGTGGCGATCTGCTCCCGTGCGCCGATCACCGGCGTCGGGAGATCCGCACGCACGCACGGCGTCGATCGTCGACGCCCGTCGAGAGGTCTTCCCATCCATGTCCCCTGTCCGCAGAATCGCCGTCGGTCTGGCGGTGGCGGCTGTCGCGGTCCTCGCGATCGCCGCGCCCGCTTCCGCCCATGATTCCCTCGTCACCAGCACGCCCGGAGCCGATGAGCGCCTCGCTGCGGCTCCGGAGAACATCGTCCTGACGTTCTCCGGAGAGCTGCTCATGCTCGGCGACTCCACCCTCGGCGCGGTCGTCATCGTCGTCGACGGGAACGGTCGCGACTGGGTGTCCGGTGACGTCGTGGTCAGTGGCAACACCGTCACGACACCGGTCGACCCGGGAATGCCGGATGCCGGCTACCAGGTGCGCTGGCAGGTCGTGTCGGAGGACGGGCACCCGATCTCGGGCATCGTCCCGTTCACGATCGGCGACGCGGATCCCATGGTTTCCACGAACACGAACGGCTCGGCATCCGAACCATCGGATGCCGACGCAGACGCGGATGCGGAGACCGGCAGTGCAACGGATCAGACCACGACAGACGCCGACGGCATCCCTCGGGTGCTGCTCATCGGCGCAGGAGGCGCGGTGTTCGCCGCTGTCGCCTTCGCCCTGTATCGAATCCTTCGCCGTCCTCGCACGGCAGCCGCAGCGCCCCGATCCGGCGACGCTGCAGAAGACCAGCTCTGAAAGGCCCACTCGTGAACACCACGACACGCACCACCGCCCTGCCCCGTTTCGTCTCGCTCGTCGCGATCTCGCTGCTCGCCCTCACCGGGTGTGCGGCGCCGGCGAACGACACCCCCGCCGATTCGGCTCCCGCCGGCGACTCGGTCACGATGGAGGACGGCTGGGTGAAGTCCGCAGACGAGGGGATGTCAGCAGCATTCGGCACCCTCGTGAACGACAGCGACCAGAAGGTGACGGTGGTCTCGGCCGAGTCCTCCGCCGCCACGATGCTCGAGCTCCACGAGACCGTCGAGAACGAGGCAGGTGAGATGGTCATGCGCGAGATCGAGGGCGGCTTCGTGATCCCCGCCGGCGGCTCGATCGAGCTGGCACCCGGCGCCGACCACCTCATGTTCATGGATCTCACCGCTCCGCTGAAGGCCGGCGACACGGTCTCGGTCACGCTCACGTTCTCGGACGATTCGACGTACGAGTTCGAAGCACCGGTGAAGGACTACTCCGGCGCCAACGAGAACTACGAGGACGGCGACGAGCACGAAGGCATGGATCACTGATGCCCGCGCCCACTGAGGGCGCGCGCACCGATCGCACCGGGTCGACCCGGCGGCAGTTCCTCCTCGGAGGGGCTGTCGCCGGTGTCGGCGCTGCAGCGGCGATCGGCGTGGATTACGCACTCAACAGACAACAACCGGCACCGACACCGGCACCGCCGATGAACGGCGAGGAGACAGTGCCGTTCTTCGGCCTGCACCAGGCGGGGATCGACACCGCCGCGCAGGCGCACGGCCAGTTCCTCGGCCTCGACCTGCTCGACGGCACGGATCGGGACGGGCTGACCCGCCTGATGCGGATCCTCACCGATGACGCCGCCCGGCTCACTCAGGGCAAGGCCGCGCTTGCCGACTCGGAGCCTGAGCTCGCGACGTCGCCGGCACGTCTCACGGTGACGTTCGGGTTCGGCCCTGGCTTCGTGGCACGAGCCGGCGGCGCCGCACCGGCCTGGCTCGCGCCGCTCCCTGCATTCTCGATCGATCGGCTGCAGCCGGAGTTCAGCGACGGTGACCTGCTGATCCAGGTCGCCGGCGACGACCCGCTGACGGTCGCGCACGCGGCACGGATGCTGCTGAAGGACGCCCGCAGCTTCGCGTCGCTGCGGTGGAGCCAGACCGGGTTCCGTCGCGCCTACGGCACGGAACGCCCCGGCACCACCATGCGCAACCTGTTCGGTCAGGTCGACGGCACCACGAACCCGGAACCGGGCACGAAGGACTTCGACGCCGTGGTGTGGGCGGACGAGGGCTGGATGACAGGCGGCACCGGCGCGGTCATCCGCCGCATCCGGATGGATCTCGACAAGTGGGATCGCCTGGATCGAAGCGGACGGGAGGCGTCGGTCGGCCGGACCATGTCGAACGGCGCCCCGCTGACCGGAACGAAGGAGTTCGACGAACCGGACTTCGATGCGACGACGGCAGTCGGCTTCCCGGTCATCCCGCAGTTCGCGCACATCCGTCGCGCGCGCGGCGACGACGGCGAGCGCATCTTCCGTCGGGGCTACAACTACGACGAACGCCCCTCGGGTGCGAACGTCTCGGAGTCCGGTCTCCTCTTCGTGTCGTTCCAGGCCGACATCGAGCGCCAGTTCACGCCGATGCAGCAGCGCCTCGCCGACCTCGATCTGCTGAACGAATGGACGACGCCGATCGGCTCCGCGGTGTTCGCGATCCCGCCGGGCTGCGGCGAGGGCGGATTCATCGGCGAGACGCTGCTCGCGGGTGGAGGTGCGGCATGACGCTCACCGCCCCCACCCCCAGCGCGGAACCGCGTCCGCCCCGCCAGCGTCGAGGAGGGTGGTTCGGCGCCATGCTGCTGCGACTCCACTTCTTCGCCGGCATCCTCGTCGGTCCGTTCATCCTGATCGCCGCCGTGAGCGGGGCGCTGTACGCGCTCACACCGCAGCTCGAGCAGGCCGTGTACGCGCACGAGTTGCACGTGCCGGCGACCGAGACCAGGCTCACGCTGGCGGAGCAGATCACGGTCGCCGAAGGATACATCGGCGATGAAGCGACCCTGTCGGCCGTGCGCCCTGCACCGGAGCCCGGCGACACCACGCGCATCCTGTTCGCGCAGGACGGGCTGGGGGCGAGCGAGTCCCGTGCCGTGTTCATCGACCCCGGCACGGGCGAGATCCGTGGCGACCTCACGGTCTACGGCACCAGCGGCGCGCTGCCGTTGCGCATCTGGATCGACAACCTGCACCGCAACCTGCACCTCGGGGAGTTCGGCCGAGGCTACAGCGAGCTCGCGGCATCCTGGCTCGGGATCGTCGCCCTCGCCGGACTCGCGCTGTGGATCATCCGCATCCGGAAATCGCGGGCGAAACGAGACCTCGTGCGTCCGAACCGCGCCCACACCGGGTACCGGCGGGTGTTCGGCTGGCATGCCTCCATCGGGATCTGGGTGGTGCTCGGCGCGCTGTTCCTCTCGGCGACCGGCATCACCTGGTCGCAGTACGCCGGCACGAACGTCTCGAACCTGCGGGCCTCGCTCGACTGGGGAACGCCGGCGCTCGTCACCACCCTGGGCGATCAGACGGATGCTCCGGCTGACGAGCACGCGCACCACCACGGTGCCGAGTCCGCACCGACCGGAGCGGCGAACCCCGCCACCTTCGACGCGGTGCTCGCGATCGCGCAGCGCACGAACGTGAATACGGGGCAGGTCGAGATCAAGCCGCCGGCAGAACCGGGTGCCGCCTGGGTGGTGCGCGAGATCAAGACCTCGTTCCCGACCGAGGTCGACACGGTCGCGATCGACGGCACGACGATGCAGGTGGTGGACCGAGTCGACTTCGCCGACTACTCGCTGCCGGCGAAGCTCGCACGCTGGGGCATCGACCTGCACATGGGCTCGATGTTCGGTCTCGCGAACCAGCTCGTGCTGTTCCTGATCGCGGCCGCGATCGCCGGGATGGTCGTGCTCGGCTATCTCATGTGGTGGAAGCGGCGACCCGCGCGGGATCCGCGACGCCTCGTCGGCACTCCCCCGCGTCGTGGTGCAGTGGGCGATGCCCCCTGGTGGGGCGTCGGCGCTGTCGCCCTCGGCGCGGTGCTGATCGGGCTGTGGCTGCCGCTCGTCGGGTGGACGCTGCTGGGCTTCGTCGTGCTCGACGCGCTGCTGGGGTTCATGGCTCGCCGCCGTCGCGTCTGACGCCCCCTGCTCCCTGCTCCCCCTCTGTGCCCCCCTCTGTGCCGACCCGCCCCCTTGCGTGCGAGCCACCCCTTTGTAGACGTCTGCAAGGGGGTGGGTCGCACACAAGGGGGTGGGTCGGCGAGAGGAGCGGGTGGAGGCGATGCGCGTAGGTTGAGGGGATGGATGCTTCCGGCCGCACGATCCTCGTCACCGGGGCCAACGCCGGCATCGGCTACTGGTGCGTCGAGCAGCTCGCGGCCCGCGGAGCGCGCGTGCTGCTCGGCTGCCGCTCGCCGGAACGCGCGGGCCGCGCGGTCGACGCGGTCCGCTCGCAGGTGCCGGATGCCGATCTTCGTGTCATCCGTCTCGACCTCGGCTCCCTCGCGAGCGTGGCCGAGGCGGCATCCGGCATCGATGAGCGCCTCGACGCCGTCATCTGCAACGCCGGGGTGAAGGCGGCGGATCGCGCCGCCCGCACGAGCGACGGGCTCGACCTCATGGTGGGCACGAACTTCCTCGGGCACTTCGCGTTGATCGCCCGGCTCGATGCCGCGCTGGCAGCGGACGCACGAGTCGTCGCAGTCGGATCGCTCGCCCACAGGTTCGCGACGATCGATCCGGCCACGCTGGATCAGCCGTGGCACGGCACGTCGCTGCGCCAGTACGGCAGGTCGAAGGCGGCCCTGATGGCGTTCGCGTTCGAGCTCGATCGACGCTGGTCCGGCTCTGAGCGATCGGCGGTGTGCGCGCACCCCGGCTATGCGGTCGATCCCCTCACGGCTCAGCGGCCCGGCATCAGCGAGGTGGCTCCGGCGATCCGCGCACTGGCCGCCGCGACGCGGGTCCTGGTGCAGGGCAAGGACGACGGTGCACTGCCGATCGTGCATGCGACGACCGCCGCCGACGTCGTGAGCGGAGACTACTGGGGTCCAGGCGGACTCGCGGAGTTCCGCGGGGAGCCGGCCAGGGTGACCGCGAGCGACCAGGTGCGTTCGGCGGACGTCGGTCGCGAGCTCTGGGCGGTCGCCGAGCAGCTCACCGGGGTGACGTTCCCCGCCTGACCGGTGCCTGGCGTCAGCCGACGAGCTCCGGGATGATCACGTTGACCGAGTACGACGACCCCTCGACGTCGGAGATCGTGACGGATGCCGCGTACTGGGTACCGCCGTCGATCGCGGTGCAGTCGAGCGTGAATCCGTTCGAGACCTCGTGGTCGGCACCGGGGCAGACGACCCCGGGGTTCGTCAGCACACCGGCATCCTTCAATGCCTTCTCCGCGGTCGCTGCGATCTCGGTGGCGCTCAGCACGAGCGTGCCGGTGGCGATCGTCGGGTCAGGCGACGGAGCATCCTCCGACGCGTCGTTCGGCGCATCGGCGACCTGCACCGACACTGTGACGTCGGTGCCCTCGACCTTCGACAGCGTGACGTCGGCATCGAACTCCGAGCCGGTCGCCGGGTCGGTCAGCAGGCACGGCACGGTGGCTCCCTGCTTCAGCTCGACGTCATCCGCTCCGCAGTCGATCTCGGGGCGTGTGCCGATCTCGGCCTCCAGCGCGTCCTCCGCGAGGTCGGCGATCTTGTCGGGTGACACCGTCGCGGTGATGCTGGCCGTGCATCCGCTGAGCGCGGCCGCGATCGTGATGACTGCGGCGGCGAGCAGGACGGGACGAGACGTGCGCATGGAATGGTTCCCCTGATCGGATCGTCCGGCCAGCGTATCGCGCCCCGTCCTGCCGCCTCGGGTCATTCCTCGGCGTGAGGCGACACCCGCACTCTCGCGATGCGCCGGCGATCGAGCTCGGCGACCTGAATGGTCGCGCCGTCCACCTCGACCGTGTCGCCGACGACCGCCAGACGCCCGAGCTGCTCTGTCACGAAGCCGGCGACCGTGTCGGACGAACCGCGCGGCAGCTCGATCCCTGTCGCCTCCTCGAAGTCCTGCAGATTGAGCCGACCGTCGAGGTCTCCGCCCGGCGACTCCAGCACAGCGGTGTCGTACTCGTCGAAGATCTCACCGACGACTTCCTCGACCAGGTCCTCGAGCGTGACGAGTCCGTCGGTTCCGCCGTACTCGTCGACGACCACCGCGATATGGTGACCGTCGGCGCGCAGGCGAGTCAGGGTCGGCAGCACGCGGGCCGTCGAGGGGATGTACGGGATCGGGCGCACGAGTGCGTCGAGCGGACGCGCTGGTTCGGCCGCGAAGGCCTCGAACAGGTCACGCACGTGCACGAAGCCCGTGATGTCGTCGATCGACTTGTCGGAGACCGGGTACCGCGAGAACGGCAGCTCGCGCACCTGCGCCATGGCCTCGGCGACGGTCGCGGTCTCGTCGAGCGCGACGACCTCCGGCCGCGGCCGCATGACCTCGCTGATCTGACGACCCCGCAACGAGAGCACGTCGTCGAGGATCCGCCGTTCATCGTCAGGGAGTCCCTGATGCGACGCCACGATGTCGCGCACCTCCTCGTCGGTGAGCTCATCCGAGGTCTTGTCCGGATCGCCGCCGAGCAGGCGCACGAGGGCGTTGGTCGAGATCGACAGCAGCCAGATCACCGGCCGCATGACGACGGCGAAGCCGTTGAGGGCCGGTGCGATCGCGTAGGCGAACTGCGCGTTGCGCTGGATCGCCAGCCGCTTGGGCACCAGCTCGCCCAGCACGAGCGAGAGGTAGGCGATGATCAGCGTCAGCACGAGCGTCGCGATCGTCAGCGACAGCGCGGGAGCCAGCCCCCACGACTCGAGCAGCGGGGCCAGCGACGGCGCGATCGAGGTCGCACCGTACGCTGCCGATGCGAACCCGGCGACCGTGACGCCGATCTGGACTGCCGAGAGGAAGGTGTTGGGGTTCCGCGCCAGCGCAGCGACCTTTGCCCCGCGGCGACCGCGGAGCGAGATCGCATTGATCTGGCTCTCACGGAGTGTGACGAGCGCCATCTCGGTCGCCGCGAACACACCACCGATCAGGACGAACGCGAAGACGAGGGCGATGTTCCAGACGAGATCGCCCATCAGCGGGCGGCCTGCGTCGTGGTGAGGTGCGCGCCCGGCGTGAACCGGGCGCTCGTACTGTCAGAGTCCGAAGAGTCAGAACAGTGGGCGTTCAAGGAGGGCTCCTTAGTTGTCGGTGGATTCGGTGTGTTCGGTTGCGGAGGTGACCGATGCGGGCGCGCGACGCGTCTTGACGAGGCTCGCGACGGTTGCGACGGCGATGGTCGCGCCGATGAACAGCAGCGAGAACCAGATCGGGATCTCGGGCGCCCACTCGACGCCCTGGCCTCCGTTGATGAACGGCAGCTCGTTGACGTGCAGGGCGTGGAGCACGAGCTTCACACCGATGAAGGCGAGGATGACCGCGAGGCCCTGCGCCAGGTAGACGAGACGCTCGAGCAGTCCGCCGATCAGGAAGTAGAGCTGACGCAGACCCATGAGGGCGAAGGCATTGGCGGTGAACACGATGTACGCCTGGTCGGTGAGACCGTAGATGGCGGGGATCGAGTCGACCGCGAAGACCAGGTCGATGAAGCCGATCGCGATGATCGTGAGCAGCATCGGCGTGACGAAGCGCTTGCCGTTCTTGACGACCGTGAGCTTGTCGCCGTTGTACTCGTCGCTCACCGGCAGGTGGCGGCGCACGAAGTTCATGAAGCGGCCGTCGGCCGGATTGCTCTCATGGTTGCTGAACGCCTGGCGGTAGGCGAGCACGAGCAGCAGCGCGCCGAACAGGTAGAAGATCCACGAGAAGTTCTCGATGAGGGTCGCGCCCACCGCGATGAAGATGCCTCGCAGGATCAGCGCGATCACGATGCCGATCATCAGCACCTTCTGCTGGTACTTCTTGGGTACCGCGAACCCGGTCATCACGATGAGGAAGACGAACAGGTTGTCGATCGACAGCGCCTTCTCGGTCAGGTAGCCGGCGAAGTACTCACCGCCGAAGGTCCAGCCGGAGAAGATGCCGATGCCGACGCCGAACAGCAGCGCCAGGCTGATGTAGAAGATCGACCAGCGCGCGGATTCGCCGATCGTCGGCTCGTGGGGGGTGCGGACGTGCGCGAAGAACTCGTACACGAAGAACGCGACCGTGACGGCGATCGTGATGATCCAGATGAGGGGGGTGATGTCCAAGAGAGGCTCCAGAGTCGGCGTATGCGAAAGCAGCGCCAAAGTCTTCTCCATTCCTGAGATCAGGAACCGGTGAACCGGGATGCGACTGCATCCGTAATGACGAACCCACCGTGTCGGAGTACTCCCCTTGGTGCATGCCATTCTACAGGACGCGGAGCACACTCCTCGACCATCGGCCGAGACGAGCGGATGCGGAGGGCCCGACGGGATCGGGCCGGCCGTGACGAGGCGCTATGCCTCGGTCGCGGTCTTCCCCGGCACGTCAGCGGATTCCGTCGCGACCCAGCTGGCGAGCATCTTGAGCTTCTCCTCGGAGGGCGTGTTCGGCTCGGCGGTGTAGGTCGCCATGCGCAGACCCGGATCGGCCGGCAGCTCGAAGGCCTCGTAGACGAGCTCGATCTCGCCGACGACGGGATGATTCAGACGCTTCACGCCACTGCGGTGATACCGCACGTTGTGGGCGGCCCACAGCGTGCGGAACCGTTCGCTGCGCGTCGAGAGCTCACCGACGAGATCGCTGAGCTTGCGGTCGTAGGGATTGCGCCCTGCCTCGCCGCGGAGCGCTGCCACGAGGTCCTGCGTGTTGCGATCCCAGTCGACGTAGAAGTCCTGTGCCGCCGGGTTCAGGAAGACGAAGCGCGCACTGTTCGGCTCGGCCTCGGCCCAGAGCGGCGCGTACAGCGCTCGTCCGAGCTCGTTCGCACCGAGGTAGTCGAAGTAGTTGTTGCTGACGAGTGCGGGCGCCCCGGTCATGGCGTCGAGCAGTCGCTGGATGCTCGGCCGGATCGTCTCGGTCTTCTTGCGCGGCTTGCGCGCCACCGGCGATGCGTTGGCAGTGCGGGCGAGGTCGAACAGATGCGCGGTCTCGGCGTCGTCGAGCTGCAGGGCTCTGGCGAGCGAGTCGAGCACGCTGTCGGAGACGCCGGAGAGGTCGCCGCGCTCGAGGCGCGTGTAGTAGTCGACGCTCACGCCGGCGAGCAGCGACACCTCTTCGCGGCGCAGACCCGGCACGCGGCGGTTGCCGCCGAATGCCGGGAGTCCTGCCTGGTCAGGGGTGATGCGGGCGCGCCTCGTCGAGAGGAACTCGCGCACGTCGCTGCGGGTGTCCATACTCCGACGCTACGCCCTGCACGCCCGCGGAGGGTGGTAACACCAGCCCCTCCCACTCCGCGGCATCCGTTCGCACACTGGAGGTATGACGATGAATCTCACCCTGAACAACGGCGTCACCATGCCGGCACTCGGTTTCGGCGTGTTCCAGGCGGCTCCCGAGGAGACCGTCGCGGCCGTGGCGTCGGCCCTCGAGACCGGATACCGTCTGATCGACACCGCCGCGGCCTACGGCAACGAGCGCGAGGTCGGCCAGGCCATCCGCCAGTCCGGCATCGCCCGCGATGAGGTCTTCATCGAGACGAAGGTCTGGATCAACGACTTCGGCTACGACGAGACGCTGCACGCGTTCGAGAAGTCGACCGGCAAGCTCGGCGTCGATCGTCTCGACCTGCTGATCCTGCACCAGGCGCTGCCCTCGCGATTCGACCTGACGGTGGGCGCGTACACGGCGCTAGCGACGCTGCTCGCCGACGGCCGCGTGCGCTCGATCGGTGTCAGCAACTTCATGCGGGAGCACCTCGCACGCCTGGCCGACGAGACCTCGATCGTCCCGGCCCTGAACCAGATCGAGCTGCACCCGTACTTCCAGCAGCGCGACGTGCAGGACGCGGATGCCGCGGCCGGCACCGTCACGCAGGCCTGGTCGCCGATCGGCGGGATCACCTCGTACCGTCCGAACGGTGCATCAGCGTTCGACGACGAGACCCTCAAGTCCATCGGCGCCGAGCACGGCAAGTCCGCGGCCCAGGTGATGCTGCGCTGGCACCTGCAGCAGGGCCGCTCGGCGCTGCCGAAGTCGGTGCGCCCTGCGCGCATCGCTGAGAACTTCGACGTGTTCGACTTCGAACTCACCTCCGATCAGATCGCATCGATCGACGCGCTCGACACCGACGTGCGCCGCGGTCCTGAGCCCGACGACGTCACGCTCGAGACCTTCAGCCGGGAGATCCCGGAGGCATGAGCCAGCCGGACCACCCGACCCCGACGACGTCAACTCACCAGAAGGAGCACCACCACATGCGTGGAGTCATCATGCACGGACCCGGCGACGTCCGGGTCGAGGACCGGCCGAAGCCGACCATCACCCGCCCGACGGATGCCGTCATCAAGCTCGCGGCGACCTGCATCTGCGGGTCCGATCTCTGGCCGTATCGCGGCACCGACGGCGTCGACGCAACCCCGATGGGCCACGAGTACGTCGGCGTCGTCGAGGAGATCGGTGACGACGTGCAGAACGTGAAGGTCGGTGATTTCGTCGTCGGATCGTTCATGGCATCCGACAACACCTGCGAGATCTGCCAGGCGGGGTATCAGTCCCGCTGCGTGCACGTCGTCTCGATGGGCAGCATCGGCACCCAGGCCGAGTACGCGCTGATCCCGCACGCCGACGGCACGCTGGTCGCGACGCCGGGGAAGCCGGATGCCGACCTGGTCCCGGCCCTGCTCGCGGCATCCGATGTGCTCGGCACCGGGTGGTTCGCGGCCGTCGCCGCCGAGATCGGGCCCGGCAAGACCGTCGCCGTGGTCGGCGATGGCGCGGTCGGGCTGCTCGGCATCCTCGCCGCCAAGGAGCTCGGTGCCGAACGGATCATCGCGATGAGCCGGCACGCCGACCGCCAGGAGCTCGCCCGCAGCTTCGGCGCGACCGACATCGTCGAGGAGCGGGGCGATGCCGGCGTCGCCAGGATCAAGGAGCTGACCAACGGGCTCGGCGCGCACTCCGTGATCGAGGCAGTCGGCACGCAGGAGTCGATGATGCAGGCGATCCGCTCCACGCGCCCTGGCGGGCACATCGGCTACGTCGGCGTCTCGCACGACGTGGAGCTGCCGGGAGCGGAGCTGTTCTTCTCGGGCGTGCATCTGCACGGTGGTCCGGCGCCAGTGCGGCGGTTCCTGCCGAAGCTCATCCAGCTCATCTGGGATCGCGAGATCGACCCCGGCGTGGTGTTCGACCTCACGCTGCCGCTCGAGGATGCCGCTGAAGGCTACAAGGCGATGGACGAGCGCCGCGCCACCAAGGTGCTGCTGACTCTCTGATGTCACACGCCTGAGGCACCATGGACGCATGACCGCCGGCTACGATTCCGCGTTCCTCGCCACAGCTGTGCCGATCCCGCGACCGTCCGGGGAGGTCCGAGATCTCGCCTACCCGCGGTTCTCGGTCCTCCTCGACCCGGCACGTCGGCTCGCTGCCGTCACCGGGGTGAACATCGACGGCGCGCTGCTCCGCGATCTCCCCCGGACCGGAGACTGGCGGCTCGACCCGAGGATCGCGGCCGAAGAGCAGACCGGACCCGAGGTGTACTCCCGGAACGACCTCGACCGCGGTCACCTCGTGCGCCGGCGCGATCCAGGGTGGGGAGCTACCGCGGACGCGCAGGAGGCGATGGAGGCGACGTTCTTCTACCCGAACGCTGCACCGCAGGCGGCCGGCTTCAACCAGTCGAAGGAGCTCTGGCTCGGGTTGGAGGACCACGTGCTCGCCTACGCCGAGACGACGGACCAGCGGTTGAGCGTGTTCACCGCTCCGGTGCTCGACGACGACGATCCCGTCTATCGCGGCATCCGCATCCCCCTCCGATTCTGGAAGATCGCCGCCTGGCAGGGTCTCACTGGTCTTCGCGCTGCCGGCTTCGTGCTCGACCAGACCGAGCTCGTCGACACCCGCGACGGGCTGCTCGCCCACCCGCCGCTCGGCGCCTTCCGGACGTTCCAGGTGCCGGTGGCCGACATCGCCGGGATCACCGGAGTCGACCTCGGCCCGCTGCCGGCGGCGGATGTCCTGCAGGACCGGAACCTGCAGGCGGGCGGATGGCGCACGCTCGGTTCAGTCCGAGACGTCATGCTCTGACCGTTCGACGGACACCTGCGCTCTGGCCACGCCCTTTCCCCCTGCACATTCACGGTTGCGGTACCAAGGTGCGTCGCCGAGCCTGCGTCTAGTGTCGTCAATGTGATCCGCACACCGACTGACAACGCTGCAACCACTGAAAAAATTGATACCTCAACCTGGCTGGACATCGCTGCGGCCGCGGGATCGATCAGTATCGGGTTGATCGCGATAGGCGTCGCTCTTCTCGCATACCGCAGCCAACGCCTCGCCTTCCTCACTGACGTTCGTCAACGGTGGGAAGAACTTCGGGGAGATTGGGCGACAACCATCATCCTGTGGGATCCGGACTATTGGTATTACTCCGACGCGTCAAAGGATGAACGCGTGCGGGTCGCCAATCTCCAGGCCGAAATCACCGCGACAGGACGCTGGTCAGGCGAGGTGGACACGCTGAGGTCAGAGTCAGCTCATGTCAAACGGGTGACAAGGTTCTTCGCTTACGTCAGCGATGCGGTCTTTCGTGGCCACCTCTCGGTCGCTGATGCCTACGCGGTCTTCGGCCCCGAGGTTGTCAGGTTGCGCTCTGCAATTCGCTGGGCTGCAGGCGGCGGGCGGGAAGCTCCGACTGCGATGCCTACGCAGCTAGACCCCCAATGGGCGCTCGCTTCAAACTCAATCCCAGACAACGCCCACTATGCGCTTACAGAGGATGTCGTCGCACTGGTCGACCTTCTATCGGCTGAGATGGCTCGCATCGGGGACACGCGGGCTCACTACCTACTGCTCCGCGCCGAGGAGCTCGGCAGCGGTGAGGGAGCTGCCTTGCGGCACAGGATCACAAGATGTGCGCGTCGTAGACGGAAGGCTCTTCGCGGCATCCGACTCGGCAATCTTGCGCGACACGCTGAGCAAGTTCCGATCCGAGCACTCTTCATGGAGCCTGATCCGCTTTTGCTCTCCGAAGAACGTGCCTTCCCCGCCGTCGGTCGGCCGCTCGTTCGCGGACGTGCGTGTCGCGCGCGTTACAGGAAGCTTCTGAGCGACTTCAGCGTCACCGACTGGCCGAGTGCCTCTCAATGAACCCACCCGAACACTAGTCCACCTTCGTCGCTCTCACCCATCCTCAGGAAAACGCAACAGCGAGCCACGCGCACCACCATAGAGACTGCGCGCGGCGCCACGCGCTCGTCCGACTTCCCAAGCCTGCCTCCAGATTCTTCCGCTCGGCCGGCGTGCGTCCTGCGCTGTCGTGATGAGCGAAGCGCTGGACGATGGACCGTTCTTCCACGGCACGAAGGCGGATCTCGCAGCGGGTGAGCTGCTGACCGCGGGATTCCGATCGAACTACCGACCCGAGGTCGTGATGAATCACATCTACTTCACCGCGCAGCGCGACGGTGCCGGGCTCGCTGCCGAGCTCGCGGCGGGGGACGCCGCCCCGCGCGTATACGAGGTCGAGCCGACGGGCGCGTTCGAGAACGACCCGAACGTGACCGACAAGAAGTTCCCCGGCAACCCGACCCGGTCGTATCGCAGCACCGAGCCGATCCGCGTGATCGGCGAGGTCCTCGACTGGACGCGGCTGACGCCCGAAGCGCTGGCGACCTGGAAGGAGCGGATCGCGACCATCGACGCGGAACGCGGCGAGATCATCAACTGACGCCGACCAGGCGGCTTTCGCGCACCTGAGGCGGCGTCATGCATGGGTTTCGTGAGGACGCACCACTGAGCGATCCGGGCAGGCTTACAACTGATCCATGACACCAACGCAGTCCCCCGTATCGGAGCCTCACTCAGCATTCATGCCCGCAGCGGATCGCGGGGCACGATCATGACGTTGACCACGATCCTGCCCACCCTGCGCAGCTCGATTCCCGACCCGTTCCTGGCCAGCGCGTGGCCGGAGTACACGCACACGACGACCAGCGACGTGATCATCGCCGGGGTCTCCCTGCTGCGTCTCGTCGAACTGTGCGACACCCCGTGCGTGCACACAGCCGACGCCCTGGTGCCCGGCTCTCATATTCGACCCGAGCTGCGCGCGGACGCATCCGTCGTCGTGGTCACCGTCAGCGGGGTGTTCGTCAGCGAGACGGGTGAGCGCGTCGCGCTGATCGACGCGGACATGTCGACGGTCGCCGCCGTGTGGCAGGAGACCCGACTCCTCGGCAGGGTCTCCACCGCAGCATCTCGTCCGGCGGTCATCCTCGCCGGCGCAGACAGTGGCATGCCTCGTGGGCGCGGCCCCGCATGGATTCCCGCCGATGTCGCGGTCGGGGATCTGCTCGCGATCCCCTGCACCGGAATGGTCGCCCTCCACGACATCCGACCGAGCTCGAGCTGACGACCGCCGAGGGACCTGCTCCGATACGCATCGCCGGCTCCGGCAGGCCTACTTGATCCGGGCGACCTGCAGCACGATCCGGGCGCCGGGAGGGGATTGAGCGAGCAGCGCATCCGCGACCCGACGTGCGGTCCCGACCGTGCTGTCCTCGATCGACGTCGCGATTCGTGCGGAGACCGTCGGAAGCCCGTGCTCATCGGTGGTGATGACGATGTCACCGATCGGGCCATCGTCTGCGGCCGCACTGGCGGCGGCGATCATCTGCGGGATCCCCGCTCGCTCGCCGGGCGGCGTGAAGATGCTCGTGACACCGGGAACGGTGCGCACGGTATCGGCGAGGGCTGAGGGCTCGTTGTGAGCGACGATGTTCATGCCTTGTCCCTGGTGTCGGTGTGCACGTCGTCGACGGTGATGTTCACGGCGGCGACATTGAGGTCGGTGTGTGTGGTGAGCGTTGCATGAGCGGTGCTTCGCAGATCCTCAGTGAGCTGGCTGATCGAGATGCCGAAGCGGACGGACGCCGCGAGGTTGATCTCGACCGGCGCCCCGAGCGTCTCGGCATCGCCGACGATCTCGGTGCGGGTGATGTAGACGCCATCGATCGAGTCGCCGCTTTCGCGGAGCAGGGCGCGCACCGCGCCCTCGGTCACCGTGATGTGCACGCGCGGGTCAGAATGGCTGATCGGGAAGCTGCGGCCGGCGCGGAGCTCCGCGTGGATCGTCGTGAAGATGCGCTCGAACCAGGACTCGGGCGGAGCGGGCAGCCGGGTGGCCTCGTCGTCGATCAGGTCGCGCGACAGCCGGCCGGCACGTTCGAGCGCTTCGAGCGCGTTGAGACACTCGGGGCAGCGCTCGATGTGGGGATCGACCGGCGTGCGCCCGGCCTCGAGGTATGCCGCCAGCTCTCTGATGGTCTTGCCGCAGTCCAGCCTCGACAGTGTCTCGTCGGATGCATTCATCGCCAGCCCCCCATCTGCACGGTGATGCTGGCGCGCGCACGAGAGAGGAGTCCTCTGACCGTGCTGAGCGAGGTGTCCATTTCTTCTGCAATCTCGGCATAGCTGAGTTCTGCGACCTGCCGCAGCAACCAGCACCGTCGTTGATCTTCGGGGAGCGTGTCCAGCGCCTTGGCGAGCGCGGCGAGCTGGGCGTTGCGGATCGCGACCTGCTCGGGCGCAAGCGAGTCGGTGTTGAGGGAATCGTATCCGACGAGGGACACGTCGGCGGGGCGCTTTCTGAGATGCACGAAGGCCTCGCGGCTCGCGATCCGCATCAGCCAGGCCTTCAGGGCCGCCGGGTCGCGCAACGTGTGAAGCTGTCGCCAGCCCGTCAGCAGCGCGACCTGCACCACGTCGTCGGCCTCGCTCAGCGAGCCGACGATCCGGGAGACGTACGCGCGCATCTGGCCGCTGTGACGATCGACGATCTCGCGGAAGGCGTCGGCGTCGCCGTCGAGGGTGCGATCCACGAGCGCGGCGTCCGATACCGCGACGAGCTCGGCCCTCCGGTAGCGGGTGGTGCGGTCCAAGGTTCCTCCGTCGAAACCCTCGCGACGTCAGCCGATCTGCGCGTCTCTATGCGAGTGAATGTATCGCTCGCACATGACTTCGTCCGAGGGCTTGCGCGGCGCGCTGCGCTCGGGTAGGGATTCGAGCGTGTGCCGGTGTCCGATCTCACGAAAGTTGTCAGTCACTGAGACACGACATCCCCGAAAAGACGGGCAAGTGGTGCGCCGACGAGAGCGGCGCGTGTCTCACGAACGTTGTCGGTAACCGCGTCTCTTCCGTGTCCTGCCTGAAACGTCGGGCGGACGGTTTCGGCGCAGCAGGGTCCGGCAGAGAGTTTCGGCAAGTGCGCGACCGGCATGTCGCACGGTCAGCTCGCACCCTCGGTGCGCCCACCGCAAACGATCGTTACTGGCTCGCATGACGTCGGAGCCCTTAGTTGGGTGCCACTATCGTTCTCCGCAAACCGCTTCTGGCAGACGTTTTCGGGAGCCGCAACTGTCTTCCATCGGTGAACTGCTAGTGAGTCCGCATCGAGCCGAGCGTTGGAAGCTCGCCCTTTGCCGCGGCCACAGCTCGAGCAACCAAGAGTGGGGGATCAACGATGTCCCCCTGACAGATCAGAGCATCGAGTTGCCCCAGCGGCATCCGCGCCAGCCTCACCTGCTCGGCGGGGTTAGAAGTGTCGGCACGGCCCGCTGAAACTGCATCAGTAGAGATGAAGATGTGTGTCGGCCACGAGGCGCGTCCCGGGTTCATGAAGAACGTGTGCAGATGCCGCAGATCATCAGGGATGACTCCCACTTCTTCTTCGATCTCGCGCATGGCAGCCGCGAGGGGTGCTTCGTCTGCGTGCCCACCGCCTCCAGGAAGGTCGTATATCCATCGGTCTAGCGGGTACCGGTATTGACGCGAGAGAAGGACGTCGGTTCCGTCGACGATGAGTGTGGCTACCGAGAAGGGGACGCTCTCGTCGACCTCGAACTGTGATCGCGAGCCATCTGGAAGGAGGACATCGTGCTCGACCAATGTCACGCGTCCCCGGTACGCGACTGAACGGCCGACCGTACTCCACTGAGTTTCGAGGGGGTTTTCCATTCCCCGATCCTATGAATGAGAGGACAGCGCCAACGAAGCCCGCCGTAAACGATCGTTTCTGGAGGGAACCGATCACCCCGCTGCTACCCTCAGTCCCGTGCCCGACCACATCCTCCTGCACTTTCACCCCGACTGGCCGTATCGCGGCACGACGGTGATCGAAGCCATGGCCTCGAGTGGGCGCTACTTCTCGCAATTTCACACTGGCTCGTCGAATGGAGGTCTCACCTCGCATCGTGGCGGGGATCGCTGGAACTGGGAAAGCCGGCTCTTCGACCGCCGTTACGACTTCGCTGCCACCGACACGCGGCCGGTCTATGGTGCAGTCGACCTCGGGGACGCGTACGGCTCCGCACCGCGCTTCGGGTCGATTTTTCTGCGACTGCGGCGCGAGACGTCGGGACGTGCCACCTATTGCTACCCGGATTCTGTTTTCGAGCCCGAGAAGGTCGTGCAACTCGACGAAGTACCGATCCTGATCGAGAACATGCTGTCCGCGGAACAAGATCCGCTCGATCGGTATGTCGAAGCACATGTCCATGGAGGCCTCAGTTTCGCGGATGACGTCGAAGCGATCGTTCTCGACCCCTGCTACCGAAATACGTTCGTGCACGCCGCGGCGTCCCTTCTATCTGAGGTCGAGTTCCACCCCGGCTTCACAGTCGATACAGGGGTACTCGACCCCGCCTACCGCGGCGCGGAGTTCGTGCAACTGGCTGAGAGTTTGGCTCGGACGCTGACGCCCGACGTTCTCGGCTCTGCCGCACGATGCGGGCGGTATGATCCGCAATCGCTCAAGCGGGTATGGCACCTGCTCGCGAGATACGGGCGGCAACCGACTCCCCCGAATGACACTCCCGCACGCGCGTCGACCCCGCCACTTGCAAGTTCCGGCGGGAGTTAGAAGCAGGCCGTGAGGGAGTATGGCCATGCCCTGCCGCAAACGATCGTCTTCGGCAAGGCCTAGCCGCATGCGCTGAAGAGATGCCACCAAGTTCCACCGGAATTCACTCACTGCAGAGAGTTCCAACGCCCGTGAGGGGCCCGTCAGCGGACACAGGCCA
>Ga0160430_100063_pt1 | contig 110432 bp, 105 predicted proteins | sample HID1971I_E0MG_FD_108274 | JGI IMG/M metagenome (GOLD analysis project Ga0160430, IMG submission 108274) | Enriched millipede-associated microbial communities from UW Madison campus, WI, USA - HID1971I_E0 MG | ecosystem: Host-associated > Arthropoda: Insects > Digestive system > Unclassified ...
AGCAGCTTCCAGCCGGCCCAGTCGTTCTCGGCCAGGCCGTCTTCGATGGTGATGATCGGGTACTGGGCGGCCCAGTCGGCCAGGAAATCGACGAACTGCTCCGAAGTCAGGCGCTTGTTCTCGCCCACCAGGTTGTACTTGCCATTCTCGTAGAACTCGCTGGAGGCCACGTCCAGGCCCAGCAGCACGTCTTCGCCGGCGGTGTAGCCGGCCTTGCCGATCGCCTCGAGGATGGTGTCGAGCGCTTCGACGTTGCTGCGGAAGTCCGGCGCGAAGCCGCCTTCGTCGCCCACCGCCGTGCTCAGGCCATGGCCCTTGAGCACCGACTTGAGCGAATGGAAGATTTCGGTACCGGCGCGCAGCGCTTCGGAGAACGAGGTGAAGCCGACCGGCAGCACCATGAATTCCTGGAAGTCGACGTTGTTGTCGGCATGCGCGCCGCCGTTGATGATGTTCATCATCGGCACCGGCAGGCTCACATCGGTGCTGCCCTTGGACAGGTACTGCCACAGCGCCTGCTTGTTGGCGGCAGCGGCGGCATGGGCATTGGCCATGGACACGGCCAGCAGTGCGTTCGCGCCCAGGCGACCCTTGTTCTCGGTGCCATCCAGGTCGATCAGGCGCCGGTCGAGGCCTTCCTGGTCGGCCGCGTCGAAGCCCTTCAGCGCGGAGGCGATGGTGGTGTTGACGTTGTTGACGGCGTTGCGCACGCCCTTGCCCAGGTAACGGGTCTTGTCGCCATCGCGCAGTTCGACCGCTTCCTTGGTGCCGGTGGAGGCACCCGACGGCACGGCGGCACGGCCGAACGAGCCGTCCTCCAGGGTGACTTCGGCTTCCAGCGTGGGGTTGCCACGGCTGTCGAGGATTTCACGGGCGTGGATGCTGCGGATCGTGGTCATAGCGGGCCGGTTACCAGTCAGAAAGGGGGAACGCCAAAAATCAATGCGTTGAAACGTGCCGCGTGATTATCCCCACCTGCCCCCCGCTTGCCAAATCCGCGCGCGGAAAGCGTTCGGGGCTACAGCAGGGAGGGCAGCAGCAGCACCAGCAACAGCAGGCCCAGCAGGCCCAGCGCGGCGCCGCCACCGGCCGGCTGGCGGCGCAGGCGCAACGCCAGCACGCCGGCCAGCACGGTGCCCAGCGCGCAGGTTGCGCCCAGCGCCAGGGTCAGGTTGATGGGCGTGGCGACGGCCTGGATGGCATGGCTACCGTCACCGGGCGAACCCACTGCGGAAAACACCAGCATCATGAGCACGAACGCGCAGCCCCAGCTGGCTGTCGACAGGACCAACGCTGCCCAGCCCCAGGGCCACGCCCGCCAGTGGCGGCGCTGGCCACGGGCCAGCTGCGCCGCCCACGGGTCCTGGCTCAGGCGCTTGCTTCCTGCAGCAGCGCGCCGCCGGCCTTGCGCTCACGCGCGGCACGGATGAAGCCGATGAACAGTGGGTGGCCATCGCGCGGGGTGGACAGGAATTCCGGGTGCGCCTGGCAGGCCAGGAACCACGGATGCTGGTCGCGCGAGAGTTCCACCACTTCCACCAGGGTGTCGTCCATCGATTTGCCGGCAATCACCAGGCCGGCATCTTCCAGCTGGGTGCGGTAGCGGTTGTTGAACTCGTAGCGGTGACGATGGCGCTCGGACACCACGTCCTTGCCGTACAGCTCGCGGGCAAGCGTGCCCGGCTTCAGGCGCTGCTCCTGCAGGCCCAGGCGCATGGTGCCGCCGAGATCGCTCTTGTCATCGCGCTTTTCCACATCGCCGGTGGCGGTGCGCCATTCGGTGATCAGGCCGATCACCGGGTTGGGCGACTGGCGGTCGTTCTCGGTGCTGTTGGCACCCTCCAGGCCGACCACGTTGCGGGCGAAATCGACCACGGCGGCCTGCATGCCGTAGCAGATGCCGAAATACGGCAGCTGCTGTTCACGGGCGAACTGCGAGGTGAGCACCTTGCCCTCGAAGCCACGGTCGCCGAAGCCACCCGGCACCAGGATGCCATCGACATCCTTCAGCGCGGCCATGTCGGTGCCTTCCAGGTCCTGCGCTTCCAGCCACTTCAGGTTGACCCTGGTGCGCTGGCGCAGGCCGCCGTGCTTGAGCGCTTCGCCGACCGACTTGTAGGCGTCCTGGTGGTCGACGTACTTGCCGACCACGGCGATGGTGACTTCATCCACCGGGTGCAGGGTGGCATCCAGCGCGGCTTCCCATTCGTGCAGGTCGGCCGGACCGGCCTTGTCGCCGAGCTTGAGCTGGTTGATGACGATCTCGTCCAGGCCCTGCGCGTGCAGGCCCATCGGAATGCGGTACAGCACGTCGACGTCGGGCACGCTGATCACGGCACGTTCGGAGACGTTGGTGAACTGGGCGATCTTGCGGCGCTCGGAGTCGGGCACCGGCTGCTCGGAACGGCACAGCAGCACGTCGGGCTGGATGCCGATCGAGCGCAGTTCCTTGACCGAGTGCTGGGTCGGCTTGGTCTTCAGCTCACCGGCGGCGGCGATGTACGGCACCAGGGTGAGGTGCATGAACAGGGCCTTCTCCGGACCACGCTCGGTGCGCACCTGGCGGATGGCTTCCAGGAACGGCAGCGATTCGATGTCGCCCACGGTGCCGCCGATTTCCACCAGCGCCACGTCGAAGCCTTCGGTGGCTTCGTCCATGCAGCGGCGGATCTCGTCGGTGATGTGCGGGATGACCTGCACGGTGGCGCCCAGGTAGTCACCTCGGCGCTCCTTGCGGATCACGTTCTCGTAGATGCGGCCGGTGGTGACCGAGTTCTTGCGGCTCAATCGGGTGCGCACGAAGCGCTCGTAGTGGCCCAGGTCCAGGTCGGTCTCGGCGCCGTCGTCGGTGACATACACCTCGCCGTGCTGGAACGGGCTCATGGTGCCCGGGTCGACGTTGATGTACGGGTCGAGCTTCATCATCGTGACCTTCAGGCCACGGGCTTCGAGGATGGAGGCGAGCGAGGCGGCGGCAATGCCTTTGCCGAGCGAGGAAACCACGCCGCCGGTTACGAAGATCAAGGGAGTCATGGCTGGGGGTGTCCTGTCAGGAAGGGGGAAACGGCGCCGGCGCGCGGGGCGGCGGACGACGTGAAGGGGGAATCGGGGAGGATCCGGGCGGCGGCGGCGGGATGTTCACGCGCCGGGGCCGGGATCAGGGGAGCGGTGACGTGGCGGCCGGTCGGCGAGGTCGGGTCGGCCGTGCCGGTCGCCGTTGGGACCGTCACCTCCTGCCTACCCTGCTGGCGGCCGCGCACGACCAGACCAGTCCATTCGCTGATGGATGACACGCACTGCTCCCGGAAAGCCATAGTTTACAGATTGAGGGCGCCCAGCCCAAGGGGCACGAACGAAGACGCCCCGGCAAGCCGGGGCGTCGGGGAAGCCGAAACGCTGGTTCAGCGCTTCTTCTTGGCCTCTTCTTCCTCTTCCTGCTGGGGCGCCTGCTGGCCCTTGGCCTTCATTTCGGCGTTGGCGGCCGCGCGGCGCTTGGCCTTGGCGTCGGCTTCGGACTGCGCCTTGGCCTCGGCCTGCTCGCCCTGCTGCGCGGTGGACTGGCCCTGTCCGGCGTTCTGCGCCATTGCCAGCGGCACGGCCACGACGGCGGCGGCAATGGCAACGATGGTCAGCAACTTCTTCATGGGGGGTCTCCTCGCATATGGCTGGGGATGGGGCGCCGGGGCTCCGGATTTCCCATCTCCTACAGTCTATCGCGCGCTGTTCGGCCGGCCCCTGAACGTGCGGCGTGCAAAAAAACCGGCCAGACCGCAAACTTCGCCGTCGCTATGCGCTTTATGAAGACAGATGAACACCCGCTATAACGCCGCCGATATTGAAGTCCTGTCCGGCCTGGACCCGGTCAAGCGCCGCCCGGGCATGTATACCGACACCGCGCGCCCGAACCACCTGGCGCAGGAAGTGATCGACAACGCCGTGGACGAAGCGCTGGCCGGGCACGCCCGGACGGTCGAGGTCACCCTGTACAAGGACGGCAGCTGCGAGGTCACCGATGACGGTCGCGGCATGCCGGTGGACATCCACCCGGAAGAGAAGGTGCCCGGCGTGGAGCTGATCCTGACCCGGCTGCATGCGGGCGGTAAGTTCAACAACAAGAACTACACCTTCTCCGGCGGCCTGCACGGCGTGGGCGTGAGCGTGGTCAATGCGCTGTCGACGCTGGTGGAAGTGCATATCCGGCGCGATGGCAGCGAGCACCGCATCACCTTCCGCAATGGCGACCGCGCCACGCCGCTGGAAGTGGTCGGCAGCGTGGGCAAGAAGAACACCGGTACGCGGGTGCGCTTCTGGGCCGACCCGAAGTACTTCGACACGCCCAAGTACAACCTGCGGGCGCTGCGCCACCTGTTGCGCGCCAAGGCGGTACTGTGCCCGGGCCTGACAGTGAAGCTGCGCGACGAGGCCACCGACGAGCAGGACACCTGGTACTACGAAGATGGCCTGAGCGATTACCTGAAGGCTGAGCTGGGCGAGCGCGAAATGCTGCCGGCCGAGCTGTTCGTGGGCCAGCTGAAGAAAGATACCGAGGTGGTGGACTGGGCGGTGGCGTGGCTGCCGGAAGGCGAGCTGGTCCAGGAAAGCTATGTCAACCTGATTCCAACCGCGCAGCACGGCACCCACGCCAACGGGCTGCGCACGGGCCTGACCGAGGCGCTGCGCGAGTTCTGCGATTTCCGCAACCTGCTGCCGCGCGGGGTGAAGCTGGCCCCGGAAGACGTGTGGGACCGGGTGTCGTTCGTGCTGTCGCTGAAGATGACCGACCCGCAGTTCAGCGGGCAGACCAAGGAGCGGCTGTCGTCGCGCCAGGCCGCCGGGTTCGTCGAAGGCGCGGCACATGACGCCTTCAGCCTGCTGCTGAACCAGAACGTGGCGCTGGGCGAGCAGATCGCGCAGCTGGCGATCGAGCGTGCCAGTGCGCGCCTGAAGACCGAAAAGCTGGTGGTGCGCAAGAAGGTCACCCAGGGCCCTGCCCTGCCGGGCAAGCTGGCGGACTGCATCAGCCAGGACCTGTCGCGCACGGAGCTGTTCCTGGTGGAAGGTGATTCGGCCGGCGGCAGTGCCAAGCAGGCGCGTGACAAGGACTTCCAGGCGATCATGCCGCTGCGCGGCAAGATCCTGAACACCTGGGAAGTGTCGTCGGGCAGCGTGCTGGCGTCGGAAGAAGTGCACAACCTGGCCATCGCGATCGGCTGCGATCCGGGCAAGCAGGACATCAGCGGGCTGCGTTACGGCAAGGTGGTGATCCTGGCCGACGCGGACTCGGACGGCCTGCATATTGCGACGTTGCTGACGGCGCTGTTCCTGAAGCACTTCCCGTCGCTGGTGGATGCGGGCCACGTGTTCGTGGCGATGCCGCCGCTGTTCCGCGTGGACGTGGGCAAGCAGGTGTTCTACGCGCTGGACGAGGAAGAAAAGCGTTCGCTGCTGGACAAGATCGAGCGCGAGAAGATCAAGGGCCAGGTCAACGTGACCCGCTTCAAGGGCCTTGGCGAGATGAACCCGCACCAGTTGCGCGAGTCGACCATCCACCCCGACACCCGCCGCCTGGTGCAGCTGACGGTGGACGATGGCGAGCAGACCAGCGCGCTGATGGACATGCTGCTGGCCAAGAAGCGCGCGGGCGACCGCAAGCAGTGGCTGGAGAACAAGGGCGACCTGGCTTCGCTTGAGGTCTGATTGCTGATGAAAGATCCCGCTTCGGCGGGATTTTTTTTGGTTCTCGCGGGTGGCAGGCAATTCCTTAGTGCCGGGCCCTGCCCGGCAGCTTCATGCATCTGGGCGAACAGCCGGTGGCCGTCGCTTGGCCTAAGCTGGGCCGGCGGGTGCGGGGGTACGGGGGGCGCCGTGAATCCATCCCTGGAGGCTCTTGCGAAACATCCATGTTTCGCAAAGCCCCCGTACCCCCGCCCCCGCCGACCCTCGACGGTTTGTTGGTGGCCATGGGAGATCAACGGCGGTGCCGATCATTTTCATGCGTTAGCGGCCGCGGTGGCGTTCCGTGCCGTCGTTTGGGAACCGACGCTACCGACGTACCTGCCGCGTAGGGACACGCCATGCGTGTCTGCCGTGCCCATCCGCACGCGACCATCTGTCGGGGGCTGCCCGACGGCCGCCCCAGCCGGAAAAATGAAAACGCTGCTCTTCGCGACCAACCAGCAGACACAAAAAACCCGGCCGAAGCCGGGTTTTTCGCGTTTCCAAACCAACCCCGATCAGGTCCAGCCGAACAGCTCGAACAGCTTCAGGATCAGGTAGGCGCAGCCGCCGGCGGCCGGGATGGTGAGGATCCAGGCCCAGACGATGCGTTCGATCACGCCAAAGCGCAGCGAACGCGGGTTCTTGGCGTAACCCACGCCCATGATGGCGGTGGAGATGCTGTGGGTGGTCGAAACCGGCATGCCGAAGTGCGCGGCCAGGGTCAGGATCGTGGCCGAGCTGGTTTCAGCGGCGAAGCCGTGGATCGGGTGCAGCTTGACCATCTTGTGGCCCAGCGTCTTGATGATCTTCCAGCCGCCCGAGGCGGTACCGGCGGCCATCACCACCGCGCAGGTCAGCACGATCCACATCGCGATGCCATCACCGGCGTGCGCGTCCGGGTGCATGAAGGCCAGCCAGGACGGCAGGTCGTTCAGTGCGCCGGTCGCCTCGGCGCCGATCAGGGTCATGGCGATGATGCCCATGGTCTTCTGCGCGTCGTTGTGGCCGTGCGCGAAGCCCATGTAAGCCGCCGAGACGATCTGCGCCTTGCCGAAGAACGCGTTGACGATGCGCGGGCGGGCCAGGCGGCCCAGCCAGCCACCGGCCTTGGCCATGCCCGCGATGATCGCCCACAGCAGCAGCATCACCACGATGCCGAGCAGGAAGCCGGCGATCGGCGAGGTGATCATCGGCAGGAACACCTTCCACAGCAGGCCCTTGTTCTGCGCCCACGTGCCGATGCGTTCGGACCAGATCAGCGCGTCCCAGTTGTTGTGGGCGGCGGCAAGGCCGGCGCCGCACAGGCCACCGATCAGCGCGTGCGAGGACGACGACGGCAGGCCCTTCCACCAGGTGATCAGGTTCCAGATGATGCCGCCCAGCAGCGCGCACAGGATCACCTGCGGGGTCACGTCAACCACGCCGGTGTTGAGCAGGCCCGAGGCGATGGTCAGCGCCACGGCGGTGCCGGTCAGGGCGCCGATGAGGTTCATGAAGGCAGCGAGCATCACCGCCCAGCCGGGCGAGAGCACCTTGGTCGCCACCACGGTGGCGATGGAGTTGGCGGTGTCGTGGAAGCCGTTGATGAACTCGAAGACGAGCGCGGCCAGGATCACCACCAGAACGAGGGTCAGCATGCTGTGGCGTCCGTCAGCTGTTCTTCAGCACGATCTGGTAGGCCACCACACCGGCCTCGCGGCAACGGTCGATGGCCTTTTCCAGGATCTCGAAGAATTCCTTGAGCAGGAACATCTGCAGGTTGTCCAGGCGACCGGAATAGATGTCGCGGTACAGCTCGAGCATCAGGCGGTCGGCTTCGTTCTCCAGTGCACGCAGCTTCTCGTTGAGCGCGGTCATCCGGTCCAGGTTCATGTTGCGCAGGTCGTGGACCATCTCCACCACCACGCTGGCGGCCTGTTCGAGCATCGCCGCGCGCGGCGCGAAATCGATGTGTTCCAGATGCTTGGTGGCCAGCGAGTAGCGGTCGGCGAACTTCTCGACCTGCTTGGGAATCTTGTACAGCGCCGAGCCCAGCGCTTCGATGTCTTCGCGCTCGATCGGGGTCATGAAGCTGTCCACCAGCGCCTGGCTGATCTTGTCCGAGGCGGCGCGTTCGCGCAGGCGGGCCAGCTTGAACGCGTCGAGCGCAGGCTGCCGGTCGGCGTCGCGCAGCATCGAATGCAGCGCCTTGGCGCTGTCGTAGGCCGCCTGGGCAGCCTCGTCCAGCAGGGTATAGAACTGTTTGCCGGAGCCGAAAATGGTCTGCAGAGAGAACATTGAGAAACCTATTCGCCGTCGAGGAAGGACGGCACCGGGCGGAATTATGACGGTTTGATGTCCAATCCGGGTACTCCCGTCGTCTTCACACTGCCACCGGGCCACCTGAACGACCCTGTTTGCACCCCTCCCCCCGGCTTTTGTTAAGATGCGCGGGCACCTTCGGGTGCACTCTATGGACGACGACCCTTATCCCCCGCCGCGCCCGCCAGGCCTGACCTGGCCCGGTAGCCGCCCGCGCTTGAACACGCCCTCCCTGCCACCAACCGGGGATGACGCCCGTGTTTGAACTGATCCTGCTTGTTTTCGCCCTGATCCTGCTCAACGGGTTCTTCGCCATGTCCGAGATGTCGGTCATGACCTCGCGCAAGAGCCGCCTGAAGCAGATGGCCGGCACCTCCAAGCGCGCCGCCAAGGCGCTGGAGCTGTCCGAGAAGCCCGAAAGCTTCCTCTCCACCGTCCAGATCGGCATCACCGTGATCGGCGTGCTGACCGGCCTGCTTGGCGGCGACGCCATCGGCGAGGCCATTGCCATCTGGATCAAGAGCCTGATGCCCGGCTTCGGCCATGCCGAACTGGTTGGCAAGGGCCTGGCCGTCACCCTGATCACCTTCGTCACGCTGATCTTCGGCGAACTGGTGCCCAAACGCCTGGCGCTGACCCGCTCCGAGGACATCGCCGGGCTGGTCGCCCTGCCGATGAGCTGGCTGGCCAAGCTGGCCTTCCCGTTCGTCTGGCTGCTGTCCAAGACTACCCGGCTGGTCCTGCGCCTGCTGGGCCTGGGCAAGGACGAAGCGGCCAGCGTGACAGAAGAGGAGATCCGCATGCTCGTGGCCGAAAGCCACGAGGCCGGCGTCATCGACGCGCATGAGCGCGACATGATGAACCGGGTGATGCGCCTGGGCGACCGCACTGCCGACAGCCTGATGACCCCGCGCAACCGGATCGCCTGGCTGGATACCCAGGCCGACGCGGAGAAGAACCTGGCCACCATGCGCGAGCACGAGTTCTCGCGCTACCCGGTGTTCCGCGGCAACGACCAGGACATTGTCGGCGTGCTCGAGGTCAAGAGCCTGGTCACCCGCTTGGTGCGCGATGAGCACTCGCTGTTCCAGCAACTGCGCGAGCCGTTGTATGTCTCCGAATCCACCCATGCGATGAAGCTGCTGGAGATCTTCCGCGAGGAGCAGCAGTCGGTGGCGCTGGTGGTGGATGAGTACGGCGAGATCCAGGGGCTGGTGACCATCAGCGACCTGATGGGCGCGGTGGTCGGCCGCATGCAGTCGGTGGAGAACGTCGACGAGGACGCGCTGGTGGTGACCCGCGAGGACGGCTCGCTGCTGGTGGACGGGTCATTGTCGATCGAAGACCTGCGCGAACTGATGGGCAACGCCGAACTGCCCGATGCCGATGACGGCGACTACTACACGCTGGCCGGCATGTGCATCCACTACTTCGGCCGCATTCCGCATGCCGGGGAGTACTTCGACTGGGCCGGCTGGCGCATCGAGATCGTCGACCTGGACGGCGCGCGCGTGGACAAGCTGCTGCTGCGCACGCTGGCCGAAGAGGAGACTGATGAACTCACCGGCTGATCCGCCTCCGGCGCCGGACCAGGGCCGGCCGGAATACCAGAACGAAGGCATCCGTACGCTGCTGGCGATGTTCGACCACGGCGATCCCGATGAACGCCTGCGCCTGGGGCAGATCCTGCAGGGCCTGCAGCAGAGCGCGTTCGGCGTGTTCCTGTTCATTGCGATCCTGCCGTCGTTCATTCCGGTTCCCGGGCTGGGCGGCGCCGTGAGCGGTCCGCTGGTAGTCCTGATCGGCGTGCAGATGCTGTGCGGCATGCGGCGCCCGTGGCTGCCGGGGTTCATCGCCAACCGCGGGCCGCGACGCGGCACGATGCATAAATTCCTGGGGAAGATCGACGGCGCGCTGCGCCGTCTGGATCGCATGCTCAAGCCGCGTCGTCCGGCCCTTCTCGTGCCCTTGCCGGCGCATGCATTCACCGGCCTGCTGCTGGTGCTGACCGGCGTGCTGCTGTCGCTGCCGATCCCGTTCACCAACTACCTGTTCGGGTTCCAGCTGCTGCTGTTCTCGCTGGCGCTGCTGGAACGCGACGGCACCCTGATGCTGGTCAACTGGATCGGCGCGATTGCCGCGGTGCTGTTCTTCAGCTTCAGCTCCGGCCAGTTGGTGCACTACCTGACCGAGCTGTTCCAGCGCTGGTTCTAACGCAGGTCGACCACGCCGTTGTCGGACAACGTGCTCGGGTCATCGCTGACGGCGGAGAGCACGAAGCTCAGCGCCTTGCCCAGCAGCGTGCCGGGGCCGTCCCAGTACTCTGCCGATTCGGCACGCACGTGGATCAGGCGCAGGTTCGGATCGTCCTTGCCGCCGGGGAAGAACAGCTTCATCGGCGGCGACCACAGTTCCTCCACCTTGGCGCGGTCGTCGACGATGCGCGCGATGCCCGCCACCGACACGTAGGTGTTCTTCGACTGTGAGGCATAGGCCACGTTGACGCGCGGGTTGAGCGCGATCTCGGCCACCTTGGGGCTGTCGGCGGCGGTGGCGAACCACAGGTCGCCGTCGAATTCGACTTCCTGGGTGCCCAGCGGGCGGCTGTACAGGCGCCCGTCCACGCCGGTGGTGGTGAACATGGCGATGTCCACGTCGCGGATCAGTTCGGCCAGCTGTTCGATGTGCTGCTGGCGATCTTGGTCGGCCATGCGGTGACTCCTGGAATAAGGAGCTCCATCACACCGGAAGGGTGGGAATGGCGACGTGAACCGGATGGTCACGTCGCCTTCGCGTGTGGAGTTCGCCAGCCACGCAGGGCTGGCTCTACCCATCAGCGCGTCGCCGATTTCCACGCTTGCATTGCCAACCCGAACGAGCGCTTGCGCGCACCATGGTCGTAGATGTTGGCGGTCAGCAGCAGTTCGTCGGGCTTGTGGCGCGCGGCGAACGCGGCCATGCCTTCGCTGACCTGGCGCTGGTCGCCGACCACCGCGCAGGCCAGCGCGTTCTGCACGCCGATCTTCTCGTGCGGCTGCCAGAAGGCTTCGATGTCGTCGATCGGCGGTGGAATCAGGCCCGGCAGGCCGCGCCGCAGGTTGACGAAGCTCTGCTGCTGGGTGGTGAACAGGCGCTTGGCCTCGGCTTCGGATTCGGCCGCCACCACGTTCAGGCCCAGCACCGCGTACGGCGCGGTGAGGTACTGCGAGGCGCGGAATTCGCGGCGATACACCGCCAGCGCTTCGTCCATCGCATCCGGGGCGAAATGCGAAGCGAAGGCAAACGGCAGGCCCATTGCCGCCGCCAAGCGTGCACTGAACAGGCTGGAGCCCAGCAGCCACACCGGCACCGGGATGCCAGCGCCGGGGACCGCGCGCACGGCCTGCCCGGGCTGCGCCGGCTCGAAATAGTGCAGCAGCTCACGCACGTCCTGCGGGAACTGGTCGGCGCTGTCGAAGTAGCGTCGCAGGGCGCGCGCGGTGGGCTGGTCGGTGCCCGGCGCGCGGCCCAGGCCGAGGTCGATGCGGTCCGGGTACAGCGAGGCGAGCGTGCCGAACTGCTCGGCCACCTGCAGCGGCGAGTGGTTCGGCAGCATGATCCCGCCAGCCCCGACGCGGATGCGCTGGGTGCCGCCGGCCACGTGGCCGATCAGCACCGCGGTGGCGGCGCTGGCGATGCCTGGCATGTTGTGGTGCTCGGCCAGCCAGTAGCGGTGGAAGCCCCAGCCTTCTGCGTGCTGGGCCAGGTCCAGCATGTTGGCAAAGGCCTGGGTGGTATCGCTGCCCTCGCAGACCGGGGCCAGATCAAGAATCGACAGTTGCATGGGGCGTTCCATCAAAGGTTATCCCCTGTTGATGGGGGCACCGCTCGAAGGACACCATGGCCGCTGGCGGAATGCTGATTCCCGCGCCATATCAATCGGCGGCCTGGTCAACCAGCGGCTTCAATTCCGCGTCGAGGGCCACGCGTTCGTCGAACACGAAACAGCGGCCGTCGTAGCCTTCGCCACCCACGGCCTCGAAGTAGCCGAGGATGCCGCCGTCCAGCTGCAGCACGTTGTCCATGCCATCGTTGCGCATCCACAGCGCGGCCTTTTCGCAGCGGATGCCACCGGTGCAGAAGCTGACCACGGTGCTGTCACGCAACGCGTCGCGGTGCGGGGCCAGTGCCGCGGGCAGGTCGGTGAACTTTGTTATCGGCAGCACCAGCGCATCCTGGAAGGTGCCGTACTCGATTTCCTGGGTGTTGCGGGTATCGAGCATGACCACCGGCTTGCCCTCATCGTCATGGCCCTGGCGCAGCCAGCGCTGCACCGTGGCCGGGTCCACCGAGGGGGCACGTGGATAGGCCAGCGGCTGGCCATCGTCGATGCGGAAGCTGATGATCTCCGGCTTGACCTTGGCCTTGAGCCGGGCGAACGGCTGCATCCGGCTGTAGCTGGTCTTCACCCGCAGCCCGTCGAAGCGCGGATCGGCGCGCAGCGTGGCGTAGAAGCCGTCGATGCCGTCTTCAGGGCCGGCCAGGAACAGGTTGATGCCCTCGCCCGCCACCAGCACGGTGCCACGCAGTGCGGCCGCCTCGGCGCGGGCCAGCAGCGTGGCACACAGCGCGTCCGGGTCGGCGATCGGGGTGAAGTGATAGGCGGCGGTATTGGCGATCATCCGCCCATTTTACCCGGGCCCCGCCCCACCCGCCCAACCGGCCATTCAGCCGCGCAGCAGCACGAACGGCAGCAGTACCAGCGCAGCGGCCACCAGCATGCCGGCCAGCACCGCCACCACGAACAGCGGGCGGCGCCGCAGCAGCGTGCTGAAGGTTTCGGCGCTGCCGTCGGCCAGCGCGGCCTGGCGCTCGGCGCGGACCCGCTCGCCGCGCGCCTGCTGGTACTCGGCCATCAGCGCCTTGGCCCGGGGCTGGTCGGCGTCGTCGCGGATCCAGATCCCGCCAAAGGAGATTCCCCACGGGCTGGGTTCGGTGCGGTAATGGGCGATGCCCGCCCGGTCCAGCAGGGTGATCACATCCTGGATTTCATCGTCCGCGACATTGCGCAGGTTGAGCAGCAGTTTCGACATGCGCCCATGATAGCGCCCGGCGATGCGCTACCCTTGCGTCCCATTTTCCATCCGGTGCCGCCCATGCGTGCTCTGCCGAAGTTCCTGCTCGTTCCCGCGCTGCTGTCGCTGCTGGCCGCCTGCACCCCGCCCGGCCCGCCGCCAGGGGGCAGCATCGCCACCTTCGAGAAGATCGACACCCAGCCCGGCACCGGTGCCGAAGCCACCCCGGGCAGCACCATCGTGGTCCATTACACCGGCTGGGTGTACGACGAGAAAGCCGCCGATAAGCACGGCGAAAAGTTCGACAGCTCGGTCGATCGCGGCGAGCCGTTCAGCTTCGGGCTGGGCCAGGGCCGGGTGATCAGAGGCTGGGACGAAGGCTTTGCCGGCATGAAGGTCGGCGGCAAGCGCACCCTGATGATTCCGGCTGACTACGGCTATGGCGCCTCCGGCGCCGGCCCGATCCCGCCGAACGCCTCGCTGGTGTTCGATGTCGAGCTGCTCGACGTCAAGCCGCGCTGAACCGCATGAGCACTCCTGTCCACCCTGCGCGACGCGTGGCGATCATCGGCGGCGGCCCGGCCGGGCTGATGGCGGCCGAGACCGTGCGCGCCGCCGGCCACGCCGTGGACCTGTACGAGGCCAAGGGCTCGCCCGGGCGCAAGTTCCTGATCGCCGGCAAGGGCGGCTTGAACCTCACCCATTCCGATCCGCAGGACGTGTTCGTGTCCCGCTACCGTGAGCGTGCGACCGAGGTCGGCACGTGGCTGGCCGATTTCGACGGCCCCGCACTGCGCGAATGGGCGGCAGGCTTTGGCGTGGAAACCTATGTTGGCACCTCCGGGCGGGTGTTCCCGGTCGACCGCAAGGCCGCCCCGCTGCTGCGTGGCTGGGTGCGGCGGCTCAAGGAACAGGGCGTGCGCTTCCATGTGCAGCACCGCTGGACCGGCTGGCAGGATGACGGTGCGCTGCGCTTCGAGACGCCGGACGGGGTTGCCACGGTGCAGGCCGATGCAGTGGTGCTGGCGATGGGCGGTGGCAGCTGGCCCGAGCTGGGCTCGGATGGCGCGTGGGTGGCGCCGCTGGCCGCGCGCGGCATCGACATCGCACCGCTGAAACCGGCCAACTGCGGTTTCGACATCGACTGGACGCCCTACTTCCGCGACCGCCAGGCCGGTGCCCCGTTGAAACCAGTGGTCGCGCACTGGATCGGGCTGGATGGCCAGGAACACACGCAGCAGGGTGAGTGCGTGATCACGGCCAATGGCATTGAGGGCAGCCTCATCTACGCGCTTGCCGCGGACCTGCGCGACCGCCTGGCGCGCGATGGCCAGGTGCAGCTGCAGCTGGACCTGTTACCCGGGCAGACCGAAGCGCAGCTGCTGGACAAGCTGCACAAGCCGCGCCAGGGCCGCAGCTTCGGCGAACACCTGCGGCGCCAGCTGGGTCTCAGTGGAGTGAAATCGGCGTTGCTGTTTGAAGTGCTGGGCAAGGACGCCGGCCAGCTGCCGGCCGAAACCATCGCCGCCGCGCTGAAGCGGTTGACGCTGTCGCCGCTGCGCCCGCGACCGATCGACGAGGTGATCAGCACCGCCGGCGGCGTGCGGCTGGAAGCGCTGGATGACACGTTGATGCTGCGCGACCTGCCCGGCGCGTTCTGCGCCGGCGAGATGCTGGATTGGGAAGCGCCTACCGGCGGGTATCTGTTGACCGCGTGTTTCGCCAGCGGGTTGCGGGCCGGGCGCGGTGTCATCGAGTTCCTCGCGCGCTAGCGCGATTTGCTGTTGCGTAGTGCCTGGATGCGCGCTGGTGGCTGGAACGAGTCGCTGCGTGCATCCGCCCAGAAGTCGTGGAATACCGCGTGGTCGGGCACCCGGCGCAGCAGTTCGCCCGGGGTGAGGTAGCGGTACAGCGAGGCCAGCGAGCGGATCTCCACCGGCGACACGCGGCGCACGATGTGTTCCGGGCCCAGTTCGGCCGGATGCTGCAGGCCGGCCGCGCACAGCAGGTCGCGCAGCGCACGCAGGGTGTTCTCGTGGTAGTTGTGCACGCGGGTGGCCTTGTCGGCCGGGTCCAGGTGCCGCCAGCGGTTCGGGTTCTGGGTGGCGATGCCGGTCGGGCAGCGGTCGCTGTGGCAGCTCAGCGACTGGATGCAGCCCAGTGCGAACATGAAACCCCGCCCGGCATTGCACCAGTCCGCGCCCAGCGCGATGGTGCGCGCGATCTCGAAGGCACTGCTGACCTTGCCCGCCGCCCCGACCCGGATACGGTCGCGCAGGTCCAGGCCGACCAGCGTGTTGTGGACCAGCAACAGCGCTTCATGCATCGGCACGCCGACATGGTCGATGAACTCGGCCGGCGCCGCGCCGGTGCCGCCTTCGGCACCGTCGACCACGATGAAATCCGGCAGCAGCCCGGTTTCCTGCATTGCCTTGGCGATGCCGAACCATTCCCACGGGTGGCCGATGGCCAGCTTGAAACCGACCGGCTTGCCACCGGACAGCTCGCGCAGGCGCACCACGAACTGCAGCAGTTCCACCGGCGTGTTGAACGCCGAGTGCTTCGACGGCGACACGCAGTCCACGCCCATCGGTACGCCGCGGGTGGCGGAGATCTCGGCGCTGACCTTGGCGGCCGGCAACACCCCGCCGTGGCCGGGCTTGGCGCCCTGCGACAGCTTGATCTCGATCATCTTCACCTGGTCGGTGTTGGCGTTGGCGACGAAACGCTCTTCGCTGAAACCGCCGTGCTCATCGCGGCAGCCGAAATAGCCGGAGCCGATCTCCCAGACCAGGTCGCCGCCCATCTCGCGGTGGTAGGGCGAAATCGAGCCTTCGCCGGTGTCATGGTAGAAACCGCCACGGCGCGCGCCTTCGTTGAGCGCGCGGATCGCATTGGCCGACAGCGAGCCGAAGCTCATGGCCGAGATGTTGAACACGCTGGCCGAATACGGCTTGGCGCAGTTGGGCCCGATCAGCACGCGGAAGTCGTGGTCGGCCACCTCGGTCGGCGCCAGCGAATGGTTGATCCATTCGTAGTCCACCGCGTAGGTGCTGCGCAGCGTGCCGAACGGCACCACGTCCATTTCGTTCTTGGAGCGCTGGTAGATCAGCGCGCGTTGCTGGCGCGAGAATGGCACGTCCTCGAGATCGCTCTGCACGAAGTACTGGCGGATTTCCGGGCCGATCGATTCCAGGCCGTAACGGAAATGCGCCATCACCGGGTAGTTGCGGCGCAGCGTGCTGCGCTTCTGCAGCAGGTCCCAGGTGCCCACGATGACCATCGCCGCGCTGATGCCCACGCCCCAGTACCAGGCGACCCAGTACCCGGCCAGGTACAGCGAAACCGGGAGCAACAGGATGGCGAGCACGTAGACCAGGTAACGATGCATGGCTTTCCTCGATCAACAACCGGGTTCGAGTCTACAGGCGGTCGTCGACCACGTCCCGTGGCCAGACCGACTTCACGTCGTAGACGATCCCATCCGGCGCCAGCAGCGCGCGGATCCGTGTGGTGTCCATCGCGCGGAAGCGATCATGCGCCACCGCCAGCACCACCGCGTCGTAGCCCTGCGGATCGGGCTGTTCCACCCATTGCACACCGCTTCCTTCCAGCGTGGCCGGACCGACCCACGGGTCCTGCACCTGCACCTGCGCGCCGCTGGATTGCAGGGCCTGGGCCAGTTCCAGCGCGCGGCTGTTGCGCAGGTCCGGGCAGTTCTCCTTGAAGGTCACCCCCAGCACCAGCACGCGTGCGCCCTGCGGTGCCTTGCCGCGGCTGGCCAGCAGCGCCAGCACGCGTTGCGCCACGTGCGCGCCGACGCGGTTGTTGACCTGCCGCGCGGTGTGGATCAGGTCGGGGTGGTAGCCCACGCTTTCGGATTTGTGCAGCAGGTAGTACGGATCCACGCCGATGCAGTGGCCACCGACCAGGCCGGGGCGGAACGGCAGGAAGTTCCATTTGCTGCCGGCGGCATCCAGCACATCCTGGGTATCGATGCCGAGCCGGTCGAAGATCAGCGCCAGCTCGTTGACCAGCGCGATGTTGACGTCGCGCTGGATGTTCTCGATCACCTTGGCCGCTTCGGCCACGCGGATCGACGGTGCCGGCCAAGTGCCCGCAGTGATGATGCGCGCGTACAACGCATCGACAAGCGCGGCGATCTCCGGGGTGGACCCGGAGGTGATCTTGCGGATGTCGGGCAGGCGCCGCTGGCGGTCGCCCGGGTTGATCCGTTCCGGGCTGTAGCCGCAGTGGAAGTCCTGGTTGAAGCGCAGCCCGGAGCCGGCTTCCAGCAGCGGCACGCAGACCTCCTCGGTGGTGCCGGGGTAGACGGTGGATTCGTAGATCACCAGGTCGCCAGGCTTGAGCACGCTGCCGATCAGGATGCTCGCGTCGCGCAGCGGGCCAAGATCCGGCTGTTCGTGCGCGTCGATCGGGGTGGGCACGGTCACGATGTAGACGGTGCACGCGGCAAGGTCGGCCGGGTCGACGCTGTAGCGCGCCTGCACCGCAGCAGCGAGTTCGTCCGCCGACATTTCCAGGGTGTGGTCGCGGCCCTGCTGCAGTTCGGCCACGCGCGCATGGTCGATGTCGTAGCCGAGCGTGGGCAGCTGCGCGCCGAACGCTACCGTCAACGGCAGGCCGACATATCCCAGCCCGATCACGCCGATGCGTGCCTGTGCGGCGCGGTCGGCCGCCGTCATCCGGCCAGCCCCGCAGGCGCGCGCAGGCGCGGCAACAGGTACGCGGGGGAATGATCAATCATGCGGGGGCACCACCAGGAAACAGTTGCGACAAGCCTAACGCGGCAGGCGCTGCGCCACAAAGAACAAAGCCGCCGCCCGCGGAGAGTACGGACGACGGCCAACAAGTGGTCCAGCTGCGGTTACTTCCCTTTCAGACAACCCCGGGGCATACCCCGGACCGGTCACAGCTGGTAGACACATGGTACGAAGCGGACTGTGATCTTTGTGTTACGAGCGACGCCACTCACGAGCCCAGCGTCACGGCTGCGGGTTCGAGTTCGCCGGAGACGCCGGTCCATACCTCGAGCAGACGCGCGAAGCCGACCCGGCGCTGGCCATCCACGGGCGCGGAAGCGGCAAACCCCGTCCAGTCGGCATCGATGATCGCGCTCATCACGTCCGGGTCGATGCGGGCAGAGGCCATCGTCCAGCGCGGGAAATGACGCGTGCCGACCTCGCCGCGTGCCAGTTCGCGCATCTGCTGGTGGCTGCGCGCGTTGATCACGCGCTGCTCGACCGGGGCTACGCCATCATCCGGGCCCTCGATGTACTGCAGGAAGCGCCGGCCATCGAACATCAGCACGCTGGTCACACCGGCCACGCGGTTGAAGTTGGAGGCCTCGGCGAGGATGCGGTCGATGCCCGGACCGTCGATGCCGTCGACTGCCTCGCTTACATAGGCGAACGCCTGCAACGCCATATGCACCCCCCGGTGAAGTCCACATGACTATGCCATGAAGATCGCGGGGGTGAAAAGATGGTTTTCCGGCTCAGGGCGACTCGACGTGGTAGCCGGCCTGGCGCAGCCGCTCGAGATAGCCACCCGGTTCCACCAGGGTGTGCACGGGCACGGTCGCAAAGGTGACCGCGTTGCCGGCCAGCGCTGTGCGCGCCGCGCCCATCCACTTCTCCGCCGCGCGTGCATCCAGGTTGGTCATGCCACGCCGGCGCCCCAGCTCGCTGTCGGCAATTGCGCCGACACAGGCGTCGTACTGGCTCTTCAAGGCCAACTGCTGGAGCGCGTCGATATCCCCTGCCGCCCAGGCGTTGGCACGCTCGACCAGCAGCGGCATCTGGTGTTCAACCACGTCCAGCGTCCGCTGCAGGCAGGCCACGTCCTGCAGCGGGCTGGCGCGCACTTCCTTCAGTGCGGCGCGCGGATCGTCCACCTTGACCTCCACCCGGGTCACCACGGGCGTCAGGCCGCGGGCCTTGTACGCCTTTTCGAGCAGCTTGCCCACGCCGGATCGGGGACTGAGCCCGACCTCGTCGAGGGCAGCCACGTACAGCCGCGTGGCGGCCACCAGCGGGCGGTCCTTCTCCACCCCATTGCCGCGCCCAAGGTAACGGGCCTTCAACGGCTGCCAGCGCGCATACAGCTCCGGCGGCAGAATCTCCTGCAGTCGCCTGCCCTGCGGGTCGTGCTGCGCCTTCATGGCCGAGGGCAGCAGGATGAGCCGGCTGAAAAAGCCGACATCGGCATCCAGCGTCCAGCCCGGCGGCCCCAACACGGCATCGGCGCTGGCGATGACCGCCTTGACCTCGTCGGCGCGCCAGTCCAGCCTGGCCGGCAGCGGCGATACCGTGCCCAGGATCCACAACGTGTGGCCTTGCGCATTGGTGACCCGCCACATGCCCGGCCCGGGCTGCACGCCGGAGACCACCACCGGCGCCAGGTCGACCACCTCGGGCGGTGCCTGCTGCGCCCTGCCTTCGGGCACACCCGCACAGGCCAGCCACACCAGCAACGCGCCTGCTGCTGCCCTCTTCGCCATGCCTGTCCACCTTCCTGTGCGCCTGCCGTGCAGCGTACGGCGCGCATCGCAGCGGCGTAAACCGTGCCTCAAGTACCGGTGCCGATCAGCCCGGGTCCGGTGCCTGCCGATAGGGCTCTTCAAACGGGCGGAAATCGTGCTCGTCCAGCGCCGCCGCGATCCATGCCTGCACGCCCGGCAGCGCCCGCACCTGCTTCATGTAGGCGGCAATGCGCGGCGACACCGGCACGGCGTAGGTGTGCAGGCGCATCACCACCGGCGCGAAGAACGCATCGGCGATGCTGAAACGATCGAACAGCAGCGGGCCCTCGTGGCGTGCCAGCAACCCCTCCCAGAGCGCCTGCAGACGCTGCAGGTCGGCCACCACATCCGGCTGCTCGCGCAGTACCCGCGCCCCCACTTCGGGAAGCAGTGCTTCGATGTTCATCGGGAAGTGCGAGCGCAACGCGCCGAACCCGCTGTGCATGGCGGCGGTCGCGCTGCGGGCCAGCGCACGTTCGCTGGTCTCCTGCGGCCACAGCGCCGATTCCGGAAACCGTTCGGCCAGGTATTCGGCGATGGCCAGCGAATCCCAGACGACCAGCGCGCCATCGACCAGCACCGGCACGGTGCCCGAGGGCGACAATGCCTCGGCGCTGCGCTTGAACTGCGAGTCCGGGTCGAAACTGTCAAAGCGCAGCACGACTTCGTCGAACGGAATGCCGGCCTGGGTCATCAGCACCCACGGCCGCATCGACCACGAGGAGTAGTTCTTGTTGCCGATGTGCAGTTTCAGCATATGCAGAATGGGCCGGAGCAGGAAAGCCTGATGCTAGCGCCCCCTAGGATTCCGCTACAATCCCTCCGCAGCGCCGCCCGGATGGCGAAACTGGTAGACGCATCGGACTTAAAATCCGCCGGGGGCAACCCCATGCCGGTTCGATTCCGGCTCCGGGCACCACCTCAGATCGCCCGCGAATAGCGCACCGGCTGTTCGTGCTGGGCCAGGTAACGGTCGAAGCACATCGCCAGCAGGCGCAGCAATGGACGCCCGCGCGCGGTGGCACGCACCACGCCGTCGCGGTACTCGGCCAGGCCATCGGCCTCCAGCGCCGTCAATGCGGCGAGCGCATCGGCGAAGTACTGGTCGAAATCGACACCATGGCGTGCCCCCAGCGCGCGGCCATCCACCTCGCCCTGGCACATCAGCTGGTTGATCAGCGCGGCGCGCAGCGCATCGTCCGCATCCAGGGTCAGCCCCCGCCACACCGGCAGGCGCCCGGCATCCACCGCCGTTTCCCAGCCCGGCAGGTCACGCGGGTTCTGGCTGTAGCAGTTGCCGATGCGGCTGATCGCGCTGGCGCCCAGCCCGACGAGGTCGGTCTGCGCGTGGGTGGTGTACCCCATGAAGTTGCGGTGCAGCTGGCCGGCGCGCTGGGCGCGGGACAGGTTCTCTTCCGGCAGTGCGAAGTGATCCATGCCGATGTACTGGTATCCGGCCAGCGACAGTCGACGCACCGCCAGGCCGAGCAGCGCCAGCTTCTGTTCCGGGCTGGGCAGCGCGGTATCGGGGATCTGCCGCTGCGCCTTGAACAGGTTCGGCAGGTGCGCATAGCCGTAGATCGCCAACCGGTCGGGGCGTTCGCGCAGCACCGTTTCCAGGGTGCGCGCGAAGCCCTCCAGGGTCTGGTGCGGCAGGCCATAGATCAGGTCCACGTTGACCGAGCGCAGGCCATGCTCGCGGCACGCACGCAACACCTCCAGCGTGGCCTCCACGCCCTGCTCGCGGTTGATCGCGCGCTGTACCACCGGGTCGAAATCCTGGATGCCCAGGCTCGCCCGGTTGAAGCCCAACGCGCCCAACCGGGCGATGTCCTCGCGGGTGACGAAGCGCGGATCGAGCTCGATCGAGAAGTCGCGACCGGCCGAGGTGCTGAACGAAAAGCGCTGGCGCAGGCCCTCGATCAGCTCGCGCATCCGGGTCGCGGCGAGGAAGTTCGGGGTGCCGCCGCCGAGGTGCAGCTGCACCACTTCGCGCGAGGCGTCGAACAGCGGTGCGATCAGGTCGGCTTCGCTGAGCACGCGCGCGACATACGCCACGCCCTTGCCATGGTCGCGGGTGATCACCCGGTTGCAGCCACAGTAGAAGCAAGGGCTGCTGCAGTACGGCACATGCACGTACAGCGACAGCGGCAGCGCTTCGGCATTGCTGGCCGCGATCGCGGCACGCAGCCCATGCTCATCGAAGCCGTCGTGGAAATGCGGCGCGGTGGGATAGGAGGTGTAGCGCGGGCCGGGCCGGTCGTGACGACGCAGCAGGTCCGGGTCGAAGTGCCAGGCAAGCCCGGCGGCGGCAGGCGAAAGGGTATCCATGGACCAAGCGTGCGCGCCCGCGCGCCGCGCCGCATTGAGCCAGATCAATCCAGGCGCGGTCTTCCGGCGAGCGGCAGTTCGGGCCAGCGCTGCATCTGGATGCGCCGCCAGAAGGTGTCGGCGATGCGCGTGGCCACGTCGTCGGCCAGCTGCTGCATGGGCGGGTTGCCCAGTTCGGCGGTGGTGCGCCGGAACAGCAGCAGCCAGCGGTCGAACAGCGCGCGCTCCAGCTCGGGCATGGCCATGTGCTTGGACATCGGGTTGCCGTTGAAGCGGCGGGTGCCGCGCAGCATGGCCGACCAGAAATCGACCAACTGGGCCAGATGCACGTCCCACTCGTGGATGCGCGCCTCGAACACCGGGCCCAGCTGCTCGTCCTGGCGCACGCGGGCGTAGAAGTCGTGCACCAGGCGGGTGACTTCCTGCTCGCTGCACAGCGCCAGGGAGGCGGCAGGCAGCACGGGGGCGACGGACGAGGACATGCGGTCATGATGCTACGCCGCCTTGATCAGGATCAATGTGGCGTGCTGTCGCAGGGCCTACCGTGCAGGCCATGGACACGCTGAACGCCCCGCCTGGCAACCGCCGCCGCCTGCTGATCCAGCAGTGGGGTGCGGTGCTGTGGCCGAGCTTTGTCGCCGCCGGGCTGGCCTGCGCGGTGTTTTTCGCCTTCGTGGATCCGTTGCGCCTGCGCGACATCACCTTTCCGGACCAGGCGCTCAGTCGCGAACTGGGCTACACGCTGGGCTTCTTCATGTTCTGGTCGGTAACCGCTGCCGCCAGCGCGGTCACCGGCTACCTGTTGCGGCCGCGGCCGCGCGATGACGACGAGCTGCCGCTGGGATGACGCCGGCTGCGCCCCCTGCCCTGCGCTGGCGCGCCGTGGTATGGGCAGCGCTGCTCATGCTGTTCTACGCCCTGCCCTGGCTGCGCTGGAACGGGCGGCAGGCGCTGCTGTTCGACCTGCCGGCGCGTCGCTTCGACCTGTTCGGGCTGACCCTGTGGCCGCAGGACGTCGGCGTGCTGTTCGGGCTGGTCGCGGTGCTGGCCTGCACGCTGGTGCTGCTGACCACGATGGCCGGGCGGGTCTGGTGCGGGCATGCCTGCCCGCAGACGTTGTGGAGCGGCCTGTTCCGCTGGATTGAACGCAGCGCCACGCGACGACTGCGGCCGCCGGCCATGGCCCGCCTGGTCAAACACCTGGCCTGGGCCGCGGTCGCACTATGGACCGGTATCACCTTCGTCGGCCTGTTCAGCCCGATCCAGCCGCTGGTGGCCGGCTTCTGGCCGGCCCGCTGGAGCGGCTGGGAAACGTTCTGGGTGCTGTTCTACGCCACGGCCGCGTGGGCCAACGCCGGCTTTCTGCGCGAACAGGTCTGCATCGACCTGTGCCCGTATGCGCGGGTCGCCCCGATGCTGTGCGATGCCGACACCCCGAAGGTCTGCTACGACGCCCGACGCGCCGAACCGCGCGGCCCCCGCCAGCGTGGACAAGGTTCGGTGCAGCAACGCGGTCGTGGCCTGCTCGATCCGACCAGTGCCAGCGACTACGCCTTCCGTGCGGCGCATCCGGCCTTGGCCGGCCCGCCGCCGCGCTTCGCCGACGATCGGCTCGGCGATTGCCTGGACTGCGGTGCCTGCGTCCAGGTGTGCCCCATGCAGCTGGACGTGCGCGCCGGGCCGCAGCCGGACTGCATCGCCTGTGGCGCGTGCGTGGATGCCTGCGATGCGCAGATGCGCGCGTGGCGGTTTCCGAGCGGGTTGGTCCAGCTGGCCAGCGAAAACGAGATGCAGGGAAGGCCGCGACGGTGGCTTCGTCCGCGCACGCTGGCGGCACTGCTCAGCCTGGCCGCGCTGCTCGGTATCGGGCTGCATTACCTGTAACCGCCATCCCCGGGCGGTTGGCCTCAGCGCGTGCGGTTGTCGGGCGGCGGCACCATCTGCGCGCGCCGGACAATGCCGAGCTGTTCAATGATCAGGGCCAGTTCGTTGGTCACCTGGGTGCGGCCGCGGCCCTGCGGCACCAGGCGTTCAAGCACCTGCTGGTAGGTGGTCCAGAACTCCGGCCCACACCCATGCTTGCTGTAGCTGGCCTCCAGCTCGGTGCGGACGCCGTCAGCCAAGTCATTCGCGCCGTATCGCATACGACCTCCCTTGGACCTGCCCTGCATCGAAGACGAGCAATTCCCCCTGCCAGGCTTGCGCCTGTCGCCCCGCCGCTGGGAGGCGGCGGGACTTCACCCACGTTTCACTCCACCCTTTCATGCCCTTCGCGCCAAGTCAACCAATGGTGAACAGGCGATCAAACACGCCCTGAATGGTTCAGGCACGCCCCTGCCCACGCAGGCAGGATGCCGCACGGTCGTTGACACTCTGATGTCAGCCCGCGAAGACCCGGCGGGTGGTCAGCCCCCCATCCGCCAGATGCCATAGGCGCTGATGGCCACGCCGGCGCCCAGTACCATCCAGGCCACGCCGTTGAAGCGCTTGAACACCTTGGCCAGGCCAAACGAGAGCACGATCGCCGCCAGCCCAAACCCCAGCACGACCACGCCGCTGACGTTGCTGGGCGAATCCCAGAACGAACCGGGCGCGCCGACGGCTGCAAACCACAAGGCGATATCCATCGAACATCCTCGACACGAAACGGTACTGCACAGTAGGTGTGCGCTCGTCCGGGCGAGGTGAAGGGCGGAAAAGAAAAACCCTGCCGAAGCGCGCGTTGAGGCGGGTGCACGCGATGCCAGCTGCGTAACACTGCTCAGGGCCACGGCGACCAGTAGCGCAGCCGTTCAGATTGATCCAGACAAGCAAGCAAGAGCTGGACTCTCAGTCGGTCTTTGCCTGCATTTCAGTCGTAAGCATTTCTCTTGCTGTGAGAAAGCTATCTGTAGCAGCCGCAACATTCCTCTGAACATTGCTAAACATCCGCTCTTGCTCGTCTTTGTTGCTTGCCTTGCCCAACGCTTCAGCTGCGCCCGTAGCGGTGTAGGAACGTCCCAGCCCCATAGCAATGGCCTGGCCAAGCGCTTTGGGAAACACGTGGAGCCGACCACTTTCCCGGCTAAGGCGCTCCAGACCCGGCCCACCAGCCCACTCTCGCAAAACCCTCAGGTTCTCCTCAGTTTTAATCGCCCAGCCAAACGCCTCATCTTTGCCGAGCAGTTCAGAGACCCTTCGGAAATGAGCGTATGCATCAGCGACCTCGGGGAAAAGCAGCGCAGCCAAGACGGCGGCCTCCCTCGCTCGCAAGCTCTCTTCTCGGTCCTTGAGCTGCTGGCCCAACTGATGAGAGGCACGTGCCGTCTCGTTTGCGGCCTTCGTCAAGTAGAGAACAGCGGCAGCGCCCGCGGCTGCAACGATCACGGCGGCCCAATCGGCCAAGTTTCCCCAGTCCAGCTCAAGCGGACAGAACTCAATCGCCATCATCCCTCCCTGTTAGAACCGATTCTGCCATGAACCGTGACTCTTCTATCCACTTCATCCGCCCGGAGTGCAACCGTGGCTAACGGCTTCCGCCGCTTCAAGTTCCCGCTGCCGCAGCGCTTTCGCCTGCGTTCCGGCGAGATCGTGGGGGACCCCTTCGCTGGCGGTGGCGGCGTGATCGCGCATTTCATTCGCTCGCGACTCTCAATCGCACCCAGTCCGTGGCGATCGTCAACGCGGCGCGCTCTGCATCTGCCCGTGTTGCGTGTCGAGCAGCAGTTTCGACGGTTTGCAGCTGCTCGCCGTCAGGACCAGCGATGCGTACGAACCCCCGCCAGTGCGTCCCGAAGGTTTGTGAGAACACCGACAGCTCATAGCCCTCCACGTTATTCCTCGACGACATCAGCCAACTCCGGATGCAAGGTCGGCGGATTGTCCCATCGAAACTTTAAGCCGTCTCGCTGTTCTTCCCTGCAGCGGCACACGGGCCCTGCCGATCAGAACCCCTTATGACCCAGCGACACATCGGCCAACCCGAAAGCCTGCCCCACCACAGCGCGCGCCACATTCACGATCTGCGCGGCCTCGCCGCCAGCGGCGGCGACCTGGTCGAATGCCGCTGCAGGGGACCAGCAAGCCCCCGGAGCCAGAGGCAGCGCTGGCGGAATGGCGCCGCGTGAACCGCCCTGCCGGCAGCGCGCGGAAGATCCTGCCCGCCATCTCGGCGCCGGACAATCTCATCCAGATGCGCCTGCCGATGCTGGGCGGGGGAAAGGTGGCCAATGCCCGTTGAGTTCTGCCTGTCGCGTGAGGCCCGGCAGCTGTGCCTGCCCCATGGGGCAGTACTGACATTCGCGATGGTGGCCGACCGATACATGGCTGAGGTGGCCGTGCGCAAGGCGTCCGGACGCTGGCCGACAACCAGAAGGAGGTGGCCAACCTGAAGGCCTTCTTCGACGACCCGCCGGCGCAGCTGGAGAGCATCCAGCCCGGGGGCGTCCGCCAGTACATGACCTGGCGCACCAAGGCGAGCGCCGCCTATGTCCGGGCAAACCGCGAAAAAGCGCTGCCGTCCCACATCTGGAACTTCGCGCGGGACACGGGTTACACGGCCGTGCCGAACCCATGCGCGGGCATTAAGGGATTCAGGGAGGTCGGCCGGGACGCCTACGTGGAAGACGACAAGTTTGCGGCCATCTGGGAGTCGGCGGACGCGTGCCTGCGGGACGCCATGGACCTCGCCTACCTGACCGGCCAGCGCCCCTCCGACGTGCTGTCGATCTCCGATATGGACGTGCGCGACGGGTTGCTGAACATCCAGCAGGCCAAGACGAAGGCGAAGCTGCGGTTGACCGTGACTGGGGAGCTGGAAGAGCTGTTGCGCCGCATCCGGCGCGAAAGTCGGCCTACAAGGTGCACAGCACCAAGCTGGACGTGAACGAGCAGGGTCGGACGATCGGGGTAAACGCGATGTCCAGGAAGTGGGCGAAGGCCTGCGAAGCTGCCGGGATCACCGGCCTCCAGTTCCGCGATTTGAGGGCCAAGGCGGCGACTGACAAGGCAGAATCATCTGGTGACGTGCGGGCGGCGCAGAAGCAAATGGGTCATTCTTCTGTAGTCATGACCAAGCACTACACCCGTAACAGGCGTGGTGCGAAAGTCACCCCCACCCGTTAATGAAGTCTTTCAGCTATGCAGAAACATCGCTCTCCGCCGGCTCCGGATAGACGATGTCGCGGAATTGCTGGGCGTGACGAAGAATTCGGCGCGCCCGTTCGACTTGGGCGTTCGCCTCATTGAAACTGACGCTCTCGTCGAGCTGATAGTCACACGCCTCGCGAAACTTTCGTGCACTCTCAAGCGCAAGCGCTACCTGCTGCTTAACAACCTTCAACGAAGCAAGCCCATCGTGCAATCCTTCGGTCTTCCATTCACTAATTCGCCGCTTCAACTCACGGTGGCCGATGTGCCGTGACCTATCGTCGTAGCTGTCAGATGGCGGCAAAAGTGCGCCAAGCCACAGCAGCGAATGGTAAGCAGCGTAGTACGCCCGGCTAGAGGCGGCTCGCAACTCCACTTCGGTGGCGCCAGGCTCCACCAGTGTTTGTGAGAACTTGCACAACTGAGTCGCGTCAACTGCCACGAGCCTCTCCTTGGCACGCCAGAACCCCAATAGAAATGACGCCGTTCAGCAGCACTGGCGGCGCATCCGCAGCCAACTCGCCAAACAAACTCCACTCCGCCTCAGCAACATCGTCAACGTTTCCTTTGACCATGAACGAAACGAAAATTCCCGACGTCGAGTCTTCATGCACCACGTTGATCGTCCGCGCGGCTGCTGGAGGGAGTGCCCAGGCACGGAGCAGAGTTATGGACTTAGAGAAAAGCAACGCGACCTCTTCGTCGGCCACCCCGTTCACATCAAGCACATCTGTTGCGGAGGTACGAGACGCGAAGCCCGGGAGCTCTTCTCCTTCGTCTTCCGCTATTGGCTCAGCGAAGGACAACCAATTAGTGTCCTTCGTACCGGGATCCTCGCCGATCGCTCTGAGCTCGCCCTGGATGCGAACGGACTCTCTATACCAACCGTTAAAACCTAACAACTGACCGATTTCTCGCTTCCAATCCACGGGAAGCTCCAGACCAGCCAAATAGTGATCGTACAAAGCCTTGAGCCTAAGAGTCTGCCCCGTCACAGCGGCAACCTGCGTAGCTCTACGTAGGAACCGGGCCTCGCCTCCAGTCGCCGCCAACAAACCGTCGAAAAGTTGAACGGAGGCCTCGTGATCGCCCCGAACGGCGGCAAGCGTCGCTTTGATCTCAAGCGCACCCATCGCGTCAACGCCGGCGAGCTTTTCGAGGTCGCCAGACAGTCGACGGACCTCAAAATCAGTAGGCTTGCCAGTGGTCAAGAGGCGATGTGCCTGAGACCGAAGGTCACGATAAATTGTCTGGGCTACAGCTTGCGCCACGATATCCGATCCTGGAGGCAGCGCCCGCATCCGTTGAGGGCGAAGGCCCCATTATTACTCAAACCCCCGCCCCAGCTGTCAATAGGCGCTGAATACTGCAGGGCAGCCATGCGTTTTGCGGAAAACTGCAATTGTTGCGGAAACAGCAAGCCCGCCAAAAAGGCGGGCTAAGTGTTTGATTCTAAATGGAGGCCTGGGTCGGAATTGAACCGGCGTACGCGGATTTGCAGTCCGCTGCATGACCACTCTGCCACCAGGCCGGTGACCCTATAAAACAAGACCCCGAGAACGGGGCCTGGTCAGGATTTGGAGCGGGAAACGAGACTCGAACTCGCGACCTCAACCTTGGCAAGGTTGCGCTCTACCAACTGAGCTATTCCCGCAAAATCAGGCGCACATGTTACCGGAACCGCGGGTAACACACCAGCCTTTTTACACTTCATCGCCGCGTGCCACCGCGGAGAAAAACAAGGCCCCTGGGGGGCCCTGTCGAAATCTGGAGCGGGAAACGAGACTCGAACTCGCGACCTCAACCTTGGCAAGGTTGCGCTCTACCAACTGAGCTATTCCCGCAGTGTTGCTGCGTCCTGCGACCGGCACCTGCGTCGAAGGAGCGCTATTGTGTCGGGATTCCTTCACGTCGTCAACAGGTTTATGCAGCGGTATTCAGCCGTACATGCGCATGCCGCGACGATGAAAATAGACCTGTTCGGCCACCCGCCGCAGCAGGCGGGACTGCAGCAGAAGATCCAGCGGCCAATCCGCCTGCAGGTGGTCCATGGCCCAGCGCAACACCCGTTTGCGCCGGAACGTGGGCGCGGCGCGGACGGCGACGCTTTCGGCCGCAGGCCCCCTGCCGCGCAGGTGGCGGGCCACCGCATCGCCAACCGTCCAGCCATGCCGCCAGGCCGAATGGATGCCACCGGCCGACAGCGGCGAGACGATACCGGCCGCATCGCCAGTGAGGATCACGCCCGGCGCCGCGATTGGCCCGCGTGCGAGCCCGCAGGGGACCAGCCCGGCGCGGGTCGCGCTGGGGCGAGCCGCTTCGGGCAGTCCGATCACGCTGCGGATGTGCGCCAGGAAACCCGCCAGGTCCGGCTGGCGCGCATGCGCGGGGTCGTGGCGCAGCGCAAGCCCGATCTGCACGCCGGTTGGGTTCTGTGCTGCCCAGCCGATGTAGCCGGGCGCGAAGCGACGGCTGGCGAAGCAGTGCAGCGCGCCACCTTCTGGCAGCTGCAGGCCGGCAAATTCCTGCTCGATCCCGAACAGGGTGTCGTGCACCCGCCCCAGCCCGGTGCGCTGGGCCACGCGCGAACGGGCGCCGTCAGCGCCCACCAGGTAGCGCGTGCGCCCTGCCCCGGCCACCTGCCAGCCCTCGCCATCGCGCACGGCCTCGGTGAAGGACTGCTGCAGGCGAAGCTCGACACCATGCGCAGGCAGTTCGGCTGCCAGCCAGCGCATCAGGTTCGGCGTGTCGGTGGTCATGAAGTAGTAGCCCGGTGCGGCCAGCTGCACGCTGCGCAGGTTCGGCGCATACAGGCGCACGCGTTCCACGCGTTGCAGCAGTGCGGGCGGAATGCGCTGCAGCCAGGTCTGTTCAACGACCTCTTTGACCAGGATGCCGGTGGTATGCAGGCGCGCGCCTGGATCTTCCTTGCGTTCCAGCACGCATACGCGCAGGCCGAATTCGGCAGCGGCCAGTGCGCAGGCGGCGCCGGCGAAACTGGCGCCGACCACGACCAGGTCCCAGTCGTATGCGGCGTTGGGGGTGTTCATTGCGATGCATTCCTGCGGATGCGGGCGCACAGGATCGCGGCGGCAGGCGGGGCGGCCATGAAGTGCCGGTGAAGCGGGAATGAAGCGCGGCCACCAACGAAAAAAGCGACCCGAGGGTCGCTTTTTTCTTGAATCTGGAGCGGGAAACGAGACTCGAACTCGCGACCTCAACCTTGGCAAGGTTGCGCTCTACCAACTGAGCTATTCCCGCTTGGGAGGCGAAATTCTACAGCCAAACGCGGTGCTGTCAACAGCCCTCAGCCCTTCTTTTTCAGGCGCGCGGTTTCACGTGCGGCGCGTTCGTCCTCACGCAGGCTCGGCCACGCCGCATGCAGGTACTGCAGGCCGGAGAACAGGGTGAGTACCGCAGCGATCGCCAGGGTCCAGTCGCCGACATGGAATACCGGTTCGCCCATCCAGATATCGGACACCGGCGTGTTCGGCGCCACCGAATACAACAGGCACAGCAGCGCGACCATCTGCGCGGTGGTCTTGATCTTGCCGATCAGGGCCACCCGCACCTTCGCGCGCTGGCCGATTTCAGCCATCCATTCGCGCAGTGCCGACACCGCGATTTCGCGGCCGACGATGACGGCGGCCCAGAATGCCATCCACGGCGTGGGGTGGCCCTGCACGATCAGGAACAGCGCCACGGCCACCATCAGCTTGTCCGCAACCGGGTCGAGGAAGGCGCCGAACGCCGAGGCCAGGTCGTAGCGGCGGGCGATCCAGCCATCCAGCCAATCGGTCAGCGCGGCGATGCCGAAGATCGCCGCCGAGGCGAAATTGGTCCAGGTGTAGGGAAGGTAGAACACCAGCACCAGCACCGGGATCATCACGATCCGCAGCAACGTCAGCCAGGTGGGGAGGGTCAACTTCATTGCGTCTCTCTACTCGCCGGCCGCAGGGGGCGTGGGCAGTCCATGAAGGTTAGCGTAGATGCGTGCGGCAAGGGCGTCATTGATGCCCTCCACCTTGGCGATTTCCGCCTCGCCGGCCGCCTTCAGGCCGACCAGCCCGCCGAAATGCTTGAGCAGGCTGGCGCGCCGGCGCGGCCCGATGCCGGGAATGTCCTCCAGCTTGCTGGTCATGCGCGCCTTCTGCCGGCGGCCCCGATGGCCGGTGATCGCAAACCGGTGCGCTTCGTCGCGGACCTGCTGGATGAACTGCAGGGCCGGTGATGCGGCGCCGGGGCGCAGCTCGCGGCCATCGGGCATCACCAGCGCTTCGTGTCCGGCGCGGCGCTCCACGCCCTTGGCCACGCCCACCAGCATCACCCCTTCCACGCCGAGGTCGGCCAGTGCGGCCTGCGCCTGGGCCAACTGGCCGGCGCCGCCGTCGATCAGCAGCAGGTCCGGCAGCACGCCCTCCTCTTCCACCGCGCGACGGAAGCGACGGTCGATGGCCTGGCGCATGGCCGCGTAGTCATCGCCGGGTTCGATCCCGCTGATGTTGAAACGCCGGTACTGGCTGCGCACCGGGCCGCTGGCATCGAACACCACGCATGAAGCCACGGTGGCTTCGCCCATGGTGTGGCTGATGTCGAAGCACTCCACGCGTTTGACCTGCTCAGCCAGGCCGAGCATCTGCCGCAGGTCCTCGCTGCGCGCATGCTGGGCGCTGCGGCTGGTGAGCTCGCTGACCAGCGTGATCTGCGCATTGCGGCTGGCCAGCTCGACATAACCGGCCCGTTCGCCGCGCACGTTCCACTTCAGCTGCACCTTGGCCTCGGCCGAGGCGCTGAGCGCCGATTCGATCAGGCTGGCATCGGGAATCTCGCGGTCCAGCAGGATCTCGCGCGGCGGGGAATGTTCGGCGTAGTACTGCGACACGAAAGCGCCGAGCACTTCGTCCGCGCTTTCTTCGCCGTTGGTGCGCGGGAAGAACGGTCGCGTGCCCATGTTGCGGCCATCGCGGAACGCCAGCAGCATCACGCAGGCGCTTGCGCCCTGCGTGGCGCAGGCCAGCACGTCCAGGTCGGCGGCGCGGCCATCCACGTACTGGCGGGTCTGCATGCTGCGCAGGGAAGTAACCAGGTCGCGCAGGCGCGCGGCCTGCTCGAATTCCAGCGCTTCGCTGGCCGCCTGCATCTGCGTACCCAGTTCGCGCGCCAGCTGGTCGCTCTTGCCTTCCAGGAACATCGAGGCACGCCGCACCGATTCGGCGTAGTCGTCGGCGGCCACCAGGTCCACGCACGGCGCGCTGCAGCGGCCGATCTGGTACTGCAGGCACGGTCGCGAGCGGTTGCGGAACACGCTGTCCTCGCAGCTGCGCAGCTTGAACAGCTTGTGCATGAGGTTGAGCGTTTCGCGCACCGCGGTCACCCCCGGGTACGGACCGAAGTACCGGCCCGGCACCGCGCGCGGCCCGCGGTGCAGCGCGATGCGCGGCCAGTCTTCGCGGGTCAGCAGCACGTGGGGATAGGTCTTGTCGTCGCGCAGCGAGACGTTGTAACGCGGCGACAGCGACTTGATCAGCTGGTTTTCCAGCAGCAGCGCTTCAGCCTCGGAACGCGTCACGGTCACATCCATGCGCGCGACCTGCGACAGCATGGACATGATCCGCGCGGTCTTGGGCGCGCCATTGAAGTAACTGCCCACGCGGTTGCGCAGCGCGCGGGCCTTGCCGACATACAGCAGGGTGTCGTCGGCGGCGTACATGCGGTACACGCCGGGCGCGGTGCTCAGGTGGGCCGCGAATGCCTTTCCATCGAAGGCCGGAGCGGTAGTGAGGGTCATTCGCTGATCGGCACGTCGCTCAGTACGCCGCTCACCGGGTCGAAACGCAGTACGGCATGGGCATCGGTCTCGGCGATCCACACCGCACCGCCGCCCAAGGCCAGCCCGGCCGGACCATGCAGCCGCCGCGGCAGCGCCACGGTACTCAGTTCGCCGCCGCCCAGGCGCAGGGTGCGCAGTCGGCCGTTGCCGGCGTCGGCGATCCACAACACGGGCGCGTCCGGGCTCATCGCAATGGCCTGCGGGTACTGCAGCTGGGCAGCGGTGCGCGGGCCATCCTGGTCGCCGAACGACCACATCCCCTGCCCCACCAGCGTCTGCACCAGGTCGCCACGCAGCTGCATCGACCGGATCGACGAACCCAGCGCGTCGCATACGTACAGCACCTGCTGCACCGCCGCCAGCGCGGCCGGCTGCGCGAACGCGGCCAGGTGGCCGCTGCCGTCACGCTCGTCGATCGCGCCGGAGCCGGCGCGCCAGGACAACGTGCGCTGGCCCAGGTGATAGCTCCAGATGCGGTTGTCGCCGGCCATCGCAATATGGATCTGGTTGTCGGCGACCACCAGACCCTGCGGATGGTTCAGGGGGGTCTGGCGCGGGTCGCCCACCGCGCCTTCGCGCGGCTCGCCCGGACGGCCATTGCCGCACAGGGTGTCGACCTGCCCGGTCAGCAGGTGGATCCGGCGCAACGCATGGTTGCCGGTGTCGGCGACGTACAGCCACTCGCGTTCCAGGGCCAGGCCCTGCGGCCGGTTGAACGCGGCCTCGCCCGGGCCGCCATCCATCATGTCGGCGGTGCCCATCCCGAACTGGCGAAGCACCCGCCCGGCATGGCTGCACTCGAGGATGCGATGGTGGCCGCTGTCGGCGATGTACAGCCGCTCGGTGCTCACCGCCAGCGCGGTCGGGAACAGCAATGGCAGGCGCGGCTCGGGATGCAGCTCGCGCTGGCGCGATGCGTCCGCATCCAGCGGGCTGGACGTCCCCTGGCAGAGTGCATTGAGCGCACGATCCAGCTCCTCGCCGAAGCCGACCAGGCGGTCGACCTCACGCCCCTGTGCATCCAGCAGCACCAGGGTCGGCCAAGCCGCCACGTTGAACCGGCGCCAGCCGTCCCAATCGGCATCCAGCAGCGCCGGCACGGTCACGCCCTGTCGGCGGAGCAGTTTCAGCGCCTGCTCCGGTTCGCGCTCGAAGTCGAAGCGCGGCACCTGCAGGACCAGTACCTGCAGCTTGCCGGGGTTGCGCGACTGCCATTGGCCAAGCTCGGCCAGCCGGTGCGCGCACCACACCGAGGCGGCGTTGACAAAGGCCAGTACCACCGGGCGACCACGCAGTTCGGTCAGGGTGGTCGGGGCGGCATTGAGCCACGTGGCAAATTCGGGCAGATCCTGGACGGGCTGTACGTTCATGCGCTGATTATGCCGGACTGGGCGTCATGCAACCGTCGTGCCACCGTCAATTTCGCGGCGGGCCAGCCAGCCTTCGGCGCGCGCCAGGTCCTCGGGCGTATCGATTCCCGGCGGGAAGGCGGCCGGCGACAGCGCCACGCTCAGCCGGTGGCCGGCCTCCAGCACCCGCAGCTGCTCCAGCGATTCCAGCTGTTCCAGCGTGCCCGGCGGCAACGCGGCGAACTGCTGCAGGAAACCGGCCCGGTAGGCATAGATGCCGATGTGGCGCAGCCAGTGGGGCCCGGACAGGCGCTCGCGCGACTGCGCGAAGGCGTCGCGGTGCCAGGGAATGGGAGCGCGGCTGAAGTACAGCGCGTCCAGGTTGTGCTGGCGCACCACCTTGACCACGTTCGGGTCGAACAGGGTCTCGGCATCCTCCACCGGGGTGGCCAGGGTCGCCATGGCGGCACCGCTGTAGACCAGCGCTTCGGCCACCGCGCGGATGCCCTCGGCCGGGGCGAACGGCTCGTCGCCCTGCAGGTTCACCACCACGGTGTCATCGGACCAGCCGGCCTGGCGGGCGCATTCGGCCAGCCGGTCGGTGCCGGAGGCATGGCTGGCGGCGGTCATCGCCACCTGCACGCCGTCCAGGCCCTGCAGGGCGTCGGCGATGCGCGCATCGTCGGTGGCCACCCAGACCTCGCGCGCACCGGCCAGCAGCGCGCGTTCGGCCACGCGCAGCACCAGCGGTCTGCCGCCGAGCAGCCGCAGCGGCTTGCCGGGCAGCCGGGAGGCGGCGTAGCGCGCCGGAATGGCGACGACGAAATCGACGGGCTGGCTCATGCGGACCTCTCGGCAATACACGGGAACAATGGCCGCCAGTGTGCCGCAAACGCGGTGCTCAGCGCTTGCCGAGTTTGTCCACGCGGTCCAGCAGGTTGACCCAGAACGCGGCGGGAAGATCGGCCGACAACGGCACCGAAAAATGCCATTCGTTGGCGAACGCCTTGCACTTCACCGCGTCCTTTTCAGTCATCAGCACCGGCAGTTCGCTGCCAAAGCGAAGGTCCGCCGCCTGATACGCATGGTGGTCGGCGAAGGCATGCGGGACCACCCCGATACCGTGCGCACGCAGCATGTCGAAGAAGCGCTGCGGGTGCGCGATCCCGGCCACGGCATGCACGCGCTGGCCACGGAAGTGCGACAACGCGCGGGCACGGCCGCCGCTGAGCGGCTGCGCGCTGTCGATATGCAGCTGCATCGCCCATTCGCCGAATCCGCAGGAGGCGAGCGCGGACGGATCGGCGCTGGCCTGGCCCAGGTTGACCACGCGGAAGTCGCAGTCGCGCGCGCGTTCGGCGGGTTCGCGCAGCGGCCCGGCCGGGATCAACCGGCCGTTGCCGTAGCGGCGTTGTGCGTCCACCACCTCGATTTCGATGTCGCGCGCCAGCCGGTAGTGCTGCAGACCGTCGTCGCAGACGATGATGTTGCAGCCCGCCTCGACCAACGCGTTGCCGGCGGCCACGCGGTCGGCATCGACCCGAACCGGCACGCCGGTTTTCCACGCGATCAGCACCGGTTCGTCGCCGCCCAACGCGGTCGGCGTGCCTGCCTCGACCCAGCGCGGGACCTTGGCCTCTTCGCGCCCGTAACCGCGACTGGCCACGCCCGGCTTCCAGCCCGCCTCACGCAGGCGGTCCACCAGCGCGATGGTCAGCGGGGTCTTGCCGGTACCGCCGGCGGTCACGTTGCCGACCACGATCACCGGCACCGGCAGCGCGTGGCGCTTGCGCCAACCGCGCCGGTACAGCCCACGGCGCAGCGCCACCACGGCGCCGTACACCGGCGCCAGCAGCCGTGCGGCAAACGGAATCGCACTGCCGTCGTACCAGTACGACGGCGTCTGGGAACCCTTGGACGCCATCAGGGCTGCCTTTCGCGGAACTGCATCTTGTGCAGGTGCTCGTAAAGCCCGCCCAGCGCCAGCAGCTCGCGGTGGGTGCCGCGCTCGACGATGCGGCCGTGGTCCATCACCAGCACCTGGTCGGCATGTTCGATGGTGGACAGGCGATGTGCGATCACCAGCGTGGTGCGCTCGGGCATCAGGCGCTGCAGGGCATCCTGCACCAGCCGCTCGGACTCGTTGTCCAGCGCGGCGGTGGCTTCGTCGAGGATCAATACCGGCGCGTCGCGCAGGATCGCGCGGGCGATCGCCAGGCGCTGGCGCTGGCCGCCGGACAGCAGCGCGCCGTTCTCACCCACCGGGGTCTGCAGCTGCTGCGGCATGCGCTCGATGAACTCCCACGCATTGGCGGCTTCGGCGGCAGCGCGGATCTGCTCCTCGCTGGCGTCCATGCCGTAGGCGATGTTGGCGCCCACGGTATCGTCGAACAGCATGACCTTCTGCCCGACCATCGCCACCTGGCGGCGCAGGTCGGCCAGCGGGTAGTCGTCCAGCGGCACGCCATCGAGCAGGATGCGGCCGCCGCTGGGCTCATAGAAACGCGGCACCAGCCGGATCAGGCTGGTCTTGCCGCTGCCGGAGCGGCCGACGATGGCCGTTACCGTGCCCGGCTTGGCATCGAACGTGATGTCGTCCAGCGCGATGCCGGTATCTTCGCGGTAACGCAGCATCACGTGCTGGAAAGACAGCTCGCCACGCACGCGCTGGGCGCGGGTGCTGCCTTCGTCGCGCTCCACCGGCAGGTCGAGGATGCCGAACAGGCGCTCGGCGGCGGCCACGCCGCGCGAGATGGAGGTCTGCACGCTGGTCAGGCGGCGCAGCGACGGGATGATGGCCATCATCGAGGTCATCAGGCCCATGAACTGGCCGGCATTCAAGCGCCCGGCCAGCGCTTCGCGGGTGGACACCCACACGATCACGGCCAGCGCCAGCGCGGCCAGGAACTGCACGGTGCTGGACGCCAGCGCGCGCGTGGTTTCGACCTTCATGTTCAGGCCGAGCATGCGGTTGGCCAGCCGCGAATAACGCGAGATCTCGTGCGCCTGGGTGCCATGCACCTTCACTTCCTGCTGCGCGGCCAGCGACTGTTCGGCGGTCTGCGCCATGCTGCCCATGCCGTCCTGGATGCCGCGGCTGATGCGCCGGTAGCGCTTGCCCACGAACGACACGATCACGCCGATCAGCGGCACGACCACCAGCATCGCCACGGTTACCTTGACGCTCATCTGCAGCATCACCACCAGCATGGCGATGATGGTCAGGGTGTCGGCGACCAGGGTCTTGAGCGCATCGGCGCTGGCCTGGGTGACCTGCTCGGTGTCGTAGTTCAGGCGGCTGACCATCACCGGCGTGGCTTCGCTGTCGAAGTGCGACGACGGCAGGTGCAGGTACTTGGACAGCACCTGTTCGCGCAGGTCGCGCACCACGCTGCGGCCGGTGCGGGCCAGCGCGTAATCGCTGACCAGCGTGGCCAGGCTGCGCATCATGAACAGCCCGAGGATGGTCAGCGGCAGGATCACCGCCATGCGCGGCTCGGGGTTGACGAAGCCGCGGTTGACCAGCGGTTCCATCAGCTTGGTGAAGTGGTAACCGGCCAGGGCTTCGACCACCATCGCGATGACGGCGGCCACCATGAACACCCAGTAGGCGCGGGTGTAGCCCAGCAGGCGTTTGTAGATCGGCCATACCGGCGCGTGTTGTTTACTCATGGACGCACCTCCGGCGCGGTAGCGATGGCGATGCGACGGAAACCGAGCTGGCCCAGGGCATCCTGGGCGGTCACTACGGCCTGGTACGGGGTGCGGGCATCGGCGCGCAGCAGGACGGTCTGCTCACGGTCGGTGCCGGCGACGGCGGCAATGGTCTGCTTGACCGATTCCACGTCCGTGCGCAGTACTTCCTGATCGTTGATGAAGTAACGCCCTTCGGCGTTGACCAGCACGCTGAGCGAGCGCGGCGGCTCGGTGGTGTCCTGCTGGCTGGCGGTCGGCAGCTGCAGCTGCAGCGTCGAGCGCGCGTCGAAGGTCGTTGTGACCACGAAGAAGATGATCAGCACGAGGATGACGTCGATCAGGGGCACCAGATCGATGTGCACCTCGTCCTGGACCCGGTCGTTGCGGATACGCATCCGTCAGCCCTTGGCCGTGACGGGCGCGGCGCCGGCCGCCGGCGCGGTGCCGGCGCGCGGTGCCGCGTTCATGACGCCGGGGCGGCCGTCCAGTGCGTCCAGCAGGGCCGAGGCCTCCATTTCCATCTCGATCACGTAACCGCCGATGCGGCCCTTGAAGTAGCGATGGAACATCAATGCCGGGATGGCCACGATCATGCCGGTGGCGGTGCACACCAGCGCCTTGCCGATGCCGCCGGCCAGCTGGTTCACATCGCCCACGCCGTGGTCGAGGATGCCCAGGAACATCTGGATCATGCCCACCACGGTGCCGAGCAGGCCCAGCAGCGGGCCCGCCGATGCGATGGTGCCCAGCGCGTTCAGGAACCGCTCCATGCGGTGCACCAGATGCCGGCCGGCATCTTCGATGCGCTCGCGGATCTGGTCGCGCGGGCGGTTGCGCGCTTCCAGCGCCACGGCCAGCAACGCGCCCAGCGGCGAGTTGGCCCGCAGCGACTGGATGTGATTCGGATCGAGCTTGCCGCGCGCGGCCCAGTTGCGCACTTCCTGGCCCAGCCCCGGGGGCAGGACCTCGTTACGCCGCAAGGTCCAGAAACGCTCCAGGACGATTGCCAAAGCCAGTACGCCCAACAGCAGCAGCGGCACCATCGGCCAGCCACCGGCCTTGACCAGTTCCCACACGTTTCAACCCTCCGGCCCATTGGCCGCCTGTATGACCGCCGATAGGATAGCAGCCGACCGCGTCCGCTCCGCGGCATCCCACCAACGGCGTTCGAAAAGACGCTGTTCCCGCACCTGCAATCCCTCCTGGCCCAGCCACAGGCGCAGCGCGCCGCTGTCGGCGGTGTTCAGCACTTCGGCAGGGACCGCCTTCCAGCGCTGCACGACGTCCCGGCGCGGGTGCCCGAACCGGTTGCCATGCCCGGCCGAGACGATGGCCAGGCGGGGCGACACCGCCTGCACCCAGTCGGCGCCGGACGAGCTGGCGCTGCCGTGGTGCGCCACCAGCACCGCGTCGGCGCGCAGCGCGGCCGGTACCGTGGCAACCAGCATGGCCTCCTCGCGCTGGCCGATGTCGCCCGTCAACAGCACCACGCCATGCGCGGTCTGGATGCGCAGCACGCAGCTGCTGGCGTTGCCTGCGTAGTCCATGCCCGGCGGCGGATGCAGGACGGTGAAGTCCACCCCGTCCCAGCGCCAGGCGTCGCCGCTGCTGCAGGGCAGCTGGATGGCGGGCACCGCACCCGACGGCGCCTGCAGCGGTGGCTCGCGAAAGGCGCGGCGCACCGCCGGCATGCCACCGGCGTGGTCGCGGTCGCCATGGCTGAGCAGCAGCCGGTCCAGCCCAGCCTCGCCCAGCGCGTGGAGGGTCGGCACCACCACCCGTTCGCCGGCGTCGAATCCCCCTTCCGCAGCGGGGCCGGCGTCATACAGCAGGCGGTGGTGGCGGGTGCGCACCCACACAGCCAGGCCCTGCCCCACGTCCATCACCAGCAGCTCGACCTCGCCGGGGCCGGGACGATCGCGGGCCGGCCACAGCAGGGGCAGGCACAGCAGCAGCGCCGGCAGGCGCATCCCGGCGGCGCGCGGCAGCAACAGCCAGAACACCCCGAGAACGGCGACCGGAACCGCCGCGACGCCCGCCTGCGGCGCCCACCACAACGCCCACGGCTGGCGCGCAAGCGCCCCGAACAGCCACCAGCTCGCGTCGAAGCAGGCGGCCGCCCAGCGCCACGGCCAGCGCCCCGCCCCGTCGATCAAGGCTTCAAGCCCGGTGCCAAGCAACGCCAACGGCACCACCACCAGGCTCCACCAGGGAATGGCCAGCAGGTTGACCAACGGCCCCGCCCGCGAGGCCTGCCCGAACAGCGCCACGGTGAGCGGCAACAGCGCCAGGGTGGCCACGCCCTGTGCGGCCAGGAAGGTTCGCAGCCAGTGCACCCCGTGCCCCGGCAGGCACCACACCAGCCACAGCACCCCGGCGAAGCTGAGCCAGAAGCCCGGGGCCAGCACCGACAATGGATCCACCAGCAGCACCGCCAGCGCCGCCAGCGCCAACGCTTGGCCAACGGTGGCCGGTCGTCGCACGCAGCGGGCGGCGGCGACCACCGCGATCATCAGCACCGTGCGCACCGTGGGCAGCGCGAAGCCGGCCACGGCCGCATACAGCGCGGCACCGGCGACGGCCGCCAGCGCGGCCGCCAATGGCCGTGGCCAATAGCGTCCCAGCGCAGCAACCGCTCGCCAGGCCAGCCCCGCCAGCCACGCCGCGAACCCGGCCACCAGCCCGACGTGAAACCCGGAGATCGCCACCAGGTGGGTCAGGCCGAGCGCGCGCAGATCATCCCAGTCGCCCTGCCCCAACCCGCGGGTATCGCCCAGCGCCAGCGCCTGGATGAAACGGGCGCCGGCGCCCGGCACGTGTCCGGCGATGGCATCGGCCATGCGCTCGCGCCACGCCGGCAATCCGGTCGGGTCGCCCAAGGCCATCGCCGGGGCGCGCACGTGCCCGGTGCCGCTCAACCGCTGCAGCAGCGCATGCCGCTCGGCGTCGAAGCCACCCGGGTTGCGCAATCCACGCGGTGGGCGCAGCCGCGCGTGGAGCTGCCAGCGTGCGCCGGCGCGAAGCGAGCAGCGCAGCGCCGGTTCGGCTGCAGGCTCGCGCGCAGGCGTTTTTGCCGCAGTGACGTCATACCAGGCCAGCGCAAGCTCGCGGCCGCGCAGGTGCGCGGGCATCGTCGCATCGTCATCCACGCGGAACCGGAAGCGGGTGCTGCGTGATCCATGTTGCGGCAGCTCCACCACCCGGCCGCGCAGCACGTGGTCCGCAGGCGCGGCAGCTGCGGGCAACTGCAGGGCCAGGCCGGCATGGGCGTGCAGGGTGACCCAGCCGATCCCGGCCAGCACTGCGCCGCACCACCGTGCACGCGGCACCGCACACCAGACCCCTGCACCGCACAGCAGCGCGCACCACGCAGGCATCCGGGGCAACAGCACCGGCGCGAACACGACACCGCACACACCGGCCAGCAGTGCGACCGCACATGCCTTGCCGAACAGGGGCAAAGGCGCTGGAAACGAACGGGAGAAGACGTCCGACAGGAACGACATACAGGCCACCACGCGCTGGAGCCTGCATCCTTGGCCCTCAGCAACCAGGTCGCCATCAGGTGGGTGCGGAACGCGTTGTGGGGAAGCGCCGCTGTCACGGAACCCACAACGCAAAAAAGCCGACCTGATGGCCGGCTTTTCTGTTGTTCCACCGCAGTCGCTGGGACTGGAGTGGTGGGCGGTACAGGGTTCGAACCTGTGACCCCTACCATGTCAAGGTAGTGCTCTACCGCTGAGCTAACCGCCCGTTTGTCTCGCCGCGCCGCTGCAATTGCGTCGGTGCAGGCCGCGTATATTACGGACGTCGGGTGTGAAGAGCAACACTTTTGTGAAGGTATTTCACAACGCGTTGTTCAGCCCAGGCTGGCCTCCTTCAGCTGGCGGATCTGGTCGCGCACGCGCGCCGCATCTTCGAACTCCAGGTCGCGGGCGTGCTGGTACATCTGCTGCTCCAGCGCCTGCAGCCGCTTGGCGATCTGGGCCGGTTCCAGGGTGCGGTAATCCACCGCCTCCTCGGCCACCCGGCCACCGCGTCCCTTGCCTTTGCCCCGCGCTTCTTTTTCGGCCGCTTCGGAGCGCGCACCTTCCAGCACGTCCACGATCGGGCGCAGCACCGACTTGGGCACGATGCCGTGCGCTTCGTTGTACTCCACCTGTTTGGCACGACGGCGGTCGGTTTCGTCGATCGCCGCCTGCATCGAACGGGTGATCTTGTCCGCGTACAGGATCGCCTTGCCGCGCAGGTTGCGTGCGGCACGGCCGATGGTCTGGATCAGCGAACCGGTCGAGCGCAGGAAGCCCTCCTTGTCCGCGTCGAGGATCGCCACCAGCGATACCTCCGGCATGTCCAGGCCTTCGCGCAGCAGGTTGATGCCGACCAGCACGTCGAACTTGCCCAGACGCAGGTCGCGGATGATCTCCACGCGTTCCACCGTATCGATGTCCGAATGCAGGTAGCGCACCCTGATGCCATGTTCGGTGAGGTACTCGGTGAGGTTCTCGGCCATGCGCTTGGTCAGCGTGGTGACCAGCACGCGGTCGCCGAGCTTGATGCGCTCGTTGACCTCGCTCATCAGGTCGTCAACCTGGGTGCCCACGGGGCGGATCTCCACCACCGGGTCGATCAGGCCGGTCGGGCGCACCACCAGCTCGGTGATTTCATCGGCGGCTTCGCGCAGCTCGTACGGTCCCGGGGTAGCGGACACGTAGATGCTGCGCGGGCAGCGCGCTTCCCACTCTTCGAAGCGCAGCGGGCGGTTGTCCAGCGCCGAGGGCAGCCGGAAGCCGAATTCGACCAGGGTTTCCTTGCGCGAGCGGTCGCCCTTGTACATCGCGCCGATCTGCGGAATGGTGACATGCGATTCGTCGATGACCAGCAGCGCATCGGGTGGCAGGTAGTCGAACAGGGTCGGCGGCGGCTCGCCGGCGGCCTTGCCGGTGAGGTGCCGCGAATAGTTTTCGATGCCGTTGCAGAAGCCGACCTCGGCCATCATTTCCAGGTCGAACTGGGTGCGCTGCGCCAGGCGCTGCGCTTCCACCAGCTTGTTCTGTTCGTACAGCTGCTCCAGCCGCACCTTCAGCTCGGCCTTGATCGTATCCACCGCCGACAGCACCCGCTCGCGCGTGGTGGCGTAATGGGTCTTGGGGTATACGGTGTAGCGCTGCAGGCGGCGCAGGCTTTCACCGGTGAGCGGATCGAACATGCTGATCTGCTCCACTTCGCCATCGAACAGTTCGATGCGCACCGCTTCGCTGTCCGATTCCGCGGGGAATATGTCGATGACCTCGCCGCGCACGCGGAACGTGCCGCGGTGCAGCTCGTACTCGTTGCGGGTGTACTGCAGCTGAGTGAGATGGTTGATCAGGTCGCGCTGGTCGATGCGTTCGCCGGTGGACAGGATCAGGCGCAGCGACAGGTAGTCCTCGGGCGCACCCAGGCCATAGATTGCCGACACGGTGGCCACCACGATCGCATCCGGGCGCGACAGCAGGGTCTTGGTCGCCGCCAGCCGCATCTGCTCGATGTGCTCGTTGATCGAACTGTCCTTCTCGATGAAGGTGTCCGATGACGGCACGTAGGCTTCGGGCTGGTAGTAGTCGTAATAGCTGACGAAGTACTCCACCGCGTTGTGCGGGAAGAACGCCTTGAACTCACCGTACAGCTGCGCGGCCAGGGTCTTGTTCGGCGCCATCACCAAGGTGGGCTTCTGCACCTGCTGGATGACGTTGGCAATGGTGTAGGTCTTGCCCGAGCCGGTCACGCCCAGCAGGGTCTGCTTGGCGATGCCGGCCTCGAAGTTGGCGGTGAGCTTCTCGATCGCCGCCGGCTGGTCACCGGCCGGGGAGTACGGAGATACAAGTTCGAAGCGATCGCTCATGGTGCCGCCATAGACCGGGCCTTCCATTATAGCGGGGGGTTGGGTGACGGCCGGCTGAGGGGCTCCCCTACCCGCCCTCGCGGCTGTGGCCTAGGGCGCGCGCCGGCGCGGGAATGGAGCCTGTGGGCTGGCCCGCCCTCCCGGAGCATCCTTTGCGCCGCCGTTTCCATCCCCTGCCCCGCCAGACCGGAACCAGCCTGCTGCAGCTGCTGGTGGCCGTGCTGGTGGTGGCGATCCTGGCTGCAATCGCATGGCCTTCGTTCAATGCGGTGCTGGCCGGGCTGCGTGCCGAAACCCTGCGTGGGCAGCTGGTCGCGCTATTGGCCACCGCGCGCAGCACGGCCGTCACGCGACACCAGCACGTAGAGGCCTGCGCGAGCAGCGACGGCGCGACCTGCGGCAGCGACTGGAGTCATGGCTGGTTGTTGTTTCCGGCGCCGCCGCCCTCCGCCCCTGCACACACCCCATCGCCGTGGCGTGCGGACCGGCGGGCACCCGGCCCGGTACGCGCGATGGGGAACCGGCCGCGCGTTCACTTCCGCCCGGACGGGCGCACCGGCGGCCACAACCTCAGCATCCGGATCTGCGTGGAGGGCCGGCTGCACAGCCGCGTGGTGGTCAGCGTGCCGGGCCGGGTCCGTAGCGAGCGCAGTACCGGGCCAGTCAGCTGTGACGACGGCTGAAAAGAACAAAGGCCGCGATTGCTCGCGGCCTCTGCATTGATCTGGCGCCCGAAGTTGGACTCGAACCAACGACCCCCTGATTAACAGTCAAGTGCTCTAACCGGCTGAGCTATTCGGGCGGGGTGCGCATTCTACCCAGAATCACCAGCAGCCGTCTACCGTTGCGTGGTCGGGCGTTTTGCGACCCGCCTGGTCCAGGGTCATGGTGCCGCACTTGTCCTTGCTCTGATTGGTGCCAGGCGCTGCGGTCAGGGTGAACGCCGATGCCGTCACCCCGCCCAGGCTCAGCGTGTACTGCGGGGTACCATCGCGCGGCGACTGCGTGTTCGGCAGCGCAAACCCGACATAGGTGTTCTGCACGGTGTGGTAACGCTCCAGCAGCTGGGCCACCTCGACCAGGTCCGCCTTGGCCTGGGCTCGGCGCGACTTGCGCACGTGCTCGGCATAGGACGGGATCGCAACAGCGGCCAGGATGGCCACCACCGCCACCGTGATCATCAGCTCGATCAGGGTGAAGCCGCGCACACGTTGGCGGAAGGACGAACGCTGCATGGAAGACCTCGGCACGGAAGTAATCATCGGATCTGGCGCCAGGACTGGCGACCACACGGACGCGGCAGGTACAGCGGGTCGGCGCCCTGCGCGCGCAGCACGAAGGTGCACTGCTCGGACTTGATCAGGTTGTCGACCGTGCAGCTGGATTGGGTCGGATCGCAGGGGGCCAGCTTGGGCACGAAGATGTTGGTGTCCTTCACCGGCGGACCCTGGTTGGGACCACCGGCACCGCCACCCTTGGTCAGCGCCACCGCACCGCAGTTGCCACTGCAGACCGCTTCGCCGCCGATATCCATGCTCAGCCCGGACATCGACCCTCCACCGGTCAGCAGGTTCACCCCGTACAGCCAGTTCACGCCACCACCGGTGCCACAGATGGCGGTACCGGGAATGTAGGTGGTGAAGAACACCGTGCCGTTCTGGATATTCGGATTGCCGACGAAGCGCTCACCTTCCACCGCAGTGCCAACCGCCAGGTCAATGTACCAACCGCGTGCCGTGGTGTAGGTCACCGGGTTCCGGGTCACGTCACGGACCTGGTAGCCGTTGCTGGCCGTGCCGACGGTAATGCTCTGCTGCACCAGGTCGGCACGCCCACCCACCGCGGTGCTCAGGTTGTCCCACACGCCGTACAGGGTCTGTACCGGCGAGCTGCTGCTGACCTGATTGTCATCGGCGGCAAAGTACTGGCCGGTACCGAAGTACAGGTTGACGCCGCCACCCGGGCCTGCCGTGACCTCGATACCGCTCATGATCGGCTGCGGCGCATTGTTGCGAACGGCGGTGAACAACGGCGCGCCGTTGAGCGCCACGTTCCAGTTGTCCGGGTTGGTATCGGACAGGTCGAACTTCCACAGGTTGCCCTGCATGTCGCCGCCGTACACGGTATCGGTGACGCCGCTGCTGTTGCGCAGCGCGACAGGTGCGATGTTCAACAGGCCGTTGCGGTTGGCATAGCCGGTGCCGCTCGGCGACAGACGCTTGAGCACCTTGCCGGTCGCGATGTCGACCACGTACAGCATGGCCTTGCCGCTGGTGGAGTTGACGCCGTTACCGAACAGCGCGACAAAGCGCGGTGCCGACGTAGCGGTCGCACCGGTCACCGGCACGATCGCCGGCTTGCCCAGCACGAAGCCCAGGTCCGACTCGGTCCTGCCCGATACTTCCCAGAGCACATTGGTGGCACCGAAGGCGGTCGGGTTTCCGACGTCCAGGCCGAACACCGAGCCGTTGCCGATGGCCGCAGCGTTGGGCGCCTTGCTGGCACCGCCGGCACCGGTGGTACCCACCAGCACGGTGTGCCAGTTGTCGCCGTAGTATGCGTCCGACGAGGTCAGCGGACCATCGACGTAGTAGCGGTGGCCGTACTTCGGGTTGGCCAGCTCGGAAATGTGCTGCAGCGCGGCCGATGGAATGAACGCCAGTTCTTCCTTGCCGCCTGCGGCGCCATCGGAGCCATTGAAGCCGTGCACCATGCCATCGTTGGCACCCACGTAGATCATCGTCGGTGGGCCACTGGCCGCACGCTTGGCAGTGAGGAAAGTCTTGTACGAAGCACCCAGCGTCACCTTCCACGCCGTAGTGGACGCCGACCAGGACGTATAGCCGTAATCGTCGCGGTTGGACACGATCTCGGTGGTGGAATTAACGATGTCACCCAGCGGCGAGGAGCGCGAACGCAGGCCGGACACAGGCGAGCCGCGCAGGAACGCCACCAGGTTGGCCAGCGTCTTGTCCTTGAACCAGGCCGGCGTGGAATCGCTGAAGCCGAGCGCCTGGAGCTTGGCTGCGTCGTTTCCACCCGGCAGGTTTGCCGCAGTGAACTCCGCGACAGTCGCGGCGGTCACCGTGCCATTTGTCGCCGTCGAGGTAGGGGACGTCGCCATGAAGATGTTGCGCGTGGCACTGCTGATCCGCGTGGACGCACGCCACAGCTCACCGCCGTCGGTACCGTTGGGACCGACACGATTGGCCACCACATCACCGGTCCAGTCGTAAGAACCCGACGGCACGGTGAAGTGCGAGCTGACCGTGAACGAACCGGTGCTGATGCGTGCGCCGGTGCCACCGCCGCCCACCGGCGCCGCGCCTTCGGCGACGCTGTTGAAGATTGCTTCCAGGGCTTCCTTGAGCTTGGTCGGGTTGCGGGCCAGGAAGTAATTGTCGGGCGTACCGGCAACCTTGCTGTCCCAGCGCTTGCCGCCGGTTACGCCGTACTTGGCCGCGTACCAGAGCGGGCTTTCCAGCTGGCCCGCTGCAGCGCCGGACGCCTTGTACTTCATGACGATCGGGGCCTGCCAATCCGCAGGAGCGGTATTGGAGGTGTTCAGCACCGAAGAATTGCTGTTGCCCGGGCGCAGGGTAAGCCGCTGCACGGTATTGGCGGCATTGGAGCCGGAAATGGTGTAGCCGGTCAGCATCGCGTTGCCGGCGTACGCGGACAGGTTCTCGATGCGGATGAGTACTTCGTCGGCACCGACGGTGCCGTTGATCGTTCCGTTGGTGTTGCAGACCTTGGTGGTGCCATTGGCCGCCACCAGGCTCTTGTTGGTATCGGCGCGCCAGCAGATGTTGTTGAAACTACCGGTCTCGGTGCAGCTGGCGCCCACGCAGTAGCTGAGCATGGCGACAACGTCGTTGTCGTGGTCGTTGCCCCACAGGGAGTCTTCCCACACCAGCGAGAAGCTGCCTGCGCTGCCATCAGCTTTATAGGGGCGACCGTATATGTTGGCCTGACTGGTGGTGGACACCTTGGTACCAATGCCAACCGAACCCAGGAAGCAGCTGCGCCAGCCATTGGAGGTAATCGCCGCGCCGCCGGTGTTGTTGGCCTGGCACAAAGGCGAGATGCCAATCTTGGCACCGGCGACGTTCAGTTCGAACTTCGGCAGGTTCTCCGCCATCGCCACGGTATAGGTCGTGGCGGTCACCTTGTGGCTGGCCGGCTTGCTCTGCACTCCGGGACGGAGGTCGGTTTCAGCCGCGGACTTGGCCAGGCCCGCCATCAGGTAGCTGCCTTCCATCGACGGAATGTCCGGGCAGATGCCGCGCACCAGGCTCAGATTGTTGACGAGGTTGCTCTGGCAGATGTCCTCGTGGGTGTTGAGCGAGGTGTATCGCGGCGTAGCACCAACGCGGCCGACCATGTAGTTCTTGCCGGTCATGCCCTCTGCGACACCGATCGCGTCCGTGGCGGCTGCGGCGGTGGCCAAGCCGGTGACGGTACCAATGTTGTCGCTGTCAAACGACGGCAGGCCCGAGGACATCACCAGAATGTTGCAGGTGGCGCAGTAGGAATTGCCACCATCGACGGGCAGGCGGTAGGGATCCTTCCACGCAATCCCGGTCGGCAGCCCGCTCAGGTCGCCGGTATCCCCGTAAACCTTCGCATCCCTGGTTACATAGCGAAGCGCCTCGGCGTACATTTCGGCCAAGGGATTACCCCAGGCGCTGCACTTCTGGGTGCCGGTGCCGGGATCGGTCAGGCTGCCGTTGCCGCCCTGGCCCTGGCGATTGAGGATACTGTAGTTGTTGCAATCGTTCCAGTTGCTGCTCCAGTTCCACTGGTCGATCTTGAACGCGGAAATGGTGTTGATGACACCTTCCGCGTTGGCGGTGGCGCCTGCTTTGAGGTAGCAGAACTGGCCAGTGGACAGGTCGATTTCATCCCCCGCCGCACAGAACGTGGTGCCGTTGCCGGCGATCTTGCCGATGTTGCGGCGAAGCACGCCACCATCGCGCGGATTGACGTAGGTACCCGAAATCAGGCCGAAGCGGAGACGGCCGCTTTCGCCGTAATTCTGCAGCACGCCAACGGGCTTGTAGCGGTCGGTGGTGCCGTCATTGTATTTCCGGCAATAGCCTTCGCGAATCGTGGTGGTCCCCGATGCGCACACTTCCACCCGCACGGTATAGCTGGTGGCCGCACGCGGAACGTCGCCGCTGCCCTCGCCGCTGCGGTTGACACCGCACTGGTACGACGCAGTGGACGCCCACTCGGCCCAGGAACCAGAGGCGACCAGCATCTGCGGCACGCCGCTCGCCGAGGTGGTTGCATTGCAGAACGACTGCGTGCCGGTCAACGGGGTGAAGCTGCCGATATCCGCGCCCTGGTACACCTTCACCCAGGCGTGAAGATCGTTCGGAATCTGGGCCCGTTCGATCACCGTCTTGGTAAGACTGTCAGTGGAGCGTTGACCGCCATAGAGTACAGCGCGCATGACGTCCAGGCGGCTCATCGTTACCCAGTTGAGGAAGTTGCCCGACCACTGGCCGCTGCAGGAGTGTCCGTTGCCGCCGGCGGCATTTGCCGCCGCCTTGAACACGCCCGTGGAGCCGGTGCCGGAGCTGGTGTAGCAGAGCTTGGAGTCGAAGTACCCACCGTACTCGAAACTATCCAGGTAGGTCGTGTCGAGGATCCCGTCTTCGTTGAGATCGCTGTAGTCGCTATACGCCTTGTTGAACAGCTGCTCATCGCGCGACATCACCATCATCATCAGCGGCGGCTGGCTCTGCTTGGTGTACAGCGGCTCCTGTGAAATGTCGTAGTCGCCCAGCGCGGCGCGCAGGGGCATCACCAGCGCGACGATGGCGGTCAGCACCAACAGGGCGCCGCCGGCACGCAGCCAGGTGGAAGGAGTCATGCGAAGGAAACGACGCTGGGTGGTCATGGGATGAAAACCGTGTCGATGACGGCACTGGCCGACGCGTTGGTGGCGGTGTCACTGGCCAGAGCCGTGACCTGGTAGATGTTTCCGGTTTCTTCGTTCTGCCGCTCGCCGACCCGCAGGCTGGAGGCGGCGAAGCACTTGTCGATGCGACGGGTATAGCTGGCCTTGGCGGCGCTGGTGCCATCGGCCCAGGTCAGCGGGTCGTAGGTGGGGCTGCAGACTTCCTGGTTGGCCACGTACACCCCGCTGCCATCGTTCAGGGCGGTCTCGATCGAGCTCTCCACCTGGCGGGCGTCGGACTCGGCGTTCTGGAACGCCTGGTTGGTGCGCAGGTAGTTGGCCGCCATGCGTTCCTGCATGCCGGTGACCTGCATGCCGGCGATGCCGATCAGGGCCAGCAGAATCAGCATGATCAGCGCGACATACAGCACCGCGCCGCGCTGGGCGCGTGGGAGGGGTTGGCGGGAGATTCGGATGGCCATGGGAACCTCAGTTGCCGTACAGGCGATTACGGAGCGCGACGGTGCTCTGGTAAACGGCGCGCATGCGCGCATCGGTGGGCGCGGTGAAAGTGACACCCATGGTGGTCAAGGCGGCAGCGCCATCGGCCTGCCGGGCCGATGCGCGGTCCGGGCTGGAGACGATCATGCCCAGCTGCACCGCGCCGACACGGCGCCAGGCGGCGGTGGTATCAGGCAGCGACTCCTGCACCTGCTTGGCGGTGCCCTGACGGTCGATGTAACCACTGGGCGAGGTGGAGTTGAGCCGACGATCCTGGCCGTACAACAACTGCAGGTTCTCCACGCCTTCCACCAGCGCCTCGGGGGCACCGGCCACCAGCGCACCGCTGGGGTTGGCGCTGAAGCGGACCCGGTACAGCGACGACTGGGCGGTCGTTGCGTCATAGCCCACGTAGAACACGATGCTTTCGGCCCGGTACAGCACCGTTTGTCCCGGGGTGTAGAGGCTGGTGAAAAGCGCATTGTTGTTTGGTGCGTCACCGAAGGTGATGCTGGCTGCGCCGTTGTCGACCGAACGGGCCTGGAACACGGTGGCAGACAGGCAATCGGCCACGCCGTACAGGCCCGGCGTGGCCACGCCGCTGCGCAGCACGTCCAGGCGGGATGCATCGAAATTGAACACCGGGCGCTGGGTAGTGCCCGCCACTGCGGTGACCGGGACCCCATCGGGCATCAGGTAACGCAGCGAGACGATGTCGCTGCCGTCCACGCGATTGGTGAGCGCGGCGGCAACTTCGGCGGGCAACGCAGGGGTGTAGGCGGTCCCGCCCACGGTCGGCGTGGCCGCCAGCGTGATCGAGGTGCCCGGTCCGGTATTGGTTGCCTCGTAGCCCTGGATCGACTGGTTGAAATTCAGCACGGGGTGAGCAGTCGCGTTCAACGTCGTCTGCAGCGAGCCCGGCGACTGCAGGTTGTGCGCCTGGTCGTTGACGCAGCCGAAGTGCCCGGCCATACGCAGTTCGCGCTGCAGCGTGTCCATCGCGAAGCGACTGTTTTCCTGGACCCGGGCAAGGCCTTCGGAGAGCCGGTAGGACTCGCGGGAGGCGGCAAATACCTGGACGACGCCCAGCATCACCACCAGGCCGATCACCATGGCGATCATCAGCTCGACGAGGGACAGGCCGGCGATCCGGCGCATGGGGTTCAGCATGGGCTTCACAGGCGCGTACTCGCGGTAAATGTGGTATCGCCAGCGCTCGCGTTCCAGCGCTCGTCACCCCAGTTAACATTCACGGTAACGACGTCGCCGTTACGTGTGACCGACGCGGTGGCGTTTTCGCCCAGCGCCTTGCCCAGGCGGCAGCGCCAGTCCTTCATCACCGCGTCCTTGTCCAGCGATTCGCCGGTAGGCGACTGGCAGTCGGCCGTCTCGGTCGTGGCGGTGTAGTTGCCGACATACAGGGCCGCGGCGATCCGGTTGATGCGGATCTGGTCGAGCAGCTCATAGCTGAGGTTGGTGGCCTGGGTGCGGTAGTTGGCGCTCTGCACGAAACGCACGTTCATGGTCTGCAGCAGCGCAAAGCCAAGCAGGCCGAAGCCGAGGATCACCACGGCCACCAGGACTTCGATCAGACTGAAGCCGCCCTGGCGGGAACGCAGGGGAAAAGTGCGGCGACGGGTCATGCGCAGGTCTCCTTGTTCAACCGGACCTGGCCGGTCGGCGAAACGGTCAGGCGCCGCTGCAGCGGCTGGCTGCCGCAGCTGTCCGGACGCAGCGTGATGTCACGTGCCTCACTGGCGCGGTTGCGGCCACGTGCATCGAAGCCGATCGACAGGGACTGGTTCGGGGTGGCAATCAGATCGGTGCGGCCTTCGGTGTAACGCAGCACTGCGTCGCCGCTGTCGAAGGTACCGTTGCGGTTGAGGTCGCTCCAGACCATCCATCCCTGGGCCCAGTCGGCACCATCGCAGGAAGTACCGCTGGTCGAGGCGCAGACACCTGCGCCGCGGGTGTTTTTCACCGCCTCGGAACGGGCCAGGGACAGCGATGCGATCAACTGGTTGGAGGTGGCCGCCATGCGGTTGGAGCGCAGCACCCCCTGGAAGCTTGGAAACGCAATGGCCGACAGGATCGCGATGACCGCAACGGCGGTCATCAGCTCAACCAGTGTGAAACCCTTGGACGGGCGCAAAGACATGGGACGCTCCCCAGCGTGATGACACAGACGATGGACCACGTGCCGCCCGGCGGCAAGCGCCGGGCGGATGAACGGTCGCCCCGGGGGGATGGGCGTCAATTGGTTGACACCCGGCCGAGTCAGATCAGGCCAGCACCCGGTAGCAGGGCTGGTACTCGCCCGAGATCTTCATCCGGCGCTGTTCGACGAAGGCACGCAGGAGTTCATCCAGGGCCTGCATCATGTCGGCGTCGCCGTGGATCTCGAACGGACCGAACTGCTCGATCCGGCGCATGCCGTCTTCCTTCACGTTGCCGGCCACGATGCCGGAGAACGCGCGGCGCAGGTCGGCCGCCAGCGCATGCGGCGGGCGCCCGTGGTGCAGGTCCAGCGCGGCCATCGCTTCATGGGTCGGCACGAACGGCTGCTGGTATTCCCACGGGATCTCGATGGACCAATTGAAGAAGAACGAATCCTTCTGCACCAGGCGGTGCTCGCGCACGCGCTTGATGCCGGCCGACATCTGCCGGGCAACGGCCACCGGGTCGCCGATGATGATCTGGTAACGCTCGGCCGCAGCATCGCCCAGGGTCAGGCGGATGAAGCGGTCGATCTGCTCGAAGTACGGCGCAGCCACGGTCGGGCCGGTCAGGATCAGCGGGAACGGCAGGTCCTTGTTCTCTTCGCGCAGCAGGATGCCGAGCAGGTACAGGATCTCTTCGGCCGTGCCCACGCCGCCGGCGAACACGATGATGCCGTGGCCGATGCGCACGAACGCTTCGAGACGCTTCTCGATGTCCGGCATGATCACCAGGTGGTTCACGATCGGGTTCGGCGATTCGGCGGCGATGATGCCCGGCTCGGTCAAACCGATGTAGCGCGTGGTGTGCTTGCGCTGCTTGGCATGGGCAATGGTGGCGCCCTTCATCGGACCCTTCATCGCGCCCGGGCCGCAGCCGGTGCAGATGTCCAGGCCGCGCAGGCCCAGCTCGTAGCCGACCTGCTTGGTGTACAGGTACTCATCGCGGCCGATCGAATGGCCGCCCCAGCACACCACCAGGTTCGGGTCGCCCGGGTTGAGGATGCGCGCGTTGCGCAGCAGCCCGAACACCGCGTTGGTGATGCCTTCGGACGATTCCAGCTCGGCCGCGTAGGCCGGGCCCATTTCGATGGCCATGTAGGCCAGGTCGCGCACGACCGCGAACAGCAGCTCGGCCACGCCGCGGATGATCTCGCCGTCCACGAACGCCATCGCCGGTGCATTGACCAGGTCGATGCGCACGCCGCGGTCCTGCTGGGCGACCTGGATGTCGAAATCGGGGTACAGATCGCGCGCGGCGCGCGGATCATCGGAGGCACTGCCACTGGTCAGCACGGCCAGCGCGCAGCGGCGCAGCAGCTCGTGCATGCCACCGCCGGATGCATCGCGCAGGCGCGCGACTTCCGCGCGCGACAGCACATCCAGCCCACCGCGCGGGTAGATCCGCGCGTCCTGCACCGGCAGCGTGCGCGCCGGCTTTTCGGTGATCGTCATTTCCATTCTTTTCGCTTCCTCAAGGTTGCCGACTGTACCGCTGCCCCCTTAAAAAGCAAAACGGCCGGGAAACCCGACCGTTGGATGCGTTTCGACCCCGGCGACGCCTCGGGGGCTGCCGTACGTGCGCGATTTTCGCGCAACCGGACGAGCATACGCTCATCCGCCAACGCAGACAAGCGCCCTCGCCTTCCTCGATACCGCACACAGCAGAACGGCCGGGTTGCCCCGGCCGTTCTGTTTACCTTGCCACTAGCTCAGTTCATCAGAACTGGTAGCGGAAGCCCAGCTGCACCGACCACTGCGAGACACCGACGTCGAAGCCGTCTGCGTCGTTGTTGGCCACCGCCGGCTCGTCCGCGCCGCGGAAGTTGTACACGTACTTGCCGTCCTTGATGCCCTGCAGGGTGGCCACACGCGCATCGGCGAAGAAGCCGTAGTCGTAGATGTTGCCCCAGTCCTTGTTGATCATGTTGCCGATGTTCTGGACGTCCAGCCAGATCTCCGACTTGTGACCCTTCATGAAGCCCGGCAGTTCCTGGCTGATGCGCAGGTCGAAGGTGTTGATCCAGCCGGTACGGAACTGGTTGGCCGGGGCGTAGCTGCCCGCGTACTTGGCCAGCTGCGGGTTGTTCTTCAGCCACTCGTAGAACGATGCTTCCATCGCCGCGTCCGGGGTGAAGTTGCTGCCCACCAGGTTGCCGAACAGCACGTCGCCCGGGCCGGTCGGCACGTAGAACAGGTCGTTCGCGGTGCGGCTGTCGCCGTTGGCGTCGTTCACGTACACGTAGCTGTACGGACGGCCGCTGCGGCCTTCGTAGACCAGGCCGATGCGGGTTTCGTAGTCACCGAAGAACTTGTGCTTCCAGTTCAGCGCACCCGACAGGCGGTCGCGGATCTGGTAGCGCGAGGTGTTCTCGATTTCGTCGTTGGCGTTGAAGGCGTACTGGTAGCCCCAGCCCGAGCTGGCGGTGGAGCTGGTCAGCGTGCCGACTTCGGTGGCATCGGTGTAGGTGTAGCCGATATTCCACGACCAGTCACTGGCGGCATCCCACGGCTTGCTCAGCGAGACGGTGAACTGCGAGGTGCGGCCCTTGTCGGTATTGGCAATCTCGTACACCGAGTCGTAAGCCTGGTTGCGTCCGGCGCGGGCATCGTTGGCGACCCAGAGCGAACCGGTCTTGCCCGGTGCGTAGTACATGTCACGACCGTCCGGACCCTGGTACTGCACCGGACCCAGGTTCAGGTTCTTGTAGTACAGGGCGTCCTTGACCTTGGTGACCAGCAGCTCGGCCGAGGCCACGATGCCGTACCACGGGGTCTCGTGGTCGAAGGCCAGGTTGGCCTTGTACACCGACGGCATGTTGAAGTCACTGCCGACGAAGTTCACGTTCTGACGGTTCGAACCCGGCGTGGTCGGAACCGGCTGGCTGTCCTTGTTCGGGTTGAACGGCAGCGCCGGGTTGTAGGACGTGTAGGTGTACACGCTGTTGTTGAAGCCGGTGGCCGAGTAGCTGTTGCTCAGCCACACCTGCGGGGCATCACCCTGGAACAGGCCCACGCCGCCGCGCAGCTGGGTCTGGCGATCGGTGTCGAAGGTGTAGTTGAAGCCGACGCGCGGCTGGATCAGGAACTTGTTGCTCAGCACTTCGCTGTTGTCCAGGCCGAAGAACTGCGACGCTGCGGCGTTGTAAGCCGGGGCCGGGCTCGTGTCGGCGCGGTCGGCACGCACGCCCATGGTCAGGGTCAGGTTGTTGTTGACGTACCAGGTGTCCTGCACGAACAGGGCCAGGTTGCTGAACTTGTAGTCCGCCGGAATCGAGCCCGGGGTGCGTTCCGGGTTGTAGTTGTAGCTGCTCCAGCGGCCGGCAGCGAAGTTGTCCAGGCCGTAGAAGGTGTACGCACCCCACGAGTTGGCGCCGAAGTAGTTGTAGATGTCGTTGGTGTCGTACGACGCACCGAACTTGACGTCGTGGTCACCCAGGGTCCAGGTGGCCGCGGCGTAGTAGTTCCACGCCTTGGTCTCCAGGATGTTGTCCTGCGAGTTGACTTCGGTACCCAGGTACAGCGAGTCGCCGCTCGGGGCAGCCGGAGTGCCGCCGAAGAAGATGCGGATGCTCGGCGCGTCGGTCGAGACATTACGGATCGCCGAGTACTCGCGGTACGAAGCCTTCAGCTCGGTCGAGAAGTTCGGGGACCAGTCGCTGAACAGCTGGGCGACGTAGCTCTCGTTGGTCTTGTCGTGCTGGTACCAGTACGAGCTCAGCGAGGCCGAGCTGGTGGTCATGCCGTTGATGCGCAGCTTGCTCTGGTCGATCTTGCTGTAACGGATGTTGGCGCGGTGGTTGTCGCTGATGTTCCAGTCCAGCTTCAGCGCGTACTCTTCCATCTCCGTATCGCCGTTGCTTTCCAGGCCACCGGCGGCAATGCCGTAGCCTTCAGCAATCTGCTGCGCACGGGTCACGTCGGCCAGGGTGAACTGCGGGTTGGCCTTGCCCAGCGCGGTGCCGCTCAGGTCGGCGCCCGGGGCGGCCTGCTTGAACTTTTCGTAGTTGGCGAAGAAGAACAGCTTGTCCTTCACGATCGGGCCGCCCACGGTCATGCCGTAGGTTTCTTCCTTGGTGAAGCCGTTGAACTTCTGGCCTTCCTGGTTGTCGCCGAACCAGTCGCCGTCACGGTAGGTGCCGTAGACCGAGCCGTGGAAATCGTTGGTACCGGACTTGGTCACCGCGTTGACGGTGGCACCGGCGGCGGCAGCGATGCTGACGTCGTAGTTGGACAGGTTGATGTCCAGCGCTTCGATGGCTTCCATCGCGACCGGCTGGCGACGGGTCGGCATGTTGTTGCCTTCCAGGCCGAAGGTGTCGCTGGCGGACACGCCGTCGATGTTGATCGAGTTGAAGCGCGGGTTCTGGCCACCGGCCGAGATCGAGCCCGAGGCGCGGTCGATGAAGGTCACGCGCGGGTCAAGACGCATCAGGTCCTGGATGTTGCCGCCGATCGACGGGGCCGTCTCGATCTGCTGCTGGCTGATGTTGGTGCCCGAGCCCATCTTGGTCGAGCTGAACACTTCCGAGCCACCGGCCACGGCCACGACCTGCACGGCGTCCAGGTTGGTCGCCGCAACGTCGCCGGTCAGGGCAGCGTTGACGGTACCGGTCTGGTTCACGCCCAGGTACACGCCTTCTTCGGTCTTGGTGCCTTCACCGGGCTTGTTGATGGTGATGGTGTACGGACCACCCACGCGCAGGCCGCGCGCGTTGTATCGACCCGCAGCATCGGTCGTGGCGCGGCTGACCGTGCCCGACTCGGTGTGCGTGATGGTGACTTCGGCGCCAGCAACAGGCTGGCCAGCGGCAGACGTTACCTGGCCGCCGACACCGGCAGAGGTGCTCTGGGCGAAGGCGGGGGCGGCAGCAAGTACTGCCATGAGGCCAAGGGTGAGCTTGGACATCCGGAGACAGCGTGGGTCGATCATTGGGAGTAGCCTCGATGCGAGTTGGCGATGGCGGAAAAAAAAGCGCGCCCAAGCAGCCATTCAGCGGCTGTCTGGACTTTTATCTGGGTTCCCTTGCCGCAGGCTGGTTTCAGCCGCAACGGTTAACACTAGATTAACACGATAAGCCCGCTATATGACCGTTTGGCGACAAAACACACGCCATCACAACGCGATCGTGACGCGTTCTTCACATTTGGCTGAACAGGGTGCTCCGCCGGGCGTTCTTTCGTGTTCAGGTTCGGGGGAGCGAATTCTTGCGTAACCGCTTCCAGGGAAGGGTAAGTCGCGGCTGTTTCCAGCCCGTTACGCCAGGTCCAGCACCGTGCCGCGGTGGGCGATGCCCTGGGCCGAGAGCAGTTCGACGGCCGCCGCAGCGCAGGCCACCGGGTCGCGGGCGATGCCGTCTTCGTCGATCGAGTAGGCACGGGCGCGCAGCGCGGTGCGCATCGGGCCGGGCTGCAGGCCGCTGACCCGCACCGGGCTGTTGGCCAGCTCGTCGTGCAGCGCGGTGATCAGGCCGCGCAATCCGTGCTGGGCGGCGCCATAGCCGCCCCAGTAGGCCCGCCCTACCCGGGCCGGATCGTCCACGGTGAACACCAGCGCGGCATCGTCGCGCTGACGGAGCAGCGGCAGGCAGGCCTGGGCCAGCCAGGCCGGGGCGGTCAGGTTGACATGCACCGCCCGCGCGAACGCGGCCGGGTCGGCGTGTTCGAACGGGGTCAGGCCGGCAAAGTCGGCGGCACAGTACAGCACGCCATCAAGCCGGCCGAGCTCGGACTGCAACCGCTCGGCCAGGGTGGCGTAGTCGTCCGGGGTGGCCCCTTCCAGGTCCAGCGGGTACAGCAGCGGCTCGGGGCCGACCGCTTCCACCGCTGTATAGACCCGGTCCAGCCGGCGCGGCTTGCGTCCCAGCAGGACCACGGTGGCACCTGCGGCCGCGCAGGCAATGGCGGCGGCACTGCCCAGACCCCCACCCGCACCGGCCACCAGGATGACGCGATCGGCAAGCGATGCGGTCCCGACCGCAACGGACGGGACCGCACTCACGGCTGAGATGCCTCTTCGACGATCCGCTTGAGTTCGCCGGATTCGAACAGCTCCTGGATGATGTCGCAGCCGCCGATCAGCTCGCCGTTGATGAACAGCTGCGGGAACGTCGGCAGGTTGGAGAAGCGCGCCAGGTTGGCCCGGACCTCGGGCAGTTCCAGCACGTTGACGGTGCGCAGCGACACGGCACCGGCGGCCATCAGGGCCTGCACGGCGCGGCTGGAGAAGCCGCACATGGGGTACTGCGGGGTGCCCTTCATGAACAACACGAGGGGGTACTTGTCCACTTCGGCCTGGATCTCTTGCATTACCGCCACCACGACTCTCCCTGCGCCACGGGACACCCGACCTCGCCGGTCGGATAGACTTCCCAGACGGTCATTGTAATCCTACTGGCCCTGCCTCCGGCGCCCCGTCTCCAGCCTGCAGCGACCCATGCCCCTCGAACTGCCCCGCCTGCCCTACGACCGCACCGCCCTGCAGCCGCATCTGTCGGCTACCACCCTGGACCTCCACCATGGCCAGCATCACAGGGGTTACGTGGATGCGGTAAATGCACGCATCGAGGGCACCGAGCTGGCCGAGCTGCCGCTGGAAGAGATCGTGCGGCAGAGCCAGGGCAGCCTGTTCGACGCGGCCGCCCAGGCCTGGAACCACGCGTTCTATTGGCAGTGCCTGCACCCGCGCGGCGGTGGCGAACCGCAGGGGCGGCTGGGCGAACTGATCAGCCGCCATTTCGGCGACGCGAAGCGGTTGCGCGAAGAATTCGACCGGGTCGCGCTGGGCGTGTTCGGCGCCGGCTGGGTGTGGCTGGTGCAGCACCCCAATGGCGCGCTGGCGATCCAGGCCACCCGTAACGCCGGCACCCCGCTGACCGGCCAGAGCACCCCGCTGCTGGCCTGCGATGTGTGGGAACACGCGTATTACACCGACTACCAGAACGAACGCGGCCGATACCTGGACGCGTTCTGGAAAATCGTCAACTGGGATTTCGTGGCCACACAGTTGCGCGATTGACGCGGGTACCGACCAACGGTCGGTACCTACCGGATCTGCTTCGCCCGGTAGGTCACGACCGTTGGTCGTGACCGTGCTTCATCAATCGCGCAGGGCGGCTAAGGCAGGGGCCACCTGATCCGGACGACCCAGCTGCTGCCCCACGTCTTCAAGGGCAGCCGCCAACGCTCCGGCCTCATCCTCGCGCAACGTGGCATGCCCGACCTTGCGGCCGTTGCGCGGCTCCTTCCCGTAGTCGTGCCAGTGTCCGCCAGGCTGTGCCAGCACGGCATCCGCATCGGGCATTTCACCCAGCCAGTTGAGCATGCAGGCATGGCCCAGCATGCGGGTGTCGCCCAGCGGCAACCCCACCACGGCACGGAGGTGGTTCTCGAACTGCGAGGTTTCGCTGCCTTCGATGGTCCAGTGCCCGGAATTGTGCACGCGCGGCGCCATTTCGTTGGCCAGCAGCTCCTCGCCGCGGCAGAACAGCTCCAGCGCGAACACGCCCACGTAGTCCAGCCGCTCGGCCAGCGTCTGCGCATAGCCGATGGCGGCGTCGTGCTGCGCGGGTGTCAGCTGCGCCGGGGCCAGGCTGGCCGACAGCACGCCATCCACATGCCAGTTACCGGTGACCGGCCAGGCACGGAACTCGCCATCCTGGCCGCGCACGGCGACCACGCTGACTTCGCGCTCGAAGGCGACGAAGCCCTCCAGGATCAGGCCGGTGCGGGCCACCTGTCCGCCCAACGCATCCCACGCCGCATCGATGTCGGCCGCACTGCGCAGGCGGAACTGGCCCTTGCCGTCGTAACCGAAACGGCGGGTCTTGAGGATGCACGGCAGGCCGAACTCGGCCACCCGGGTGGCCAGTTCGTCGCGGCTGCCGATGTCGGCGAACGCCGGCAGTGGAATGCCGAGCTCGCGGAAAAGGGTCTTTTCGCTCAGCCGGTCCTGCGCCACGGCCAGCGCGTCGGGGTTGGGATACACCGGCACCCGGTCGGCGAGGAACTGCGCGCTGCGGGCGGGCACGTTCTCGAAGTCGAAGGTCACCACGTCCACCCGTTCGGCAAACGCGGCCAGGGCGGCCTCGTCCTCGAACGCGGCCACCTGCAATGGCGCCAGCTGCCCGCCACAGGCGTCCGCGGCCGGATCGAACAGTTCAAAGCGCAGCCCCATCGGCGCGCCGGCCAGGACCATCATGCGGGCCAGCTGGCCGCCGCCCAGGATGCCAACGGTCACCGTGGTCATTGACGCGGATCGTCGTGGGCCATGACGTCTTCGGTCTGGCGGGAACGGAAACCCTCCAGCGCCTGGCCGATGGCCGGCTGCTCCGGCGCCAGCATGGCGGCGGCAAACAACGCGGCGTTGGAGGCGCCGGCATTGCCGATGGCGAAGGTGGCCACCGGGATGCCGGCCGGCATCTGCACGATGGACAGCAGCGAATCCATGCCGTTCAGGGCCTTGGACTGCACCGGCACGCCCAGCACCGGCACCGCGGTCTTGGCCGCGATCATGCCCGGCAGGTGCGCGGCGCCGCCGGCACCGGCAATAATGGCGCGCAGCCCGCGCGGGCCCGCCTGTTCGGCGTAGGTGAACAGCACGTCGGGCGTACGGTGCGCCGACACGACTTTCACTTCGTAGGGAACACCGAGCGCGTCCAGCTTCTGCGCCGCGTGCTGCATGGTCTCCCAGTCGGAGCGGGAACCCATGACGATGCCGACGAGCGGCGCGGATTGGTTGGGGGTCATTGGCCGTCACCTGCCTTAAAGACGTATTCTAGCCGCCTTCCACGCAAGACGAAGAACCCATGGATCGCAAAGTCATCGACCTCCTGTGCGCGCCCCGCACCGCCCAGCGCCTGTCCCTGCTGGATTCCAAGGGCCTGGACGCGCTCAACCGGGCCATTGGCGTCGGCACGGTGACCAACCTCGAGGGCACCCCGCTGGTCCAACCCGTGCGCGAAGCGCTGCTGACCCAGGACCGCAAGCAGATTTTCCGCGTCAACGATGGCATTCCCGTGCTGCTGCCGGAAGAAGCCATCGACACCGCCCAGATTGCCGATTTTCCCAAGTAATGAGCCTGAGCGTGCTGACGCCTCCTGACCCCGGCCAGGTGCAGGCCGATGTCGCCCGCGCCCTGGCCGAGGACATCGGCCCGGGAGATGTGACTGCCGCCCTGCTCCCGGACCGCCCCGACAGCGCCTACCTGCTGTGCAAGCAGGATGCGGTGATCGCAGGCCGGCCGTGGTTCGATGCCACCCACCAGGCCTTGGACCCGCAGGTCCGGATCGAGTGGCGGGTGGCCGAAGGCGATGCGGTGCCCGCCGGCACCGTGCTGGCGATCCTGCACGGGCGCAACCGCAGCCTGGTGAGCGCCGAACGCACCTCGTTGAATTTCCTGCAGACGCTGTCGGGCACCGCCACTACTACCGCACGCTACGTCGCGGCGGTGACCGGGACCGGCACGCGCATCCTGGACACCCGCAAAACCCTGCCAGGCCTGCGCGCGGCGCAGAAGTACGCGGTGCGCTGCGGTGGCGGCGACAACCATCGCCAGGGCCTGTACGACACGGTGATGCTCAAGGAAAACCACATCCGCGCTGCCGGTTCGCTGACCGCTGCGGTCAATGCCGCACGAGCGCAGTGGCCACAGCTGCCGCTGGTGGTGGAAGTGGAAGACCTTTCGCAGCTGCGCGAAGCGCTGGCGGTAGGGTGCGACCGCATCCTGATCGATGACTTCGACGCGGCCAGCCGCCGTGAAGCGGTGCGGATCGCCGCCGGACGCATCCCGCTGGAGGTTTCCGGCAGCGTGGACCTGGCCGGGCTGCGCGCAATTGCCGAGGACGGCGTCGATTGCATCTCGATTGGTGGGCTGACCAAGCATGTGCAGGCGATTGATCTGTCGTTGAAGCTGGGCGATCCGCCCTGATCGGGTACCGACCAACGGTCGGTACCTACCGGGGCATGCGTACCGACCAACGGTCGGTACCTACCGGGGCATTCGTACCGACCAACGGTGGGTACCTGCCGGCGACACCGGTGGCGCAGCGCTGCCTTCACGGGCTTCCCCTGCCGGCTCTGCGACGCTTCCCGTGCCCCCACCCGGAGAGCGCGGATGCGCCCGCTGCCCCTGCTTGCCTGCCTGACTCCCCTGTTCCTGCTGCTTCCCGGCGCTGCCGCCGCTGCCGAGGTCTGCGACATCCCGCCGCGCTATGGTCTGAGCCCGCTGGCGGCGAGCATCGTGCGGACCGCCTGCAACGAGCACCGACTGTGGTACCGGCCCTTCATCGATGGTGAAGGCCGTGCGCGCAACCTTGGCGTCAGCGAGGCCGAACGGGAATACCTGGCCGACGACGGCATGCCCGCGTGGCAGCGCGTGGTCGGCTACTGGCGCGACAGCGGCACGCTGGGGCCGATGGGCAGCCAGCCTGGCGCCACCAGCTGCATGGAGCCATTCGGTTCGCGCTACACCGACAGCGACTGTCGTGCGTTCCTGATCGACAACCCGTGGTCGGCCGCCTTCATCTCCTGGGTAATGAGCCGCGCCGGAGTGCCCGGCTTCACCCGCTCGCCGCGCCACATCGACTACATCCGCGCCGCTTACCAGAACACCGGTCCGTACCGGATGGCGGATCCAGCGCAGGAAAAGCCCGCGCCCGGCGACCTGTTGTGTTACCTGCGTGGCCGCAACGAATCATTGAGTTACGCCGGGCTGGTGCAACAGCTCAGCGGCGGTACGGTGGCGAACTGGAAATCCCACTGCGAGGTGGTGATCGCAGCAAACATGGGCGGCGACCACACGCTGTACCTGATCGGCGGCAATGTGATGAACACGGTGGCAATGCGCAAACTGTCGCTGGATCGCAGCGGCCGCATCCAGCTGCCCCCGGCCCCCTCCAGCGATCCCTACGACATGGGCTGTACCCCCGGACGCGAAGACGAGTGCAACTTCAACCGGCAGGACTGGGCGGCGCTGCTCAAACTGGTGGCGACCTCGCCGATGGGGTCGACGCCCAGCTATCCGCCATCGCCATCGCCCGCGCCGGCCACCGGCCCGCTGCCGGCACCCGCCCAGCCCGGGGTGCCGGCGACGACGACGCCGCCAAAGCCCACCTTCCCGCGCGTCGTGCCGCCGCGGCCCACACCACCGCCAACGCAATCGCCTGCCCCGCAACCACAGCAGCCGCAGAAGCAGGACGGGTCGCCGGCTTGATCCGGCGCCGGTTCGTCGCCATCTTGGTCGTTCCTGACCCCGATTCCGCACCGAGCCGCCGATGCCCAGTCTTATCCTGTTGATGATTGCCGGCGCGTTCGCCTACGCCTTCTGGAACTCCTCGCGCGCCGCGGCCGAACGCGCCATCGAACTGGGCCGCAACGCCTGCCGCGCCGCCGACGTGCAGTGGCTGGACCAGGCCGTGCATGCCAGTGGCATCCGCGTCTGCCGCAAGGACAACGGCTGGCTGGGCTGGGAGCGCACCTACCGCTTCGAGTACTCCTACGACGGCATCGACCGCCATACCGGGCGGATGGTTCTGCGCGGCGATGAACTGGTGGCCTTCGTCGGGCCCTCGGCCGCGCGCATCAGCGAAATCCGGCGCAGCGTGGACACTACCGGCGCCGAGGACGTGTAGAAACGAAATCGCCGCCCGAGGGCGGCGATCTCTTATTTGACCACCCGAAGGTGCGGGCGACCGCTCGGCTTGGGCGGGGTGTCATCCGGGGTCGGCGTGTCATCCGGCGGCAGGGTATCGTCCGGGCTCGGCTCGTGGCCGGGAATATCATCCGGCAGTGCCATGCCCTGTCCGGTTTCGCGGGCGTAGACGGCCAGCACGGCCGAGATCGGCACCTGCACCGGGTAGCTGGTGCCCGAAAAGCGGGCCGAGAAGCTCACGCTCTCGTTGTCGATGTGCAGCCGCACCACCGCGCGCTCGGCAATGTTGAGGACCACGCGACCGTCCTTCACCGCGCTCTGCGGCACCTGTACGCCAGGCATGCCTGCGTCGACCAGGATATGCGGGGTCAGGTCGTTGTCGTTGATCCATTCCACCAGCGCCCGCAACAGGTAGGGGCGATGGCTGGTCATGCGGAAAGTGTCTTCAGTCATTGTGGGGTGCCGCGGAAATGTGACAAGTGTACGCGCCCACCCGTGCAGCGGTCAGCATGCACGTCCCCCGGCGTAAAGCGCCGATGCAGCGAACCGCCGATCAGGCCGGCAGGTCGCGCAGCTTCTTTTCCTGGTCGGTCAGGCTGCGGATGAAGCCCGGGTGGCGGAAAATGCGGTTGCCGTAATCCTCGATGGACTTGCCATCCTTGGGCAACGGCACGTCCAGCGACTGCAGGCGCCAGATGATCGGCGCCATGGCGCAATCGGCCAGGCTCATTTCCGGGTTGAGGAAGAACTTGCTGGCCTTGAACAGCGGCACCGCGCTGGTCAGCAGTTCCTTCAACCGCTTGCGCCCCGCCTCGGCCTGGGTCTTGTTGCCGAGCTGGATCGCCTGCACCTGCGGTACCCAGTCGTGTTCGATGCGCAGCATCGCCAGCCGGATCCGCGCACGCGAGAGCGGGTCCACCGGCATCAGCGGCGGGTGCGGGTAGCGTTCGTCCAGGTATTCGCTGACCACCGAAGCCGCGTACAGCACCAGCTCGCGCTCTACCAGCGTGGGCACCGAGTGGTACGGATTGAGGTCGATCAGATCCTCGGGCGGGTTCTGCGGGTCGACGGGCACGAAATCGTAGGTAACGCCTTTGGCGGCCAGCACCAGGCGCACGCGATGGCACAGCACGTCGTCGTTCGAGGAAAACAGCGTCAGGGTGTTCCGCATGCGTACGCTCGCCGCCATCAAAGGCTCTCCAGCGATCGGTATCCGCCGGTCGCATCGGCGCTGTCGGCCCATTGCCGACAGTCGTCACAGTACCCGAGTGTGCAACTGCCCATCACAAAAGCCAATAGGCCGATCGACTTACGCCGTATCGATCAATGCACGTCCTTCCAGTACTCCTTCTTCAGCAGGTAGGCCAGGAAGGTCAGCAGTGCCAGGAACAGGATCACCCACACGCCCAGCTTCTGCCGCTTCAGCGCCGCGGGTTCACCCGCGTACTCCAGGAAGTTGGTGATGTCCCGCACCGCCTGGTCGTACTGCCCCGGGTCGACGTTACCGGGTTGTGCCAGCGTGAGCCCGGTCACCGGCGCGTCCGCACCCGGCGCTTCCGGCTTGCCGTGCACGGCGTGCTGCAGGCCCTGCATTTCCCACAGCGGGTTGGGCATGGAGGCGTTGGGGAACAGCGCGTTGTTCCAGCCCAGCGGGCGGCTGGGATCCAGGTAGAACGACTTCAGGTAGGTATAGACCCAGTCGCTGCCACGCACCCGTGAGATCAGGCTGAGGTCCGGCGGCATCTTGCCGAACCACTTCTCGGCTTCCGCCTTGGGCATCGTCACCGGCACCGGTTCGCCGATCGGCACGCCGGTGAAGTTGAGGTTGTTCATCACCTCTTCTTCGGTCAGGCCCAGGTCCTGCGCCATCCGCGAATAGCGCAGGTACTTCAGCGCATGGCAGCCGGAGCAGTAGTTCATGTAGAGCTGCGCGCCGCGCTGCAGCGACGCACGGTCGCCCAGGTCGTTGCCGGCCTGCAGGGTCTTGCCGCCTTCGGCGGCGCCGGCCACGGTGCTGGCCAGCAACAGGGCGGCCGCGCAGGCCAGCCGGACAATCCAGTGGTCAGTCATGCGTGGTCACCCGGTCCGGTACCGGCAAGGTCCTGTCCAGCTTGGTCCATAGCGGCATGGTGATGAAGAAGGCGAAGTACAGGAAGGTCAGCACGCGGCCGACATAGGTTTCATGCGCATCGGTACCGGGCCCGGAACCGATCACGCCCAGCCAGATGAAGCAGACCGCGAACACGCCGAGCAGCGCGCGCGACAACCAGCCGCGGTAGCGGTAGGACTTTACCCGCGCCTTGTCCAGCCACGGCACCAGGAACAGGATGGCGATGGCCGAGAACATCACGATCACGCCGCCGAGCTTGTTGGGCACCACGCGCAACATCGCGTAGTACGGCGTGTAGTACCACACCGGTTTGATGTGCTCGGGCGTGACCAGGCGGTTGGCCTCGGTGAAGTTGTCGTGCTCCAGGAACAGGCCGCCAAAGCCGGGCGCGAAGAAGATGATGAAGGCCGCGATGATCAGCAGGAAGCCGGCGCCCACCCCGTCCTTGAGCGTATAGTACGGGTGGAACGGAATGCCGTCGGTGGGCGCGGTGGCCGACCAGCGGTTGCCCTTGGGCCCCTTCTTGATCTCCACGCCGTCGGGGTTGTTCGACCCCACTTCATGCAGCGCGCCCAGGTGCAGCACCACCAGCAACAGCAGCACCAGCGGCAGGGCGATCACGTGCAGGGCGAAGAACCGGTTGAGGGTGGCATCACTGGGCAGGTAATCGCCCATGATCCATTCGGTCAGCCCGTTGCCGATCACCGGAATGGCGCCGAACAGCGAGATGATCACCTTGGCGCCCCAGAACGACATCTGGCCCCACGGCAGCACGTAGCCCATGAAGGCTTCGGCCATCAGCACCAGGTAGATCAGCATGCCCAGGATCCACACCAGCTCGCGCGGCTTCTGGTAACTGCCGTACATCAGGCCGCGGAACATGTGCAGGTAGACCACGATGAAGAACAGCGAGGCCCCGGTGGAGTGCATGTAGCGGATCAGCCAGCCCCACTCCACATCACGCATGATGTATTCAACGGAGTTGAAGGCTTCCAGCGCACTGGTCTTGTAGTGCATCGTGAGGAAGATGCCGGTCACGATCTGGTTGATCAGGATCAGCAGCGCCAGCGAACCGAAGTAGTACCAGATATTGAAGTTCTTCGGCGCGTAGTACTCGCTCACATGCTTGCGGTACACCGGCATCAGCCCGGGCGCGCGCGCGTTGACCCAGTCGGCGACGCCGGTGGCGGTACGGGAAAGGATGTTGGCCATGATCAGGCTGCCCCCTGAGGATCGACGCCGATGATGATGGTGCTGTCGTCCTGGTAATGGTGCGGCGGCACCAGCAGGTTGATCGGCGCCGGGACGCCATCGAAGACGCGACCGGACATGTCGAACCGGGATTTGTGGCAGGGGCAGAAGTAGCCGCCCTTCCATTCCGGATCGAACGGCTCGGGGCGGATCTCGGCCACCATTTCCGGCGAACAGCCCAGGTGGGTGCACAGCCCGACCAGCACCGAGACCTCGGCCTTGATCGCGCGGAATTCGGGGTTCTGCTTGAGCACGTAGTCCGGCTGCTGGTCCTTGTTCTCCGACGCAGGATCCTTCAGCCGCCCATCCAGCCCGTGCAGGGCGTCAAGGATGGCCTTGGACCGTTTGACGATCCAGATCGGCTGTCCACGCCACTCCATGACCAATCGCTGGCCTTCCTGCAGGGCGCTGATGTCGGCAAGCACAGGGGCACCGGCCAGTTTGGCGCGGGCGCTGGGATTCCAGGACTTGATGAACGGAACTGCGGCGAAACCGACGCCGACTGCTCCCACCACTGCGGTGGTTGCGGAAAGAAATCGTCGACGTCCAGTGTTGACTGGATCGTTTACCCCATCGTTGGCCATCCGGCACTCCGATATTGATTTAGGTAGCTTGAGGCTGCCAGTAGACCGGTGGGGGCCAGTCCACAATGAATCCTGATCGACTATAGCGGAACCTGACTCGGCGACACAATGGTGGTCGCACCACGAGGGCCGGCCAACGGCCGGCGCTGCCAGGGAAGCGCCCACATCTGCAGTGCCGGGCGTTGGCCGGCCTTCGCGATGCGATCGAAAGCGGACGGGGATTACTGCGTGGAGGCGGTGGCGCCGCGGTAGCGGTCGGCGAGCAGGGCGACGCGCTTCACGTAGTACTGCGTCTCGCTGTAAGGCGGCACGCCACCGTGGCGGTCGACCGCGCCTTCGCCCGCGTTGTAGCCCGCTGCGGCGAGGGTCAGATTGCCGTTGAAGCGCTTGAGCAGCCACGACAGGTACTGCACGCCGCCGCGGATGTTCTGCGCCGCATCATAGGAATCAGTGACACCGAAGCGGCGCGCGGTGGGCGGCATCAGCTGCATCAGGCCCTGTGCGCCGGCGCGGCTGAGCGCGGTCGGGTTGTAAGCCGATTCGGCGTGGATGATGGCGCGGACGACCGCCTCCTCCACCCCGAACTCGCGCGCGGCTGACGCGATCTCTGCCTGGAAGGCGGTGGTGTTGAGGCGGACCGAACCGAAGTTCACGCCCGGACTGGCACCGCAGGCATAACAGCGCTCGATGAAGCTGTAATGGATGGTGCGGACCTGGCCCAGGCTGGCCATCTGCGCGGGCCGGCGGCTGGTGTAATGCCGCACGCCATCCTTCATGTACGAGTAGACCTGCCCGTTGACCACGCGCTGCGCCTTGCCGGTGCGGGCCGCCGGCGCCGGCGCGGCAGTAAGCACGGTGGCGGCCTGGGCGGGTGCCGGGGTCGGGGCCAGCGCGGTGCCGGACGCGGCACCGTCCTGGACCGGCGCAGCGGTTGCCACGACCGCAGGGGCGGGCACAGGGGCTGGAGACGGTGGCGGAACGTAACGGCGCGGGGCGCTGCGGTCGGGACGGTAGTTGCTGACCACGCTGCAGCTGGTGCCGGCAATGCGTTTGCTGACGTAGCTGGGAATGCCGTCCGCGCCAACACACTTGTACAGGGTGCCCGCACTGGCCGGCACAGCGGTCAGCGCAGCCAAGGCCAGCGCAGCGATCCCCAAGATCCCCTTCATGGGGCGGAGTGTCCCCGTTTCGCGCGCCGTTGCCAAGCCCCGCAGCCACGCAGGGCGTGGCTCTACCGGGCGCCCGGGGTACAATGGACGGCTACCCGGCAGCCCTCCCCGGCTGCCTGCCCGCCCACCCGACTGGAATAAGCGCCATGACCGGGACGCCAGCTTCGACCCTGCCGACCTCGGCCGGCACCGCCGTGCCTGCCATCGATTCGCCCCGCCCCGACCTGCTGCCCCTGCCCGGTTCCCGGCCGCAGGTGACCGGCCCCGTGCGCGGCAAGCTGTACATCAAGACCCACGGTTGCCAGATGAACGAGTACGACTCGACCAAAATGGCCGACGTACTTGCCGCCGAAGAAGGCCTGGAGCTGACCGACGACCCGGCCGAAGCCGACGTGCTGCTGATGAACACCTGCTCGATCCGCGAGAAAGCGCAGGAGAAGGTGTTCAGCCAGCTGGGCTACTGGAAGGCGCTGAAGAACAACGGCCGAGGCGTCATCATCGGCGTGGGCGGTTGCGTGGCCTCCCAGGAAGGCGAAGCGATCATCAAACGCGCCCCGCATGTGGACCTGGTGTTCGGCCCGCAGACCCTGCACCGCCTGCCCGAGCTGATCCGCCAGCGGCGCGAATCGGGCAAATCGCAGGTGGACATCAGCTTCCCCGAGATCGAGAAGTTCGACCGCCTGCCGGAGCCGCGGGCCGAAGGCGGTTCGGCGTTCGTGTCGATCATGGAAGGCTGCTCCAAGTACTGTTCGTTCTGCGTGGTGCCCTACACCCGTGGCACCGAGGTCAGCCGCCCGTTCGAGGACGTGGTGGTGGAAGTGGCGCAGCTGGCCGCGCAGGGCGTGCGCGAGATCAACCTGCTGGGCCAGAACGTCAATGCCTACCGCGGTCCCTATGGGGACGGCGAGTTTGCCGACCTCGGCCTGCTGATCCGTACCATCGCCGAGATCGACGGGGTGGACCGCATCCGCTTCACCACCTCGCACCCGCTGGAGTTCAGCGATTCGCTGGTGGATGCTTACCGCGACGTGCCGCAGCTGGCCAATTTCCTGCACCTGCCGGTGCAGGCTGGCAGCGACCGGGTGCTGTCGGCGATGAAGCGCGGCTACACCGCGCTCGAATTCAAGTCCAAGATCCGCAAGCTGCGCGCAGTACGCCCGGACATTTCGATCAGCTCGGACTTCATCGTCGGCTTCCCTGGCGAGACGGACGCGGACTTCGAGAAGACCATGAAGCTGATCGAGGACGTAGGCTTCGACCACAGCTTCTCCTTCATCTATTCGCGCCGACCGGGAACGCCCGCAGCCGACCTCGAGGACACCATCAGCGATGCGGAGAAGCACGCGCGGCTGTCGCGCCTGCAGGCCCGGATCAACGAGCAGGCAGCCGCCATCTCCCATGCGATGGTCGGCACGGTGCAGACGGTGCTGGTGGAAGGTCCGTCGCGCCGCGATCCGAATGAGCTCACCGGCAAGACCGAGAACATGCGGTCGGTGAATTTTCCGGGGCAGGCGCGATTGGTCGGCCAGCTGGTCGATGTGGAGATCACCGAGGCGTACAGCAATTCGCTGCGCGGACGGCTGGTCATCGCGTGAGGCCACGTACCAACCAACGGTCGGTACCTACCGGGTAGATGCCGACCGTTGGTCGGCATGCGCGCTAATCCAGGCGCTTGCGGAACCGCAGGATGGCCAGGGTCATCATCACCACGATGAAGCCCAGCAGTGCCAGCACCTCCGGCCACAGTTCCCACCAGCGGGCGCCGCGCAGCATGATGCCGCGCACCAGGCGCAGGAAGTGGGTGAGCGGCAGGATCTCGGCCAGCCACTGCACGATGCGCGGCATGCCGGCGAACGGGAACATGAAACCCGACAGCAGGATCGATGGCAGGAACACGAACATCGTCATCTGCATGGCCTGGAACTGCGACTGCGCGCGGGTCGAGATCAACAGGCCCAGCGCCAGGTTGGCGGTGATCAGCAGCACCGCCGCCAGGTAGACATCCAGCACGCTGCCGCGCACCGGCACCTCGAACAGCCACATCCCCAGCAGCAGCACCAGCGTGGTCTGGACCAGGCCAATCACCGCATACGGCAGCACCTTGCCGACCATCAGCTCGCTGCGGCTCAGCGGCGTGGCGATCAGCAATTCCATGTTGCCGCGCTCGCGTTCGCGCACGATCGCCACGGCAGTGAACATCACCATGGTCATGGTCAGGATTATCCCGATCAGGCCGGGCACGATGTTGATCGCCGAGCGCCGCTGCGGGTTGTAAAACGCCACCACGCTGATCTGCCCGGCCGCACCCGATGCGCCCGCGCGCAGTGGCCGGTCGTTGCGCACCGGCCGGGTGTCCAGCGGCACCTGGGCCAGCTGGACCGCCGCGCTCTGCACGACGGTATCGCTGCCATCCACCAGCACCTGCACCGCCTCACGGCCGTCGAACCGGCGTCGCTCGAAATCAGGCGGCACCACGATGCCGATGCTGACCTGCCCGCGCCGCAGCGCGGTCATCAACTGGTCGGGAGTGTCCACGTGCAGGGTCGGGGCGATCACCCCGGTGGCCACCATGTCGGCCAGCAGCGCGCGCGAGGCCGCGCTGCCGGCCTGGTCGGCGATGCCGGTCTCCAGGTGGCGGAGGTTGAGGTTGATCGCATAGCCGAACAGCACCAGCTGCATCACCGGGATGCCGACGATCATGGCCAGGGTGATGCGGTCGCGGCGCATCTGCCGCAACTCCTTGAGCACGATCGCCCACAGCCGCCGCAGGTTCATGGCGTGGCCCCGGCCGCGGCAGGCGTCTCGCGGCCGCGCGTGGCCGAGACGAACACGTCTTCCAGGTTGGCGGCGCTGCGCACCACCTCCGCCCCCTGCCCGGCAGCGCGCAGCGCCTGCTGCAGGCGCGCTTCGGCATCGTCGCCGCTGTCCAGCAGCACGCGCAGCGTATTGCCGATCTGCGCCACGCTGAGCACCCCGGGCAGGCCTGCCAGCGCCCGCTGGGCTTGTCGTGGCTGCGCCGCATGCACTTCCAGGGTGCGCCCCTGCAGTGCGGCGGTGAGTTCGGCCGGGCTGCCATCGGCCACCAGCACCCCCTGGTCGAGGATGGCCAGGCGGTGGCAGCGCTCGGCCTCGTCCATGTAATGCGTGGACACCAGCAAGGTGGTGCCGGCGTCGGCCAGGTCGAAGAGCTTTTCCCAGAAATCGCGCCGCGACTCGGGGTCCACCGCACTGGTCGGCTCGTCCAGGAACAACAGCTCCGGCGCGTGGATCACGGCACCGGCCAGTGCCAGCCGCTGCTTCTGGCCGCCGCTCATGGTGCCGGCCAACTGCTTCTGGCGGTCCTGGAAATGGTAGTGCTCCAGCAACTCATCGATGCGCTGCCGCGCCCGGGCGCGCGGGATGTCCTGCACCGCCGCCAGGAACTCCAGGTTCTCGCGCACGGTGAGGTCTTCAAACAGCGAAAAGCGCTGGGTCATGTAGCCGATGCGCCGGCGCAGCGCCTCGGCCTGCTCCGGTATGCGCAAGCCCAACACTTCGATCTCGCCCGCGCTCGGGGTGAGCAGGCCGCACAGCATGCGGATGGTGGTTGATTTGCCCGAGCCATTCGGCCCCAGGAACCCATAGACGTTGGCGCGCGGCACGCTGAGGTCGACATGATCCACCGCCACCAGCGATCCAAACTGCTTGGTCAGCCCGCGCGCGCGGATCGCCGGTTCGGCGGCGTTCAAAACACCACCCGCACCGGCACGCCGGCGGGCAGGTCCGCCAGCGGCGCGCTTCCGTCGGCGCGGTCCAGTTCGATTTCCGCCAGCCAGCTCAACCGCGACACGTCGTCGCCGCTGAGCGCGTAGTACGGCGTGAAGCCGGGATCGCTGCGGATGCTGCGCACATGGCCGGCAAACGCGCCGTCGCGACCCTGCAGGTGAATCTGGGCCGCCTGCCCCACCCGCACCTTCAGGCGCAGTGGCTCAGGCAGGTACACCCGGGCGTAAGGGCGGTCGCCGACCAGCAGCACCACCAGCGGGGCCCCCACCGGCGCCTGGTCGCCCAGCCGGTAGGGCAGCGCATCGACGCGCCCGGCGCGCGGGGCAACGAGGTCGAGCTTGCGCAGCGTCACTGCCTGCGCCGCGGCCTGGGCCTGTGCCGACTGCAGGGCGGCTTCGCCCTGGGCCACCTGCTCCACGCGGGTACCGTGTTCCAGCGCCAGCAGCGCCTGTTCGGCAGCCTGCACCGCGCCTTGCGCGCTGCCGGCGGCCGCCCGCGCGCGGTCCACGTCGGCAGCGGCCACCAGTTGCTGCCGACCCAGCGGCTGCAGACGGCGGTAATAGGCCGACGCATCGACGGCCTGCGCGCGTGCCGACGCCAGGTTGGCCCGCGCCTGGTCGATGTCCTCGCGGCGAGGGCCCTCACGCAGTTCCTGCAGGGCCTGCCCGGCCTGGCTGGCCTGCGCTTCCAATGCCTGCAGCTGGGCGGCGGTGCGGATCGGCTCCAGCTGCAGCAGCGCCGCCCCGGCGGCCACCTGCTGGCCTTCGTGGACCCGGATGGCCACGATGGTTTCCGCCGCGGGCGCCGGCACGGTAATGCGGTCCCACTCCAAGGTACCGAGCGCGGCCGGCGGCTCCTGCCGACACGCCGACAGCAGCAGGCCCGCGCCGGCCAGGAACACCCCACGCATGGACAGGTAGCTGGCTGCGGACATCGACGCGGCTCCGGCAGGGCACGGCGGGGGAAGAAGAGGTCACCTTGCGCATGCCGCCGTGAAGGATCGGTCACGCGTGCCAGCGGGTCCGCGCACTGGTCATGAAATGATCACCCTTCCGCAGCCATTGCGCCGCAGGGGGTACAGCCGCTTATCCACACCTTTCCCGCGCAACCGCCCACAAGCGGTGTGGAAAACCCCGAGCTAGATGTCGCTTTTTTGACCACGCACGCGACAGCATTGCGGCAGTAGGGCCGTCAGAGACTATCCACAGGTTGCTGCACTGCTGCTGCACAGCCGCTGTGGAGAACCGCTGCTGTGGCGAGGCCCCCACGCCCGCGCTACCCTGTCCTTCCTATCCCCAACTTGCGGCACGGTCCTAGCGACCGCAGCCGCCGGACGCAATGACCGCACTGGCACACCGCGACTTCACCCTGGCCCCGGAAGACAACGAACGCCTGGCCAACCTGGCCGGCCCCTTCGACGAGCACCTGCGCCAGATCGAACTCAAGCTCGGCGTGGAAATCGCCAACCGCGGCCACGTCTTCCGGGTCACCGGCCCGAAGGCCGTGGCCGAGGAAGCACAGGCGCTGATCGAAGCGCTGTACCTGGAGGCGGCCGAGACGCCCTTCGACAGCCACGCCATCCACCTGCGCCTGAACCAGGCCAACGTGGAACACCTGGTGGAGCGCAGCTACGAAGCGCAGGAAGTCACCATCAAGGTCAAGCGCGGCACCGTGCGCGGGCGTGGTGCCAACCAGGCACGCTACCTGCACCAGATCACCACCCACGACATCAACTTCGGCATTGGCCCGGCCGGTACCGGCAAGACCTTCCTGGCCGTGGCCAGCGCGGTGGATGCGTTGAACGAATCGCGGGTGCAGCGCCTGATCCTGGTGCGCCCGGCGGTGGAAGCCGGCGAGAAGCTGGGCTTCCTGCCCGGCGACCTGAGCCAGAAGGTCGATCCGTACCTGCGCCCGCTGTACGACGCGTTGTATGAAATGCTGGGCGTGGAAAAGGTGATCAAGCTGCTGGAGAAGAACGTCATCGAGATTGCGCCGCTGGCGTACATGCGTGGACGCACGCTCAATGATGCGTACGTGATCCTGGACGAAGCGCAGAACACCACCGTCGAGCAGATGAAGATGTTCCTGACCCGGCTGGGCTTCGGCTCCACCGCCGTGGTCACCGGCGACCTGACCCAGACCGACCTGCCCAAGCACGTGAAGTCCGGCCTGCGCGATGCCATCGAGGTGCTGCGCGACGTGGACGGGGTGAGCTTCACCTTCTTCGAGGCCCGCGACGTGGTGCGGCACCCGCTGGTGGCGCGCATCGTAAGCGCGTACGACCGCCGCGACCTGCAGCAGGTCAAGCCGGGCGCCGAATGAGCGCGGCCATCGCGGCGCGGCGCCACACGCGCGATACTGTGGTTTCCTGATAGAACCCGAAGTACCGGAACCGCCATGACCAAAGGCCCCATTCGACTCGATGTCGCCGTCAGCTACGCCCTGCCCCGTGCCGGGTTGCCGTCGGCGGTGAGTTTCCGCAGATGGGTGGCTGCGGCACTGAACGGCCGCATCCGCGAGGCCGACCTGGCCATCCGCGTGGTCGACGCCAAGGAGGGCCAGTCGCTGAACCGGCACTACCGCGGCAAGGACTACGCCACCAACGTACTCAGCTTCCCCGCCGAGCTGCCCGAGGGCCTGCCCAAGGGGGTCAAGTTCCCGCTGCTGGGCGACCTGGTGATCTGCGCGCCGGTGGTGGCCGCCGAAGCGATGGAACAGGCCAAGGCGCTCAACGCCCACTACGCGCACCTGACCGTGCACGGGGTGCTGCACCTGCTGGGCTGGGACCACGAGGACGACAAGGAAGCCGAAGCCATGGAACAGCTGGAGCGCGAGATCCTGGCCGACCTCGGCATCGCCGACCCCTACGCCGGCGAGCGCTGAGCCGCCGCCCCTGACGGACGTTTCCTGCATGACCTTCGCACGCCCCGCCTGCCTGTGCCTGCTGGCCCTGTTTTCCACCCCTGCCATGGCCGCCGCCCCGACAACGGCCGCCCCAGCCGCCCCTGCCGCCCCTGCCGCCGCGCCGCTGGACCTTGCCGCGCTGATCGAGTGCCGCCAGCGCGTGGCCGACTACGACGCGGTCGCCCCGGTCGTGGCCGACCCGCTCAAGGCAGTGGCCAACGGCATGCAGCCGCTGCCGCAGAACAACCAGTTCATGAGTGAGTACCGCCTGGCCACGCCGTTGACGGTGTTCGGCCAGCGCACCGAATACGTGGCGGTGTCCGGGGCCAGCATCATGGCGATCCTGGATGTGCCCGATCCCCGCCCGATGGCCAAGACCCTGGCCCTGGAAGACGGCGTGGACAACCCGGACAAGTTCATGGCCGGCCGTGAGGTGGTCAGCCGGGACGTGACCGATCCGCGCACCGGCGAACCGATGATCGAGTCGATCATCCTGAGCCTGTCCACGGTCAAGACGCACCCCGGCAAGACCTTGGCCGGCTGCACCTACAGCCTGGACCTGCCCGCCGAGGACGAAGCCCCGGCCGACACCCCGGCAGCGCCGGCCGGCGCCCTGCCCCCGTCCGTGAACACACCGCCAGGCGGGCGCTGACAGCGGCCCGCATCCTGCTAGACTGGCGCCAACGCCCGGCTCGCCGGGTGCCTTTTTTGCAGAGATGTCTGAAGACGACAGTAGTGGCTCCGTTCCGGAGCAAAATGAGAAGAAGCGCAGCTGGCTTGAACGCCTGACGTCTGCCTTCTCCGGCGAACCCCACACCCGCGACGAGCTGGTGGCGGTACTGCACTCCGCGCACGAAGACGGCCTGATTGCCGCCGACACGCTGCGCATGATGGAGGGCGCGGTCTCGGTGGCGGAACTGACCGTGGGCGACGTGATGATCTCGCGTTCGCAGATGGTCTCGCTGCCGGTGGAAGCCCCCTTCCTTGAACTGATGAAGCAGGTGGTCGAATCCGGCCATTCGCGCTTCCCGGTGCACGGTGACAACAAGGACGACATCCTCGGCGTGCTGCTGGCCAAGGACCTGCTGCGCGGCGTGGTCGCCGACAACGGGCCGGCCAACGTGCGCGAGCTGCTGCGCCCGGCGGTGCTGATTCCCGAAGCCAAGAAGCTCAACGTGCTGCTCAAGGAATTCCGGCTCTCGCGCAACCACATGGCGATCGTGGTGGACGAGTACGGCGGTGTTGCCGGGCTGGTCACCATCGAGGACGTGCTGGAGCAGATCGTCGGCGAGATCGATGACGAGCATGATGAAGCCGAAGACCACACCGCGCAGATCGCGATCCAGGCCGACGGCCAGTACGTGGTCGACGCGCTGACCCCGATCGGGGATTTCAACGAGCGTTTCGGCGCCGCGTTCCCGGACGACGACTACGACACCATCGGTGGCCTGGTCACCGAGGCGATCGGGCACCTGCCCGAAACCGGCGACGAGCTGACCCTGGACCGCTTCGTGTTCCGGGTGGCGCGCGCCGATGCCCGCCGCGTGCAGGCGTTCCATGTGACCGTGCTGCCGCCCGACGCCATCATCGAGGATTGACCCACGCCATGCGGCCCCTGCTGACGCGGTGGCCGTTGTGCCGCCTGTTGTTCCTCCTGTTCCTGGCCAGTGTGTCCGGCCTGCCGCTGGTCGCACTGGCACAGGCAGCGCCTGGACCTTCGGCGGCCAGCGCCGCCGCGCCGCCCGCCGAAGCGCCGCCACCGCGCATCGGCATCGTGACCATGCAGCCGGGCAGCATCTTCTTCGAGCGCTTCGGGCATGACGCGATCGTGGTCGAGGACCCGGTTACCGGCGATGCCACCTCGTACAACTTCGGCTATTTCGACCCCAGCGAACCGGACTTCGTCGGCCGCTTCCTGCGCGGCGAGATGATGTATTACCTGGTGGCGCTGCCGCTGGACCAGGACCTCTCCTACTACCGCGACAGCGGCCGGGGCGCCAACCTGCAGTGGCTGGACCTCAGCCCGGAGCAGGCGCGTGCGCTTGCCGCGTCGCTGGCCGAGCGCGCCAAGCCGGAAAACGCGCGCTACCGCTACGACTACTACACCGCCAACTGCGCCACCATGGTGCGCGATGCGATCGATGGTGCGCTCGGCGGCGGGCTGCACTCGCAGCTGTCCGGCCGTTCGCGCGGCAACACCTACCGCAGCGAATCGGTGCGCCTGGCCTCGCCGGCCCCGTGGATGTGGCTGGGCTTCGACATCGGGCTCGGCCCGTTCGCCGACCAGCCGCTGTCGCGGTGGCAGGAAGCCTTCGTGCCGATGCGCCTGGCCGACGCGCTGCGCGAGGTGCGCAACAGCGACGGCCGCCCGCTGGTGCAGGAAGAGCTGGAGCTGCTGCCACACCGCATCGCCCCGGAACCGGCTGAATCCGCGCGCCGCTGGTGGCCGTGGCTGCTGTGCGGGCTGGTGCTGGCTGCCGGCGTGCTGGCCCTGCGCCGCCGCCGGCGCCTGCTGGCCGCGCTGGCCCTGCCGCTGTGGCTGTTCTGCGGGATTGCCGGCGTCCTGCTGGCCTACCTGTGGGGCTTCAGCGCGCACCACGCCGCCTGGGCCAACCGCAACCTGCTGCAGCTCTCGCCGCTGTGCCTGCTGCTGCTTCCCGGCGCGGTGACGCTGCTGCGCGCACGCGTGCCCGGCGCCTGGTTCCGCTGGACCTTGTGGGCGGTTGCCCTGCTCTCCCTGCTGGGCCTGGTACTGCACTGGCTGACCCTGCAGGCGCAGGTGAACCTGCAGTGGATCGTGCTGCTCTTGCCGCTGCACGTGGCGCTGGCCTGGACACTCGGCCGTCGTGACCCAGCTGTCACGCATCGCTGACGCAGGATATCGCTCATGGAACACCCCGCCGCCTCCAATCCGACCTGTGTCATCAACTGCGTTCACTACGACGACCAGGGCAAGCGACACGACATCGCGCTGGATGCGATCAGCGATGTGATCGCCAGCAAGAACGGTTTTGTGTGGGTGGGCCTTTACGACCCGGCCGACGCGGTGCTGCTCAAGCTGCAGGAGGAATTCTGCCTGCACGACCTGGCCATAGACGATGCACGCAACGCCCACCAGCGGCCCAAGGTCGAGGCCTACGGCAATTCCCTGTTCGTGGTGGTGACCACCGCGCAACGCGTGCAGGACCGCATCGAGTATGGCGAAACACACGCTTTCCTCGGTCCGCGCTTCCTGGTGACCGTGCGCCACGGCGCATCGCTGTCCTACGCCCCGGTCCGCGCCCGGGTGGAACGCGAACCGCAGTTGCTGACCATGGGCGCCTCCTACTGCCTGTATGCCGTGCTGGACTTCGTGGTCGACAACTACCTGCCGATCACCACTGACTTCCGCGACACGCTGGATTCGCTGGAGAAGGACATCTTCGCCGACAGTTACAAACGCACCACGGTGGTACGCCTTTACGAGCTCAAGCGCGAACTCAACAAGATGCGGATGGCGGTCGCACCGCTGCAGGACGTGCTGGCGCAGCTGCGCCGCTATCCCGGCGAGCTGATCCCCGACGAAGTGAAGCTGTACATCCGCGACGTGCACGACCACGCCGTGCGCATCAGTGATGTGATCGACACCCTGCGCGAGATGCTGGGTACGGCACTGAGCGTGAACCTGTCGCTGGTAACCCTGGCCCAGGGCGAGACGGTCAAGCGCCTCGGTGCGTGGGCGGCGCTGCTGGCCGCCCCGACCCTGATCACCAGCTGGTACGGCATGAACTTCACCCACATGCCCGAGCTGGACAAGCCGTGGGCCTACCCCGCGATGATCGTCGGGGTGGGTGCGGTGTGCGTCGGGTTGTATCGGCTGTTCAAGCGCGCCCGTTGGCTGTAAGGCGTATCGACCAACGGTCGATACCTACCGCGTGTACCCGGCGGGTGGCGACCGTTGGTCGGCAACCGCATCAGGCCACGTAAACGGTTTTGATGTTCATGAACTCGTGGATGCCGTGGTCGGCCAGTTCGCGACCGAAGCCCGAGCGCTTGCTGCCGCCGAACGGCAACCGGACATCGCTTTTGACGATGGCGTTGACGAATGCCGCGCCGCATTCCAGCCGCTTGGCGATGGCCTCGCCGCGCACCGGATCTCCACTCCACACGCTGCCGCCCAGCCCAAAGGTGGTGTCGTTGGCCACCCGCAGCGCATCGGCGTCGTCGCGCACGCGCAGGATCGCCGCCACCGGCCCGAACAGTTCCTCGTCGTAGGCCGGCATGCCCGGTTCCACATTGTCGAGGATGGTCGCCGGGTAACCCGCATGGGTGCCGGCCACCGGCTCGCCGCCCAGCAGTACCCTGGCCCCCTTGTCCACGCTCGCCTGCACCTGCTTGTGCAGCTCCTCGCGCAGGTCGGCACGTGCCATCGGCGCCAGCGTGGTCTTCTCGTCCTGCGGATCGCCATACACACGCGCTGCGGCCGCTGCGACGAACTTCTCCACGAACGCGTCGGCAATCGCATCGACCACGATGAAGCGCTTGGCGGCGATGCAGGTCTGCCCGCTGTTGTCGAAGCGCGACTTCACCGCAGCGGCAACCGTCTTGTCCAGGTCCGCATCGTCCAGCACCACGAACGCATCGCTGCCGCCCAGCTCCATCACGCACTTCTTGAGCTGGTCGCCGGCGTTGGACGCGATCGAGCGTCCCGCCCGCTCGCTGCCGGTCAGGGTGACCGCCTTGACCCGCTTGTCGCGCAGCACCTCGGCGGCCTGGTCATTGTCGATGTGCAGCACATCGAACACGCCCTCGGGCAAGCCGCCGTCGCGGCACACCGCCAGGATCAGGTTGGCGCACTGCGGCACGTTGCTGGCATGCTTGAGCAGGGCCACGTTGCCGGCCATGAACGCCGGCGCCAGGAAGCGGAACACCTGCCAGATCGGGAAGTTCCACGGCATCACCGCGAACACGCAGCCGATCGGTTCATAGCGCACGTAGCTGCGCTGGGCTTCGGTGTCGATCAGCTGCGGCTTGAGGTAATCGGCGGCGTGGTCGGCGTAGTACTCGCAGGCCTGCGCGCACTTCTCCACCTCGGCCAGCGCCTCGCCCTTGAGCTTGCCCATCTCGGTGGTCATCGCCTGCTGGATGTCGTCCCTGCGCGCGCGCAGCTGGCCGGCGATGGCACGCAGGATGGCGCCGCGCTCCTGCAGCGAACGGGCCGACCACGTCGGGAAGGCTGCGGCGGCAGCCGCCAGCCGCTGCTCGATCCCGGCGGCGTCCAGCAGCTCGTGGCGGTAAGTCACAAGGCCCGTGGCGGGGTTGACGATTTCGACGGTCATCGCGGTGCTCCGAAAGACAGGCACCCATTCTGCGCCCGGCCCTGTGAGCCGGGTGTTGTGTCAGCCCTTTTCCTGCAGCGCCATCTGCATGTCGCGCTGCCGGCGCTTCTCGCTGCGCGAGGTAATGAACCACCCCACCACCGCCGCGATCGACACCGCCAGAACCATCAACGTGGCCAAGGCGTTGATCTCCGGCTTGATGCCCATCCGCACCGAAGCGAACACCTTCATCGGGAGCGTGGTCGAATTCGGCCCCGCGACGAAACTGGCGATCACCACGTCATCCAGCGACAGGGTGAAGGCCAGCAGCCAGCCGGCCACCAGCGCCGGGGCGATGATCGGCAGGGTGATCTGGAAGAACACCTTCAGCCGGCTCGCGCCCAGGTCCATGGCCGCCTCTTCCAGCGAGCGGTCCAGCTCCTGCAGCCGCGAGGACACGATCACGGTCACGAAAGACAGCGTGAACGTGACATGCGCGATCCAGATGCTGCCCACGCCTCGGCTGGGGAAGCCGGGAATGCCCCCCATCGCCACCAGCAGCGTCATCAGCGAGAAGCCCAGGATCACTTCGGGCATCACCAGCGGCGCGGTGATCAGGGCGCCGAACACGGTCTTGCCCGGGAAGCGCTTGAAGCGGGTCATCACCATCGCGGCCATGGTGCCCAGCACGGTCGCCGCGCTGGCGGTCCAGAACGCCACCTTCAGGCTGATCCACAGTGCATCCAGGATCTGCCGGTTGTTGAACAGCTCGCCGTACCAGCGCGTGGAGAAGCCCGACCACACCGTGGCCAGCTTCGACGCGTTGAACGAATAGATCATCAGCAGCAGGATCGGCAGGTACAGGAAGGCAAAGCCCAGCCCCAGGACCGTCCAGCCCAGCCAGCGGCTGCGGCGCACCATGCTCATGTCAGCTTCCCTTCCAGCTCACGCTGCTGCACCCGGTTGAACAACAGGATCGGCACCAGCAGCAGGGCCAACATCACGATTGCCACCGCCGAGGCGGTCGGCCAGTCCCGGTTGTTGAAGAACTCGCCCCACAGCACCCGGCCGATCATCAGCGTATCCGGCCCGCCCAGCATTTCCGGGATCACGAATTCGCCCACGGCGGGAATCATCACCAGCATGCAGCCGGCGATGATGCCGGTGCGCGACAGCGGCAGGGTGATGCGCAGGAACGCCTGCCACGGCTTGGCACCGAGGTCGTAGGCGGCCTCCAGCAGGCGGTTGTCCAGCTTCACCAGGTTGGCGTACAGCGGCAGCACCATGAACGGCAGGTAGCAGTACACGATGCCGATGTAGGCGGCGGTCGGGGTGTACAGGATCTGCAGCGGTGCATCGATGACCCCGATCTTCAGCAGCAGCTGGTTGAGCAGGCCGTTGCGGTCGAGGATGCCGATCCACGCATACACCCGGATCAGGAACGAGGTCCACGACGGCAGCACCACCAGCATCATCGCCACGTTGCGCGCGGCCGGGCTCATCCGCGAGATCACATATGCCATCGGGTAACCGATCAGCAGCGTGAACAGCGTGGCGATCACCGCGATCCTGATCGAGCTCAGGTAGGCGAGCACGTACTGGCTGTCCTTGACCATGGCCGCGTAGTTGCCCAGGTTGAGCTTGAGCGAGAACGCACCGTCCACGTATTCCAGCAGCCACGTATACGGCGGCGAGCCGACCTGGGTGCGCGCGAACGAGATCATCAGGATGATCACGAACGGCACCGCGAAGAACAGCAGCAGCCACAGGTACGGCGCGGCGATCACGCCGCTGCGCGTGCCGGGGAGCCAGCGCTTCCAGCCGGTGGCGTTCATGCGGTGAGCACCACGCCATCGTTGTCGCGCCAGTGCACCCAGACGCTGTCGCCCCAGGTCAGGCCATCGCTGGCCCAACGCTGCGAGTTGGCGAAATTGGACAGCACCTTGGCCCCGCTGGGCAGGCGCACGTGGTACACCGAATGACTGCCGAAGTAGGCGATCTCCTCGATCACGCCCTGCGCCTTGTTGGTGTCGCCGGCCGGTTCGTCCTTGCCGATCATCACCTTCTCCGGGCGCAGCGCGAACGCCACCGGCTGCCCTTCGTAGCCGGTAATGCCGTGCGCCACGTAGATGGGCGCCGGGAACAGGGGCGTGCGCACGGTGACGTACTCGGGCAGGTCCTCGTCGATCACCCCGTCGAACAGGTTGACCGAGCCGATGAAGCCGGCCACGAAGCGGTTAGCCGGCTGTTCGTAGATCTCGTCCGGCTTGCCGACCTGCTGGATCCAGCCGGCATCCATGACCGCAATGCGGGTGGCCATGGTCATCGCTTCTTCCTGGTCGTGGGTGACCATCACGCAGGTCACCCCCGAGGTTTCGATGATGTTGACCAGCTCGATCTGCATCTGCGAGCGCAGCTTCTTGTCCAGCGCGCCCATCGGCTCGTCCAGCAGCAGCAGCTTGGGCCCCTTGGCCAGCGACCGCGCCAGCGCCACGCGCTGCTGCTGGCCGCCGGACAGCTGGTGCGGCTTGCGCTTGGCCAGCTTCTCCAGCTGCACCAGCTCCAGCATCTCGCCGACCCGGCGGCGGATGGCGTCGCGGGCCAGGCCATCCTGCTTGAGGCCGAAGGCAATGTTCTGCTCCACGCTCATGTGCGGGAACAGGGCATAGGACTGGAACATCATGTTGATCGGCCGCTGGTACGGGGGCAGCGCGTTGATGCGCTGGCCGTCCAGGTCGATGGTGCCGGCGGTGGGGGTCTCGAACCCGCCCAGGCAGCGCAGCAGGGTCGATTTGCCGCTGCCCGAGCCGCCCAGCAAGGCAAAGATCTCGCCTTTGCGCACGTCCAGGCTGACATCGTCGAGTGCGACGAAGCCGTCGAATTCCTTGCGCAGCGCGCGGATGGACAGATAGCCCGGCTCCAGCGCCGGGGCGACCTCGCCTTCCGGCTTGGCTTCGAATGACATGGGCAGCGGCTCCAGGAGCGGCGTCAGGACGGGGGGACGGGGGGACGGGGGGACGGCCCATTTTAGCGACCGTTGGCGACAGCAGCGATACCGGATCGTGGAGGTTGGGCCTGGGGGGGAACGCCAAATCGCTAAGACAGTAATAATAATGGCGCAGAGACAGGGTGAACGGGACTCAAGGGCCCTTGGGTCCCCTGCCTCTGCTGGTCAAAACGTCGGTGGCCAGCCAGATGGTTCGCGACATACGCGTGGCGTTGAGGACCACAAGACCGCTACCTTCAGGGAGATGGAAATTGCTAGACGCATCTGCCGGATCGAACGGCAATTCCTCCGCCAGGTAAATACGCGTAACACTTCACAAATCCATGTCCTGACTATTCCAAAACCCCATGCTTCATCACAAGGCAGGCGCTGGTTCTGTTGAAAGACAAATCTGTTGTGAAATGCTTCCACTTCACCCTCAATGGTCCCGACATAGATGTCAACAAAAGCCATTTTCGCAACGTTGTGTGCACTCGGATTTGCATGCCAGCCTTCAACTGCTGGAGCGCAGGTAGTAGCTACCGTAGAGCAGGCCAAGCCGGGGGATCCGTCGACCGTGGCGCTGCTCGTCACATACGCCAACAAAGGATCTGAACCTGTCGCACTCCGCCTGATCGATGTGCCACGCACGGGAAAAGACGAGAAACTCAGAAGCAACGCGCTCAATGTAGTGGGAATCGACGGTTCGCTGCCCAGGTACTTGGGCTACCACATGGGGATGACCAGAGAGGCTTTGAGTCGAACTCAGACCCTCGCGCCAGGTGAGTTCATGACGAGGACCATCAACCTCAATGCAAACTACGAACTGAAAGCCGGCATGAGCTATGACGTTTCGCCAACCGAGTACCGCCAAAGTCCAGTCCAGCACTCTGAAGAGTGCGCAGCTTCTCGTGACCGACAACACTGTAACCGGGGAATATTCACCACACCTCCAACCATCAGGATCACAGTCCCCGATAGCACCACGCCCCATGTGCCGCCAAAAGGAGCTGCCGGAGCCAACACGGAAAAAGCCTGCACCCCAGATCAACTGAACGCGATTACGGCTGCCATGGGACCATCTTCCGATCTCGCCCGAGATGCAAAGTCGTACCTGGCTTCGCTCTACAAGACCGAGGTGATCGACGGAAACGTTGTAACTCGCTTCAACCAGACCCCGCGATACAGCAGCTGGTTTGGTAGCCATGGTGATCCAGATGCCCCAAATCCTGTGAATAAGAGAATCAGGGACGTTGTCAATGCTGCAGCTGACCGATATGGAATGCTGTCGCCCGCCACTTGCAATTGTTCAGATGAAGACGAAATGGACGGCACCACGGCTTGGGTTGACCCCAACTCCGCCCACGTCATCAACTACTGTCCTGCGTTCTTCAAACTCCCGGTCGGACCCAACATCCAAACTGGCTCACGGGCGGTCACGATCTACCATGAAGTCACACATTTCGATGACTTTCTGTCAAAGGGAGTGTCTGATCTCGAAGGAAAATTCGGCTCTCCCGACGATGCCCGTTGGGTCGCCAGGAATGAGCGCGATCTTGCGGCGGACAACGCCTACAACTTCGAGTACTTCGCTGACAACTATTCCAGTGAAGAATGAGGCTGAATTCAAAAACATCGGAAACGTTGCAATCGCTCCACACGCCCTGACTCATCGTCGGGGCGGATGGCCTACGTTTTAGCTCGCCGCTAAGCCCCCGTTAGCAACCAATCTGCGCCTTGCACATAGCCGCACACGCCTCGCTTGACAGTCTTCCTCGTGGCTCACGGGCTTTCGCGGCCGATAACGCTCCCTACTCTGACGTTCCCGGCCAGCTAAGGGGGTGCATGTGCAATTCTTTGATAGCCCGCACAGGTTTGGAAATGCAGAGCAGATAAGTCAAGAGTCGGATCACAATCCGTACGATCTCGCGTTGACGATACAACTGCTTGAAGGCGATATCTCCAGGACAGCGAACGCTCACCAAAAGGAGATATGCATGCACACAAATGACCGGGTCAAGCCGATTTCAGAAAGTGAATGGCGCTCGCTCAAGTCGCACATCGATGTCGCAATCATTGGAGCAGGACACTCCGGCCTGTCGCTCAGCGCCCTGCTGGTGGAGGCAGGCGTGCGTCATCTGGTTCTGGATGCAGAAACCATCGGCTCCAGCTGGACGCGACGCTGGGATTCCTTCCGCCTCAACACGCCCAACTTCCTGACCGCCCTGCCCGGCTACCAGTACGACGGCGCGGATCCCACGGGTTTTGCCACCGCGCCCGAGGTCATCGACATGCTGACCGACTATGCGCACCGGCGGCGGCTGCCTGTCGTCGAGGGATGCGTCGTGCATCGGGTGTTTGCGGCAGGCGACGGCTACCGCGTCATCACCAGCGACGGCACGCTCGAAGCACGCTGCGTGGTCGTGGCCAGCGGGGAGTACCGCCGCCCGCGCTGGCCGCGGGCGTTCTTCTCCCCTTCCTCTGAACTGGAGGTTGTCCACTCCGGCGACTACCGGCGGCCCCAGCAGCTCGGCCCGGGCGCCGTGCTTGTGATCGGCGGTGGCCAGTCCGGCGCACAGATCGCCCAGGACCTTCGTACTGCCGGGCGCGAGGTGTACTGGTCCATGGCCGATCGTTTCTCGCACATCCGCCGGGTACGCGGCAGGGATTCCATGCACTGGTGGGACATGCAGGGGCTGCTGCACCGGCATGTGAGCGAGCGGCCGGACGTGGTGGCGGGGGTGCCGGGCGCGATGCAGAAGGCAAGAACGGCGGAGTTCCCCTTGGTATCTGGAACCGGCGCGCTGGGCATGGGCAGCTCCATCAGCCTGCTGTCGATGCACCGCGACGGCATCGTGCTGCTCGGCAGGCTGGAGCACCTGGAAGGCCACATCGCGCACTTCCGCGATGCGCGCCCGCAGATCCGCGAGGCGGTGGCCGGCACCCGCGCCGAGTACAGGCACCTCAACGACATGGCCGATGCGCACTATGCATCCACCACAGAGACACCGACCGACGACGCCCGCTATCTGCCCGAAGAGGTCTACCTGGACTGGGAGCCGGACGCCTCACCACGTTGCATCCGGCTGGACGCCGCCGGCATTGGCTCGATTGTGGCAGCCACCGGCTTCGACGCGCAGTGGCCATGGCTCGAAGTACCGGGCGTACTCGACCCGAACGGCTACCCATTGGGCGATTATGGCGTCTCCCCGCAGCCGGGACTGTTCTTCATCGGCATGTACAACCTGCAGCGACCTAGCTCGAACTTCCTGTGCAATGGTGGGCGGGATGCAACCGAGTTGATGCCTTGCATCCTGCGCCACCTTGCTGCTGCGTCCTCGCACAACGCCGTTGCATGAAAAAGGCCGCCGATCTTCACCGGCGGCCCCTCTTTCCATCGTTCGAACGCGTCGCCTCAGCGACCCGTCTTCACCTCGGTCCACAACCGGGTGTACAGCTTGTCCACATCCGGCGGGTTGATCGAGTAGGTGAACATCTTCGCGGCCACGTCGGCCGGCGGGTAGATGGTCGGGTCGTTGCGGATCGCTTCGTCCACCAGCGGCGTGGCCGCGCTCACCGGGTTGGCGTAGTGGATGAAGTTGGTGTTGGCCGCGGCGACCTTCGGGTCCAGCAGGTAGTTGATGAAGGCGTAGGCCGCTTCCGGGTGCTTGGCATCCTTGGGAATGGCCAGCATGTCGAACCACTGCGGCGCGCCTTCCTTCGGGATCGAATAGGCTACGGTCACGCCGTTGGCCGCTTCGGCGGCGCGGTCGCGGGCCTGGATGATGTCACCCGACCAGCCCACCACCAGGCAGGTGCCGCCGTTGGCCAGCGAGCCCACGTACTGCGAGGAATGGAAGTTCTGCACGTACGGGCGGATGGTCTTGAGCAGGTCGGCCGCCTTCTGGATCACCGCCGGGTCATGACTGTGCGGGTCTTCGCCCAGGTAATGCAGCGCGATCGGAATCATGTCGGCCGGGGTATCGAGGATCGTGATCCCGCAGTCCTTCATCTTTGCGATGTTTTCCGGCTTGAAGATCAGGTCCCAGCTGTTGGCGATTTCGGTGCTGCCGCCGAAACGCTCCTTGAGCATCTCCACGTTGTAGCCGATGCCGGTGGTGCCGATCATGTACGGCACACCGTACTTGTTGTCCGGATCCTGCTGCGCGATGCGCTTCATCATCTCCGGGTCGAGATTGGCCAGGTTCGGGATCTTGCTCTTGTCCAGCGGCAGGAACACGCCGGCCTGGATCTGGCGGCCGAAGAAGTTCAGCGTCGGCACCACCACGTCATAGCCGCTGCCGCCGGCGAGCAGCTTGGTCTCGACCATCTCGTCGCTGTCGAACACGTCGTAGGTCACCTTGGTGCCGGTGGCTTTTTCGAAGTTCGGGATGGTGTCTTCGGCGATGTAATCGCTGTAGTTGTAGACGTTCAGCACCTTGCTGTCTTCCTGCTTGGCGCCGCCACAGGCGCTGAGCATCGAAACGGCAATGCCGAGGGTGAGGATTCGCAGCTTCATCGGACTCTCCACAGGTCAGGTGCAAGGCGGGGGAACCGGCCGGACCGGCATGACGGTGCCAGCCTAACGGGCAGCCGGGCATTTTCCCAGCACATGGCGCTCACGGCCATGCCTGATCGGGCGGCTGGGGCCGCTTACACATTCAGCAGCAGGAACTCCCGCTCCCAGGAGCTGATTACCCGGAAGAAGGTCTCGTACTCCTTGCGCTTGACCGACACATATGCCCGGCAGAACCGCTCGCCGAGCATCTCGCGCAGTTCCGGGCAGCGCTCCAGGCCGTCCAGCGCCTCGCCCAGCGAGCGCGGCAGGTCGTAGCCCAGCTCCTTGGCGCTGCCACTGATCGGGGCGGTCGGCGAGCCCTGCTCGCGGATGCCCAGCAGGCCGGCGGCCAAGGTGGCGGCGATCGCCAGGTAGGGATTGGCGTCGGAGCCGGCAAAACGGCTTTCCACGCGCATGTTTTCCGGGGTATCCATCGGCACCCGCAGCCCGCAGGTGCGGTTGTCGAAGCCCCAGTGCACGTTGCTGGGGGAGACCTCGCCGAATACCAGCCGCCGGTAGGAATTCACGTTCGGGGCGAAGAAGGCCATCGCTGCCGGCACGTACTTCTGCAGGCCGGCCAGGTAGTGGCCGAACAGCGGGCTGAACTCCTCCCCGCCGCTGTCACCACTGAACACGTTGTGGCCGTCGCTGACCCGCACGAGGCTCTGGTGGATGTGCATGGCACTGCCCGGCTCGGTTTCCATCGGCTTGGCCAGGAAGGTAGCGTACACCCCATGACGCATGGCTGATTCGCGCATGGTGCGCTTGAACAGGAACACCTGGTCGGCCAGGTCCATCGCGTTGGCGTGGGTGAAGTTGACCTCCAGCTGCGCTGCGCCGGATTCGTGGATCAGCGTGTCCACGTCCAGCTTCATCGCGTCGCAGTAGTCGTACATCAGGTCGAGGATCGGATCGAATTCATTCACGGCATCGATCGAGTACGACTGCCGCGCCGTTTCCGGGCGGCCCGAGCGGCCGGCGGGCGGCAGCAGCGGAAAGTCCGGGTCGGTGTTCTTCTGCACCAGGAAGAATTCCAGCTCCGGCGCCACTACCGGGCGCAGGCCCAGTTCGGCATAGGCATCGAGCACCCGGCGCAGCACGTTGCGTGGCGCCAGCTCATGCGGCTCGCCGTGCTTGGTGTAGCAGTCGTGGATGACCTGCGCGGTGGGGTCGGTGGCCCACGGCACCATGCGCACGGTGTCCGGGTCCGGGCGCAGGATCATGTCCGAGTCCGACGGCGAGGTCAGTTCGTAGTAATCGTCCGGAAACTCGCCGGTGACGGTGGTGGCGAAGATGCCCTCGGGCAGCCGGGTGCCGTAGTCATGCGAGAACTTGTCGGCCGGGATGATCTTGCCGCGCGCGTTGCCGGTGATGTCCGGCACCAGGCATTCCACTTCGGTGATGTGGCGATCCTTGAGCCAGCGCAGCAGCACACTCTCTTCGGCGGCCGGTTTGGCGGCGGCCTTGCGCGCGGGGGCCTTCCGCGACGGAGCGGCGGCCTTGCGCGATGGAGACGGGGCTTTGCGCGAACGCGTTCGGGTGGTCATGACCGGTCTGCTGTGCTGGAGTAACGACGACAAGCTTCGCCGAAGGGCTGGAACGTATTGTGATAGTGCCACTGTACCCCCGTCGGCAACCGCCGTCACAGCGGGCGCACCTGCCCTCGACACGGGTTGCTGGCATGCTGGGCGCATGAGCGAGCCCCCGATGAGCCTGGCCGGACAGGCGCACGCACCCAGCTGGTATGCCGACAGCGTGCCCGACGCGCCACTGCGCGCGCCGCTGCGGGGCGACCATGCCACCGACGTGTGCGTACTGGGCGCGGGCTATACCGGCTTGTCGGCCGCGCTCTCGTTGGCCGAACGCGGCTACCGGGTGACCGTGCTCGAGGCGCACCGGGTCGGCTGGGGCGCCTCGGGCCGTAATGGCGGCCAGGCCATTGTCGGCTACGGCTGCGAGGTGGATATGCTGGAACGGCTGGTCGGCAATGCCGATGCGCGCCGTCTATTCGACTTCTCCCGCGAGGGCATGGCCCTGCTCCGCAATCGCCTGCGCCACTACGCGATCCAGTGCGACTGGCGCGATGGCCACGCCAGCGTGCCAATCAACGCGCGCCAGGAGCGTGCGCTGCGCGCAGGCATGGACACGCTGGTGGAGCGCTACGACTACCCGCTGCAGTGGTGGGACCGGCAGCAGCTGCGCAGCCAGCTCGACAGCCCACGCTATCGCAGCGCGATGTTCGATGCGGCCAGCGGCCACCTGCATCCGCTCGCCTATGCGCTGGGGCTCGCCCGCGCGGCCGAGGGCTTGGGCGTGGTGATCCATGAGGCCAGCCCTGTCCTGGAACTGGTGCGCGGGGACCGCCCGCAGCTGCGTACCGCCCACGGCACCGTCACCGCCAACCAGGTGGTCATCGCCGGCAACGCGTGGCTGCAGGGCATCGCACCGGAGCTGGAGAGCCGGATCATGCCGGTGGGCACCTATATCGGCGCCAGCGCCCCGCTGGGCGAGGAACGGGCCCGGGCGCTGATCCGCAATGACATGGCCGTGGCCGACGTCAGCTGGGCGCTGGACTACTTCAAGCTCAGTACCGACCACCGGTTGCTGTTCGGCGGCCGCGCGAGCTACTCGGCGCTACCGCCGCCGAATCTGCGCGGGGTAATGACCAGGCGCATGCACCAGGTGTTCCCGCAGCTGGCCGACGTGGGCATGGAGCAGGTCTGGGGCGGCTACGTGGACATCACCCGCAACCGTGCCCCGCATTGGGGCCGGCTGACGCCCACGGTGTATTTCGCCCAGGGCTTCTCCGGCCACGGCGTGGCAGCGACCGGCCTTGCCGGGGCGGTGATCGCCGAGGCCATTGCCGGGCAGAACGAACGCCTGGATGTGTTCGAGCGCATTCCGCATGCGCGCTTCCCCGGTGGGAAGCTGCTGCGCACGCCGCTGCTGGTGGCCGCCATGTCCTGGTACAAACTGCGGGATGTGTTGGGTTGAACGTTATGCGTTGATGCGCAGCGCTCAACTCAGGGCCGCTTGGGGGCCGGCGGCGGGTTCGGCGGAACCTTTCGTTGGGTGCTGCGAGCCGACGGATCTGCATCCTCGGTCCGCTGTCGCCGGGAGGCCGGCAGAGGCGGATTGGATCCTTTACGTAGAAATGCCATGTTCGACTCCTTTACCAAGCATCACTTCGACCCACCTGACATCGGTCGCGTGAATGATTATGCCATCCAGATCACGCAGCTCTACTGTGTTTCCATCGTCATCGATCCATGCGGGATCCTGAATATAGAACTGGCCATTGGATGGATTCAGAGGCCATTCTTTTGGCCAACCAATGAGCCGCCTGCCGTCGATAAGGTGCAGCACAATGTCTGTGGGATTCGATCCCAGTACGCAGTACCACTCGCTTGAATGTGAGGTGCGCGAGGTCAACCCCTTTCCTCTCAGCCAGGAATGAAACGTGTCTCTGTTGACGGCGGCGGCCATCAGCGCGCCCAAGACTGTCGCCATCAACACCGAGCAGCTGAGATGACTTGCCGATGTCCAGTCTCCGACGGTGAACATCCGGCCAACCCCTTCCAGCAGGACCTGAACCATCCCGGTTGCTGCATGGACCACAAAGGTGAAGACCAATGCTTACACGGTCCTTTCGAACTGACTGGGTTTGGGATGAGACGTGAATCCATAGAAGATCGATGCGGAAAGGAAGCCCGGCAGCAGGAACGTGAGTAGCGGGGTCACTTCCTTGTAGAGGTTGTCCATGCGTTGCGGACCAGAGTTTCGAGCACAGAGGAATCGTAAGCGGCGGAAGCATCCCCGTACGTGCATCAGCTCTCATTCCAGTCGGGTAGCGATTGATTCTTCCTACGGATTGGCCCGGCGGAGTCGGGAGGGCTGCCACGCAGGGTATGGCGCTACGGTCCGGGACCTCCGGATCCGGGCGTTGCAGCCCCGGTTTCGGACATTGCGGTCACAGATCAGAAGATTGGGCCTAAAGTCCGGCGTGAAGACGCCGATACACCTTCCGACCCTCTCGGATTCGAGCGTACGCAACATGCCGGCACTGTTTCAGGGCGCCTTCCCCAGCGACCCCGGTGATGACCTCCCCCAGCGGATCCTGCTGGTGGAGAACTCGCGCACGTTCACCAGCATGCTCAAGGAAGCCATCGAGCAGCGGCTGGAGCTGCCGGTGTCGGTGGCGACCTCGCTGGCCGAGGCCGGGCGCCTGCTGGATGAGGAACAGGGCTGGTTCCTGGTGCTGACCGGGCTGGTGCTGGCCGATGGCGACCGCGACAAGGTGGTGGAGTACTTCCTGTCGCGCGGGTTGCGTACGGTGGTGGTCAGCGGGGTGTACGACGAGGACCTTCGCAAGCGCGTACTGCAGCAGCAGATCATTGACTACGTGCTCAAGAACACTCCCGGCAGCATCGACTACCTGGTGTGGCTGGTGCAGCGCCTGGACCGCAACCGGCGCATCGCCGCGCTCGTGGTGGATGATTCGATGTCCGCGCGCATGTACGCCGCCTCGCTGCTGCGCATGTATGGCCACGACGTCTACGAGGCTGCCGACGGTGCCGAGGGCCTGAAGGCGATCGAGGCCCACCCGGCGATCCGGCTGGCGGTGGTCGACCAGGAAATGCCCGGCATGGAGGGCGTGGAATTCACCCGCCGGCTGCGTACCCTGCGCTCGCGCGACAAGGTGGCGGTGATCGGCATTTCCGGCAACACCGATCCCTCGCTGATTCCGCGCTTCCTGAAGAACGGCGCCAACGACTTCCTGCGCAAACCCTTCTCGCGCGAGGAGTTCTTCTGCCGCGTCTCGCAGAACGTGGACCAGCTGGAGCTGATCGGCACGCTGCAGGACCTGGCCACCCGCGATTTCCTCACCGGCCTGCCCAACCGCCGCTGCTTCCTGGAACAGAGCACGCGCCAACTGCCGAAGCTGCAGGTGCAGGGTGAGCAGGTGGCGGTGGCGATGATCGATATCGATCACTTCAAGCACATCAACGACACCCATGGCCATGAAGCCGGCGACGACGCCTTGCGGGCGGTGGCCGCGGCCGTCGCCGACCACGCACGCGACCAGGACCTGATCGCGCGCTTCGGTGGCGAAGAATTCTGCCTGCTGGTACCGGGACTGGAGGAAGACGAAGCCATCGGCTACTTCGAGATCCTGCGCCAGCGTATCGCCGCGCTTGAAGTGGATCTTGGTCACACCACGCTGCGGATGACGGTCAGCATCGGCTTGTGCTGCATCCGCCCGCAGCACGATTCGCTGCACCGGCTGATTTCCGAAGCCGACCGCCAGCTGTATCTTGCCAAGGCCGGCGGCCGCAACCGCGTGTGCAGCACGTGTGAGGCCACCGCCGCCCGGGAACCCGCGCTGGCGCCTTGATCCAGATCAACGCAGGTGCGCCCCGCCCTGCCTAGAGTCGTTCCCAGCGAACATCACAGGGAACGCAGCATGGCACTTCTGGTCTGGCAGGACGACCTGAACATCGGCATCGACGTCATCGACCACCAGCACATGCGGATCGTGGAGATGCTCAACCACCTGCACGTGGCGCAGACCAGCCTGCACAAGGTGGCCGTGGCCGAGGTGATCGACGAACTGGTGGACTACACCATGTCGCACTTCGCGTTCGAAGAAGAGCTGATGGAAGAAGCCGGCTACCCGTTCTGCGCAGCGCACAAGCGCGTGCACGAGATCTTCGGCAAGCGCGTGTCCGAATACCGGCTGCGTTTCCAGGCCGGCGAGGACATCACCGACGAACTGCGCACGATGCTGTCGCGCTGGCTGTTCAACCACATCCGGGGCGATGACAAGGCCTACGCCGAATCGGTCAAGCAGCATCTTAACCAGTTCGCCCGCGACCACCAGCAGGGCAGCTGGCTGGGGCGCACGCTCAAGCGGATTTTCCGCTGAGCCGGGTTGGCCGGCCCATGGCCAGCAGCGCCAGGATGGTGATCACCGCAGTCAGGCACAGGTAGTAGCCCACTGCGACCAGGCCGAAACGGCCAGCCAGCCACGTAGCCACGTACGGTGCCGGCGCCGCGCCGAGGATGCCGGCCAGGTTGAACGACAGCGAGGCGCCGGTATAGCGCACCTGGACCGGGTAGATTTCGGCCAGGAACGTGCCGCAGGGCCCGTAGGTCAGGCCCATCAGGAACAGGCCAAGCGCCAGGAACCCCACTACCAGCCACGGACTGCCGGCCTGGAACAACGGCGCGAACAACACGCCGAAGCCGAGGATCAGGCCGCTGGCCACGATCATCGTGCGCCGGGTGCCCCAGCGGTCGCCGTACATCGCCGACAGCGGAATACCGGCGGCGAAGAACAGGATGCCCACCATCTGCAGCAGCAGGAACTGCTCGCGGCTGTAGTGCAGCACGGTAGTGCCATAGCCGAGGGTGAACACCGTCATCAGGTAGAACAGCACGAAGGTCGCGAACGCCCCCAGCGTGCCCAGCACCAGGGTGCGCGGGTGGTGGCGCAGCACCGTCCACATCGGCAGGCGCACGCGTTCGTTGCGGTCCAGTGCGGCCTGGAACTGCGGGGTCTCATGGATGTTCAGGCGCACCCACAGGCCTACCGCCACCAGCAGTGAGCTGGCCAGGAACGGCACGCGCCAGCCCCACTGCAGGAAGTCCGCATCGCTCATCGCGCGGCCCAGCAGAAGGAAGATGCCGGCCGAAAGCAGGAACCCGAGTGGCGCGCCCAGCTGCGGGAACATGCCGTACCAGGCCCGCTTGCCCGGTGGTGCGTTTTCCGTGGCCAGCAGTACCGCCCCACCCCACTCGCCGCCCAGGCCCAGGCCCTGGCCGAACCGGCACAGTGCCAGCAGCGCCGGTGCCAGGATGCCGATGCTGGCGTGCGTGGGCAGCAGGCCGATCGCCACGGTCGACACGCCCATGGTCAGCAGCGCAGCCACCAGCGTGGCCTTGCGCCCGATCCGGTCGCCGTAATGGCCGAATACCGCCGAGCCGACCGGGCGGGCGATGAACGCCACCGCGAAGGTCGCCAGCGACTGCAGCAGCGCGGCACCCTCACTGCTGTCGGGGAAGAACAGGTGCGGGAACACCAGCACCGCCGCCGTGGCGTAAATGTAGAAGTCGAAGAACTCGACGGTGGTGCCGATCAGGCTGGCCAGCAGGATGCGGCGGGGCGAATTGGCGGCGTTGGCAGCGGCAGGAGTCGACATCGTTCACGTGCGGGAAGATCAGCTGCCCGATTCTGCCACGTGACCGCCGCCCACCGTCGCGATGGTTGCACGCGAAACAACGAAAACAGCGGTAGCCCCGGCCGTTGGCCGGATCACGCTGTGCGAACGAAACCAGCGGTAGCTCCGGCCGTTGGCCGGGCCAAGCGGTCCACAACAAAGCAACGCATCCGCAAGTACAGTCCACACCATCCAACCCAGCGGATCCAGCACCATGCCCCCCACCGAAACACCGCCATCCCCGCAGTCCCAACACGTACCCACCACCCTCGACGCCTGGTGGATGCCGTTCACCGCCAACCGCCAGTTCAAGGCCGCACCGCGCCTGCTGGTGCGCGCCGAAGGCATGTACTACCACGACGTGGACGACCGCCCGATCCTCGACGGCGCCGCCGGGCTGTGGTGCTGCAACGCCGGGCACGCACGGCCGCGGATCGTGCAGGCCATCCAGCAGCAGGCGGCTACGCTGGATTTCGCCCCGCCTTTCCAGATGGGCACGCCGCTGCCGTTCGTGCTGGCGCAGAGACTGGCCGCGCTCGCCCCCGGGCCGCTGAACCATGCCTTCTTCACCAACTCCGGTTCCGAGGCGGTGGATACGGCGATGAAGATCGTGCTCGGCTACCACCGGCTGCGCGGCGAAGGCCAGCGCACCCGTTTCATCGGGCGCGAGAAGGCCTACCACGGGGTCGGTTTCGGTGGGCTGTCGATCGGGGGCCTGCCCAACAACCGCAAAGGCTTCGGCCCGCTGCTGGCGGGCAGCGATTTCCTTCGCCACACCCTGGACCTGTCACGCAACGCCTTCACCCCCGGGTTGCCCCGCCACGGCGCCGAACTGGCAGAGGACCTGGAACGGCTGATCGCGCTGCATGATGCCTCCACCATCGCGGCGGTATTCGTCGAGCCCATTGCCGGTTCAGCCGGGGTGATCCTGCCGGCGCCGGGCTACCTGCAGCGCCTGCGCGAAATCTGCGACCAGCACGGCATCCTGCTGGTGTTCGACGAGGTCATCACCGGTTTCGGCCGGGTCGGCAACGCCTTTGCCGCGCAGCGCTTCGGGGTCACCCCGGACCTGCTGACGATGGCCAAGGGGCTGACCAACGGCGCGGTGCCGATGGGCGCGGTGATGGTGTCCGATGCCATCCACGCCGCGTACATGCAGGGCCCGCCGGGGGCCATCGAGCTGTTCCACGGCTATACCTATTCCGGCCACCCGCTGGCCTGCGCTGCTGCGCTGGCGGCGCTGGACACATACGCCGCCGAAGGCCTGTTTGATCGTGCCATCGAGCTGGGCGAATACTGGCAGACCCGCCTGCACAGCCTGCGCGGGCTGCCGAACGTGGTGGACATCCGCAATTTCGGGCTGATCGGTGCGGTCGAGCTGGCGCCGCGCAAGGGCGCGCCTGGCAGCCGGGGCTTTGAGGTGTTCGAGCGCTGCTTCCGCGACGGGGCGCTGCTGGTGCGCTGTACCGGCGACGTGATCGCGCTGTCGCCGCCGCTGATCATCGACCGGGCGCAGATCGACCGGATCGTGGACGTGCTGGGCGAGATGATCCGCGCCACGGCGTGATGCCGGCGACCGGTACAATGGGCGGTCAACAGCTGCTCGCCAACCGGATTGCATGGACATCGTCGTCAAAGAAGAACTCAAGGCCTACATCGATCCGCTCACCGCCGACGAACACGAGGCGCTGGAGCGCAGCATCCTGGCTGAAGGCTGCCGCGACGCGCTGGTGCTGTGGAACGATGTATTGGTGGATGGGCACAACCGCTACGGCATCTGCCAGAAGCACGGCCTGCCGTTCCAGACGGTGCAGAACACCCGCTTCCAGTCGATGGACGACGTGCACCTGTGGATGATCGAACAGCACCTGGGCCGGCGCAGCGTGTCCGATTTCCAGCGCGGCGTGCTGGCCCTGCGCAAGCGGGACATCCTGGCCGAGCGCCACCGCGCCGACCAGGCCCAGCTGCAGCGCGAAAGCGACGGCGAGATCGCCGATGCCACGCCCGAAGGCGATGAGGACAGCCCGCCGTGGGCGCCGGCGCCGAAGGTAAGCCGCGCCGACATGGCGCGCGAAGCCCGGCTGAGCAGCAGCCAGGTGACGATGATCGAACGCATCCACAAGCAGGCCGCGCCGGAACTGGTGGAAGCGGTCAAGAGCGGGGTGATCTCGATCAGCGCTGCGGCGGCCGTAGCGGCGCTGCCGGAAGAGGAACAGCGCGCGGCCGCGGCCGCCGGCAAGGACGAGCTGAAACAGGCCGCCAAGCGCGTGCGCGAGGCCAAGCGCAAGCCGCGCAAGCCGGTGCAGGAGGTGCTGCACAGCGCCGATGGCGAGCTGGAGGTCGATCCCAGCCGTGAGGCCGAGATCGCCGAGGCACTGGCCTCGCTGGGCGAAGGCCCGGCCGAGCTGCGCCAGCGTGTGATCGCGCTGACGCTGGAAAACGATGCGCTGCGTGCCCAGTTGGCGGCGCTTCGCCGACAGGTCGGCGACGTGGCGTAACCGTTCTGCCGGCCAACGGCCGGCGCTACCGTCGAGCGATGTGGGAGTTCCATGGTAGCGCCGGCCGTTGGCCGGCCCTCCAGAATGCTTGTCGAGGCGGCGTTCGCATCCGGGTCGATACACTTGCGGCATGAACAGCACGCCCTCGGTCGACCCCCGCCGCGCCCAGCTACGCCGCCTCAAAGCCATTGCCCTGGCGATGCTGCTGGCCATGCTGGCCGGCTTCGTCATCAGCCATCTCAACGGTGAACGCGGTATCTGGGCGTGGGTGTCCGCGTTCTGCGAAGCCGCTGCGGTCGGCGCGCTGGCCGACTGGTTCGCAGTGGTGGCGCTGTTCCGCCACCCGCTGGGCCTGCCGATCCCGCACACGGCGATCATCCCGCGCAGCAAGGAGCGCATTGCCGACAGCCTGGCGGTGTTCGTGCGCGACCAGTTCCTGGAACCGCAGGCACTGCTGGCCCGGCTGCAGGTATTCGACCCCGCCAGCCGGCTCGGCAGCTGGCTGGCCGATCCCGCACGGTCGCGGCTGCTGGCCGACATGGCGCGGGGCTGGGCCCTGCAGGCGCTGGATTTCCTGGACGAAACCGCCGTTCGCCGCAGCATCCAGGCGTTCGTGGTCGAGCAGCTGCGGCAGTGGAACGCGGCGGCCACTGCCGGCGAGCTGCTGGGCCTGCTCACCGCCGACAACCGCCACCAGCGGGTGCTGGACGAAGGGCTGACCCGGATCAGCCAGTGGATGGACAACGACGCCGTGCGGCAGCGCGCATCTGAACTGATCGTGCGCTACATCCAGCGCGAATGGCCGAAGCTCGCCAGCACGGTGAACTGGGTCAAACCCATTGATGAAATCGGCGACAGCCTGGCCGAGCGCATGGCGCACGCCGTGCTGGCCGAACTGCAGCAGATCCTGGCCGAGCCGGAACACCCGTTGCGCAGGGATTACGAGGCGTGGCTGGGCGACTACATCCAGCGCCTGCGCCACGACCCGGCGCTGGCGGAAAAGGTCGACCAGCTCAAGCAGCAGGTGATCGACCACCCGGCGGTGCAGGAGTACGTCCAGGGCCTGTGGGCGCGCATCCATGCCAGCCTGCGCGCCGATCTGTCCAGCGAATCGTCTGCGCTGGCCGGCCACCTGCAGCGCAGCCTGGGCAAGATCGGCCAGGCGCTGCAGGAGGACCCTTCACTGCGCGAGGCGCTCAACCAGCACCTCATGGATGGCGCCGAGCGCCTGACCAGCCGGTTGCGCGAAGGCGTGACCAGCCATATCGCCCAGACCGTGAAGGGCTGGGACGAGCGGCACCTGGTGGAGCAGCTGGAGCTGAGCGTGGGACGCGACCTGCAGTTCATCCGGTTCAACGGCACCTTGGTGGGTGGGTTGATCGGGCTGTTGCTGCATGCCCTGACCGTGTGGATGCATTGGTAGGGACTGCCCAGCGCAGCCACGCAGGGCGTGGCTCTACTTCGGTTTGTGGCAGGCCCGGTTGACAGATTGCCCGGGTGTTTTTGAGACGTGGTTCGCGTATTCTGCCGCGCATTCAGGGCTGGAGTGGCCCACTGGGGGAACCATGCGAAGGACGATCATGACGTTGGCGCTGTGCGCGCTGGCCTGCAATGCCCACGCCGGGCGCGTGTACAAATGCGCGAACGGCGCCCAGACCATCTACCAGACGGTACCCTGCCCGCCCGAGCAGGACACCGGCGTGACCCGCCCGATTGTCAAAGACCCCAACCTCACGTGGGAAGAGCGCACCCGCGCCCAGCGCGACCTGCACCAGGCCCGCCGCCGCATGCAGGCTGACGCTGGCCGTGGAGAGCCCCCGGTGCGCGGCACCGTGATCGACGGGGCGGCCAATCCGGAGCAATGCGAAGAACTGCGTTCCCGACGCGAGATCAGCGAGATGTTCGGACGCCCCGCACCGGAGCGGATCGACGCCGAAATCGCCAAGGCCTGCAGTTCGCGCTGAACATCTAGCGGCAGGAAATCCTGCCTAACCAGCAACTGCGCGCACGGCGTCGATCAACGACTGTATCCGCGCGGGGGCGGTAAAGATGCCCGGTGTCACGCGTACGCAGGCGCCGGACGCCAAGCCCTCGCGGGCCACCACGAAGACACCGAACTGTTGCAGCATGCGCTCGGCCGTGGCGGCGTTGGCCTCCAGGCTGACCTGCCCGCGCAGGCGGAAGGCGGCGATGGCGCTGGACAGACGCGGATCCGGTGACGCCAGCAGCTGGATCCGGGCGTCGTCGCGCAGCGCATCCAGCCACTGGTTGCGCAGGCGCAGCAGGCGCGCGCGCTTGTTGGCCACGCCGATCCGCTGGTGCAGCGATACCGCGGCCGGCAAGGCCATGACCGCCGCGAAGTTGACCGTGCCGGTGTGGACGCGGCTGTCGATATCGCCGGTGTCGGCCTCGCCCATGCAGGGATCCAGGTCCTGAACGCGTCCGCGACGCACGTAGAGCGCACCCATGCCGACCGGTGCGCCGATCCACTTGTGCAGGTTGATGCCGACGAAATCCGCGCCCAGCGCGTGCAGCGGCGTGTCGACCTGGCCGACGCCATGGGCCGCATCCAGCACCACGTCCGCGCCGGCCGCGCGGGCCAGTGCGCTGATCTCCGCCACCGGCAGCAGCATGCCATTGCGATGGCCGACCTGGGTGAGCAGCAGCAGGCGGGTGCGCGGGTAGCGCGCCAGCGCCTGGCGGTAGGTGTCCACGATGCCGTCATGGTCGAACGGCTCCGGCAGCACGATGCGCTGTACGTCCACGCCCCTGCGTTCGCGCAGCCACTGCACGGCAGCGATCGCGCTTTCGTGGTCGGTGTCCGCATACAGCACGGTATCGCCCGGAGACAGGTGCCGATAGCCGGCAATCAGTACCTGCATCGCTTCCGTCGCGCCCCGGGTCAGCGCGATCTCATCCGGGCCCACGCCCAGCGCTTCGGCCAGCGTTGCCCGCGCGTGTTCCAACAACGCCGGGAACTCCCGCCGCCCGAACCAGGCATTCTCACGGTTCACGCGTGCGGTGGCGCGCTGATACGACTGCAACACGGGCCGCGCCATCGCGCCCCAGTAGCCGTTGTCGAGCATGACCACCTCGTCGGTGAGGTCGTACAGCGCCGCTACCTGGGACCACCAGTCCTCATCGGCTGCCAGCCTGTCAGGGTCGCGCCCGGCGGGATCGGGCAAGGCGTCGAGAGCGTGCAGGTCTGCGTCGGTCATGCGGCCAGTATTGCAGCCGCCGCGCGAAGAACGGGTGGCGCGAAGCGCCTGTCAATCTTGCCGAAGCGAATGATAATGACTATCATTAGCGCACTGGATGCTTGCTCGATGCCGTCCTGCGCGCCGCCGATGGTGGCGTTGCGGTGCGCGACAGAGGCAAGACCGTTCTCCAGGGATACCCCCGCCCTGTGCGGCGGCTTGGCCACGGATGGCCACCCTCCCCCTGTCACCGGCCCCGGCCGGTGACGTTCGTTGTTCGACCCGACATTGCAGGTTCCCGTGGACAGCACGCCTGATGCCAGCTGGTTCAACCGCTTCGGCGGTTTCTTCGACCGCCCCTGGCTGGGAGTGCTGTCGCGTTCGTTGGCCGCGATCTTCGGCGGCTACGCGCTGGCCGCCACCTGCGCGATGTTCTTCGCCGTGGCCCTGCCCATCGCCCGCGCGCAAGCGGTGCTGACCGGCATGCTGGTGGCGATCGTGCTGTGCGCCTGCGCCGCGCTGTGGGCATTCGCCACCCGGACCGCACTGCGCGCCTGGATCGGCATCGCCGCGCCCACCGCGTTGTTCTGGCTGGGCACCCTCGCACTGGGGGCACGTGCATGAAGAATGGATTCCGCCAGTCCATGGCCTGGCTGCACACCTGGACCGGGCTGCTGGTGGGCTGGCTGCTGCTGCTCATCTTCATGGCCGGCACCGCCAGCTACTACCGCGAAGAAATCAGCCGCTGGATGCGCCCGGAGCTGCCGCGCAGCAGCGTGTCCACCGAGGTCGCCGCCGAGCGCGCGGTGACCTTCCTGCAGCACAAGGCGCCGCAGGCCGAAAGCTGGAACGTGACCCTGCCCGATCCGCGCAACCCGGCCATGCGCATGTTCTGGCGCAACCCCGAATCGATGGTGAAGCCGCCGGCCGAAGGTGAAAAGCGCCGCCGCGGCGGTGGCCGCTTCGGCGATGCCACGGTGGACCCGGCCAGCGGCGAGGAAGTGGCCGCGCGCGAAACCCGGGGCGGCGATTTCTTCTACCGCCTGCATTTCGACCTGCACTATATCCCGGTGCTGTGGGCGCGCTACCTGGTGGGTTTCTGCGCGATGTTCATGCTGGTGGCGATCATCACCGGCGTGATCACGCACAAGAAGATCTTCAAGGACTTCTTCACCTTCCGGCCGGAGAAGGGCCTGCGTTCGTGGCTGGACTTCCACAACGTCAGCGCGGTGATGGCCCTGCCCTACCATGCGATGATCACCTACACCGGCTTAGTCACGCTGATGTTCATGTACCTGCCGCAGGGCGTAAGCGTGGCTTATCCCAAGGATGAGGAAGCGTTCTTCAGCGAGGCCTTTGCGCGCCTGGCCGATCCGGCCGACGCCGCCGAAGGCAGCGCGGCGCCGCTGCCGATCCAGCAGCTGCTCGACAGCGCGCGTGCCGAATGGAAGGGCGCGCAGGTCAGCGGCTTCACCGTGTTCCACCCCGGCGCGGCCAATGCGGTCATCGACATCTACCAGCGCGACGGCAAGCGGCTGTCGATCGACACACCATCGCTGCGCTACCACGCGGTCAGCGGCGCGCTGATCGAGACCAGCCCGGTGCCCGGCGGCGCCACCCACACCCGTGGCGTGATGTACGGCCTGCACCTGGCCCGCTTCGCGGACTGGGGCCTGCGCGCCCTGTTCTTCCTGTCCGGCCTGGTAGGTTGCCTGATGGTGGCCAGCGGCGTAGTGCTGTGGGCGGTCAAGGAGCGCCCCAAGCACGCCAAGGCCGGCAGGATCGGCTTCGGCCTGCGGCTGGTGGATGCGCTCAACATCGGCGCCGTGGCCGGCCTGCCGATCGCGTTTGCCGCGTACTTCTGGGGTAACCGGTTGCTGCCGCTGGAAATGGCGGAACGCGCCGACGCAGAAGCCAGCGTGTTCTTCTATGCCTGGGCCGCCGCCCTGCTGGCGGCCTTCGTCTGGCCCAAGCGGTTGATGTGGGCCTGGCAGCTGTACCTGGGCGCGGCCTTGTTCGCCCTGATCCCGGTGATCAATGTGCTCACCACCGATGCACATCTGGGCGTAACCCTGCGCACCGGCGACTGGGCGCTGGCCGGGTTCGACCTGGTGATGCTCGCCTTCGGCGCGATGCTGGCGTACTGCGGCCTGCGCATGCAGCGTTGGCAGCCTGCGCTGAGCGCGGCCGAGAAGAAGCGGCGCCAGGCCGCTGCCCTCGCTGCCACCGCGAATGCCGCCGAGGCCAGCGCATGATGCTGCTGGCGCTCACATTGAACTTTTCTGCGTTCACCGCCCTGTCGCTGGCGATGGAAAAGCACCAGCTCGACCTGCATGGCAAGGCGCACGCCGGCCCCGCGCGCATGCGGCTGTGGCGTTGGCTGGGTTGGGCATTGCTGGCGACCGCGTTCGGCATCTGCGTGGCCGACCACGGCTGGGCCGCCGGCCCGGTGCTGTGGCTGGGCGCGATGACGGTCAGCGGCCTGCTGATCGCCTTCGGCCTGTATCCCTGGCGACCGCGCTGGATCGCGCCGCTGGCCTGGGCGTTGCCGGTGCTGGGCCTGGGCGCCGCCGCGCTGTAGAGCCGACTGTCAGTCGGCTGCTCTTCCGGTGGCAACGGGAACTCAAGTGCAAACCGACCAACAGTCGGCTCTACATCACGCCCCGTAACGCCTCAACTCCCACGCGCGGTGGATGCGCGGGTTGCGCTCGAAATCGTCGCCGATGGTGTCGGCCGAGATCTCGCGGCACTCGGCGAATTCCTTGATCGCTTCCTCGTCCAGCTTGAAGCGGCGGAAGTTGTTCGAGAAGTACAGCACGCCTTCCGGGCTCAACCGCGCCACGGCCGCACGCAGCAGCCGCACATGCTCGCGCTGCACGTCGAAATCCTCGGCGCGGGCGGAGTTGGAGAAGGTCGGCGGATCGCAGAAGATCACATCGAACCGATGCCGCTCGGCTTCCAGCCAGGCCAGTGCATCGGCCTGGATCAGCTGGTGCTGGCTGCCGCCCTTGCCGTTAAGGGCCAGGTTGTCGGCGCACCACTGCAGGTAGGTACCGGACAGATCCACGCTGGTGGTGGAGGCCGCACCGGCCACCGCTGCCTGCACGCTGGCCACGCCGGTGTAGCAGAACAGGTTGAGGAAGCGCTTGCCCTGCGCTTCCTTGGCCATGTGCCAGCGCAGCGGGCGGTGGTCCAGGAACAGGCCGGTGTCCAGGTAATCGAACAGGTTCACGCGCAGCAGCGCATCGTTTTCGCGCACCAGCACGAATTCGCCGCGCTGTTCGAAGCGGCCATACTTGCTGCCGCCCTTGCCGCGCTCGCGCGACTTCAGCGCCACCTGCTCGGCCGGCACCTGGAATACCTCGCGCGCGGCCGAGAGCAGCTCGTTGCGGCGGCGGCGCACGTCCACGTCCGGGATGGTGGCCGGCGCGGCGTATTCCTGCACGTGCAGGAAGGTGCGGCCAGCGCCACCGTCTTCTTCGTACACGTCGATCGCGGCGGCGTACTCGGGCAGGTCGGCGTCATACACGCGGTAGCAGGTGACCTGCTCGCGCGCCTTCCAGGTCTTGAACCTGCGGATGTTCTTGCGCAGCCGGTTGGCCACCATCTGCGCGCCTTCGCTGAGCTCGCGCGGCTGGCCCGCGTTCTCGCGCTGCGGTACGGCGATGGGATCGCATACGATCAACGCGCACTCGATGGCGCCGTTGAACAGCTGGTACTTCTTGTTCGCGCGCAGCCCGGTGGCGAACGCAAGTTCGGCGCTGCCGCACAACAGGCTGGCCCGCCACTGCGGCACGGCGCGCTTGAGCGCGTCGCCCAGGCGGCGGTACAGCACCGCATCGGCGGCCAGGCGTTCGTCATACGGCGGGTTGCACACCACGCAGCCGGTTTCCTGCGGCGGAACCTGCACGTCGGCCACGTCGCGCACGCCGAACCAGATCGCCTCGGCGACACCGGCGGTCTCCGCGTTTTCCTTGGCCGCGCGGATCGCATGCGGGTCGATGTCGCTGCCGTGGATGACCTGCTTGAGCGCGGCGCGCCCGGCCTGCTCGCGGGTGCGCGCATCGGCCATCAGGGCGTTCCAGGCCTCGCGGTCGAAGCCCAGCCAGCGGCTTGGCGGAATGCTGCCATGCCGCTGCAGGCCCGGGGCCACGTCGGCAGCCATCAGCGCGCCTTCGATCAGCAACGTGCCGCTGCCGCACATCGGGTCCAGCAGGCCGCCGCCTTCGGCATGGATCTTCGGCCAGTTGGCGCGCATCAGCACGGCGGCCGCCAGGTTTTCCTTCAGCGGGGCCTCGTTCTGCGCCATGCGCCAGCCGCGCCGGTGCATCGGGCCGCCGCCGAGGTCGATCGAGATCGAGGCGCGGCCCTTGCGCAGCGACAGGTTGATGCGCACGTCCGGGAACTCGGTGTTCACCGACGGCCGTTCCAGGCCCTGCGCGCGCAGGCTGTCTACCACGCCGTCCTTGACCCGCTGCGCGGCGAAGCGCGCGTGGGTGATTTCGGTCCCCGACACATGGGCGTCCACCGACAGGGTCAGCTCGGGGCTGATGTGCTGCTCCCACGGCATCGAGGAGACGCCCTGGTACAGCGATCCCTCGTCCGGGCAGTCGAACTCGGCCAGCGGCCACAGCACCCGGCTGGCCAGGCGCGACCACAACACGACCTTCAGTGCCTGCGGCAGCTCGCCCTCGGCATTGACGCCGGAAATGGTGGCAGTGGCCCTGGGCAGGCCCAGCGCCAGCAGTTCGTCGGCGAGCAGGTACTCCAGGCCCTTGGCGCAGGAAACAAAGAATTTCACGGGATCGGTATCGCAGGTCAGCAGGAAGGGGGTGCCCACGGGCACCGCGGGCGGCCCGGGCGCAGGCGCCGGACCGTCCATTGTACGTGACCCGGCCGCACGCGGCCGCGTAGCGCCGGGCTCTGCCTGGCTGGCCGAACCGCTACCGGAATGCAGCGGGTCAGAGCCCCGCTCTACCGGAGGGTGGCGAGCAGGGCCTCGAAGGCCTGCGCGGAGGCGTCCACGTGGTTGTTCAGGCGGTGGCCGTCGTCCACCAGCAGCAGACGGGCTGACCGGGCCTGGGCCCAGGCAATCACATCGGCGGCGGGAATCAGTTCGTCGTGCCAGGCGTGGACCACGCTGGTGGGCACGCGGGCGGCATCCAGCGCCGGCATCGGCCCCATCCGGGTCGGCGGCACCATGAGGAACAGACCCCGGGTCGGGACCTGCAGCGAGGCGATGGCCGAGATGTAGGCGCCCAGCGAGGAACCCGCCAGCACGACCGGGCCTTGCGCGGCGGCGGCGCTGGCGCGCTCGACCAGGCGCTGCAGGCGGGCACGGACATCCCCCACGCTGCTGACCTCACGCAGGGCATCCAGGTCGGTGTAATCGGGCCGTTCGTGGGTCCAGCCCAGTCGCTCGGCCACCTCGGCCAGGGCGGTTACCTTGGTGGCGTCCGGGCCGCTTTCGAAGCCGTGGGAAAGAATGCAGTGGCCGCGGCTCATGCAGCCACCGCGTGGAAATCGATGTAAGCGCTCATGCCTGAATGCTAGCATCGGCGCATGCCCGACCGCGCCCCGCCCCGCATCGATTCGCAGCCGCTGCCCTACGTGGCGCAGCTGGGCGAGCGCGCGCCGGATGACATCGATCTGGTGGTGATCCACTGCACCGAACTGCCCGACCTGGCCATGGCGCGCAGCTACGGCGAGCGCGTGCTGTACGACAGCGGCAGCGGCAACAGCGGGCACTTCTACATCGACCGCGACGGCAGCATCGTCGAGTACGTCCCGGTCGAGCGCGTGGCTCACCACGTCAGCGGGTACAACCCGCGTTCGGTCGGCATCGAACTGGTCAACACCGGCCGCTACCCGCACTGGCTGGATTCACGCCACCAGGCGATGGACGAACCCTATCCGGAGGCCCAGATCGCGGCCTTGATCGACCTGTTGCAGCATCTGTGCGACACCCTGCCCGCCCTGCACCACATCGCCGGGCACGAGGCGCTGGACACCCGGGAAGAAGTAGCCAGCGACGATCCGGACCGGCGCGTGCTGCGCAAGCGCGACCCGGGCCCGTTGTTCCCGTGGCCGCGGGTGCTGGCGGCGGTGACGCTGAGTCCGCTGGGGGGGGTAGAGCGGACTGTCAGTCCGCTGCCGTTGGCGTGCAGCCTGCGGTCTACGCGAAGAGCAGCGGACTGACAGTCCGCTCTACCTGCGCCTTTCGTTGACGCCTTGGAGACGGCGACTACGCGCCGGTCGCGACCGGTCGGCTTGAATCGCTGACCCACCCGCTCCACGAATCGGCATAGACCCGCGCGCCGTGCAGCCCGGCCACTTCCATCGCCAACAGCAGATGGCAGGCGGTCACGCCCGACCCGCACATCAACACCACCTGCTGCGGATCATGCGTCCCGATCAGCGGCCGCAGCGCGGCCTGCAATTCGGCTGCGGGCCGCAGGCGGCCGTCGGCCACATTCAACGCGAACGGGCGGTTCACCGCCCCGGGCACATGCCCCGCCACTGGATCCAGCGGCTCCACCTCACCCCGGAACCGTTCACCGGCACGCGCATCCAGCAGCCAGCCCGGCGCATGCTTCAAGCGCGCGGCGATCTCGTCCACCGAGGCCACCTGGCGGGTATCGAAACGCCCCGGATAGGCCGGCAACGGCAGCACCTCGGGCACGTCCGTGGTCAACGGCAGACCGGCCGCCTGCCACGCCGCGAGGCCGCCATCGAGCACCGCCACCTGTGTATGTCCGATCAAGCGCAGCAGCCACCACGCGCGCGCCGCCGCCATGCTGCCGTCGCCGCCGTCGTAGACCACGACCTGGGTATCCGGACCGATTCCCCACCGCCCCAGCGTGGCGGCGAACGCATCGCTGTCCGGCAACGGGTGGCGGCCGTGGCCGACCACGCTCATGTCCGCCAGGTCGCGGTTGACGTCTGCGCGCAGGGCGCCGGGCAGATGCCCGGCGGCGTAATCGCGCGCGCCGGACTGCGGATCAGCCAGCGAAAAACGCGCATCCAGCACGCGCGGCGCCGTACTGGCGGTGGCGCGCGCATCCAGCAGGCGCGTATCCCCCTGCGAAAGCGCGCTGGACAGCGTCGCCTCATCGACAAGAGTGGTCCACGGGGTCGGGTTCGCGGTCATCATTCCAGTTGCTCCAGGCGGCGACGCAGGTTGTAGAGGATGGCGGCGGTGGCGCCCCAGATGCGCTGGCCCGGCCAGCCGTATTCCAGCACGTGGCGAATGCGGCCGCGGTGGTCGATCTCGACCTGGTGCAGGTTGGCCGGGTCCATCAGGTAATCGAACGGCACTTCGAACACTTCGGCCACTTCATCCGGCTGCGGCACCGCCACGAAGCCCGGGTCGATCACCGCCACCACCGGCATCACCCGGTACCCGGTAATGGTCACGAACGGATCCAGGTAGCCCAGCACCTGCACCTGGTCGTGCGGCAGCGCGATTTCTTCGTTGCTTTCGCGGATCGCGGCGGCCACCGCGTCGCGGTCGTCCGGCTCCTGGCGGCCGCCCGGGAAGCCGACCTGGCCGCCATGCTGGCGCAGCGTATCGGTGCGCCGGGTCAGCAGCACCTGCGCGCCGCTGGCACGCGGAATGATCCCGGCCAGCACCGCCGCTTCCACTGGCGGGCCGGGCGGCAGCAGGTCGGCCAGTTCACTGCGGTTCCAGCCATCGCCACCGGGGGGTGCATCGAGCGGGTGCAGCGCGCGCAACAGGCGCTCGTGGTCGGCCAGCGAGCCGCCCAGCGACTGCCGCAGCTGTTCACGCAGCGGCAGCACCTGCCGCATCACATGTTCTTGTTCGTGTCGGGTCATCGTCGACCAGCGGGTGATTTCATCCACGTTGCGCAGGCAGCCGCCGCACAGGCCGGCGCGATCAAGCGCGCAGGTTCCGATGCAGGGGCTCGGCATGGCATGGGCGGGGGTTTCCGGAAAGTGCACCGGGCAACAGTAACGCGAATGGCGCGGTTCCAACACTGCGAGAGCCGACCAACGGTCGGCGCTGCGAGTGTGTTGAAAACAAAAAACGCGCCGATGTTGCCATCGACGCGTTTTGTTGTTTTCAGCCGTTCTTATTTGACGCTGACCAGCTTGATTTCAAACTGCACGGCGACGTTCGGCGGGAACGGGGTACGCGGGTCGGCACCGTAAGCCTGTTCCGGCGGCAGGGTGACTTCCCACTTCGAACCGGCCGGCATCTGCAGCAGTACTTCGCGCATGGCCTTCATTTCGACTTCGCTGACCTTGATCGACGGGATCTGCTGCGCCGGGCGGGCTTCGGTCGGACGGGTGCCGAACGGGTACGGGCCGGCCACTTCCAGCTGCACGGTGCTGGCCTGGGTCGGCTTGGCGCCCTTGCCGGCTTCGATCACGCGGTACTGCACGCCGCTCGGCAGCGCCTGCACGCCGGCCTTGGCCTTGTTGGCGGTCAGGAAGGCAGTGCTCTTGGTCTTGTTTTCGGCGGCAGCCTTTTCGTACTCGGCCTTGGCGGCAGCGGCACGACCCTGCTCACGCTTCTGGAAGGCTTCGACGGCCGGCTTCAGCTGGTCGGCGGTGATTGCCGGCTGCTTCTTGGCGTAGGCATCCTGCAGGCCCTTCACCACCGAATTGATGTCCAGCTGTTCGCCGCGACCGGTGAGCTCAGCCAGGTTGTTGCCGTAGTCGTAACCGAAGTAATAGCTCAGCTTGCCCTTTTCGGACGAAGTGTCCTGGGCGAAGGCATTGCCCGTCAGGGCCAGGGCCGCGACGGCGACCGCGATAGAA
>Ga0160430_100066_pt1 | contig 104871 bp, 100 predicted proteins | sample HID1971I_E0MG_FD_108274 | JGI IMG/M metagenome (GOLD analysis project Ga0160430, IMG submission 108274) | Enriched millipede-associated microbial communities from UW Madison campus, WI, USA - HID1971I_E0 MG | ecosystem: Host-associated > Arthropoda: Insects > Digestive system > Unclassified ...
CCGAACCCGGAAGCTAAGCCTCACAGCGCCGATGGTACTGCAGGGGGGACCCTGTGGGAGAGTAGGACACCGCCGGACTCCTTTTAGTCAAAATGGCCACCCATCGATGGGTGGCCATTTTGCGTTTACACGAAAAGAACAGGGAGCATCATGCCAGAAGAGGAAGAGCGCCGTCCGCGTCGCAACGACGACAACGGACCGCGCGGCAACCGCGCTTCTGGCGGACGCCCCGCCAACAGTCGCGACAACAACCGTGACTCCGCGCCGCGTCGCGATGGCGGCTACAACCGCGATAGCAACCGCGATTCCGCGCCTCGTCGTGAGGGTGGCTACAACCGCGATTCCGCTCCGCGTCGCGAGGGTGGCTATAACCGCGACAACACCCGTGACTCGGCGCCTCGTCGTGAGGGCGGGTACAACCGCGACAACAACCGCGACTCCGCGCCTCGTCGTGAGGGCGGCTACAACCGCGACAACAACCGCGATTCCGCGCCTCGTCGCGAGGGTGGCTACAACCGCGATTCCGCGCCGCGTCGTGAGGGTGGCTATAACCGCGACAACACCCGTGACTCGGCGCCTCGTCGTGAGGGCGGGTACAACCGTGACTCCGCACCCCGTCGCGAGGGCGGCTACAACCGCGACAACAACCGTGACTCCGCGCCTCGCCGTGAGGGTGGCTACAACCGTGACTCTGCGCCTCGCCGTGAGGGTGGCTACAACCGTGACTCTGCGCCTCGTCGTGAGGGTGGGTACAACCGTGACTCTGCGCCTCGTCGTGAGGGTGGGTACAACCGTGATTCCGCGCCGCGTCGTGAGGGTGGTTACAACCGTGACGCTGCGCCGCGTCGTGAGGGCGGCTACAACCGCGATTCCGCTCCTCGTCGTGAGGGCGGCTACAACCGCGATTCCGCTCCTCGTCGTGAGGGCGGCTACAACCGTGACTCGGCTCCTCGCCGTGAGGGCGGCTACAACCGTGACTCGGCTCCACGTCGTGAGGGCGGCTACAACCGCGACAACAACCGTGATTCCGCGCCTCGTCGTGAGGGCGGCTACAACCGCGACAACAACCGTGACTCGGCGCCTCGTCGTGAGGGCGGCTACAACCGCGACAACAACCGCGACTCGGCGCCTCGCCGTGAGGGCGGCTACAACCGCGACAACAACCGCAGCTCCGGTCCCCGACGGGATGGTGGCTCCAGTCGCGATGGCGCACGCTCTTACCCGCAGCGTGGGGGATCGGGCCGTGAGCGTCCGGTCCAGGCCGCAGATGAGCGTCCGCGTCACAACGACCCGTTCGTTCCCGAGGACGTCACCCCGCAAGACCTCCACTCGTCGGCTCGCAATGAGCTGAAGACGCTGAGCAAGGAGAACGCGGAGCAGGTCGCTCGCCACCTGGCGATGGCATCCCGTCTCATCGACGAGGATCCTGCACTTGCTCACGAGCACGCGCTGGCGGCATCCCGTCGCGCGGGTCGCATCGCGATCGTCCGCGAGACGCTGGGCATCACCGCCTACGCGACCGAGGACTTCGCCCTGGCCCTGCGCGAGCTGCGCACGTTCCGTCGTATCTCCGGCAAGGACGACCAGATCGCGTTGATGGTCGACAGTGAGCGCGGGATCGGACGCCCCGACCGCGCGCTCGAGACTGGTCGTGCTGTCGATCGTTCCGCGCTTCCGACGCCGGTCCGCGTCGCTCTCGCGATCGCGATGTCGGGCGCCCGTCTCGACCAGGGCGACCTGGAGCTGGCACTCGGCGAGCTCGAGATCCCCGAACTCGATCCCGATCGCGCCTTCGAGTGGAGCCCGTCGCTCTTCGCCGCACGTGCCGCGGTCCTCGAGGACCTCGGACGCAATGACGAAGCCGAGTTCTGGGCGCACCGTGCCGAGGTCGCCGCCGAGGCGCTGGGCGTCGATGAGGCCGGCGATGAGGAGATCTTCATCGAAGACAGCATGATCGAGGGCGAGTTCCTCGACGCTGTCGACGCTGTCGACGCTGATGACGCCGACGCCGACGCCGACGCCGACGGAGACTCAGACGAGGCCGCTGACTCGGCTTCCTCCGACGCAGCCTCCGACTCCGAAACTCCCGTCGACGAGCCGACCGTGGAGGACGAGGTTCGTGAACTGCTCGGCGAGGACGACGAGGCGGGGCAGGACAAGTAGTGGCGCTGTTCTCGCGGAGGCGCTCGTCGGCGACGCCACTCGACGGCGTCGATACGGTGCTCGCGGACCTGGACGGCGTCGTGTACGCCGGTCCGGGTGCGCTGCCGTTCGCGGTCGAGAGCCTGAACCAGGCAGGGGAGTCCGCGCGGCTCGGGTACATCACGAACAACGCCTCTCGCACCGATGCATCCGTCGCCGAGCATCTCAGCAGCCTCGGCCTCTCGGTCGCGCCCGCTGACGTCGTCACGAGTCCGCAGGCGGCGATGCGCCTGCTCGCAGGCCTCGTGCCTGCGCCGGCGACGATCCTCGTGGTCGGCGGCGACGGCCTGGTCGACGAACTGCAGAAGGCCGGCTACACGGTCACGCGCAGCGCGGAGGATTCCCCGAGCGCCGTCGTGCAGGGCTTCGCGCCCGAGGTGGCCTGGACGGATCTCGCCGAGGCCGCGTTCGCGCTGAAGCTCCCCGAGGACGAAGGCGGCATCCCCTGGATCGCCACCAATACCGACTGGACGATTCCGCGTGAGCGGGGCGTCGCTCCCGGGAACGGCACGCTCGTGTCCGCAGTGCACACCGCGATCGGCCGACTGGCGACGGTGGCAGGCAAGCCGGAGGCACCGATCTTCGAGGTCGCGCTCGCCCGTTTCGACGCGAAGAAGGCGCTGTTCATCGGTGATCGCCTCGACACAGACATCATGGGTGCGAGTCGCGTCGGCATCGATTCGGCGCTCGTGCTGACCGGGATCGATCGTCCCAAGCACGTGCTGGCCGCCCCGGAAGGCTCGCGTCCGACGTACATCCTGGCTGATCTGCGCGACCTGCACCGTCCGTACCCCGAGATCACGGAGAAGGATGGCGTCTTCTCCGTGAACGGCGCGTCGGTGCGCGTCGCCGGCGCCGATGTGGAGATCGTCTCGGAATCCGGTGAGCAGATCGATCTGCTCCGGGCAGGAGCTGCCGCCATCTGGGCATCCGGAACCCCGGTCTTCGTGCTGCGCGTGCCCGAGCGACTCTACGACGACCCCTTCCACCGGCCCTGATCGCCCGCGAACGTCCGCCGTGCCTCCGCCGCCCGTCGTGGGCGCCGCGTACAGTGGAACCGTGAGCGATGAGACGACGAGTGCGCCGACCGACGGCCTGTGGAGTCGCCTGCGCCTGATCGAAGGTCAGCCGCTGCCCGCCCGTGCCGATGCCTATTCGGCGTTGCACGACGAGCTGTCCCGCCGCCTCGACAGCGGCGCGAAGCTCGACCAGCGGGAGACCACCGGTACCCGATGACGCGACTGGACGCCGCTCTCGCCTCTCGCGGACTCGCCCGCTCGCGCACGCACGCAGCAACGCTGATCGCCGACGGGCTCGTCAGCGTCGACGGCCGCCCGATCGTGAAAGCGTCCACCTCGGTGACGGATGACGCCGAGATCACCGTCGCCGCCACGGACCACTACGTCGGGCGCGCTGCTCACAAGCTGATCGCCGGGCTCGACGGCTTCTCGCTCCCTGTCGAGGGGCGTCTGGCACTCGACATGGGTGCCTCGACCGGCGGCTTCACGCAGGTGCTCCGGGAACGCGGCGCACGGCGTGTGCTGGCGGTCGACGTGGGACACGGGCAGCTTGCCGCCTCGATCGCCGCGGACTCCGGCGTGGTCGCGGTGGAGGGGTACAACGTCCGCTACATGACCGCGGAGAACCTGGCCGCCTCGACGGGGGAGCCGAGCGCTCCTGACCTCATCGTCGGCGACCTCGCGTTCATCTCCCTCGAACTCGTCCTGCCGGCTGTCGCGGCTGTCGCCGCACCGGAATCGGACATCGTGCTGCTCGTGAAACCGCAGTTCGAGGTCGGCCGCACCGCCGTGCGCGGCGGACTCGTGACCGACCCGGCGACCCGTGCAGACGCGGTCGCCCGCACGGTCTGGAGTGCCTGGGACACCGGTCTCGGCATGCTCGGCATCCTTCCGTCGCCGATTCTGGGCACACATGGGAACGCGGAGTATCTCGTGCATCTCGCGCCGGGTCGCGGCAGCAATCCGACAGAATGGTTGGACCGCATCAACGCATTGGCAGGAGGACGATGAACGAACGCTGCATCCTGGTCGTCGCCCATGCCGGCCGCGCCGAAACCGTCGAGGCAGCACGTCGCGTCGTCGAGGCGCTGCGCGACGCCGGAGCCCGTCCGGTGCTCGCGGCCGACGATCGCACCGAGCTCGCCGCTGTCGACGGCATCTTCGCCGACGTGGACGTGCTGGGTGCGCCGGTCGGCACCGATGACCTCGAGCTCGCGATCGTCCTCGGCGGCGACGGAACGATCCTGCGCGCGGCAGAACTGGTCCGCGGCAGCGATGCGCCCATCCTCGGGATCAACATGGGTCACGTCGGCTTCCTCGCCGAGACCGAGCGCGACGACATGGACGACGCCGTGCGTCGGGTCATCGCACGCGACTACGGCGTCGAGGAGCGCATGGCCCTGTCCGTTCGGGTGAAGGATGCCGATGGCGTGGTCATCTACGAGACCTGGGCCCTGAACGAGGCGACGGTCGAGAAGGCCAGCCGCGAACGCATGATCGAGGTCGTGCTCGAGGTCGACGGGCGTCCGCTGTCGAGCTTCGGGTGCGACGGCATGGTCATCTCGACGCCCACCGGATCGACCGCCTACAACTTCTCCGCGGGCGGACCGGTGATCTGGCCCTCAGTCGAGGCGATCGCGGTCGTGCCGCTCTCGGCCCATGCGCTGTTCGCGAAGCCGCTCGTCGTGAGTCCGGACGCCGCGGTCGCGATCGAGATGCTGGAACGGACCGACGGTTCGGGAATCCTCTGGTGCGACGGCCGCCGTTCCCACGAGCTTCCGCCTGGAGCACGCGTGGTCGTTCGGCGATCCTCTCGCCCCGTGCGCCTCGCGCGCCTGCATCCCAGCGCCTTCACCGACCGCCTGGTGCGCAAGTTCCAGCTGCCGGTCGAAGGATGGCGCGGACAGGAACCGGGGAAGCAGCCATGATCGAGGAGATGCGGATGCAGGGGCTCGGCGTGATCGCCGATGCCGTGCTGCCGCTCGGCCCGGGGTTCACCGCGATCACCGGCGAGACCGGCGCGGGAAAGACGATGGTCGTCACCGGCCTCGGCCTGCTGCTCGGGCAGCGCGCCGACTCCGGCGCAGTGCGCGCAGGTTCCGCACAGGCCTCGGTGGCCGGTGTATGGATCGTTCCGGAGACCGGCGATGTCGCTGACATCGTGGCGGATGCCGGGGGAGAGCTCGAGCCCGCCGGAACGGGCAACGCAGAACTCTACGTGTCCCGCACGCTGAGCGCTGAAGGACGCAGCAGAGCGAGCGTCGGCGGACGGGCTGCTCCGGCCGGCGTGCTCTCGGCTCTCGCTGAGGAGCTCGTGGTCGTGCACGGCCAGTCCGAGCAGCTGCGGCTGCGCTCGGCTGCGGCACAGCGAGATGCGCTCGACCGCTTCGGCGGTGCGCCGATCGCGACGGCGTCGACGGCGTACGCCGCGTCGTTCGGACGCTGGCGCGAGCTCGACGCCGAGATCTCCGAGATCACCGAGAACCGCGATCGTCGGGCCGAGGAGGCGTCGCGACTGCGCGAGGCGCTCGCCCTGATCGAGGCGACAGCACCGGAAGCCGGCGAGGACGAGGAGCTGAGCGCTCGAGCAGAGCGACTCGCGAATTCCGAGGAACTGCGCCTCGCAGCATCGCTCGCACACGGCGCCCTCTCGAACGAAGAGGGCGAGCCGGATGCGACGGTACTGGTCGCCGAAGCGCGCCGCGCACTCGAGCGCGCCGCCGACCCGAAGCTCGCCGAGATCGCGACCGTGGTCGCCGACATCGGCTATCGGATCGCGGATGCCGCAGGGCAGATCTCCGCATACCTCGCCGACCTCGACGAGACCGGACCGCACGAGCTCGCGGCGGTCGAGGAGCGGAGGGCGGCACTCGGTGTGCTGATCCGTGCTCACGGGTCGCTCGACGAGGCGCTCGAGGTCTGGCAGACCGGGTCGGCGAGGCTGGCCGAACTCGATGACGACGGCGAGCGGGTCGACCGGCTGATCGAGGAGCGCGACCAGGTCCGCGCAGAGCTCGACGCTCACGCCGAGGCGCTGACCGCAGCTCGCACCAGTGCGGCCGAGCGACTCGGCACGGCGGTCAGCGAAGAGCTGCGCGCCCTCGCGATGCCCGATGCGCGGCTCGTGGTGGCCGTCACAGCGGGCGCAGAGAGCACCCACGGACGCGACGACGTGTCGATCCTGCTCGCCCCGCATCCGGGGGCAGAGCCTCGATCGGTCGCGAAGGGAGCATCCGGTGGAGAGCTCTCGCGCGTGATGCTCGCGATCGAGGTCGTCATCGCCGGAACCGATCCTGTTCCGACCTTCGTGTTCGACGAGGTCGACGCCGGTATCGGCGGCGCAGCCGCGATCGAGGTCGGACGGCGACTCGCCCGGCTCGCAGAGAAATCACAAGTCATCGCCGTCACACATCTCGCGCAGGTGGCCGCGTTCGCCACCAACCACCTCTCCGTCGTGAAAGCCAATGACGGAGCGGTCACCGCCTCGAGCGTGCGTCGTCTCGAGGGTGCAGATCGGGAAGCCGAGATGGCCCGACTGCTGTCCGGATTGACCGATTCGGATGCCGCACTCACCCATGCCCGAGAACTTCTCAGCCTCGGGGTCTGACCGAACTGTTAGGATTGAAGCCCGTGATGAACTCTTCTTCTGCGGGACCTGAAAACGACACGAACCAGCGCTCTTTCACCACGAAGCACATCTTCGTGACTGGTGGTGTCGTTTCGTCTTTGGGTAAGGGGCTCACCGCCGCCAGCCTGGGAAATCTGCTCACCGCCCGTGGTCTTCGCGTCGTGATGCAGAAGCTCGATCCGTATCTGAACGTCGATCCGGGCACCATGAACCCGTTCCAGCACGGCGAGGTCTTCGTCACGGACGACGGCGCCGAGACCGACCTCGACATCGGCCACTACGAGCGCTTCCTCGACATCAACCTGTCCGAGGCAGCCAACGTCACGACCGGTCAGATCTACTCGCAGGTCATCGCGCGCGAGCGACGCGGCGAGTACCTCGGCGACACCGTGCAGGTCATCCCGCACATCACCGACGAGATCAAGCGGCGCATGCGCCTGCAGGCCTCCGAGGAGCCGCGCCCCGATGTGATCATCACCGAGGTCGGCGGCACGGTCGGCGACATCGAGTCCCAGCCGTTCCTCGAATCCGCTCGCCAGCTCCGTCACGAGCTCGGCCGCGACAGCGTGTTCTTCGTGCACGTCTCGCTCGTCCCGTTCATGGGGGCATCCGGCGAGCAGAAGACCAAGCCGACGCAGCACTCCGTCGCAGCCCTCCGCCAGGTCGGCATCCAGCCGGACGCGCTCGTGCTGCGCAGCGACCGCCCCGTGAGCGAGAGCAACCGCAACAAGATCGCGCTCATGTGCGACGTCGACGTCGAGGGCGTCATCAATACGGTCGACCTGCCGAGCATCTACGACATCCCGTCGACGCTCAACGACCAGGGTCTCGACTCCTACATCGTGCGCCGCCTCGGTCTCGACCAGAAGGCTGCGCCCGAGGTCGACTGGACCCGCTGGAGCAAGGTGCTGCACGCCGTGCACAACCCCAAGCACGAGGTCACGATCGGACTGGTCGGCAAGTACATCGACCTCCCCGACGCCTACCTCTCGGTCACCGAGGCGCTCAAAGCCGGTGGCTTCGCCCAGGAGACCAAGGTCAACATCCGTTGGATCCCATCCGACCTGTGCGAGACGCCGGAGGGAGCTCAGGAGCAGCTCGCCGAGCTCGACGGCATCTGCGTGCCCGGCGGCTTCGGCATCCGTGGCATCGAGGGCAAGCTCGGCGCGCTGAAGTTCGCTCGCGAGCAGGGCATCCCGACGCTCGGACTGTGCCTCGGCCTGCAGTGCATGGTCATCGAGTACGCCCGCGACGTCGCCGGCATCATCGGTGCATCGTCGAGCGAGTTCGATCCGGAGACGGCTGAGCCGGTCATCGCCACGATGGCCGAGCAGATCGAGATCCTCGACGGCGGAGACCTCGGCGGCACGATGCGTCTCGGTCTGTACCAGGCGGCACTCGCCGAGGGGTCGATCGCCCGCGAGCTCTACGGTGCGCCGGAGGCATCCGAGCGTCACCGCCACCGCTACGAGGTCAACAACGCCTACCGCGACCGTCTCTCGGCAGCCGGCCTGGTGTTCTCGGGACTGAACCCCGAGCTCGACCTGGTCGAGTACGTCGAGCTGCCGCGCGACGTGCACCCGTACTACATCGCCACGCAGGCGCACCCGGAGCTGCGTTCGCGCCCGACCGATCCGCACCCGCTGTTCCGCGGCCTCATCGGCGCCGCCATCGATCGTCACCGCTCGAGCGAGCTGTTCGACGTCAGCGCAGATGCCTGAGTCCGGTTCCGGCGAGCTGCTCCGCGACGAGCCGTTCCGGCCGGATGTCCTCCGCAGCGACCTCGTCTACGAGGGAGCCGTGTGGGACGTCCGCGACGACCTGGTGCGCTATGGCGACGGGCAGATCCGTCGCCAGTACGTCGCGCACACCGGCGCGGTGGCGATCGTCGCACTCGATGACGACGGCCGTGTGCTGCTGATCCAGCAGTACCGGCATCCGATCCGGCATCGTGACTGGGAGCTTCCCGCCGGACTTCTCGACGTCGCGGGGGAGCCGCCGCTCGATGCCGCCCGTCGCGAGCTCGCTGAGGAGGCGGATCTCGTCGCCGAGCACTGGGAGCCGCTGGTCTCCTCCTGGACGACTCCCGGCGGCAACGACGAGGTCATCCATCTCTTCCTCGCGACCGGTGTCGCTCCAGCCCCCGCGACACACGCTCGCGAGGATGAAGAGGCCGACATCCGCGTCGAGTGGGTTCCGCTCGAAGAGGCGGTCGAGGCGGTGCTCGCCGGACGCATGCGCAACGGCATCCTCAGCATCGGAGTGCTCGCGACCTCGCTGAGGCAGCGCGACCGGAGCTAGCGGATGCAGCTCGAACGCGCGCTCGATGCCTACCTACGTCACGTCACGATCGAGCGCGGCTTGAGCGTCCACACCGTCTCGGCGTATCGCCGTGATCTCGGCGGCTACCTCGAGTGGCTGCGGGCGGAGGGGGTCGCAGATTCGTCAGAGGTGACGCCGGTCGTGATCGGGCGGTTCATCGCCGAGCGCGCGGGTTCGGTGCCGCCACCGGCAGCGACGAGTCTCGCGAGGCTGCAGTCGTCGGTGCGCGGCTGGCACCGTTTCCTCGTGCGCGAGGGCATCGAGGCCGACGATCCGAGTGGCCGGCTGCGCCCGCCCAAGGCGCCGCAGCGTCTGCCGAAGGCGCTCACCATCGACCAGGTCGAGCGGCTGCTCGCCGCCCCTGCTGCGGAGGAGCCGGCCGGCATCCGCGACCGGGCGCTGCTCGAGCTGCTGTACGCGACGGGTGCACGCGTGTCGGAAGCTGTCGGACTCGACGTCGATGACCTGGCGCACGGCGACGTGCTGCGCCTGCGCGGCAAGGGCTCGAAGGAGCGCATCGTGCCGATCGGCTCGTACGCACGGGCCGCGGTCGACGCCTACCTGACCAGGGTGCGGCCGCAGCTTGCGGCGAACGGGCGTGCGTCCGCCCGTCTGTTCTTGGGGTTGCGCGGAGCACCGCTCTCCCGTCAGAGCGCCTGGCTGGTGATTCGTTCGGCGGCCGAACGAGCGCAGATCACGACGGAGGTCTCGCCGCACACACTGCGTCACTCGTTCGCCACGCACCTCCTGCAGGGCGGCGCCGATGTGCGCGTCGTTCAGGAGCTTCTCGGGCATGCGTCGGTCGCGACGACCCAGATCTACACCCACGTCTCGGTCGACACACTGCGCGATGTCTACGCGACCTCGCACCCTCGCGCGCGGTGACACTGACGGCGGACTACAGGTTCTCGGACCGATACCTCCGAATCCACTGAGGTCATCCTTTCGGGGGACGCGCGCTCGTGCTGCGATTCCCTACTGTGAGAACTTCCGACTGCAATCGGTCGCACAAAGGAGTCCTCACATGCGTTCCACCGGTCCTCTTGCCGCGCTCGCGGCGGCCGCAATGGTGTTCGTCCTCGCCGGATGCACCGGCACCCCCGGCGATGATGGCCTCACATACGAGGACTCGCCGCTGAACAAGTACGTCGCGGCCGCGTGGGGCGGCGATCTGTCTCCCGAGGAGCAGCAGAAGCAGGCGGAGGAGAACCAGCGCAAGGTCGAGGAGCTCGTCGCCGAATGCATGGCGGACGAGGGGTTCGAGTACACCCCGAACACGCAGAACGGCGGGATGATCTCCAGCGCTGACGGCGACTGGGAGCCGGAGAAGCGCGAGTGGGTCGAGAAGTACGGCTACGGCATGGTGAACAGTCCCTTCAACGAGCGTCAGGAGGAGGACCCGGGCGAGGAGTACGTCGACCCGAATCAGGACTACGTGGCGACGCTGTCCGAGACGGAGCAGACGGCTTTCTACGAGACGCTCTACGGCGCCAGCCCCGACGAGGACGAGCTCAACGAGGACGGCAGCTTCGAGTACAGCTGGGAGGACGGCGGCTGCCAGGGGGCGGCGCAGCACGAGGTCGACGGCGACGACGTCTGGCAGAGCGATGAGTTCTCCGGCATCCGCACGAAGATGGAGGAGTTCTGGACCACGACGCAGGAATCTCCTGAGCTCGCGGCGCTGAACGCCGAATGGGCCGAGTGCATGGCGGACGGCGGCGAGCCGGGCTTCGCGAAGCAGTCCGAGGCGACCCAGTCGATCGTCGACGAGCAGAATGCCCTGTACGAGTCCGCGTACGGCGACGGGTCAGAGCCGGTCGACACCGAATCCTCGGAGTTCGTCGATCCGAGCGACAGCCCGGAGATGAAGGCACTGGGTGAGCGGGAGATCGAGCTCGCGCTTGTCGACCTTGACTGCCGGAACAAGACCTCGTACATGGAGGAGTCGCTGAAGATCCAGTTCGCGCTCGAGGAGAAGTTCATCGCCGAGAACAAGGCCGAGCTCGACGCGTTCAAGGCCGCTGCCGAGCAGAGCAAGTGATGCGGGAGGACGACACCCCCACCACACAGCTGCCGGCGGATCTGCTCGAGGGCCAGGACGATCCCGACGCACCGGAGACCGCGGCTGACGCCGAGGTCGACACGTCCCGGGTGAGCGGGTGGCGGCGCGTGCTGCGCGGCAATCGCACCCTGTGGATCGTGGCGCTCGGCGCCGTGGTCTGCCTGGTCGCCGGTCTGCTCGTCGGCCGGTTCCTGATCTCGCCCGATGCCTCGAGCGCCGACGCCCCGGACCCCGGTCTCGTGACGGTGCCGGTGGAGTTCGGGCCGCTGAGCAACGATGTGACGCTCAGGGCCGATGTCGGCTACGCGGATGCCGTCGAGGTCAAGCTCGACACCTCCGCGATCGCCGGTGCGGCGGTCGTGACGGGGCAGGTGCCGGAGGTCGGTGCCACGTTGAACCCGCTCTCGGTGGCGTTGGAGGTCGTCGGACGCCCGGTGATCGTGCTCCCGGGTGAGCTGCCGGCGTATCGGACGCTTCGGTTCGGTGTCTCCGGCCCGGACGTCATCCAGCTCAAGCAGGCGCTCGCCGGTCTCGGCATCGACGTCGGCGACGTGAACTCGAACGTCTTCGACCAGGCCACGGCGAACGGCGTCGGGCAGCTGTACGCCCAGGTCGGCTATCCGGCTCCGTCTCCTGAGGAGGGAGCCTCCGAAGCGGTTCGGGGAGCGGAGGAGGGCGTGCGCTCCGCGCAGAGCGGCGTGTCACAGGCCCAGCAGGCGTTGAACGCCGCCGGCGCGGGGCCGAGCAAGGTGGACAGCTGGCAGGCCGACGTGAAGATCGCCCAGGCGGAGCAGGCGCTCGCCGCAGCGAAGGCATCCGGCGAGGGCGTGCAGCAGGCCGAGTGGGACCTCCAGACGGCCCGTCTGGAGCGCGACCAGCTCTGGGCCGCGAAGGACACCGGAGCCGAGCGCGCAGCGTTGGACGCGGCGCGCGCACAGGTGACGTCGGCCAACCAGGCGCTCGAGGAGGCGCGTCGGAGCGTGCTCCCGTACCTCCCGTCGAGCGAAGTGCTGTACCTCACCGAGCTCCCACGGCGCGTGGATGCGGTGAGCGTGGAGCGAGGAACCATCCTGTCCGGCTCTGCGATGACGGTCTCTGGTGCGACGGTCAGGCTCACCGGTGCAGCTGCCGAAGCGGACGCCCGTCTGCTCCAGGTCGGCGCCGAGGCGACCTTCGACCTCGCAGACGGCACCGAGCATCGCGCCGTGATCTCCGAGCTCAAGCCCGGGAAGGACAACAAGGCGCGCTGGGAGGTGCTCCTGGAGCCGGATCCGCTCACGCCGGAGCAGATCACGCAGCTGCAGGGCAACAACGTCCGCGTGCGCATCGCGGTCGGCGCCACGGAAGGCGATGTGCTCTCCGTGCCGCTCGCGGCCCTCACCGCCGGCCCTGGAGGCGAATCCCGGATCGAGGTCGTCGAATCCGATCCGCGTGACGGCAAGGATGCGAAGACGCGCATCGTCGTCGTCGAGACTGGACTCGCAGCGAAGGGCGCCGTCGAGGTGACACCGGTGGAGGAGAAGCTCGACGAGGGCGATCTGGTGGTGGTGGGCCGGTGACGCCGGTCGCACCGCTCGTCGAGCTCCGCGACGTCACGAGGTCGTTCCCCGGTCCGCCCGAGGTGCAGGCGCTGAAGGCCGCGACGCTGAGCGTCGCGCCCGGCGACTACATCTCGATCGTCGGGCCGAGCGGTTCGGGCAAATCCACCATGCTCAACCTGCTCGGTCTGCTGGATCGTCCGAGCGTGGGGGAGTACCGGCTCGCCGGTGCCCTCACGGGCGACCTCTCCGATGACGAACGCGCCGCAGTGCGGGCGCGATTCATCGGGTTCGTGTTCCAGTCGTTCCATCTGCTGCCGCGGCGCACGGTGCTCGACAACGTGCTGCTGCCGATGCTGTACAGCGGCGTGCCGCGACGCGAACGCGAATCTCGGGCACGGGAGGCGCTCGCGCGCGTCGGCCTCGCGCATCGCATCGACTTCTTCCCGAACTCGCTCTCGGGCGGCGAGCGTCAGCGCGTCGCCGTCGCACGCGCGGTCGTCAGCGGCCCGCAGCTGCTGCTCGCCGACGAGCCGACCGGCAACCTCGATCAGCGCACGTCCGGTGAGGTCATGGAGCTGTTCGAAGAGCTGAACGACGACGGGCTCACCCTCATCGTGATCACGCACGACGACGCGGTGGCGCAGCGGGCGCGGCGCAGCATCCGCATCACCGACGGCAGATTGAGCGAGCTGTGAACCTCATTCCCTGGCGTCGCAAGACGTCGAAGGCCGTCGAAGCGGCGCTGCCGGAGGACGACGACGCCGCAGCGTCCGACGCCGCCACCCCGACCGAGGAAGCCGCGGAGCCTGCGCTCAATCCGGCGACGGCGCTGCTGCCGGCTGTGAAGCACGCCGACCGGTTCACGTTCCAGGACCTCGTCGCCGAGGCCACCGCCGACATCGGCTCCCGCCCTGCGCGCCTGGTCATGACCATCCTCGGGACCGTGCTCGGGATCGCCTCGCTGGTCGCCACCCTCGGGTTCGCCCAGACCGCCGCGGCGCAGATCGCGCGGCAGTTCGACGGCGTGGCCGCGACGCAGGTCGTCGTCACTGCCGCGAAGGCGCAGTCGGGGAAGCAGAACACGACGGTGGCGGCAGGACGCCTCCCGTGGGATTCGCCGGAGCGGGTCAAGCTGCTCGCCGGCGTCGACAGCGCCGCGCTCATCGGCGAGGTGGAGCTCGCGGAGGGCGAGACGATCACCGCAGTCCCGGTGAACGATCCTTCCGCGGCGATCGCGGCATCCCCACGCCTGTTCGCCACGACTCAGGATCTCCTCGATGCCGTCGACGGAGCACTGGTCACCGGTCGCTTCTTCGACGACGGACACGATGCGCGCGCGGACCGCGTGGCGGTGCTGGGCGCGCGCGCCGCTGAGCGGATGGGCATCAACCGCATCGACTCGCAGCCCTCGGTGTTCATCGCCGGGGTCGCATATGCCGTGATCGGCATCGTCGACGGCATGGACAGACGCTCGGAACTGGTGGACTCGGTGATCATCCCGCAGGGTGCTGCGCGAGCGGACTTCGGCCTCACCGCCCCATCGGAGCTCGCGATCCATATCGCGGTCGGCGCAGGCCCGCAGGTGGCCGAGCAGTCGGTGATCGCGCTGCAACCGGATGATCCGGAATCGCTCGAGGCTCGCGCGCCGGCATCCTCCTCTGACCTCAGCCAGAATGTGCAGGCCGACGTGAACGTCGTGTTCCTGATCCTGGGTGTGATCGCGCTGCTCGCCGGCGGGTTGGGCATCGCCAACGTCACGCTGCTGTCGGTGATGGAGCGCATCGGCGAGATCGGCCTGCGCAGAGCGCTCGGGGCCACTCGGCGGCAGATCGGCTCGCAGTTCATGATCGAGTCCATCGTGATCGGGTTCATCGGCGGCATCATCGGGGCGGCGGTCGGCGTGGTCGCGGTCATCGTGGTGGCGGCCGTGCAGGGCTGGGCGCCGGTGACGGATCCGCTCGTCGCGATCGCAGGCGCGGTGCTCGGCGCCGTGGTCGGCTGGGCCTCCGGGTGGTATCCGGCGCGCCGTGCAGCCCGCATCGAACCCGTGGCGGCGCTGCGCGGGGCCTGATCGTTCAGGTCGAGATCGTGGGTCGACCCGTCGGATCGACCGGTGCTGACGGATGCTGCGCGGCAGCACGCCGCGCGCCGGGGCGCCGAGCGAGAGGCTGGCCGCTACAATCGATCAAGCACGAGGGAGCAGGAGAATCGGTGGCTGAAAGAGCGAAGTCCAGGGCGAAGGCACAGAAAGCCGACGACATTCCCATGGGACCCACCGGCCGCCCGTATCACGGGTTCGCGACTCCAGAGCCGCTGAAATCCCACGGCCCCGCGCGTATCATCGCCCTCTGCAACCAGAAGGGCGGCGTCGGCAAGACGACGACCACGATCAACCTCGCCGCCGCCCTCGCGGAGTACGGTCGCAAGGTGCTGGCAGTCGACTTCGACCCGCAGGGCGCGCTGTCGGCCGGGCTCGGAATCCAGACGCACGACGTGCCGACGATCTATGACCTGCTGCTCGACACCAAGCGAGACGCGCACGATGCGATCGTGCCGTCGGGCGTCGAGGGCCTCGACGTGATGCCCGCGAACATCGATCTCTCCGCCGCTGAGGTGCACCTCGTCAACGAGGTCGCTCGCGAGACGATCCTCGCGCGAGTCCTGCGCCAGGTCACGGGGGAGTACGACGTCATCCTGATCGACTGCCAGCCGTCGCTCGGCCTGCTCACGGTGAACGCGCTGACTGCTGCGCACGGCGTGATCATCCCGCTCGAGTGCGAGTTCTTCGCCCTGCGCGGCGTGGCCCTGCTGATCGAGACGATCGACAAGGTGCGCGACCGGCTCAATCCGTCGATCACGATGGACGGGCTGCTCGCCACCATGTACGACCCGCGCACCCTGCACTCGCGCGAGGTGCTCGAGCGCGTCGTCGAGGCATTCGGCGACGATGTGCTGGAGACCGTGATCGGTCGCACCGTGAAGTTCCCCGATGCCTCGGTCTCGGGTGTGCCCATCACCGAGTTCGCGCCGGAGCACGCCGCCGCGCAGGCGTACCTGCGGCTGGCGCGGGAGCTGGTCGCCCGTGGCGCCGTCGCCTGACGAGACACCCGCCGACGCGTCATCAGACGCGACCGCCGTCGTCGCGCCATCGAGCGATGCCGCGCCGATCATCGAGACCGAGGAGCACGGCTTCCGCGTCTCCCTGTCGAACTTCGACGGACCCTTCGACCTGCTGCTGAATCTCATCTCGAAGCATGAGATGGACATCACCGAGGTCTCGCTGAGCGCCGTCACCAATGAGTTCATCGCGTATCTCAAGGAGCTCGACGACGACGAGGAGCTCGACCAGGCGTCGGAGTTCCTGGTCGTCGCGGCGACCCTGCTCGACATGAAGGTGGCCGGCCTGCTGCCCCAGGGTGAGCTCGTCGATGCCGAGGCCGTGGCGCTGCTGGAGGCACGTGATCTGCTGTTCGCGCGACTGCTGCAGTACCGCGCGTTCAAGGAGGTGTCGGCCTGGTTCGCCAGGTGCCTGCAGCGCGAGGATCGACGGCACGTCCGCGCAGTGCGGCTCGACGAGAAGCACCGCCGAAAGACACCCGAGCTGGTGTGGTCGCTCACGGCCGATGACTTCGCCGCGCTCGCGCTGCTGGCGTTCGCGCCGAAGGAGATCCCGCACGTCGGCCTCGATCACCTGCACGCGCCGCTGGTCAGCATCCGCGAGCAGGCGGCGATCGTCGTCACGCTGCTGCGGGGCACCGAGTCGCTGAGCTTCCGCGAACTCGTCGCCGGCGTCCGAGAACCCGGCATCGTCGTCGCGCGCTTCATCTCGGTGCTCGAGCTCTACCGCCACGCGGCGCTCTCCTTCGAACAACTGGAACCGCTCGGTGAGCTGACGCTGCGCTGGGCAGCCGACTCCTGGTCGGACGAGACACTGGCGACGCTGGGAGCCGACTATGACCGATGACACTTCGACGGTTGCCGAAGAGATCGTGCGCGACACCCCGCTCGCGGAGCGCGTCGAGGCGATCCTGCTGATCATCGACGAGCCGATCGGCCTGATCGCCCTCGCAGCGGCGGTCGGCGCCCCCGTGCCTGCTGTCAGGCAGACCGTCGAAACGCTCGTCGACGACTACGACGGCAACGGACACGGCCCTCGGCGCGGCTTCGAGCTCCGCGAGGTCGGCGGCGGGTGGAGGCTCTACGTGCGAGACGATCACGACGACCTCGTCGCCGAGTTCGTGGGCGGACAGGCACCGGCACGCCTCTCGCAGGCCGCGCTCGAGACCCTCGCCGTGATCGCCTACAAGCAGCCGGTGACGCGCAGCCAGGTCGCCTCGATCCGAGCCGTCAACGTCGACTCGGTCGTCCGCACGCTGCTCGCTCGCGGGCTGATCACCGAGCGCTTCGCCGATTCGGAGACCGGCGCGATCAACTACGGTACGACCGATGCTCTCCTGCAGCACCTCGGCATCAACTCGCTCGACGACCTCCCGCCGATCTCCCCGCTGCTCGACGACGGCGCAGACGGCTTCGACGAGAACACGATCCGATGACGTGCGCGCTTCTTCCCGGCGTCTCATTCGTCGCGCGATCGTCCTGTTTCGACGAGAACACGATCCGATGAAGTGCGCGCTTCTTCCCGGCGTCTCATTCGTCGCGCGATCGTCCTGTTTCGACGAGAACACGATCCGATGACCCATGATCTTCGCGCGGGGCAGACCCTCCGCGCGCCACAGCACCGCAGTTTCCACGAAGGGACCACCCGATGAGCGGCTTCGACGCTTCCACCGACTCCACCCAGCCTGAGGGCGTCAGACTGCAGAAGGTGCTGGCAGCCGCCGGCGTCGCTTCACGCCGTGTGGTCGAGGACTACATCGTCGAGGGGCGCATCAAGGTGAACGGCGTGACCGTCACCGAGCTCGGCCGGCGCATCGACCCGGAGACCGATCTCGTGGATGTCGACGGCACCGCGGTGCAGCTCGACGTGTCCAAGCGCTACGTGATGCTCAACAAGCCAACCGGCGTCGTCAGCAGCATGAAGGATGAGAACGGCCGACCCGACCTGCGCCTCTTCACCGAGAAGTACGAGGAGCGCCTCTACAACGTCGGTCGACTGGACGCCGAGACCAGCGGTCTGCTGATCCTCACGAACGACGGCGAGCTCGCGCATGTGCTCGCGCACCCGTCGTTCGGTGTCACGAAGGTGTACATCGCCAAGGTCGAGGGCACGGTCACCGCGCAGACGATCAACACGCTCACGAAGGGCGTCGAGCTGGAGGACGGCCCGATCGCCGCCGACAAGGCGCGCCTGCTCGACACCTCCCGCGGGTCGAGCCTGGTCGAGCTCACACTGCACTCAGGACGCAACCGCATCGTCCGTCGCATGCTCGCCGCGGTCGGCCACCCGGTGACCGAGCTCGTGCGTCGGCAGTTCGGTCCACTGCACCTGGGAACGCTCCCGGCGGGGAAGACCCGTGAACTGGGTAAAATCGAACTCGGCGCGCTTCTCACCTTGTCGCGCCGTGATTCCGGTGCCGCCGAGGCGCCAGGCGAGCAGCAGGAGAACGCGTGACCGATACGAGTGTGCCCACGGGGCGGCAGTCGGCATCCGTCGCGCCCCGTCTGTCGGGCACCGTCCGCATCGTCGGCGCCGGCCTGCTGGGCTCCAGCATCGGGCACGCGCTGCGCGCGAAAGGCACCGACGTCGTGCTCACCGATGCCTCGCCCGCGCAGCTGCGCCTCGCCGTCGACTACGGCGCAGGCCGTGTTGCCGCGGATGACGACCGCCCGACGCTCATCGTCGTGGCTGTTCCGCCGGATGTCACCGCTGACGTCATCCAGGCCGAGCTCGAGCAGTTCCCGGATGCCGTCGTCACCGACGTCGCGAGTGTGAAGCTCGAGCCCTTCCGCGCGCTGCAGTCGCGGGGCGTCGACCTCGCCCGCTACATCGGCTCGCACCCGCTCGCAGGCCGCGAGCGCGGGGGAGCGATCTCGGCGCGCGCCGACCTGTTCATCGGCCGCCCCTGGGTGGTCTGCCGCGACGGTGAGACGAAGGCTGCGGATCTCGCGCTCGTCGAGGCGCTCGCCCTCGACGTGGGAGCGATGCCGCTCGAGATGACGCCGGAGGAGCACGACCGCTCCGTCGCACTCACCTCGCATGTGCCGCAGGTCGTCGCGAGTCTGCTCGCTGGCCGTCTTGCCGAGGCTGACGAGGGCGCCCTGCGCCTGTCAGGGCAGGGCGTGCGCGACACCACCCGCATCGCAGCATCCGCCCCGGAGCTCTGGGTGCAGATCCTCGGCGCGAATGCAGGTCCTGTCGTCGAGATCCTGGACTCCCTCGCCGCCGACCTGCGCGAGGTCTCGGATGCGCTCCGCGAACCGGCTGCGCCCGGCGCCCGTCGCGTGGTCGCCGAGGCGATCCGCCAGGGCAACGACGGCGTCGACCGACTGCCGGGCAAGCACGGCCAGAACCGGCGCTTCGAGTCGCTCGTCGTCATGATCGATGACACCCCTGGCCAGCTCGGACGACTGTTCGGCGAGCTCGGGGAGATCGGCGTCAACGTCGAGGACCTCCGTCTCGAGCACTCCCCCGGGGCCCAGTTCGGCCTGGCGGAGATCAGCGTCGAGCCCGCTGCGCTGCACGGGGCCATCACCGGCCTGCAGGACCGCGGATGGCGGATCGCGGGGAACACGAATGACTGACGCAACGAAGTTCATCGCGATCGACGGTCCGGCAGGGTCCGGCAAGTCGAGCGTCTCCAAGGCGATCGCTCGTCGCCTCGGGTTCGGCTACCTCGACACAGGCTCCGCATACCGCGCACTCGCGTGGCACGTGCTCGAGCGTGGCGCCGACACCGACGATTCGGATGCTGTGCTCGTCGCGGCATCCGACTTCCCGGTGCGTCTGGGGCTCGACCCCGACGATCGCACCGTGCGTGTCGGCGATGTCGAGATCACGGAGGCGATCCGTGAGTCCCGTGTGTCCGGCGCCGTCAGCGGCGTCGCTCGCGTCCCAGAGGTGCGCGCACAGGTGAACGAGCTCTTCCGAGCGCTCGTCGCCGAGTCGCCGTACCCTGCAGTCGTCGTCGAGGGCCGTGACATCACGACCGTCGTCGCTCCCGATGCGCCAGTGCGCATCCTGCTCACCGCGGCGCCCGAGGTGCGCGCCGCTCGACGCGCCGGCGAACTCGCCGGCGAGAACGCGGATGCCGTCGCAGCTGCGCTGCACAAGCGCGATGCATCCGACAGCGCCGTCGTCGACTTCCTGAACGCCGCAGAGGGCGTCGAGGTCGTCGATTCGACCGCGCTCGATTTTCCACAGACCATCGACGCCGTTCTCGCGGTGATCGAGAGAACCCGAGGAGTACAGCATGGCTGACGACGAATACGAAGGCGGCCCCGACCGTCTCGCGGAGAAGATGGAGCAGCTCGACGAGCAGCTCGCCGAGGCACGCGCGGAGACCCTCCGTCAGGGCCTCGCCGATTACGACCTCGACGACGAGGATGCTGCGCTCCTCGCCGGCATCACGACCGGCGAAGGCGGTATCCAGTTCTTCCCCGCCTTGCCCGTCGTGGCGATCGTCGGACGCCCGAACGTCGGCAAGTCGGCGCTCGTGAACCGCATCCTCGGCCGCCGTGAGGCCGTCGTCGAGGACACTCCCGGTGTGACCCGCGACCGCGTGACGTACAAGGCCGAATGGGCCGACCGTCGCTTCTCGCTCGTCGACACCGGCGGCTGGGAGCCCGACGCGCGCGGCATCGACCGCTCCGTCGCCATGCAGGCCGAGGTCGCGATCGACCTCGCCGACGTCGTGCTCTTCGTGGTCGACGCGATGGTCGGCGCCACGTCGACCGACGAGCACGTCGTGAAGCTGCTGCGCAAGAGCGGCAAGCCCGTCTTCCTCGTCGCGAACAAGATCGACGACGCCCGTCAGGAGCCGGAGGCCGCTGCCCTCTGGAACCTCGGCCTCGGCGAGCCGCACCCGGTCTCGGCCATCCACGGCCGTGGCGTGGCCGACCTGCTCGATGAGCTGTTGAAGAAGCTTCCCGACGTCTCCGCTGTCGCGAAGGCCGAGATCGGTGGACCGCGCCGCGTCGCGATCCTCGGTCGGCCGAACGTCGGCAAGTCGTCGCTGCTGAACAAGGCGGCCGGCGAAGAGCGTGTCGTCGTCAACGAGCTCGCCGGCACCACCCGCGACCCGGTGGACGAGATCGTCGAACTGGGCGGCAAGCTGTGGCGCCTGGTCGACACCGCCGGCATCCGTCGCCGCGTGCACATGGCGCAGGGCGCCGACTTCTACGCCTCGCTGCGCACCTCTGCCGCGCTCGAGAAGGCCGAGGTCGCCGTGGTCGTGCTCGATGTGTCCGAGACCATCAGCGAGCAGGATGTCCGCATCATCGACCTCGTGCTGGAGTCGGGCCGTGCGCTCGTGCTCGCGTTCAACAAGTGGGACCGTCTGAACGACACCGACCTCGAGAACGCCGACCGTCGTCGGTACCTCGAGCGTGAGATCGAGCAGGACCTGGCGCACGTCGCCTGGGCCCCGCGCGTGAACATCTCGGCGAAGACCGGTCGTCACCTCGACAAGCTCGTGCCCGCGCTCGAGACCTCGCTCGAGAACTGGGACCGCCGCATCCCGACCGGCAAGTTCAACGCCTTCCTGGCCGAGCTCGTGGCCGAGCACCCGCACCCGCTGCGCGGTGGCAAGCAGCCGCGCATCCTGTTCGGCACGCAGGCGTCGACGCGTCCGCCGACGTTCGTGCTGTTCACGACCGGGTTCCTCGACCCCGGCTACCGCCGATTCATCCAGCGTCGCCTGCGCGAGCTGTACGAGTTCGACGGCACCCCGATCGTCATCAACATGCGAGTCCGCGAGAAGCGCCAGCGCTGATCCCGATCGCCGCAGCAGGGCGTCCGTGTCGCTTCGCGATGCGGGCGCCCTGTCCCGTCGTCGTGGCGTCAGCGGATCCGTTCGGACCGCGCCCTGTTCCGATGTATGACCGATCGAGTGCCGATCCGGCTCGGCTGTGAAAGGCTGAAGGGGTGACGATCGTTCCTCCAGCCCCCGGTGAGCCGCGTCGCCCCGTGGGGCCGCGCAACCCAGGGGATGCCTGGGTGGTCGCCCCGACTGGCGAGAAGTACTGGGGGCGCTTCGGCGCGGCCGGTCTGCTTGCGGTCGACCCGAACCGCGGCGTGCTGCTGCAGCACCGAGTCGCGTGGAGCCACTTCGGCGGCACCTGGGGCCTTCCCGGCGGAGCACTGCACGAGGGCGAGAGCGCGATCGTCGGTGCGCTGCGCGAGGCGCAGGAAGAGGCGGGCGTTCCAGACGGCGCCGCGCGCGCCAGATTCACGAGCGTGCTCGACCTCGGCGTCTGGTCGTACACGACGGTCATCGCCGATGTGCATGAGCCGTTCGAACCCGTGATCAGCGACCCCGAGAGCGTCGCCCTGGAATGGGTGCCGATCGATGAAGTCGCCGACCGACCGCTGCACCCCGGGTTCGGGGCGTCCTGGCCGGCGCTGCGCGAGCTGCTGTCGGTGCGTCCCTCGGTGGTGGTCGATGCCGCGAACGTCGTCGGCTCCGTGCCGGACGGCTGGTGGAAGGACCGAGCCGGTGCCGCCGCGAGGCTGCGCTCGGACCTCGCCGACCTCTCCGTGCCGGCCGAGGATCTCGGCCTTGGTGGGACGCGCTGGTTCCCCGAGGTCTCGCTCGTGGTGGAGGGCAAGGCCCGTGCGCTGGACGCCGCGGATGACGCTGTCGCCGTCGCAGCGGCCGCTGCGATCGCAGATGTCACGGATGCCGGCGCGGGCTCGGCCGTTCTCGCCGTTGCGGCTGCTGATGCCGTGGCGGTTGCTGATGCCGTGGCGGCTGGTGACGTGGCCAATGCCACGGCTCACGCGCCTTCCGTCGACACCGGAGCCCTGACGATTCCGGCTGCCGCAGTGGCAGTGGTCCGAGCCCCCGCATCAGGCGATGACGCCATCGTGGAAGACGCCGCCCGCCGAGTGACGGACGGGCAGAAGGTCTTCGTCGTCACGAGTGACCGCGAGCTCCGCGAACGAGTCGAGGGCGTCGGCGCGACCGTCGCCTCCGTACGTTGGCTGCGCGGCCTCATCGACGGCTGATCTCGCCGATACGGTCTCGACCCTTAGACGAACATCACGCGGCGCGACGGGTGATCCCGGTACGAGCGACCGAGCGGACTGATCCATTCGATCTCCCCGCCGGGCAGTGCATGCGCGGTCCACCGATGTCGGTCGTCGATGTCGGGATGCTTCAGCGTGTGATGGCCGCGACAGAAGTGACTGAGGTTGTCGAGGCGGGTGCGGCCGCCCTTCGCGTGGTCATGGTTGTGATCGATGTCGCAGCGATGCACGGGCATACGGCACCCGGGGAAGCGGCAGTGCTGATCTCGGGCGCGAAGATGTCGACGCATGCCTTCGGTCGGCGTGTATGTGTCGGTTTCGGTGACCAGGCCCGACGAGTCGAGGAAGAGGCGGCTCCATCCGCTGTTGCGTCCGGCCAAGCTCCGCGCGATGTCGGGATGCAGCGGGCCGTGACCGTCGAACTCTGCTGTTCGATCGTCGACTCCGGCGAGCGTTGTGGCGGAAACCGTCACCTGGATCCGCGCCCGGATACCGTCGAGCCCCGATCCGTGTGCCTCGCTCGGGTCAGATGCGAGCAGCAGATCGACGAGGAGGTCTGCACGGATCTGGTCGGCGGTGCGCCGGTCGGCCGGGACGTGCACGACGTCGGGGGAGTGCAGCGGATCGGTGAGCGGATCGATGATTCCGTGCAGCGGGTCGGTCGTGAACGTGTCGGAGTCGCCGAAGATGACCGAGCTCCCGAGGATCACGGAGTCATCGACGAGCTCGTCGGGACCGTCTGGCGAAATGTCGAAGGGGAAGATCGGATCAGGGCCATCGTCGAGCGAGTCGGACGAGAGCACCGGGTCGCGGTCGTCGCGCGTGCGCACGATGTGGCGAGACATCTGCGTGAGCCGATCCCGGATCGCCACGGCGAGATGCTCCGGGAGCACCGCCGTGAGCAGGGCCATTCCGTCATCGAGGGGGCGTACGGTGACGCAGCGCTCCTCCGCAGCACGTTCATGCCGCTTCCGGATGGTCTCGCCGACCAGCGCTGCGGCGATCTGGCGGGCCTGGACCCGCGTACGCGCTGCGGTGTCGCGCTCCGCGACCACGAGCACCGCGGTCTCGTAGAGTCGGAGCGTCTCGGCATCCGTCTTCTGATTCCGCACCGCTTCGGACACGACCGCCCCTGCACGGCAGATCTCGCGGACATGTGCCGCGGTGATCGTTCCTGCTTCGAATGCCGCCCGCACGGCAGGGAACGAGGAGCCGATCGCAAGAGCATCCGCGAAGGCGAAGTCCACTGAGCCCATCGGAAGGCGTCCTGCAGCGGAGTACTCGGCGATCATCGAGCGGTAGATCGAGTCCCGTTGGAACGGGCTCGCAGCCACATCGGCATCGTGAACGACGATGCGTTCCGAGATGAGCGCCGATGCGCGCGCTTCGAGCCGCGCGATCTCGGCTCGCGTCTGCACCCACTCGTCGAGGAGACGGCGGCGTTCCTCGAGATCGAGGGTGAGATCTGCAGTGTCGGGCATAGTCAGAGTTTAGAACATATGTACGACATTCGGATCTCAGCCTGTGGAGAACTCGCCGCCATGCTCGTCGCGGCCGCGCAGACGGTCGATGTCCCGTCGCTCGCGCTTCGTCGGGCGTCCGGCGCCTCGATCCCGTAGGCCGAGCGCGGCCTGCGGCTCGCGCTCCGGCGTCTGATCCTCGTATGCCGTTGCGGCGATGGGCGCGCCGACGCGCTTCACGAGCAGCTGGCGCACGAACAGGATCCGGTCGAACCCGGCGATCCGGATGCGCAGCTCGTCGCCGATGCGAACGGCCTGCGCAGCCTTCACCTTGTCGCCGTTCAGGCGTACATGCCCGGCACGGCATGCGGTGGTCGCGGCGGATCGCGTCTTGTAGACGCGGATCGCCCAGAGCCAGCTGTCGACTCGCACGGACTCAGGCATCGATACTCCTCTTCTGCAGCGCGAGCAGCGCTCCGGCGACGATCAGCCCTTGCCCGAGCGTGTAGGCGAACATGATCGCAGGGTCGCTCCAGGCGGGCAGGCCGCCGGGGAGGAAGAGACGCAGCGCGAGGATCGTGTCGCTCGCGAGGAAGAATGCCCCGCCGACGGCGATCACCGGGTGGCAGCGTGCCGCGAACGCCGCCGTGCCGGCGAGCACCAGCCCGTAGACGGCGACTGCGATGAGCAATCCTCCGGTGTGCGGTCCGAGGGTGATCAGCATCGCGATCCACCACGCGGCGTAGACCAGTGCCCACCACGGCATCCGACGGCGGGCGAGGTGCCGGGAAAACAGCGTGATGTATGCAATGTGGGCGAGGCCGAAGAAGCCGAGCATGAGCGGCAACTCCGGCGCGGTCGGGAAGAACGCGCTCACGCTGTCGCCGAGCCAGGAGAACAGCAGTGCGGCGAACAGCAGGACGACGGCCGCGCGTCGGCGCAGACCTCGAGCGGCCGCGGCGACCGGGAGCGCGAGCAGCGGCATCAGCGCGATCTTCGTCGGCGCTGCGAGCTCACTGCCAACGCCGAGCAGGACCACATGCATCGCGGAGACGACGATGAAGGGCACGAACCACCAGACCAGGGGAGTCATCGGGGTGCGGCGCTGCATCCTCTCATCGTACGGTCGCGCCGGGTGCGACCGCTCCGCGGTCAGGATTCGACGGTCACGTCGGTGACGGCGTCATCCGGCGCGAGGTGCACAGCCGGCCAGTAGCCCTCGGGGAAGTGATCGCCACAGCTGTCGGAGAGGTGCAGCACGATGGATCCGTCTGCGGACGCTTCGATCGTGTCGAGGGTGAGGTCGGATGCCGCCTCGTCGAGCTCGTGCGGTTCCGGATCGCCCTGGCTGAACCTGGTGACGACGGCATCCGATGCCCTGCGGCGAAGCGCGCCGAGGTCGTCGACGATCGCGCGCAGGCGGGGGAGCAGTGGTGTGACCTAGCCGACCGTCGTGCCCTCGAGCATGAGTTCGAGCTCGCCGTCGTCGGTGGTGACTGTGCCCACGAACCAGTCGTGCGTCAGGATCTCGCCGTCGGTCAGCTCGGTGGTCGCGCGGGTGAGGACGCCCAGCTGGGCGTCGTCGATGGTCGGATGCTCGTCGGTCATGTCTCCACGCTAGTTGCCGAGTGCCAGGGCCACGAGCGTCCGCCCCGGCTTCATCTCCGCCTGCGTCTCGAAGCCGGCCGCCAGGAAGGTGCCGAGCGTGCCGTGGAAGAGGTCGTTCGCCCGCTGCCTCTCGCCACGCGTGTCGACCGGGTAGCCCTCGATCAGCCGCGCGCCCGAGGAGCGGGCGTAGTCGACGGCAGCGTCGAGCAGCGCATGGTTGAGCCCTGTGCCGCGGTGCTCCCGGCGCACCACGAAGCACGTCACGGCCCAGACCGACTCGTCGTCGAAGGATTCGGCGGTCGCCGCCTTGATGATGCGCGTGCGGGGGATGCGCGCCTGCGTGATGCGCGGGCCGATGCGGATCCATCCTGCGGCGTTCCCGTCGACGTACGCGATGATTCCCGGCGGCGGCCCCTCGGCGATCTCCTCGCGGAACATCGAGGTTCGCTGCGGCGTGGTCGTCTCGTTCCAGTCCTTGTTGCTGAGCATCGGCCAGATGCACTGACAGCTCGCGCCGTCACCGCCGCCGGTGAGGGCACGCTGCACGTCATCCCAGCGCGAGGTCGTCGCCACCTCTGTCGTGATCGTCGCCATGCCGGAACGCTACGCCGGGCATCCGACACTCGGCAACGCGCTGGTTTCGCGGACGCCGTCCGGTGCGGCTAAGATAGTGGAGTTGCCTTCGCGAAAGCGCAGGGAACGGGCTGTGGCGCAGCTTGGTAGCGCACTTGACTGGGGGTCAAGGGGTCGCAGGTTCAAATCCTGTCAGCCCGACCAGATAAGGCCCGGAAACTCGCAAGAGTCTCCGGGCCTTCTGCATGTCGCGACCAGGGCTCAGCGCAGCTCCAGCATCCGTCCCGCCAGCCGCCGAGCGACCTCGAACGGCTCGGCGAAGGTCTCCATCCCGACCGTGACGATTGCGCCTTCGTAGAGAAGCATCATCGCCTGGGCGAGAGAGTCGGCATCGGATGCTCCGGCCTCGCGGCAGAGCTCGGCGAAGACGTCGAGCAGCCAGGCCTTCTGGCGAGCGACTTCGGGGAACACCGGGTGCCCATCGTGGCCGTCGCCGATCTCGGCACGGGCATTGATCGCGCTGCACCCCTTGGGGCTGTACTCGTCCGACCACGTGATGGCTGCATCGAAGACTGCGAGCACGCGCTCGGGTCCGGGTTCCGGCACCCGCGCCAGGTGTCCGTCGAGGTGCGCGCGCCACTTCGCGTCACGGTGCTGGAGGTATGACACGACCAGCGCTTCCTTCGAGCCGAACCGGTCGTACAGGGTCTTCTTCGTGACGCCGGCCGCCTCGGCGATCGTGTCGACACCGACGGCGTGGATGCCGCGCTCGTAGAAGAGCTGCGACGCGGCATCGAGCACGCGCGTCGCGCCAGGGGTGAGCGGGGCGAGTTCGGGAACGAGAACGGCCATGACTCGACTATACCAACCTGTATAGTCGGTCGCATGAGTAAACAGATCGGTGTACTTCGCGTCGGCGTGACGGTCCTCGCGTCAGCGGCCTTCGTGGCGAGTTGGAGTTCGGGATTCCTCGTGCCGGCGATCGCCACCGTCGATGTCGCGCCGCTGACCCTGCTGGTGTGGCGGTTCGTGCCGCTCGCGGTGGTGTTGCTCGCGATCGTCTCGCTCACGCGGGCAGCGAAAGGCGTCACTGCGGCGGACGTGCGGCGTCAGGCGCTGATCGGCCTGTTCGCGCAGTTCGGGTACTGCACCGCGGTGTACGCCGCGGTTGCATCGGGCGTCGCCACCGGAACGACCGCGCTGATCGACGCGGTGCAGCCGCTCGTGGTCGCAATGCTCGTGGGGCCCCTGCTCGGGCTGAAGGTTCGCGGCGCACAGTGGGCCGGACTCGTCGTCGGAGCGGCAGGTGTCTTCCTGGTCGTCCGGTCGCAGCTCGATGACTCCACCGCGCACCCTGCGGCGTATCTCTGGCCGGCCGTGGCGATGGTCTGCCTGATCGTCGGCACGTTCCTCCAGCGCCGGTCCGAACCGCGAACCAGCACTCTGGTGACGTTGACCATCCATGTCTCGGTGACCGCGCTGGCGCTCATCCCGATCACCGCGATCGCCGGCCAGCTCGTGCCGCCGGCATCCGTCTCGTTCTGGCTCGCCGTCGTGTTCTCCGCGGTCTTCCCGACCCTCGCGGCGTACGGCCTCTACTGGTGGCTGCTGCGTCGCGTCGGCATCACGGCGCTCAACGCGCTGCTCTTCCTTGTCGCGCCGGCGACCGCGGCCGCTGGCGCCCTCCTCCTCGGCGAGCCGCTCACGGTCGTGACGCTCATCGGATTCGCCCTGTGCGGCGCAGGGGTGGTGGCCATGCTCGTGAGCGAGGGGCGTGCGCACCCGGCGGCGCAGTCCCAGGCGGAGGCGGCGTCGACAATCGGCTCTCGCTGAGTCGGGCCTTCGACGGCCGGAAGGATCGCCGGTTGGAGACAGCGGGGTTTGCCCTCTCGAGTGCTCCGCCCCAACGGATCTCGAGAGGGCCACCGTCCATCCCGGACGGCAGGGGAGGCGGCGATAGTCGCTGCGCTCGATGGCTGATTACCCCAGTATCCAGCCGGTAGCCCCCGCTACGTTTAGCAGAGTACCCGCATTTTGTCTTGTCCACCATTTGGGGGACAAGATTTTTTGAAATATTTCTGGGAGACAGAGCCCTGGGCTTCTCGGACGCTGTTTCCTAAGGTGGAGACATGGACAGGACCATCGTCGTCGCAGCCCAGATCGCCATCGCACGAGGGCACCGTATCGAGGTGACCGAGCAGGCCGATCCGCTCACCAATGAGCCGGTCCTGCTGTCACTGACCGACCTCGACACGGGGATCCGCTATCGGCGAGCAGACGATGCCTACGGCGAATTCTCGCGCTGGTTGGGGCGGGTGCTCGATTGCACCGTGACGATCGGCGCGCAGAGTGCCCGAACGACGCTCACGGTCGATCCGATCGGCCCTGGTTCGACGGGCGCGAAGGTCGCGCTGCGGGATGCGGATGCTGCTGCGGATGCCGCCAAGGCCGAGGCCGACCGCTGGGGCGGCAGCGACCGTCAGCCGGCTGAGGAGACCGAACGGTTCTGGTGACCCCGGTCATGAGCTGCTGTCGGTCCGTTCGACAGGCTCAGGGACCCCGGATGCTCGTCGTGCGGCCCCGGGTCATCGGAAGTCCCGCGACCGGTGCGCGAGGCCGGTGCGCAGATCCTCGAAGGCATCGGCGAGCACATTCACGACGCCCTCGGTCGAGCGCTCCAGGATGCCGCGGACGATGAGCGCCGGAGAATCCCTGGCGATACGGCGGTACCGGTTCCACACTCCGGCCGAGCAGACGATGTTGACGAGTCCGTTCTCGTCCTCGAGGTTCACGAAGGTGATACCGGACGCGGTCGCCGGTCGCTGACGGTGCGTGACGAGACCGGCGACCTCGATGCGCCGGCCGGACTCGTGCGCCTGCAGGTCGACGGAGGTCAGCACCCCGCGTTCCTGCAGCGCGCTGCGGAAGTGCGTCATCGGGTGATCATCGGTCGAGACCCCGGTCGACCAGAGATCGGCGGAGAGCCGCTCGTAACTGGTCTGATCCGCGAACAGCGGAGGCTGCACGGCGACGGTGGTGCCCGGGAGGAAGCGTGCTCGATCCTCGGCGGCGGCACCGGCGAGCCAGATCGCCTCGCGTCGCTCCAGCCCGAGCGACTCGAACGCTCCGGCGGTGGCCAGTGACTCGAGCTGCGCCGCGGTGGCATCCGTGCGCCTGACCAGATCGTGCAGGTCACGGTAGGGACCGTTCGCCTCCCGCTCGGCGACGATCCGCTCTGCCATGGGGGCGCCGATCCCGCGGATGCCGCCGAGTCCGAGCCGCACGGCATGCGTCCCGTCTCGCCGGTGCGCGGCGGATTCATCCGGAGCATCCCGGTCGAAGCGCCGCACCGGAGGCTGGGGATCGGCGAGGCAGGCATGGATGCCGGTCGGCCCGGTGGACGGGGAGTCCGGGTCGAGCGGCTCCAGGGTCTCGGTCGCCCCGGAGGCGTGCAGGTCAGGGCGGCGCACCTCCACGCCATGGCGCCTCGCATCGGCGGTGAGCGTCGCGCCGGAGTAGAAGCCCATCGGCTGCGAACGCAGGAGTCCGGCGAGGAAGGCTGCCGGATAGTGCAGCTTCACCCAGGAGCTGGCATAGACGAGCAGGGCGAACGACAGGGAGTGCGACTCCGCGAAGCCGAAGTTCGCGAATGCCTGGATCTGCGCGTAGATGCGATCGGCGGCGTCGCCAACGAGCCCCCGTCTCGCCATCCCCGCGTAGAGCTTCGCCTTGACCTTCTCGATCTTCTCGAGCCCGCGCTTGGATCCCATGGCGCGGCGCAGCAGGTCGCCCTCGTCGGCGGTGCAGTCGCCGACGGCCATCGCCATCTGGATGAGCTGTTCCTGGAAGATCGGCACACCCAGGGTGCGCTCCAGGATGTCCTGCAGATCGCTGTGTGGGTAGGGGATGGGGAACTCCACCGGCTCCTCGCCACGCGCCACGCGCTCGAGGTTCTCCTCGTCGACCTTGTCCTTCGCGATCTTCCGCCGTACGAACGGATGTACCGCCCCACCCTGGATGGGCCCAGGACGGATCAGCGCGATCTGGATCGTGAGGTCGTAGAAGCTCCGCGGCTGCAGGCGGGGGAGCAGCCCGATCTGGGCACGGGACTCCACCTGGAACACCCCGATCGAATCGGCGCGGCAGAGCATGTCGAAGACGGCCGGCTCCTCCTTGGGGATGCTCTCCAGCGTCCATTCCTCGCCGGTGGCGTCGCGGATGATGTCGAAGCAGTGCTGCAGCGCGGCCAGCATCCCGAGTCCCAGCAGATCGAACTTCACCAGTCCCATGAAGGCGGCGTCGTCCTTGTCCCACTGGATGACGGTGCGATCCTCCATGCGGGCGTGCTCCACCGGCACGACCTCGCCGACCGGACGCGCGGTCAGCACCATGCCCCCGGAGTGGATGCCGAGATGCCGAGGCGCCTTCAGCAGCTCGCCCGCGTATTCGAGCACGTTCTCGGGGATGTCGTGCTCGTCGGCGACCTCGAGGCCGGCGCTCCAGCCGTCGACCTGGCGCGACCAGGCATCCTGCTGTCCCGGGGAGTAGCCGAGCGCTCTGGCCATGTCTCGCACGGCGTTCTTCGGACGGTACTGGATGACGTTCGCGACCTGTGCCGCACGCTGCCGCCCGTACTTCGCGTACACCCACTGGATGATCTCCTCGCGACGGCGAGAGTCGAAGTCCACGTCGATGTCCGGCTCCTCCTGCCGGGTGGTCGCGAGGAAGCGCTCGAAGGGGAGCCGGTAGAGGATCGGGTCGACCGCGGTGATCCCCAGCAGATAGCAGACAGCGCTCGCCGCAGCGGACCCACGACCCTGGCAGAGGATGCCGCGCCGCCGCGCCTCCGCGACGATGCCGTGCACGATGAGGAAGTACCCGGGGAAGTCCTTCTCCTCGATCACGTCGAGCTCCCGCCCGATGCGATGCCGGCCCTCCTCGTCGAGGCGCGGATACTTCGTCGGCACGGCGTCCCAGACGAGGGCACGCAGCCAGCTCATGGGCGTGTGCCCCTCCGGCACCTCCTGTCTCGGCAGATCAGGGCGGGCTCTGCGAAGGGGGAAGGCGGATGCCGCGGCCAGCTCGAGCCCATGGGAGATCGCCCCGGGGTATCGCCGGAAGCGGGCGGTCATCTCGGCACCGCTGCGCAGATGCGCGCCGCCATGGGCGGGCAGCCAGCCGTCGAGGTCGTCCATGCTGCGGACAGCGCGAACCGCGGCCACCGCCTCTGCGAGGGGCGCGCGAGCGGGTGTCGCGTAGTGCACGTTGTTCGTCGCCACCACCTGGAGATGCAGCTGCGCGGCGAGCTCGGCCAGGGTGTCGTTGCGACGGGTGTCCTGCGGGTCGCCGTGATCGATCAGCTCGACCGCGACGTGCTCCGCGCCGAACAGGTCGACCAGGTGGCGCAGCGGCGTCTCGGGGTCGCCGCGCTCCAGCCCGCGCCGGACGCTCCCCTTGCGGCAGCCGGTGAGGATCGTCCAGTGGCCACCGGCGTTCGCCGCGAGCTCGTCGAGATCGTAGACGGGGCGCCCCTTCTCGGCGCCCCGAAGCTGCGCGGTCGTGATCGCACCGGAGAGACGGTGGTACCCCTCCATCCCGCCGGCGAGCACGAGCAGATGATCGCCCAGCGGATCGGGGTTGCCGCGTTGCGGAGCCGGCAGCTCGAGTGACAGCTCGGCGCCGTAGACGGTCTGCACCCGTGCGTCCATGAGCTCGGCGAGCTCGGCGAAGCGCGCTGCGCCGTAGAAGCCGTCGTGATCCGTGAGGGCGAGCGCCGTGAGCCCGAGACGCTCCGCCTCGGAGAGCAGATCCTCCGGAGAGGAGGCGCCGTCGAGGAAGGAGTACGAGGAGTGCGCGTGCAGCTCCGCGTAGGGGACCGCGTCATCAGGGCGGACGGTCGGGGGTGGTGTCCGCTTCCTGCGCCGGCTGATCGGTCCCTCATCGACGCGGGTGCCTCGAGGCTCGGCGACAGTGGGACTCGGGGACTCGTCTCCGGTGAGGGTCCGCTCGAGCTCACGCCAGGTCTGCGGTGGGTTGTGCCAGCCCATCAGCGATACCTCCCCTCGGCCCACCAGCGTTCGCCGGTGCAGAAGACCAGCCAGGCGCGATCCCGATCGTCGACGATCTGCAGCCGATGTCCCCGCTTGCCGCCGCCGGACGCCCAGCGCTGCTCATGGATGGGCCAGGGGCCGGCCCACCCCTGCACCTGGCTGCCGTCGATGCGCGCAGGAACGGAGGAGAGCGCCCCGCGGTCGTCGATGCTGATGGTGGCGCCGTCCGCAGCATCCACTGCGATCCGCCGCGGCGGGCGGAAGACCTCGGCAGGCAGAGGATCGGGCAGACTCCCCGGCCATGGACGCTCGGGATCCCGCGGTGGGACGGTGCGCTCTCCCCAGGGGGTGAGCACCTGCCGGTCGGCGAGCCAGCGGCCACCGGAGACCGCAGCGGTGACCACGCCCTGATGCCCCAGCATGGTCTGCACGCGAGAGACGGCATGGTGCAGGCGCTCATCGGTGCCGGAGCCGAACAGCCCTGGCTGATGGTGGGCTGCGTCGTCGACCGCAGAGGGGACGATGCGCACTGCGGCGATGCCGCCGAAGGCTCGTGCCTCGTCGACCGGCTCCTTCGCGTTCCGCGCCGCCAGTGTCTCCAGCTGCCAGCGCACGCGGTCGACGAGATCGCTCGCATCGAAGCAGGTCGGATGCAGCCATGTGCGTGAGTACACCTCGCCGTTGTCATCGGTCAGGTCGATTCTCACCTCGGTGCAGACCACGGATGCCTCGCCCAGCGCGAGCAGCACGGCATCCGCTGTCTGCCGGATGGCGAAGGCGACCTGATCTGCACCGGCCAGCGGCGTCTCGAACTCGACGTTCCGCACCAGCTCCGGATCGGGAGGGCGAGGGACGACGGGTTGGGAGTCCGCCCCCGCCGCGAGGGCGTGCAGCCTCGCTCCGCGCTCGCCGAAGCGGTCGCGCACCTCCAGTGCCGGCAGAGCGGTGAACTCACCGAGCGTGCGCACCCCGAGCCGCACGAGGAGATCGGGGAGATGCTCGTCACGCAGCACCTGCACCGGGTACGGTGCCAGGAACTCCTTCGAGCCGCCGGCTGGCACCACGGTGCGGGGGCGGGGAGCGCGCGCCGCGATCTCCGCCGTGAACGGACCGTCTGCGACGCCGATGCGCACCTCGGGGAATCCGCCTTCGGCCAGGATCGCTGCGAGGGCGTCTGCGGCCTCCGCCTCACCGCCGTGATAGCGGGAGATGCCCCTGGCGCGCAGCACGGCCAGCCCGGGGCGCAGCAGCGCGGCCCCAGGCGCATGCTTCTCGATGAGCTGCAGCACCGGCAGGAATGAGCGCTCATCGCGGGACGGATCGTGGGGGAGCACCTGCAGCGAGGAGAGATGGCCCTGTGCGACACGGCGGCGCTGCCCTGCGCGAACGCCGTGCGCCCGCGCAGAGGCGGTGCACGCCATGACCGTGTTCGCCTGCACCAGCGCGGTCGGCGGATACGGGGGAGCACCGCCGAGGGCGGCGCGCAGCGGCCAGTCGGGGAACCACAGGACGAGGACGCGCAGCGGGTCGTTCATCCTGCCTCCGCCCAGAAGGAGAGCTCGGCGCTCGCCGCATCGTCGCGAGGGGGCAGCGAGGCTGAGAAGGTGGGCAGCGCGGTGATCCCGGCGCTGCGCTCCCTGGTGCCCCGATCGATCGAGGCCGCCTCGACGAGTCCGCTGCGTCCTGGCAGCTGCACCCGCACGCTCGAGGGCATCGGGGCGTGCCTTGTCCGGGCGGTCACTGTGACCGTGCAGTCGGAGAGCAGCCCCCACCCGGTGCCGAGACCGTGCCACTGCGGGTCATGGATGCGGATCGACCCCTCGCTCTGCGGCCAGGCATCGGTGAAGCCCTCGGCGACCAGCAACGTGCAGCCGCGGTCGCGCAGGCGGGCGCTGAGCCGGGAGACGTCGGCGTCTCGGGCGCGAGAGCCCGGATGCACGACGATCAGCGGCACGACCTCGGCGAGGGCGGAGGTCGCCGCGAGCCAGCGTTCGGCAGGGTCGGGAACGAGGATCAGTCGGGAGAGGTCGATGCCGAAGGCAGCCGCTGCCTCGACACCCAGGGTCGGCATGCCGACCACGGCGCACCAGTGCCCCTTCTTGGAAGCGGCGCTGAGCAGCGCCAGCACCAGGGCAGGCGAAGAGGAGACCGTGTAGGCGGTACCGGTCTGCAGTCCCTCCTCCGGTAGCAGGGAGGTGAAGGCCGGATCGAGCGGAAGGAGCGCATGCTCGCTGCGCCGCCGCTGCATCCGACTGATCTCACGGCGCAGTCGAAGCACCTCTCCGGCGCGGAAGTCGCCTGTCGGAGAGAGCGCGGTCACCGCATCGAGCCCGATCCCCATTCATCCATCCTCGAAGATATGTTCTAGTAAAGCAAGTGGAGATGCTAACGATAATTCGTACATCCGACATCGCGATCGACGCCGTTTTCCACAGGCCTCTCGGGCGATGCCGCCGGATCTCCTACCCTGCGGTGATGGACTCGAGAAGCTGGCTCGTCATCATCGTGCATCTCGTGCTGTCGGGGATCGGCGGATGGCTGCTCGTCATCGACGCACGAACGCATCGACTGCCGAACCGGATCGTGCTGCCGACGCTCGCAACGCTGCTCGTGCTCGTGGTCGCCGATGCCATCGCGACAGGGCAGTCGCAGGCGCTCGTCAGAGCGCTCCTGGGAATGCTGATCCTCGGTGGCTTCTACGCGGGGCTGCGTCTGCTCAGCCGCGCGGGGATGGGCGGGGGAGACGTGAAGCTCGCCGCCGTGATCGGACTGGTCCTCGGCTGGCACGGATGGCAGGCGCTGGCGGTCGGCGCGGCGTCCGCCTTCGTGCTCGGCGCGCTCTATGCGGCGATCCTGATGCTCCTGCGTCGGGCAGACGGCTCCACCCGCATCGCCTTCGGACCGTGGATGATCGTCGGCGCCGCGCTCGGCATCCTCCTCGCCTGAACGCCGCCCTCAGGTCATGTCGGAGGACAGGGCTAGGGTGGGTTCATGGCACTCGCACGACTTCACGGCGGCCCGCTCGACGGGCAGATCATCCCTCTGGGCGACGCTGACGACAAGCTGATCGTCCCTTACAGCGAGACGCAGGTGGTGTATCACCGCCGCGGCGACGAGCAGAACACCGGTGAGTCCGACGGACCCACCGAGATCGAATACTGGTTCGACGAGTCCCTCGAGGACATCTCCCCGTCGGATGACTGAACCCTCTCGAACGGTCGAGGTCGAGCGCAAGTACGACGTCGACGACGCGACGCCGCTCCCCGTGTGGGATGGCGTTCCCGGAGTCGAGTCGGTCTCCACGGGTGAGGCACGCGCGCTCGACGCGCAGTACTTCGACACCGCAGGGGGAACGCTCGCCCGCTCTGGCGTGGCACTGCGACGTCGCACTGGCGGCCCGGACGAGGGCTGGCATGTGAAGGGGCCCCGAGAGGGCGACGGCCGGCTCGAGCTCGGCTGGCCGCTCGGCGAGGGCGCTGGACTGCCGGATGCCGTCGCAGCGACGATCGCCCAGTGGACGACCGATCCGCTGAGCCCGCTCGCCCGCATCGAGAACGATCGCACCGCCTACCTGCTCACCGGTCCCGACGGAGTCGTGGCCGAGTTCGTCGACGATCGGGTCCGTGCGACGGATCTGCGTGCCGACGTGCAGCGCGAATGGCGCGAGTGGGAGATGGAGCTCGGTCCCGCCGCTCCCGCCGACCCCGCTGGTCGTCAGGCATTCTTCGACGCCGTGGAGCGTGCGGTGCACGCAGCGGGTGGGCGCGACTCGGCATCCGGCTCCAAGCTCGCCCGCGCCCTCGGCGTCTGACCGGAGCGCCCGGCTTCGCATCGCGTCCAAGCATCCGATCTATCGTGGCTCTCGTGGACGATGACGAACGTGTTCGGTTGTATGGGCCTTGGAAGGCACGAACCCCAGCCGATGCCGCCCAACTCCTCATGCACTATGCCGGCGACTGGTGGATTGCAGGCGGATGGGCTGTCCAAGCATTCACGAACACCGCACGCCCGCATGGCGACATTGATCTGAGCATTCCGAGATCGGAGGTCCCCGCGCTGCTGCGGCATCTTCAGGGGCAGCTCGATGTCTGGGCCGCTGACAAGGGGGCGCTGCACCCTCTCCTTGACGCTGCTTCCGTCGCGCCTGCTTCCTGTGGCAATCTCTGGCTCCGGCCCGACGGGACCGCGGCCTGGGAGTATGACATCTTGCTCATGGACGTCATTGCAGGCACGTGGACCTACAAGCGGGACTCGAGGGTCTCCTTGCCGATGGCGGAGATGCTCTGGGAACACGACGGTATTCGATACCTGCGACCCGAGGTCCAGCTCCTCCACAAGGCGTCGAGCGTCCGACCGAAGGATCAAGAGGACTTCGATTCCTGCTTCCCGCTGCTGAGCCGATCGGCCAGGCGATGGCTCCGCGAGGCGCTCGCCATCGCGCACCCCGACCATGCGTGGATGCCAGTGCTGGCGTAGATGCCTCGCTGATGCTGGATCTGTGCGGTTATCGTCTTCGCGGACGATGATCCCGGCTTCGGGGATCATCCCCGCTTGCGGCTCGCGATCACATCGGAGAGCCGCTGCACATCGGCAGGATCCGCGTCCCGCGCAAGAGCGACGTAGTGATCCATCACGGTCGGCCGGTAGCGCACCGGCATCGTCTGACCTGCGACAAGCCGGACGAGCTCGGTGATCGTGAGATCTTCGTCGGCGATCCCGCGGAACGCGCTGCTGTCGGCGGTCTCCACGTCGAGCATCAGGACCACGCGAGGACTGCCGTCGCTGCTGACCTCCCGCCAGTCGACGAGCACACCGAGCGCAAGCGCCCCGGCACGCAGTTCCGCATTGCGCCGCCGCGCAGCACCGCTCAGGAGCGGGTTCGGGGCGATCCCGGGGAAATCGGACCCGACGCCGAGCGAGTCCCGACTCAGATCGGGCCTGAGCTGCTCCATCAGATCATTGAGGCTGCGCTTCTGCTTCTTCGACCCGAACATGTTGCCCCTCCCTCACACCGCTGGGGCGTCTCGCCCTCAGCGCGATTGTATGGGAAGGCGATACGGCGCAAGCCCCTTCCCTCGATGGGTTCAGGGATGCTTGAGTGACATCATGAGTCGCCCTGCCGTGCTGAGATCACTCCAGACGATCGTTCCCCACACGGTCCTGCGGCAGGACGAGGTCCGTGACATCTTCGGTTCGCAGTCCGATCTCGGTCGGCTGGCGAAGCGCATCGTCTCTGCATCGTTCAACGGCTCGGGCATCGACACCCGCCATACCGTGATCGAGGAGCTGGCGCAGGACTCCGAGATCTCGGATCCGGTCTTCTTCGACCGAGGGTCGGGTGCACTCCTGTCGCCCAGCACGAAGACCCGCAACGAGGTCTTCATCCGTGATGCGTCGCGGCTCTTCGTCGATGCCGCCCGCGCGGTGATCGACGCGGACCCGGAGATCGCGGCATCCGACATCACGCACGTGATCACGGTCTCGTGCACCGGCTCGTTCGCGCCCGGGCCGGACTACGCGATCGTCCGAGCGCTCGGGATCCCGGACAGCGCGCAGCGCTACCACTTCGGATTCATGGGGTGCTACGCCGCGATGCCAGCGCTGCGCGCCGCGAGCCAGTTCTGCGCAGCCGACCAGGATGCCGTGGTCCTCGTCGTCAGCGTCGAGCTGTGCACTCTGCATCTTCGCTCCTCGGAGGACCCCGACACGATCGTGGCCTCGTCCCTCTTCGCGGACGGCGCTGCCGCGGCCCTCGTGACCGCGCGCGACCTGCCCAGAACAGGCCCTGGGCTGCGGCTCGACGGCTTCCACACCGCGATCGCACCGGAAGGCGAGAAGGACATGGCGTGGACGATCGGCGACCACGGGTTCGAGATGATCCTGTCGACCGCCGTGCCGCAGATCATCGGCGAGACGATCATCGGCGCCCTTCGTCCGCTGTACGCCCGTCAGGAGGACCTCTCGGCGGCCTTCGACGACGGCACGATCGGGGAGCGGGTCGCGCACTGGGCGATCCACCCCGGCGGACGCAGCATCCTCGACCGCGTGCAGGACCGACTGCACCTCAGCGATGCCCAGCTGCACCCCGCTCGCGAGGTGCTGCGCGCGAATGGCAACATGTCGAGCGCCACGGTCTTCTTCGTGCTGCAGCACATCCTCGAGCACGGCGCCGAGCCAGGCGACCGCGTCGCAGCCATGGCGTTCGGGCCCGGTCTCACGGCCGAGAGCGCACTCCTCACGGTTGAGGCATAGGACATATGCGGCCCGATCTCTCCGCCAGGGCAGTCGACCTGCGCGAGCTCATGGATGAGCCCGATGCCGACCTGGGGATGCTGGAGCACACCTACCGCCGATTCCGTGTCGTGAACGCGATCGTCTCCCGACCAGGCACGCTGTACCGTCGCGACATCCGCCCCCGTGCGCGTGTCGGACGAGTGCGCATCCTCGACGTCGGAGCCGGCGGCGGCGATCTGTGCCGCGCGCTGGCAGCTTTTCTGCGACGGGACGGACTCTCGGCCGAGATCACCGCGCTCGACCCCGACGAGCGGGCGATGAGCTGGGCGGCCGCACACGACGGCGGCGCCGGCGTGCACTATCGCTGTGCTGCGACCGACGACCTGGTGGCGGCGGGGGACACCTTCGATGTCGTGCTCTCCAACCATCTGCTCCACCACCTCACGGCGGAGCAGCTGTCGGCGGTGCTCGCCGACACCCGGCAGCTCGTATCCGAGTCGGGTCTCGTCGCGCACCACGACATCGCTCGCAGCGCGGGTGCCTACAGGCTGTACGCCGCGGGGACGCTGCCCTTCGCCCGGAACTTCCTGGCCGGCTCCTTCATCCGCGTCGACGGGCTGCTGAGCATCCGTCGCTCCTACACGGCGGCGGAGCTTCGCGCTGCGGCGCCGGAGGGGTGGACCGTGCGGTCCGGATTCCCGGCCCGTCTTCAGCTGCGCTGGGAGGGCACGCCCGCCAGCAGGTGAGATCACGACCGTGACAGACGCACGAAGGCCCGGTCCGCGTTGCGCGGGACCGGGCCTTCGTGGATCAGCTGGTGATCAGAAGTTGATCATGTGGCCGGCGAGGCCGTGGAAGCCCTCCTGGAGCGCCTCCGACAGCGTCGGGTGCGTGTGCACGTTGCGGGCCAGCTCGAGCGCCGTGAGGTCCCACTTCTGGGCCAGCGTCAGCTCGGGCAGCAGCTCCGACACGTCGGGGCCGATCATGTGGGCGCCGATGAGCTCGAGGTGCTCTGCGTCCGCGATGAGCTTGACGAAGCCGACGGGCTCGCCGAGTCCGTGCGCCTTACCGTTGGCCATGAACGGGAACGTCGCGACCTTGATCTCGCGTCCCTCGTCCTTCGCCTGCTGCTCGGTGAGGCCGAACGAGGCGACCTGCGGCGAGCAGAACGTCGCGCGCGGCATCATGCGGTAGTCGCCCAGCGTCTGGGTCTCGGCACCGCCGATGGTCTCTGCGGCGACGACGGCCTGCGCCTCGGCGACGTGGGCGAGCTGCAGCTTGGCCGTGACATCGCCGATCGCGTAGATGCCCTCGACATTGGTGCGCATGTGGTCGTCGATGTCGATCGCGCCGCGCTCGGTGAGCTTCACACCGGTCTTGTCGAGACCGAAGCCCTCGATGTTCGGAGCGAAGCCGACCGACATGAGCACCTTGTCGGCCTCGATCGAGCTCTGCTGGCCGTCCTTGCCGGTGTAGGTGACGGTGACCGAGGAGCCGCTGTCGACGACCGTCTCCACCTTGGTGGAGGTCAGGATGTCGACGCCGTAGTTCTTGTACTGCTTCGTGATCTCCTTCGACACGTCGGCGTCCTCATTGGGGAGCGCGCGGTCGAGGAACTCGATGATGGTGACCTTCACGCCGTAGTTCGTCATCACATATGCGAACTCCATGCCGATGGCGCCGGCGCCGACGATGACGATCGACTTCGGCAGCTCACGGCTCATGATCTGCTCTTCGTACGTCACGACGTTGTCGCTGAGCTCGACGCCTGGGAGCAGGCGCACCCGCGAGCCGGTGGCGATGATGGCGTTGTCGAACGTGACCTCTTCGACCTGACCGTCGGACTTGGCGACCGAGATGGCCTTCGGGCCGGTGAAGGTTCCGCGGCCGTCGTACTCGGTGACCTTGTTCTTCTTCATCAGGAAGTGGATGCCCTTGACGCGCCCGTCGGCGACGACGCGGCTGCGATCGAACGCCTTGCCGTAGTCGATCGTGAACTCACCGGAGATGCCGAAGAAGTCGGCCTTGTGGTTCAGCGTGTGCGCGAGCTCCGCGTTCTTCAGGAGGGCCTTGGAGGGGATGCAGCCCACGTTGAGGCAGACACCACCCCAGTACTTCTCCTCGATGATTGCGGTGGACAGGCCGAGCTGCGCGCTGCGAACCGCAGCGACGTATCCACCAGGACCTGCACCGAGGATGACGACGTCGTAATGAGGCATGGGTTCAGCCTATCGCTCCGACGGGGCGTCGGAATCGGTCGAGGTGCCGTTCCCCCTGGCGCGAACGGTGAACCAGACCATCAGCGCTGCGATGACCGCGATGCCACCGATCGACAGCGCCCAGATCCATCCGGACGCTCCGGACGAGGCATCCGATTCCGCCGCAGGCGTGGCCGAAGCCGCAGGCGTACTGCTCGCCTCCGTCGTGGGTGCTGCAGTCGCGGTCGGGGTGGCGGTGGGCGTCGTGACGGTGCTGGTGCTGACGGTGAAGAAGAACTCGTCGGAGGTCGGATGCCCGTCGCTCGACACGACCTTCCAGATCACGTGATATTCGCCGGCCGGAGCCTCGGCGAGCAGCGGCTGCGTCACCACTGCTCCATCGACGGTGGCTGCACCGTCGATGACCGAGTTGCCGGCGGCGTCGGTCACCACGACCTCGGTCGCACCGTCTCCGGTGATGAGATCGGCGCTGAAGGTGAGGGTGAGTTCGGCCGGCAGCGTCTCGACCGTGCTGTCCGCCTCGGGCGACGACGCGATCAGTCCGTCGTGGGCCGATGCGGCCAGTGGGGAGAAGAGCACCAGGAACGCCGCGAGCAGGCTCGCGGCGAGGGCGATCGGGACGACGGGGAGACGACGGGCTTCGGTCTGCACGCACTCAGCCTACGGATAACCGATTGTGCGATCTCTGAGTGTGAAGGCAGGCCTCCCGTCACTGCCTCCGCATCCGTTAGTCTGGAAAGTCAGGAGGACAAAGTGACAGACACCGAAGGCCGATCGGCCGGGGACGCCGCGATTCATCGTCCAGGCGAACAAAGACACGACGTGACACAGACGTTCGGACACGATTCGGACCTGTCCTTCGTGCCGTTCGGCGTGGAGCTCACCGATGTCGAGCAGTCCGCGATCGCGGCGCTGCCGTCGGGATCGGCGCTGCTGCTCGTCCGCTCCGGCGCACTCGCCGGCGCCCGCTACCTCCTCGACACCGACGTGACGACCGTCGGACGCCATCCCGAAGCTGACATCTTTTTCGACGACGTGACCGTGTCGCGTCGTCACGCCGAGATCACTCGGAGCGGCACGACGTTCGAGATCATCGATCAGCGCTCCCTGAACGGCACGTACGCGAACGGCGAGCGAGTCGATCGCAGCGTCCTGATCGACGGCTCGGAATTGCGCGTCGGCAAGTTCCGCCTGAACTTCTTCGCATCACCGCTCGACCGACCGGCGACGAACGCCTGATGGCGGCTTCCCCCGCCCGTGAACGCTCAGCGTCCACGGGGCTTCTGAGCATCGGTCAGGTCCTGGCGAGGCTCACGCCGGACTTCCCTGACCTGACGTCCAGCAAGCTCCGTTTTCTCGAGGTCCAGGGGATCGTCACACCGTCTCGCACGGAGTCCGGCTACCGGAAGTTCTCGGCGTCCGACATCGAGCGACTGCGCGTCGGGCTCACGCTCCAGCGCGATCACTATCTGCCGCTGAGCGTCATCCGCGAGCAGCTCGACGAGGCAGCAGAGCGCGGCGAATCCGCTTCGCTGCTCCCGCCGCCGTCGATCACGCCCGCTCCTCGGCGCTACCGCCGTGACGAGCTGCTCGCCGCGGCTGGCGCTGGCCCCCAGCTGCTCAACGACGCGATCAGCACCGGCGTCATCGTGGCGCAGCAGAGCTACCCCGAGACCGTGCTCACGCTGCTGCGCGGACTCGTGGCACTCGACCGCCACGGCATCGAGCCGCGGCACCTCAGGTCCCTCCGTCAGGGGGCAGAGCGGGAGGTCGCGCTCATCGAGTCCGCGATGTCAGCGCTGCTGCGCCGGACCGACACCGCATCCAGGGCGAAGGCCAGCGAGCTGGCGCCGGAACTGGTTGGGAAGATCGATGAAGTGCGCTCGCTCTTCATCAAGGATGCGCTCTCGCGGATCCTTTCGTAACGAACTGATTGCGACACACCTTCGTGCTCGCACAGATGTCATTGATGCTGTCGGGGCACTGCTCTAGCGTGGAGTTAACCGTTCCAGGGAGGACTTCAGATGAATGCGGATGAGCTCGGGGGAGACCCTCAGTTCGTGACCGAACTCCTCTTCACCGACGGTCTGCCGGCGATGGATGACGAGGTCGGCTACCGCGGTGCGGTCGCCGCTCGTGCAGCCGGCATCACGTACCGTCAGCTGGACTACTGGGCCCGCACCGAGCTGGTGGAACCCACCGTCCGCGGCGCGAGCGGCTCCGGCTCGCAGCGCCTGTACGGCTTCCGCGACATCCTGGTGCTCAAGCTCGTCAAAAGCCTGCTCGACACGGGTATCTCGCTGCAGCAGATCCGCACCGCCGTCGAGGAGCTCCGCCGTGCGGGCATCCGTGACCTGGCGGGCACGACGCTCATGAGCGACGGCGCCTCAGTCTACCTGTGCACCTCGAACGACGAGGTCATCGACCTGGTCAGCCGCGGTCAGGGCGTCTTCGGCATCGCGGTGGGCAAGGTGCTGCGCGAGGTCGAGTCCACGCTCGTCGAGTTCGACGCCACGGCGCCCGATCCGATCGACGAGCTGTCCGCACGCCGCACCAAGCGCTCCGCCTGACGCCACGGGCACCAACGCCTCACGAAGAACGGCCACCCTCGATGTCGAGAGTGGCCGTTTCGCTGTGCTCGTGGAGGATCAGCTCTGGGCGCCGACCTCCGGGACGGCGATGCGTCCGGTGCGGATGATGCGGTCGAGCAGCTGATCGAAGTCTGCCGCGAGCTCCTGCGCGGAGTCGCCTGGCCAGATATGCAGCGGCTTCGCGGCGCCCTGCGCCTGCTGCAGGGAGGTGCGCTCCGGAAGCTGAGGTGCGAGCACGAGCGGACCGAACATGTCGCGCAGCTCCTTGATGCGGAACTGGTGCTCGATCGACTGCGGGCGAACGCGGTTCACCACGATGCCGAGCGGCTGCAGACGAGGGGAGAGCCCTCGGCGGATCTCCTCGATCGCGCGGAGTGCGCGGTCAGCGGCGGCGACCGAGAACAGGCCGGGCTCGGTGACGACCATGACGCGGTCGCTGGCGGCCCACGCCGTGCGGGTCAGCGCGTTGAGCGAGGGGGCGCAGTCGACGAGCACGAGGTCGTAGTCGGCCTCCACTGCGGCAAGGGCTTCTTCGAGTTTCCACACGTCACGCACGCTCGGGTGCGGGCCGTCGAAGTTGATGGCGGACGGGCTGCCGATGAGGACGTCGATGGTGCCCGGGTGCACCTTCGCCCAGCCGCTGGAGGTGATCGCCTGTCGGACGACCTTCTCCTTCGGGTTCGCCAAGACATCGGCGATGTTGAGACGGCCGGCGACCTGGATGTCCATGCCGGTCGACACGTCGGATTGCGGGTCGAGGTCGACGACGAGGGTGCGGACACCCCTGGCGAAGGCCGCTGAGGCCAAGCCGAGGGTCACCGTGGTCTTGCCGACGCCTCCCTTGAGGGAGCTGACGCTGAGTACGTGCACGGACTCCACGTTACCTTCCTCTAGGCTGAGGGAACACTCAGCCCCGCCCCATGTGCGTCGATTGCGCCGCACATCGAGCTTTCAGAGGTGTGCATGTTCAAGAAGATCCTTGTGGCCAACCGCGGCGAGATCGCGATCCGCGCCTTCCGTGCCGCATTCGAGGTCGGCGCCAAGACCGTGGCCGTCTTCCCCTACGAGGACCGGGGCTCGATGCACCGGCTCAAGGCTGACGAGGCGTACGAGATCGGTGAGCGGGGGCATCCGGTCCGCGCCTACCTGAGCGTGGACGAGATCATCCGTGTGGCGAGAGAGGCCGGCGCCGACGCGATCTACCCCGGCTACGGCTTCCTCTCGGAGAATCCGGACCTCGCCGAGCAGGCCGAGGCGAACGGGATCGTCTTCATCGGACCACCCGCGAAGGTGCTCGAGATGGCCGGCAACAAGGTCGAGGCGAAGCGCCACGCGGTCGAGGCCGGCGTGCCGGTGCTGCGATCGACCGAGGCATCCGACGACGTCGAGGCCCTCGTCGCCCAGGCGCAGGACATCGGATTCCCGCTGTTCGCGAAGGCGGTCGCCGGCGGCGGCGGCCGAGGGATGCGGCGAGTCGAGACCGCCGAGGAGCTCGCGCCGGCTCTCGCCGAGGCGATGCGAGAGGCCGCCAGCGCCTTCGGCGATGCGAGGATGTTCCTGGAGCAGGCGGTCGTGCGGCCGCGACACATCGAGGTGCAGATCCTGGCAGACAAGACCGGCGAGACCGTGCACCTGTTCGAGCGGGACTGCTCGGTGCAGCGGCGACACCAGAAGGTGGTCGAGATCGCTCCGGCCCCCAACCTCGACGACAGTGTGCGCACCGCGTTGCATGGCTACGCTGTCGCGTTCGCACGCTCGATCGGCTACGAGAACGCCGGCACGGTCGAGTTCCTGCTGGAGACGGCGGGGGAGCGCACGGGCGAAGTGGTGTTCATCGAGATGAACCCGCGCATCCAGGTCGAGCACACCGTGACCGAGGAGGTCACCGATGTCGACCTCGTGCAGAGCCAGATGCGGATCGCCGCAGGTCAGACGCTCGCCGAGCTCGGCCTGCAGCAGCAGAACCTGCATCTGCGGGGAGCCGCGCTGCAGTGCCGCATCACGACGGAGGACCCGACGCAGGGCTTCCGGCCCGACACCGGCAAGATCACCACGTACCGCTCGCCCGGTGGGGCCGGCATCCGTCTCGATGGCGGAACCGTGCACCAGGGTGCGCAGATCAGCCCGCACTTCGACTCCATGCTCTCGAAGCTCACCTGCCGCGGTCGTGATTTCCCGGCAGCCGTCGCCCGTGCTCGCAGAGCGCTCGCGGAGTTCCGCATCCGTGGCGTCTCCACGAACATCCCGTTCCTGCAGGCACTACTCGAGGACGAGGCGTTCATCGCCGGCGATGTCAGCACCTCGTTCATCGACGAGCGCCCTGATCTGCTGCGCGGACGCGTGTCGAAGGACCGCGGCACCAAGATCCTGAACTGGCTCGTCGATGTCACGGTGAACAAGCCGCACGGCGCACACCCCGGTGCGGCCGATCCGCGCACCAAGCTGCCGGCGGTCGACCTCACGGCCGAGCCCGTCCCCGGATCCCGACAGCGCCTGCTCGAGCTCGGACCCGAGGGCTTCGCCCGCAGCCTCCGAGAGCAGACCGCGCTGGCGATCACCGACACGACCTTCCGCGACGCCCACCAGTCGCTGCTCGCGACACGGGTGCGCACCAAGGATCTCGTCGCCGCCGCACCGTACATCTCCCAGTTGACGCCAGGACTGCTCTCGGTCGAGGCCTGGGGCGGGGCGACGTACGACGTGGCGTTGCGCTTCCTCGGCGAAGATCCGTGGGAGCGGCTCGACAAGCTCAGGGCGGCACTGCCGAACGTCGCGATCCAGATGCTGCTGCGCGGACGCAACACGGTCGGCTACACGCCGTACCCGACTGCTGTCACGGATGCCTTCGTCGCGGAGGCCGCAGCGAGCGGTGTCGACATCTTCCGCATCTTCGACGCTCTGAACGATGTCGAGCAGATGCGGCCGGCGATCGAGGCGGTCCGCCGCACGGGCACCGCCGTCGCCGAGGTCGCCCTCTGCTACACCGGCGACCTGCTCGATCCCGCTGAGGATCTGTACACGCTGGACTACTACCTGGCTCTCGCGGATCGGATCGTCGAGGCCGGCGCGCACATCATCGCGATCAAGGACATGGCTGGGCTCCTCCGCCCGGCTGCTGCGGCGAAGCTCGTCGCGGCGCTGCGCGAGCGCTTCGATCTGCCGGTGCACCTGCACACGCACGACACCGCCGGCGGACAGCTGGCGACGCTCCTCGCCGCGAGCGCCGTCGGCGTCGACGCTGTCGATGCGGCATCCGCCCCGTTGTCCGGCACGACCAGCCAGCCGTCGCTCTCCGCACTCGTCGCAGCGCTCGCGCACACCGAGCGAGACAGCGGACTCGATCTCGGGGGCGTTTCCGACCTCGAACCGTACTGGGAGGCTGTCCGCCACCAGTACGCGCCGTTCGAGTCGGGTCTCCCTGGGCCCACAGGCCGTGTGTACCACCACGAGATCCCGGGCGGCCAGCTCTCGAACCTGCGCCAGCAGGCGAAGGCGCTGGGGCTGGCGGACGACTTCGAGCTCATCGAGGACATGTACGCCGCAGCCGACCGAATCCTCGGACGCGTGCCGAAGGTCACGCCGTCGTCGAAGGTGGTCGGCGATCTCGCGCTGCACCTCGCGGCCGTGAAGGCCGATCCTGCGGACTTCGAGGCGAACCCGGAGAAGTACGACATTCCGGACTCGGTCGTCGGGTTCATGGCCGGCGAGCTCGGCGAACTGCCCGGTGGATGGCCGGAGCCCTTCCGCACGAAGGTGCTCGCCGGCAGGACCGTGCGCACAGGGGTGACGGACATCACCGCGGACGACGAAGCGGCACTAGCCGGTGACAGCCAGGAGCGCCGTGCGCGCCTGAACACGCTGCTCTTCCCGGCGCCGATGCAGGAGTTCTCGCAGATGCGCGAACTGTTCGGCGACCTGTCGGTGCTCGATACCGGCGACTACCTCTACGGGCTGGTCGCCGGGCAGGAGCATCTGATCGAGATCGACCGAGGAGTGCAGCTCTTCATCGGACTCGAGGCGATCGGTGACGCGGACGACAAGGGCATGCGCACCGTCATGACGACGCTGAACGGGCAGCTGCGCCCGGTCTTCGTGCGTGACCGCTCCATCTCGGTCGATGCTCACGAGGTCGAAAAGGCCGACACCTCCGTTCCCGGTCAGGTGGCGGCTCCGTTCTCGGGTGTCGTGACGGTGAAGTCCGAGGTCGGCAGCACCGTTCGCGCAGGAGAACCGGTCGCATCGATCGAGGCCATGAAGATGGAGGCGGCGATCACGGCCCCCGTCGACGGCGTCATCGAGCGACTCGCGATCTCGGCAACGCAGCAGGTCGAGGCCGGTGACCTTTTGCTCGTCATCCGCCCAGCGCACTAATCTTGGGCGGGCGAGGGTCGCGCAGTGCGCACCCGAGACCCCGCACAGGCTTGGAGCGACATCGTGATCTCGAAGAACAACGAAGAACCCCGCGAGGAGGACTCGCTGGGGGTGCTCGATGACACCGCATCCATCGATACGACCGCCATCGGCATCCTCAGCGGGACCGCACAGGTCAGCGTCACCCTTCCGCAGGAAGAGGACGACGACCTCGCCGACGACGGAGTGCTCGACGGAGAGGTCATCGTCGACCTGATCGTCGACGAGGCCCCGCTCGAGGTCGTGACCCCGGTCGCGGCTGCGAAGCCGGCCGCAATCTCGGTCCCTGCGCCCTCGGTGACCGAGGGCCCGGTCGAGCCGGTCGGGCCGGTCGAGTCGGTCGGGAGTGAGGCGGAGGACGTCGAGCCCATGGTGAAGCCCGTCGGGGTGCCCACCGTGAATCCCGTCGTGGTGCCCACTGTGAAGCCGAAGTCGAAGCACAGGAAGAAGAAGTCTGCGCACGTGCCTGCTCCGGCCGCGGAGCCTGCCGACGACGAACCCGCAGTGCACGCGGAACTGGACGAGGATGCCGCTGCGACGGCGTCTTCCACGGTCGCCCCCGCGCAGGACGAGAGCATCGACGATGCCGTGCTCGTCGACGAGGATCGGCTCCAGGAGCCCGTGGTGATCGAAGCGACCTGGATGCCCGACGCCGCGGTCGCGGAGACCGATGCAGACACGGATGCTGAGGAGCTGCGTGCCGCGGACGAGTTGCGTGCCGCGGAGGAGTTGCGTGCGGCTGAGGAGTTGCGTGCCGCGGAGGAGCAGCATGCGGCGGACGAGCAGCGTGCGGCAGACGAGTTGCGTGCGGCTGAGGAGTTGCGTGCGGCAGACGAGCAGCGTGCGGCAGACGAAGCTCGCGCGGCCGAAGACAAGCGCGCCGCGGAAGAACAGCGTGCCGCTGAAGAACAGCGTGCCGCTGAAGAACAGCGTGCCGCTGCAGAAGCTCGCGCGGCGGAGGAGCAGCGTGCCGCTGAGGAAGCGCGCATTGCGGCTGAGCAGCGGTCCGCTGCTGAGTTCCTCGCGCGGGCGAAGGCCGATGCCGTCGTCGAACCGGCCGAGCAGCAAGCATCCGGCGCGGAGGCGCCGAGCGAGAAGGAGATCAGTGTCGTGACCACACCCCCGCAGAAGGCGGTGGCGATCCAGCCGACGCGCGCGTCGGCACGTGCCGACGTCACCCTCACCTCGAAGCGACTCGACGACCTGAGCGAATCCGGCAGGGAGAGCGCCGACCTGCTCACGGCCGATCGCCTGCTCGACCCGCATCGACTGACGAAGCCCGAGCCCGAGGGCGCATGGAGCCACTTCCTCTACACGATCTCGGGACGCCGCATCAACATCGGCGACGGACGCCGCGCCAGAGACCGCAAGGCGCTGTCGGCTCGCATCGCGGCGCCGCTCGTGGGCGGCGCTCGCTTCGTGCCGGTGCTGTCGCGCAAGGGCGGCGTCGGCAAGACCACGATCACGGCGCTGCTCGGCATGGCACTCGCCGATGCACGCGACGATCGCGTGATCGCGGTCGACGCCAATCCGGATCGCGGCACGCTCGCCGACCGCGTCGTGCGTCCGAATCATACGAAGTCCGTGCGCGACCTCGTGCGCATCCACGATGAGGTGCGGGGCTACCACGACATCTCCGCGATCGTCGCCCGCGACGCCACGCGGCTCGACGTGCTCGCCTCCGACCCGGATCCGCGCATCGCCGAGGCCTTCAGTGACAGCGACTACCGTGATGTCGCCGGGGTCGCGGCGCACTACTACTCGCTCGTGCTCACTGACACCGGTACCGGCATCGTGCACTCCGTGATGTCGGCGACACTCGACCTCGCCGATCAGATCGTGATCGTGTCCGGTCTCAGCGTCGACGAGGCGAGGCTGGCATCGGAGACGCTCACCTGGCTCGAGACCAACGGCTATGAGGAGCAGGCGCGTGAGGCGGTCGTGGTGCTGAACCAGTCCACGCCCGGCGCACCCCTGGTCCGCCTGAACGAGCTGCAGTCCCACTTCGCCACGAGGGCGAAGCATGTGGTGCGGATGCCGTACGACGCGCAGATCGCCGGCGGCGGCACGATCGTGTTCGCGCACCTGCAGCCGGAGACCCGCGCAGCGGCGCGCGAGCTCGCTGCGCTGCTGGTCGAGGGCCTGCGGGCGAAGGCCGCCTGATGACCGTCCGCGAGATCCGCATCTTCGGCGACCCCGTGCTGCGCACCGTGTGCGCGCCGATCGACGAGATCGACGACGGCGTCCGTGCGCTCGTCACAGACCTCATCGAGACCGTCGAGCTGCCTGGTCGGGCGGGGGTCGCCGCTCCCCAGATCGGCGTTGCGCTGCGCGCCTTCAGCTACAACATCGATGGAGACATCGGCTACGTGCTCAACCCGGTCCTGACCGAGGTGCGGGGCGAGCCGGTCCCGACCGGCGAGGGATGCCTGTCGGTGCCCGGCCTGTGGCACGATGCGCTGCGGCATCCGTGGGCGCGCGTCGAGGGCATCGACCTCGACGGTCAGCCGGTCGTGCTCGAAGGGGAGGGGCTGCTCGCGCAGGCGCTCCAGCACGAGACCGACCACCTCGACGGCAAGCTGTACCTGTCACGTCTCGATGCCGACACCCGTCGCACCGCGATGCGCGAAGTGCGCGAGAGCGCCTGGTTCTAGCATCCGGCCGCTCGGCCCCACTCCGCCGCTCGGCCCCACCCCGCCGACCGGCCCCCTTTCGTACGAACGGCCCCCTTGTGCACGTGCACAAGGGGGCCGATCGCATGAAAGGGGGTGGGTCGACCTGCGGGGTGGGTCGACCTGCGGGGTGGGTCGACCTGCGGAGTGAGCCCACCCTGCGGGTCAGCCGCCGATCGCGACGTTCGTGGTCGAGACGGGCTCGTCGTAGATCGCGGCGATCTCGTCTGCGAAGTCGCTCATGATCACGTTGCGCTTGATCGAGAGCTTCGGCGTCAGGTGCCCGGATGCCTCGGTCCACTCGGAGTCGAGCACCGTGAACTTGCGGATCGACTCCGCGCGCGAGACACGCGCGTTTGCGGCATCCACCGCGCGCTGGATCTCGGCGCGCACCGCGTCGTTCTTCGCGGCATCCGCGAGCGACATGTCCTTGGGCAGGCCGTTGTTCGACAGCCAGGTGGGAAGCATCTCGGGGTCGAGCGTGACGAGCGCCGAGATGAACGGACGCTGGTCGCCGACGACGACCACCTGGCCGATGATCGGGTTCGCGCGGATCGGATCCTCGAGCGCCGCCGGGGCGACGTTCTTCCCGCCGGCCGTCACGATGATCTCCTTCTTGCGTCCCGTGATCGTGAGGAACCCCTCGGAGTCGAAGCTGCCGATGTCACCGGTGCGGAACCAGCCGCCCTCGCTGAACGCCTCGGCCGTGGCGTCCGGGTTGTTCCAGTACTCGCGGAACACGTTGACACCGCGTACCTCGATCTCGCCATCGTCGGCGAGACGGACACCGACGCCGGGGAGTGCGGGACCGACCGTGCCGATCTTCGACTTGTCGGCCAGGTTCACGGTGGCGGGCGCTGTCGTCTCGGTCAGGCCGTAGCCCTCGAGGATCACGACGCCGAGGCTGTGGAAGAAGTGGCCGAGACGGGAGCCCAGGGGTGCGGAGCCGGAGACCGCGTAGACGACGTTGCCGCCCATGGCCTCGCGCAGCTTGCTGTAGACGAGCTTGTTGAACAGGGCGAACTTCAGCTTCATACCGAAGGGGACCTTGCCGCCGGCCTCCACGATCTTCGAGTGCTCGATCGCGACGTCGGCTGCCGCCCGGAAGATCTTGCCCTTGCCGCCGGCCTCTGCCTTCTGCTCTGCCGAGTTGTAGACCTTCTCGAACACGCGGGGGACCGCGAGGAGGAAGGTCGGCTTGAAGGATCCGAGCGCGGGGAGGAGCTGCCGCGTGTCGGGCTGGTGTCCGGTGCGCACTCCGGCGTGGATGTCGAGGATCGAGATGAACCTGGCGAACACGTGCGCGGTCGTGATGAACAGCAGCGTCGATGCGCCGGGTGTCTGCACGACCGCATCGAGCGCCTTGGCCGAGTTGCGCGACAGCTCCACGAAGTTGCTGTGCGTCAGCACACAGCCCTTCGGTCGGCCGGTCGAACCAGAGGTGTAGATGAGGGTCGCGATGTCCGAGCCCTTGGCGAGCCGGCGGCGACGCTCGATCTCGGCGTCGTCGACCGAGACGCCCTGCGCGGTCAGGGTGTCGATGGCGCCGAGGTGGAGTTGCCAGGTCTGACGGATGAGGGGGAGTTCGCTGCGTACCTCGTCGACGCGGGCGAAGTGCTCCGGCGATTCGACGATGAGCGCACTCGCGCCGGAGTCCTCCATGATCCACTGGATCTGCGAGGGGGAGCTCGTCTCGTAGATCGGCACCATCACGGCACCGGCGTAGAAGAGGGCGAAGTCGATCAGTGTCCACTCGTAGGTGGTGCGCGCCAGGAAGCCGACCTTCTCGCCGGGCTGGATGCCGGCGGCGACGAAGCCCTTGGCGACAGCGATCACCGCGGTCTGGAAGTCGGCGGCGGAGATGTCCCGCCAGCCGTCGCCGTCGGGAACCGAGAACAGTGCACGGTCTGGTGTGGCCTCGACACGCTTCACCAGAAGGTCGGCGATGTTCGCATCGGGGTCGGCTGGGACGATCGCGGGAACTTCAAACTGGACCACGGCAGCTCCTTCGGTACCGGTCGGGAACGGGTTGCGATCGAGTCTAGGGCATGGCACCCGGTCGCATATCTGCTGAGACTCAGTCGCGGATCGGCATGCCGATCGAGAACGGCGGAAGCGGATGCCGGGCGCGGCGCTAGACTTCACCTCGATGTTCTACTGGCTGATGAAGTACGTCGTGATCGGTCCGCTGGTCAAGGGGATCTTCCGTCCCTGGATCGTGGGCCGCAACAACGTGCCCGCGAGCGGTGCGGCGATCCTCGCCAGCAACCACCTGTCCTTCGCCGACTCCATCTTCCTGCCGCTGGTGATCGATCGACGCATGTCGTTCCTCGCCAAGAGCGACTACTTCACCGGCCGAGGCCCCAAGGGCTGGGCGACGAAGTTCTTCATGAAGGCGACCGGCCAGCTGCCGATCGATCGATCGGGCGGCAAGGCCTCCGAAGCGTCGCTCAACACCGGGCTCCAGGTGCTCGGCGGGGGAGACCTGCTCGGCATCTACCCCGAGGGCACCCGCAGCCCGGACGGCAAGCTCTATCGTGGCCGCACGGGCATCGCCCGGATGGCGCTCGAGGCGCGCGTTCCGGTGGTCCCCGTGATCATGGTCGACACCGACACCGCCATGCCGATCGGTCAGCGCCTGCCCCGCATCGTGCGCGTCGGGATCGTCATCGGGGAGCCTCTGGACTTCTCCCGATACGCGGGCATGGAGAACGACCGCTACATCCTGCGATCCGTCACCGATGAGATCATGGTCGCCCTGCAGCGGCTCGGCGAACAGCACTACGAGGACGTCTACGCCTCGACCGTGAAGGACCGGCTCCCGAGCCGCGTCACACAGCGCTCCTGACGCGTCTGGGACCCGCGCGCGACCACTAGGCTGGTGGTCATGCTCCAGCACCACATCGACGCCCTTGACGCGTGGCGCTCGCTCCCGATCAAGCAGCAGCCGCAGTGGCAGGATTCCGCTCGGGTCGCCGACGTCTCCAACCAGATCGCCGGGCTTCCGCCGCTGGTCTTCGCGGGCGAGGTCGACAACCTTCGCGATCGCCTTGCGCGTGCCGCATCCGGCCAGGCCTTCCTGCTGCAGGGCGGCGACTGCGCCGAGACCTTCGCGGGCGCGACCGCCGACCAGATCCGCAACCGCATCAAGACCGTGCTGCAGATGGCCGTCGTGCTGACCTATGGTGCCTCGATGCCTATCGTCAAGATGGGTCGCATGGCCGGGCAGTTCGCCAAGCCGCGTTCCAGCGACACCGAGACGCGCGGTGACGTCACGCTGCCCGCATACCGTGGCGACATCGTCAACGGCTACGACTTCACCGAGGTCTCTCGGCAGCCCGACCCCGGTCGGCTCCTGCAGGGGTACCACACGGCCGCGTCGACGCTGAATCTCATCCGCGCGTTCACGCAGGGTGGTTTCGCCGACCTCCGCGAGGTGCACTCCTGGAACAAGGGCTTCGCGCAGAACCCCGCCAACCAGCGCTACGAGCGCATGGCGGCCGACATCGACCGCGCGATCAAGTTCATGGAGGCCGCCGGTGCGGACTTCGACGAGCTCAAGCGCGTCGAGTTCTTCACCGGTCACGAGGGCCTGCTCATGGACTACGAGCGCCCGATGACCCGCATCGACTCGCGCACGGACACGCCGTACAACACCTCGGCCCACTTCCTGTGGATCGGGGAGCGCACCCGTGAGCTCGACGGCGCGCACGTCGACTACTTCTCGAAGATCCGCAACCCCATCGGCGTCAAGCTCGGTCCGACGACCTCGCCCGACACCGCGCTGGCGCTGATCGACAAGCTGGACCCGAACCGCGAGCCCGGTCGCCTGACCTTCATCACGCGCATGGGTGCGGGCAAGATCCGCGACGCACTGCCGCCGCTGCTCGAGGCCGTCCGCGACTCCGGCGCCACGCCGCTCTGGGTCACCGACCCGATGCACGGCAACGGCATCACGACGCCCACCGGCTACAAGACGCGTCGTTTCGACGACGTGGTCGACGAGGTGCGCGGCTTCTTCGAGGCGCACCGCGCAGTCGGCACATTCCCCGGCGGCATCCACGTCGAGCTCACCGGTGACGACGTCACCGAGTGCCTCGGCGGCTCCGAGCACATCGACGAGGCCGCGCTCGCGACCCGCTACGAGAGCCTGTGCGACCCTCGTCTGAACCACATGCAGTCCCTCGAGCTGGCCTTCCTGGTCGCCGAGGAGCTCGAGAAGCGCTGAGCTCCGATCGGACTGACGACGCCGCCCTTCCCGAGCGATCGGGGAGGGCGGCGCTGTGTGTCAGCCGACAGGGGTGAACGGTGGGCATGCGACCGGTGAGCGACGGGTCGCTGAACCGTCAAGCGGTCGGTGCCCGACCGGTCAGAACGCTCCGCCGATGGTGAGCGTGATCGTCGTGCCCTTGGGCTTGTTGCCGGTCGCCGACTGTGCTTCGACGCGTGTCATGCCGTTGGGCGCCGCGTCCCAGAAGCGGTTGTAGTCGAACGCGAAGCCGGCGCGCTCGAGCGCGCGCTTCGCCTCGTCGCGGGTCATATCGACGACGTTCGGCACGGGGAAGAGCTCGGGGCCGAGTGACACGATGAGCTGGATGTTGTCGCCCGGACGCCAGTTTCCCTCCTCGGCGCGATCCGCATAGCCGATCACGCGGCCTTGGGCGATGCTGTCGCTGTACTGCTCGATGCGCTCGGCGACCACCGTGAGCTGCTTGTCCGTCAACGCCTGCGTGGCCTGATCGACACTCATGTCGGTCACGTTCGGCAGGCCGCCGAGCGAGACCACGAGCGTCGCCGTGTCGTCCTCCAGCACGTCGCAGCCCTCACCGCAGGTGTAGGCCTCTGCGCCGGAGCGCGGCGTGATGCTGGCGTTGATCACGATGCCCGCGTCGGCATCCGAATACAGCGGGACGTCGTCCGCCAGCTGCAGGTTCAGCGATTGCAGCAGCGTCCTCGCCTCATCAGCGGTCTTCCCGTTCAACGTCTCGACGGAGTGCGACGCCGGCCCGAGCGAGATGAAGACGGTCACCTCGGTGCCCTTGTCGAGCCGCTCGCCCGCATCGGGGTTGGAGCGGATCGACAGTCCGGCATCCACGTCGATCGAATTCTCCTCGGCTCGCACCGGGGTGAATCCCTCCTCCGTGAGCTGGGCCGATGCATCTTCGAAGCTGAGTCCCTTGACGTCGGGCACAGCCACCAGAGATCCGGGGCCGGAGCCGAACCACCAGCCGACGCCGCCTGCGAGCACCGCGAACAGGAGCACGAGCGTGAGCAGGAAGGCGCCGCGTGCTCGCCGCTTCGAGGCGCGGCGGCGGAGGATGGTCGCGTTGTCGATCGCCTGCGGTGAGGGCGCCGCAGCGCCGGGCATGACCATCGTGCTGCTGCTGGGCATGACCTTGGTGAGGTCTCCCGAATCGGAGTGCGAGCGCATCGCCTGCGTGGTCGCTGCCGCGCGTGCCGGTGTGATGCCGAGATCGCGTTCGATCTCGCGGAGCCGTTCGAGCATCTGCTGTGCATCGTCCGGGCGCTCGTCGGGTGACTTCTCGGTCGCCCAGAGCACGAGCTCGTCGAGCGGCTCGGGAACGGCAGGATTGCGCACGCTCGGACGCGGCACCGACTCGGTCGCGTGCTGGAAGGCGATCTGCATGGGCTGCTCGCCCTTGTACGGCTGCTCGCCGACGAGCATCTCGTAGAGCATGATGCCGAGTGCGTAGATGTCGCTGCGCGCGTCGGCGGTGCCGCGGGTGACGAGCTCGGGTGCCAGGTACGCGATGGTGCCGAGCAGCTGCTGGCCGGTTGCCGTGTTCGCCGTCGTCGCCCTGGCCAGGCCGAAGTCGCCGATCTTGATGCGCCCGTCCTCGGCGAGGAGCACGTTCTCGGGCTTCACGTCACGGTGCACGATGCCGGCACGGTGAGCCGCTGAGAGCCCGGCGAGCACGGCATCCATGATCGTGATGGTCTGCGGGATCGTGAGTCGCTTCTGCTCGCGCAGGAGCTCCCGCAGTGTGATGCCAGGCAGGTACTCCATCACGAGATAGGCGAGCTCGCCGTCCTGCCCCTGATCGAAGACGTTGACGACGTGGGGGTCGGCCAGCCTCGCCGCCGAGCGGGCCTCCTGGATGAACCGGCTCTGGAAGGCCGAGTCGTCGCTGAGGTGCGCGTGCATGACCTTGAGGGCGATGCGGCGCTCGAGCCGGAGGTCGGTCGCGACGTACACCGTGGCCATGCCGCCGCGGGCGATCCTGGCCCGTACCCGGTATCGGCCGTCGACAAGCCGCCCGATGAGGGGATCAGCTTGCGAATTCGACGTCACGTCAGAATTCTATTGAGAACTGGCTGGGAGCCCCGGGAACGCCTCACCCCTTGGGGCTTCTGGTTTTCCGCTCGGTGGTCACCCATGCTGGGCGAGCCACGTGTAGGACTGGGTCTCCCACTGGCCGTAGCGCTGCGGGAACGCAGAGATCTGCACGGCCTGCGCTGCGTCCGTGAACGCCATGCTCTCCCACCCGGGGATGTCGAGGAGGCCGCGAGTCGTCGTTCCGTTGGGGTCGCTCTGACCGCCGTAGAACACGCGGGTGCTGCGGTCGGCATCGAGGATCTGCTCTGGTGCGCCCCAGCCGGTGCTCGGCCGCTGCTGGAAGATGCCGAGGGAGTCGCGGTCGCCCCAGTCGAGGTTGCGCATGCCGGATTCGACCATGGCTGTGGCGAGAGCGATCGCGACGCCTCGGTCGGAGACGCCGAGCTCGCGGCCGATACGGATGATGAGTGCCGCGTTCGCGGCCTGCTCGGCGGTCAGCGTCGCCTGCAGCTGTCCACCGGGTGCGGCGGCGGGGGCTGCCGCGGCGGCTGGCGCTGGTGCCTGGCCGACGACGAGCGTCTGGCCCGGGTAGATGATCGACGAGGCATCCAGGCCGTTCAGGCTGAAGATCGCCTGGGTGGTCGTGCCGTACTTCTGCGCGATCGCGTACACCGTGTCGCCGGCGACGACGGCGTGCGAGCCGGCGGCAGGTGGAGCGGCCTGCGCTGCGGGGGTTGCCGCAGCTGGGGCCGCCTGCGGGGCGCTGCCAGCCACGACGAGCTGCTGCCCAGGATAGATGACGGATGCTCGCGTGAGCCCGTTCGCGGCCAGCACCGCATCCACGGATGTGCCGTACATCTGCGCGATCGCGTACACCGTGTCTCCGGCGACCACGGTGTGAGCCTGCGCACCTGCGGGAGGGGCGGGAGGGGCGACGGGTGCGGGGGCGGCGGATGCTTGCAGCGTGATCGTCTGGCCGGGGTAGATGACGGACCTCCACGAGAGGCCGTTCCAGGTCAGCACGTCGACCGTGCGCAGCCCGAAGCGACCGGCGATCGTCGCGATCGTGTCACCGGCCTGCACCACATAGCTGGCCGGAGTCGCCTGCAACGGGACCACGCGGGTCGCGCCGCTGAGACGTTCGATGGGCTGCGTCGAGGCTGCGGTGTCGGCCGTGGCAGGACCGGCGGCCATGGTGCCTGCGAGTGCTCCGAGCACTGCTGCCGGAACCCCCAGGTGCAGATAGCGCGTACGACGCGCGGCGGTGTCGAGCCTCACGATGTCCCCTTTCCGAGCTCCTGACACGCTGACACGGAAGTAAACAGAAGTCAACGCAAGTGATAGAAGTGACGAATGTGAAAGAAGTGCCGGAAATGCGCTCCTTCCGCAGAGATGAGATAGTTGGCAACGTGTCTGAGAACGTTGCTGGAACCCCCGCGCCCGAGTGGCTGACGATGCCCGACATGGTCGAGGCGCTCGACGTGCCATTGGGTCGAGTGCGTCGACTCATCGACGAGCACTACCTGATCGGCTCGCGCCGCACCGGCGTGTTCGCGGTGCCCGCGGTGTTCATCGTCGATGGCCACCCGCTCAGCTCGTTGCGCGGCACCGTCATCGTGATGCAGGACGCCGGGTTCACCGATGACGAGATCATCGACTGGCTGTTCGAGGAAGAGGAGTCGCTCGGCCGCTCGCCGATCGCCGCGCTCCTCGACGGACACAAGAGCGCCGTCCGCCGCCTGGCGCGGACGCTCGCCTGACCGACTCGGAAGCGCAGTGCCGAACGTCAGGCTGATCTGACCGTTGCCGCGCGAGCCAGGTCGCGAAGGTCTCCGACGGCCGCGTTCTCGAGTCGTGCTCCGCTGAGTGCCCTGTCCGCTTCCTTCGCATAGTCGGCGATCATCGTCTCGACCCTGTCGAGGGCGCCGGAGCCGACGATCGTCGCTTGCAGGAATGACACCTGCTGCGGCGTGAGCTCAGGATCCCCGAGGAGTTCGTCGAGCACCGACCGCGCTGGTGAGTCGAGTGCCTCTCTGGTGAGTGCGATCAGGACCGTTCTCTTCCCCTCGCGCAGGTCGTCGCCTGCGGGCTTCCCCGTCACAGACGCGTCGCCGAACACACCGAGCACATCGTCGCGCAGCTGGAAGGCCATCCCCACCGGCAGCCCGAAGCTGCTGAGGGCCGACAGCTGCTCTGCGTCGGCGCCGGCGATCGCCGCCCCGAGCCGCAGCGGCTGCTCGATGCTGTAGCGCGCCGACTTGAGGGAGACCACGCGCAGCGCTCGCTCCGCATGCGTGTCGTTCGCATTGACGCTCCACGCCGACTCCTCGGCGATGTCGAGGTACTGCCCGGTCGTGACGTCGCGACGCATCCGCGCGTACTCGGAGCGGACGGCGCGAGCGCGAGCGTGCTCGTCGAGTGCCGACTCGAGCAGGTCGTCGCTCCACGCGACGAGCAGATCGCCGAGCAGGATGGCCGACGCCCGCCCGAACGACTCGGCGTCACCCGCCCATGAGGCCGCGCGGTGCGATGCCTCCAGTGCGCGATGCGCCGCAGGGCGACCCCGGCGGGTGTCGGAGTTGTCGATCAGGTCGTCGTGCACGAGCGCCGCCGACTGGAAGATCTCGAGCGCGGCGCAGACGTCCCAGAGCGTGTCGGGCTCGACGGCATCGCGGTCAGCGAGGCGGGCGATCGTCCGCCACCCGGCATGGCAGAAGCGGGCCCGGAGGCGCTTGCCTCCGATCAGGGTGTCGGCGGCAGCCTCGAGGAGAGCGGCAGCATCCGGCCCGTAATCGACCGATTCGGCGCGCATCCGCGTCAGGAACCGGTCCAGTCGGGCGGCGACGGCGTCTGCGATGAGGGAAGGGGACGGCACGACTCCCAGCATACGTAAAGCAAGGAGGCATCGAACTGCTAGCCCCCGATGCCTGAGCGCGCGTAGGATGGAGGAACCATACCCGAGGGGGACGAAATGCCACTCTCCGAACAGGAGCAGCGTCTGCTCGATGAGATGGAACGCCATCTCCTCCACAATGACGCCGACGTCGTGAGCGCGCCTTCGGGCGATCGTGCGCTGAGCTACCGCAACCTGGTCTACGGAGCGCTCCTCCTACTGGTCGGTGTCGGCGGGCTGGTCGCCGGAGTGATCCTCGGCGATGTCCTCGGCATCGTGATCGGCGTGATCGGCTTCGCAGCGATGCTGGCCGGCGTCATGTTCGCGGTCACGCCGGTGCGACGCACCACTCCGGTCGCTCCCAAGGCGAGCCCCTCCGCCAAGCGGCAGGAGTCCGGATCGTTCATGGATCGCATGAACGATCGATGGGATCGCCGCCAGGACGGTCACTGACCTCCACTGCTTCTTCCTGAAGGCCCGGATGCTCTGAGCATCCGGGCCTTCGTCGTGTCTCGAGGTGCTGCTCTCCGCGGCGCGTCGGGATGAGGAGATTTCCCTCCACTGGCGCTCCACTGTCCTCCACGCTGATTTTCCGCGGATCTCCGAGGGTGCTCTCCGGAGTGCGCCGTGCGTTCAGCCGATTGACCGTAGGAATGTGGAGGAAAGTGGAGTAATGTGGGGCGCACCTCGAGTTGGCCGGACGGAGAGGGGGTGATGGCCGATGTTGCTAGGGACGCACTCGCCGAAGCTGGACGACAAAGGAAGGGTCATCCTTCCCGCGAAGTTCCGTGAGGATCTCGGTGGCGGCATCGTCGTCACGAGGGGGCAGGAACGCTGCCTCTACGTCTTCAGCACGGCCGAATTCGAGACCATGCACGAACGGATCCGACAGGCACCGCTCGCGAACAAGCAGGCGCGTGACTTCATGCGTCTGTTCCTCTCCGGCGCCAGCGCCGAGATGCCGGACAGCCAGAACCGAATCACCATCCCCGCCCACCTGCGTCAGTACGCAGGGCTGCAGAAGGAGCTCATCGTCACCGGAGTCGGCGCACACGCCGAGATCTGGGATGCCGAGAGCTGGAACACCTACCTCGCCGCTGGCGAGGAGACCTACGCCGATCTGGAGCCGGAGGTGATTCCGGGACTCTTCTGACCACGGCTGTGATGCCCCGCCGCTCCCGCCCCGACATACTTCCCCGGTGCCGGGTCGCGAAGCGGAGGGGGATCAGAGCCGAAGGTCACCCCGAGAAAGATCATGAACCTCCGAGACATTCACACCCCCGTCCTGCTCGACCGCTGCGTCGAGCTGCTCGCCCCCGCCCTGCAGGCGGACGGCGCGGTCCTCGTCGACGCCACGCTCGGAATGGGCGGCCACTCCGAGGCGCTGCTGGAGCGGTTCCCGCGCATCCGACTGATCGGTCTCGACCGGGACACCGATGCGTTGCGCATCGCGGGGGAGCGGCTCGCCCGTTTCAAGGACCGCGTCACGCTCGTGCACACCGTGTACGACGAGATCGGCCTGCACGCGCAGGGCGCCTCCGGCATCCTGTTCGATCTCGGCGTGTCGTCGCTGCAGCTGGATGAGGCCGAGCGCGGCTTCGCCTACTCGAAGGACGCGCCGCTCGACATGCGGATGGACCAGACCAAGGGCGTCACCGCGGCCGAGGTCATCGCGACGTACAACGAGGGCAACCTCCGACGCATCTTCGAGCGCTACGGCGAGGAGAAGCTGGCCGGACGGTATGCCCGATTCATCATCGAAGCGCGCCAGAAGAAGCCGATCGAGCGCTCGGGCGAACTCGTCGAGATCCTCATTGCCGCAACGCCAGCCGCGGCCCAGCGGGCGGGTCACCCGGCCAAGCGCGTCTTCCAGGCGCTCCGCATCGAGGTGAACACCGAGCTCAACGTGCTCGCCGACGCGATCCCGTCCGCGATGGACGCGCTCACGGTCGGCGGACGCATCGTGGTGATGTCGTACCAGTCACTGGAAGACCGCCTGGTCAAGCAGGCGTTCGCCGCGGCATCCGCCTCGACCGCTCCGGCAGGGCTCCCGGTCGAGCTCCCCGAGCACGCGCCACGCTTCAAGATCCTGACCAAGGGCGCTGAACTCGCCGACGACAACGAGCGCGCCCGCAACCCCCGGGCGATCCCGGTGCGGCTCCGCGCCGCCGAGAAGCTGCGGGAGACCTCATGAGCCTGAACGCCACGGTCCGGCAACCGGCACAGCCGCTCGCACCGACCCGCGCACCGGAACGACGCCTGCGACCCGTCGCAGAGCCACGGCCGCGCCGGAAGCCGAAGCTCGCATATGCGCTCGTGGCACTCGGTGGAGCACTGGCGATCGGGGCGGTGCAGATCGCGCTCTCCCTGGCCATCACCCAGGACTCCTTCGCACTCGCGAGCCTCTCCTCGCAGCAGCGTGAGCTCAACCTCCAGACCCACGCGCTGCAGGAGGAGCTCACCGGGCTCAACTCCCCACAGGTGCTGGCGACCGAGGCGGCGAAGCTCGGCATGGTCGTCGCAGGATCGCCCTCCTACCTTCGACTGAGCGACGGCATGGTCTTCGGCGTCGGCGCCGGTGCCGACTGGACCTCGACCGTCGATCCGAACGGTGCCGGAGCGGTGAGCAACTCCCTCATCACCGCGCCGCCGGCGGAGACGCCGGTGAATGCGGACGGTACCGCAACCACGACGCAGGATCTCCCGCCGGCGATCACCGACGGACTCCCGAGCCCCACGACGCGCTAGCCGCCGCAGCACGATCCACCACGACCCACCCACGATCCGACGGAGAGAATCCCATGACGACACGAGCCACCCGCGGACCGCGGCGCCGAACCGTCGTGGCACTCGCCGTGATCCTGGCGGTCCTCGGGGCCTTCGTCGTTCGTCTCGTCGACATCCAGGTCGTGAGCGCCGACGAGCACGTCACCGACTCGCTCGTGCACATCGGAAAGGCCAACACGATCGCCGGTCAGCGCGGCTCCGTCACGGACGCGAACGGCGTCGTGCTGGCGTCGAGCGTGCTGGTCTACGACGCGCAGTTGAGCCCGCTGGTGATCCGGACCCTGGAGGACAAGGACCCCAAGGTGCCGTGGACCGAGGCATCCGATCAGATCGCCGCGATCACGGGCCAGACCGGCGACGAGGTACGCGCTCTGGTCGCCGATGCGCTCGCGAAGGACGAGAACAGTCAGTACGCGCCGCTCGCGAAGTCACTCGACACCGAGCAGTACATCGCGCTGCGTGACCTCGACCTGGCCTACCTCCACTTCGAGTCGCGCGAGGTCAGGGTCTACCCGAACGGTGCGGTCGCCGGCAACGTCGTCGGCTTCCTCGACGGCAGCGGCACCGCACAGGCGGGTGTCGAGAAGATGGAGCAGTCCTGCCTCGCGCCGGTGAACGGCGAGCAGACGTACCGCACCGGCAAGGACGGCGTCGTCATCCCCGGCAGCGAACGGGTCGTCGATGCGGTCAACGGCGGCAGCGTGCAGCTCACGATCAACAGCGACCTGAACTGGTACCTGCAGCAGATGATCGCCGAAGAGGCGCAGAAGCAGGGCGCCAAGGGCGGCACCGTCACGGTCGTCGAGGTCAAGACCGGCAAGATCAGGGCGGCGGCGGAATGGCCGTCGCTCGACCCCAACGACCTCAGCACGATCACCGGCGACGGATGGGGGAGCGAGATCTTCCACCACGACTTCGAGCCCGGCTCGACGTTCAAGGCGATCACGGCCGCCGCCGCCATGGAAGGGGCGGGTCTCACCCCGCTGAGCACCGTCAGCGCCTCCTCGAGGGAGAAGTTCCCCAACGGCGCCGTCATCAACGACGCCTTCACCCACCCCGCCTACAACTACACGCTCGCCGGTGGGCTGATCGACTCGTCGAACGTCGCCCTGTCGAAGTTCGGCACGATGGTGAGTCCGGACGTTCGGTACGACTACCTGCAGCGGTTCGGCGTCGGCAAGAAGACCATCGACATCCCCTCCGAGGTCGGCGGAACGCTGCACCCGGTGAGCGAATGGGACAACCAGTCGCTGTACACCACGACCTTCGGCCAGTACTTCACCGTCACGGCAGCTCAGGTGGCCGGCGCCTACCAGGCGATCGCCAACGGCGGCGAGAAGATCGACTTGTCCCTGATCGAGTCGTGCACGAAGGCCGACGGCACGGTGGTGGCGGCCGACAAGCCGGAGCACACGCAGATCATCAAGGAGCAGACCGCGGCCGACCTCACCCGCATGCTCGAGAACGTCGCGGTGCAGGGCGGCAACGCCGAGCGCATCCAGGTCCCCGGCTACCGCGTGACCAGCAAGACGGGTACCGCACAGGTCCCTGACGGCAACGGCGGCTACAAGGCAGGCGTGTACTACACGAGCATGGTGGGCTTCGCGCCCGTGGACGATCCGCAGTACGTCGTCGTGGTCACGCTCGACGAGCCGACTAAGGTTGTATCGTCCGCCGCGACCGCATCGGCCTTCCAGAAGGCGATGACGCAGGTGATGAAGACCTATCGCGTGATGCCGTCCTCCGTACCGATGGACGCGTTGCTTCCCAAGTTCGAATAGCCGGCGAAAGCCGCGCCTGGAGATGTCATGATCGCCCTGTCGCTTGCTGAGATCGCCGAGATCATCGGCGGTGAACTGCGCCTCGCCGGAACCGACTCGGCAGAGACCGTCGTCGACGGCATCGTCGACACCGACTCGCGGGTCATGGAACCCGGATCGATCTTCGTCGCCAAGCCCGGTGCCGAGACCGACGGGCATCGCTTCGTCGGATCGGCGGTCCAGGGCGGGGCCGTGCTGGCCATCGTCGAGCACCCGGTCGACGACGAGGTGACGCAGATCGTCGTCGCCGACGTGATTGACGCGCTCGCAGACCTGGCGCGGGCGGTCGTCGCGCGCGTCCGTGCCCTCGGCGAACTCCGCATCGTCGGCATCACCGGCTCGAACGGCAAGACCACCACGAAGAACTTCCTCGCCCGCATCCTGCAGGACGACGGTGAGACGGTTGCTCCGATCAACTCGTACAACAACGAGGTCGGCGCACCGGTCACGATGCTGCGCGTCACGGAGCGGACCCGATTCCTGGTCAGCGAGTTCGGCGCTGCGGCGCCCGGCAGCATCGCCCGCCTCGCCGGGCTCGTCGAGCCGGATATCTCGGTCGTGCTGATGGTCGGCATGGCGCACGCCGGCGGTTTCGGCGGCATCGAGGAGACCGCGAAGGCGAAGGCCGAACTCGTCGCCGCCGCGCGTCCTGACGGCACCGCCGTGCTCAACGTCGACGATGCCAGGGTCGCGGCCATGCGGGAGCTGGCCGATTCGCGAGGCATGCGCGTCGTCGGATTCGGGCAGAGCTCTGCGGCCCAGATCCGCGCGCTCGACATCGAGGTCACGGCCGCGGGCACGCACTGCGTGATCGAGGCGCACGGCGAGCGGTACCCGCTGCACCTCCGTGTGCTCGGCGCGCACCACATCACCAACGCGCTGGCCGCGATCACCGCCGCCGGTGTGCTCGGCGTCTCCACGGCAGACGCGATCGCGCGTCTCGAGACGGTCGAGCTGGCAGAGCGCTGGCGGATGCAGCCGATGGGCAACGATCGTGTGCGCATCATCAACGACGCCTACAACGCCAGCCCCGACTCCATGGCGGCAGCGCTTCGCACGCTCGCGCAGATCACGGGACCAGGCGAGCGGACGGTCGCTGTGCTCGGCGCGATGAGCGAACTCGGCGAGAGCGCCGGCGAAGAGCACGACCGGATCGGTCTGCTCGCAGTGCGGCTGAACATCCAGCGGATCGTCGTCGTCGGGCAAGAGGCGCGGCGGCTCTATCTCTCGGCGGTGGGCGAAGGCTCCTGGGACAGCGAGGCCGTGCACCTGCTCGATCAGGATGCCGCGTTCGAGTACCTCAGCACCGAGTTGCGCGACGGTGACCGCGTGCTCGTGAAATCATCCAATTCCGTGGGCCTCCGGCATCTCGGCGATCGTCTGGGAGAATTGTTCTCGTGAGGTCACTCATCATGGCGGCCGCGATCTCGCTCGCCTTCAACCTGTTCCTGACCCCCGTCTTCCTCCGGCTCTTCCGGAAGTGGGGCTGGGGGCAGGTCATCCGCACCCCTGAGGCGCTCGAGAACCCGAGCCACGAGGCGAAGCGCGGCACCCCGACGATGGGCGGCGTGATCTTCATCGTCGGTACGATCGTCGGCTACTTCACCGGGGTCTACGTCGGCGGCGGGGTGCCGGCGCTCTCGGCGCTCCTGGTGATCTGGCTCATGGTCGGCTTCGGTGCGGTCGGCTTCATCGACGACTACATGAAGGTGCGCAGCCAGCGCAGCCTCGGACTCTCCGGCTGGCGCAAGATCATCGGTCAGCTGATCGTCATCATCCCGTTCGGCATCGTCGCCCTCAACTTCCCGAACAAGTTCGGCCAGACGCCGGCGAGCGAGTCGATCTCGCTGTTCCGGGACATCAGCTGGCTCAACCTCTTCGCGTTCGGCGTGATCCTCGGCTGGGTCCTGTATCTCGCGTGGATCGCCGTGATCGGTGTCGCGACGTCGAACAGCGTGAACCTGACCGACGGCCTCGACGGCCTCGCCGCCGGCGCCGGTGTCATCGTGGTCGGCGCGTACAGCGTGATCGCGTTCTGGCAGTTCAAGCAGCCCTGCGTCGGCGAAGGCGTCGACATGGGTGCCCTCGCCGGATGCTACGAGATCCGCGATCCGTTCAACCTCGCGATCATCGCCGCCTCCTTCGCGTCCGGCCTCATCGGGTTCCTGTGGTGGAACGCGCCCAAGGCGAAGGTCTTCATGGGTGACGTCGGGTCCATGGCCATCGGCGGCGTGATCACCGCGATGGCGATCCTGACGCGCACCGAGCTGCTCCTGCTTGTGATCGCCGGCGTCTTCGTGCTGTCCTCCGGCTCGGTGATCCTGCAGCGTGCGTACTTCAAGATCACCCGCGGCAAGCGGCTGTTCCTCATGAGCCCGTTCCATCACCACCTCGAGATGCGCGGGTGGGCCGAGGTCACGATCGTCGTGCGGCTCTGGATCATCGCCGGGCTCCTCGCGGTCTCGGCGGTCGGCCTCTTCTACGTCGAATGGCTGACGCGTGTCAGCTGAACGCCTGCGCACCCTGACCAGTTGGCATGCCGACTGGAAGGGGCTCCGCGTCGCGGTGCTCGGTCTGTCGATGACCGGCTTCTCGGTCGCCGACACGCTGACCGAACTCGGAGCGGACGTACTGGTGCTGAGCGAGTCCGCCGATGAGGAGTACGCCACACTGGTCCCCGTGATCGGCGCCCGTCTCGAGCTCGCGCCGCTCGACACCGTGCCGCAGAACCTCGTGGATTTCGCGCCGGAGGTCGTCATCGCCTCGCCCGGGTTCCCGCCCTCGCACCCGGTGATCCGCTGGGTGCTGGATGCCGGCATCGCGCTCTGGGGCGATATCGAGCTGGCGTGGCGCGTGCGCGACAAGGTCACGCGCGACGACGGCTCCGCTGCCGACTGGGTGCTGATCACCGGCACCAACGGCAAGACCACCACCACCCAGCTGACGGCCTCGCTGCTCGTGGCGGGCGGTCTTCGCGCCGCCCCCTGCGGGAACATCGGCGTGCCGGTGCTCGACGCCGTCCGCGACCCCGCGGGATTCGACGTGCTCGTCGTCGAGCTCTCCAGCCACCAGCTCTGGTACCTCGGGCAGTCCGCTGCCGAGGGCGAGCTGTTCCCGCACGCCGCCGTGTGCCTGAACCTCGCCGACGACCACCTCGTCTGGCACGGGAGCGCCGAGGCATACCGCGACGCGAAGGCGCTCGTGTACCGCAACACCCGCGTCGCCTGCATCTACAACAAGGCCGACGAGGCCACCCGGCGCATGGTCGAAGAAGCCGAGGTCGTGGAAGGCGCTCGCGCCATCGGCTTCGATCTCGGCATCCCAGGGCCCAGCGACCTCGGCGTCGTCGAGGGTCTCGTCGTCGACCGGGCGTTCCTGGACGACCGCTCGCGCAGTGCGCTCGAGCTCACCACCGTCGCCGACCTCGACGCCGTCGGACTCGCAGCGCCCCACATCGTGCAGAACATCCTCGCGGCATCCGCGATCGCTCGGTCGCTCGGCGTCGTTCCCGAGACGATCCACACGGCACTGCAGGAGTTCCGGCTCGACGCGCATCGGATCCAGGTGATCGCCCGTCACGGCGGCATCACGTGGATCGACGACTCGAAGGCGACGAACCCGCACGCAGCCGCCTCCTCACTGCGCGCATACCCCGGCGCGGTCTGGGTCGTCGGCGGCGACCTCAAGGGCGTCGATCTCTCCGACCTCGTCGCAGACGCGGGGCGGACGGCTCGAGCTGCGGTCGTGATCGGCGTCGAGCGAGACGCGGTCGTGGCGGCATTCCGACGACACGCGCCCACGGTGCCGGTGTTCGAGGTGGATGCTGGCGAGACTGGACACGTCATGAATCGCGTCGTGGAGATCGCGGTCGAGATCGTCGACGGTGAGGGAACAGTTCTGCTGGCTCCCGCCGCGGCATCCTTCGACCAGTTCACCAGCTACGCGGATCGAGGCCACCGTTTCGCCGAAGCGGTGCGTGAGTGGATCGACCGGGGGAGCGCCCATGACGCAGGTGGCCCGGCCCCCGCGCTCTGAGTCAGGCGGCCTCGCGGCACGCGTCTCACTCGGTCGCCGATTCGTCCCGGTGTCGTCCGAGTTCCTGATGATCACGTCGACGGCGCTGCTGCTGACGCTGTTCGGACTCGTGATGGTGCTGTCGGCCACGAGCGCCGGTGCGATCGAGAGCGGTCAGAACCCGATGAGCGGCGCGCTCCGCCAGGGGATCTTCGCCGTCCTCGGCGTGCCGCTGATGTTCCTCATCAGCCGGCTGCCGGTCAAGTTCCTCAAGCGCATGGCGTGGCCTGCGCTGTTCGGTGCGGTCGCTCTGCAGCTGCTGGTGTTCACGCCGCTCGGTATCGAGGACGGCGGAAACCGGAACTGGATCTCGATCGCCGGATTCAGCCTGCAGCCCTCCGAGTTCCTCAAGCTCGCCCTCGCACTGTGGGTCGCGTATGTGCTGCTCCGCAAGCACGCCATGCTCGGTACCTGGCATCAGGTGTTCATCCCGGTGGTGCCGGTCGGCGCCCTCGCCATCGGCACGGTGCTCGGCGGCAAGGACCTCGGTACCGCGATGGTGCTGGTGCTGATCCTGCTCGGCTGTCTGTTCTTCTCCGGCGTGAAGCTGCGCCTGTTCATCATCCCGGTGATCCTCGGGGTCGTCGCAGTGCTCGCGTACGCGCTGTCCAGCGACGATCGGATGCGGCGCATCACCGCCACCTGCGACGACATGAGCCTGTACTACACCGACTGCTACCAGTCGATCCACGGCATCTGGGGCATGGCCAGCGGCGGGATCTTCGGCCTCGGCCTCGGCAACTCCCAGGAGAAGTACGGCTGGCTCCCCGCCGCAGGCAACGACTTCATCTTCGCGATCGTCGGCGAGGAGCTCGGCCTGATCGGCTGCATCGTCGTGCTCGCCCTGTTCACGTTCTTCACGATCGGCGCCTTCCACGTCATCCGCAAGACCGACGATCCATTCATCCGTGTCGCCGCCGGTGGGATCACGGTCTGGATCGTCGGACAGGCCGTCCTGAACATCGGCGTCGTGATCGGCCTGTTCCCCGTGATGGGCGTGCCGCTGCCGTTCATGTCGCAGGGCGGCACCGCACTGCTCGCGGTGCTGATGGCATGCGGAGTGCTGCTGGCGTTCGCGCGCACGCTCCCGGCGGAAACAGGCCAGCGCGAGTCGCGCCCGTCTGCTCGCAGGGGTCCTTCGGCAGGGCGGGGTAGGGTCGCTCAGTGACCTCGTACCTGCTCGCCGGCGGTGGCACCGCCGGCCATGTCAATCCCCTGCTCGCCGTCGCCGATGCACTGCGCGAACGCGACTCCGACGCCGAGGTGCTCGTGCTCGGCACCGCAGAAGGGCTGGAGTCCCGGCTCGTCCCGGAGCGCGGCTACGAGCTGCTGATCGTCGACAAGGTGCCGTTCCCACGTCGTCCGAACCGTCAGGCGCTGCGGTTCCCCGGCCGGTTCCGTCGTGCGATCGCCCAGGTGCGCGCGCACATCCGCGAGCACGGGGTCGACGTCGTCGTCGGATTCGGCGGCTATGCCTCAGCGCCCGCCTACGTCGCAGCGCGCCGAGAGAAGATCCCGTTCGTCGTGCACGAGGCGAACGCCAGGCCCGGCCTCGCGAACGTGCTCGGAGCGCGCTGGGCCGCTGCGGTCGGCGTCGCATTCGCCGGCACCCCCCTGCGCGGCGGCGAGGTCGTCGGCATGCCGCTTCGCCGAGAGGTGATCGGCCTCGATCGTGCCGCCTCGCGCGCGGAAGCGGCCGCGGCGTTCGGCCTCGACCCCGAGAAGCCGGTGCTCCTGGTGTTCGGCGGCTCGCTCGGCGCACAGCGCCTCAACGAAGCACTCGCCGACTCCTGGGCTGATGTCCTGAATGCCGGCTGGCAGCTGCTGCACGTGACGGGGGAGCGCAGCGACCTGCCCGATCCCGGCGTCGAGGGATATGCCCTTCGTCGTTACGTCGACCGCATGGACCTCGCCTTCGCCCTGGCCGATCTCATCGTGTCGCGCTCGGGCTCCGCCACCGTCAGCGAGGTCAGCGCACTCGGGATTCCGGCGCTCTACGTGCCGTACTCGGTCGGCAACGGCGAGCAGCGGCTCAACGCCGGATCCGCCGTCGCGGCAGGAGCGGCGCAGCTCCTCGACGATGAGACCTTCACGGGCGACGCGGTGCGGACGACCGTGGTCCCGCTGCTCAACGATCGTCCTCGGATCGCCCGGATGGCCGCTGCTGCCGAGCATGTCGGCACCCGCACCGGCACCGAGAACGTGATCGCGCTCATCGATCGTGCCCTCGGCACCCCGAACTAGACTGGCCTGGACATGATCAGACCCGACCTCACCCTCCCGATCCCCGAGACGATCACCTCAGCGCACTTCATCGGCATCGGCGGTTCCGGCATGAGCGGACTCGCCAGGATGTTCCTCGACGCAGGCATCCGCGTGTCCGGTTCCGACCGTGCAGACAGCGACAATCTGCGGGCGCTGGCCGCCGCAGGCGCCACGGTTCACGTCGGTCACGATGCTGCACACCTCGGCGACGCCGACACGGTCGTGCACACCGGTGCGATCTGGCCGGAGAACCCGGAGTTCGTCACGGCCAAGGAGCGCGGCCTGCATGTCATCCACCGCTCGCAGGCGCTGCACTGGCTGATCGGCTCGCGCCGCCTGGTGTCGGTGGCCGGCGCGCACGGCAAGACCACCTCGACCGGGATGATCGTCACGGCGCTGCGTGATCTCGGTGCTGACCCGCACTTCGTCAACGGCGGCGTGATCGAGCAGCTCGGCACCTCGAGCGCCACCGGTTCCGGCGACCTGTTCGTCATCGAGGCCGATGAGTCCGATGGCACGTTCCTGCTCTACGACACGGCGATCGCGCTCATCACGAACGTCGATCCCGACCACCTCGACCACTTCGGCTCGGAGGAGGCGTTCCACGACGCCTTCGTCCGCTTCGCCGATGCCGCGAGCGAGGCCGTCGTGATCTCCAGCGACGATCCTGGCGCGCTCCGCGTCGGGGCCGGCATCTCGCATCCCAACGTGCTCTCCTTCGGCCAGGCGGCGGATGCCGACGTGCGCGTGACGGACATCGTCGCCGACGGGCCGGTCGCCGCGACCATCACGCACGGTGACGAGAGCGCACGGATGCAGCTTGCCGTGCCCGGCGTGCACAATGCCATCAACGCAGCGGGCACCGTGGCGGTGCTGCGTGCGCTCGGCCACCCGCTCGCCGATGCCGTTCGCGCCGTCGAGGGATTCGCCGGCACGGTTCGCCGTCTGGAACAGCACGGCGTCGAGCGCGGGGTCACGGTCTACGACGACTACTCGCACCACCCGACCGAGGTCCGCGCCGCACTCGAGGCGATGCGCACGATCTCCGGCGGTGGGCGGATCATCGCGATCCAGCAGCCGCACACGTACTCGCGCACGCAGCACATGTACCAGGAGTTCGCCGACGTGCTCGAGGAGCTCGCCGACCACACGGTCATGCTCGACGTCTACGGCGCCCGCGAGGACCCTGTGCCCGGCGTGACCGGCGAGCTGGTGAGCGGCGCGTTCCGCGATCCCTCGCACGTGCACTTCGTGGCCGACTGGCAGCAGGCTGCCGACTACACGGCGTCGGTGGCCGGTGAAGGCGACTTCGTGATCACCCTCGGCTGCGGCAACGTGTACCAGATCATCCCGCAGGTGCTGGAGTCGCTGCGCCGGCCCGTCGAGGCGTAGCCATGCGACGGCCCCCACCGCTTCCGACCCGGGAGAGCCCAGGGGAAGACGAGTCCGCGCCACTCGCGCGACCTCGTCGTCGCTCCTCGGTCGACGAGGTCGTCAGCCCCGTGCCGATCGCGGGCCGAACGGACGAGGACTCGACGGCGACGGAGGAGTCCGCGCCGGAGCCCACGTCGACACGTGATGTCTGGCGCGCCGCCAGGGCGCGGCGGAAGGCGCTGCGGGGCGAGATCCGCCGGTTCACCCAGCGATCCCGTCGTCGCCGGATCATCTGGCTCAGCACCATCGGCGCGATCGTCGTGCTGATCGGCGGCAGCGTCGCTGCAGCGTACAGTCCGCTCTTCGCGGTCGAGAAGATCACCGTGGTCGGAGCATCCTCACTCGACCCTGCCGCGATCGAGGCCGCACTCGCCGAGCAGGTCGGCACGCCCCTGGCTCTGGTCGACTCGAGCGAGGTCAAGGCCGCGCTGCTGGCGTTCCCGCTCATCGAGACCTACGCGCTCGAAGCGAAGCCGCCGCACGACCTCACGGTACGGATCGTCGAGCGCACGCCCGTCGGCGTCATCCGATCGGATGCCGGATACACGCTGGTCGACGCCGCCGGCGTCGCGCTCGCGACGACGACGGATCAGCCGGCCGGTCAGCCGCTCCTCGACATCACCGGCGGGACCGACTCGTCGGCCTTCGAGAGCGCCGGTCTGGTGGTGCGGTCGCTGCCCGCCGACATCCGCGGTCAGCTCACCGGCGTTCGCGCGAGCACAGCGGACGACGTCACGCTCACGCTCAGCACGGGCCTCACGGTGGTCTGGGGGAGTGCGGAGGAGTCTCCGACGAAGGCGCTCGTGCTGGCGCAGGCCCTGAAGGCGAAGCCGGATGCATCGACGGTCGACGTCTCCTCGGCCGAGACCGCGGTCGTCGGCTGACCCGATTCGGGTCACTTTCGAGCCATTCCGATGGGAATGAAGCGACACGCCCGTGTCGCTGCGCGCACGCGCTCACGCGGCGCATACCTTCGATCAAGAGAACGCAATACCGGGAAACACTTTACACCTCTAGTTGAGGTTTAAGGTTCAACCTGATCCAAGGCTCGACTAATCGGAGGCCGGCCATGAGCCAGAACCAGAACTACCTCGCCGTGATCAAGGTCGTCGGCGTCGGCGGTGGCGGCGTCAACGCCGTGAACCGCATGATCGATCTCGGGCTCCGCGGAGTCGAGTTCATCGCCGTCAACACCGACGCGCAGGCGCTGCTCATGAGCGACGCCGACGTCAAGCTCGACGTGGGCCGGGAACTCACTCGCGGACTCGGCGCAGGCGCCGACCCCGAGGTCGGCCGTCGCGCAGCCGAGGATCACGCCGAGGAGATCGAGCAGGCGCTGACCGGTGCCGACATGGTCTTCGTCACCGCAGGTGAGGGTGGCGGAACCGGTACCGGTGGCGCACCCGTCGTGGCTCGCATCGCGAAGTCGATCGGCGCACTCACCATCGGTGTCGTCACCAAGCCGTTCTCCTTCGAGGGACGCCGCCGCCAGAGCCAGGCCGAGGAAGGCGTGGCGAAGCTCAAGGAAGAGGTCGACACCCTCATCGTGGTGCCGAACGACCGTCTCCTCGAGATCAGCGACCGCGGCATCTCGATGATCGAGGCGTTCGCGACCGCCGACCAGGTGCTCCTCGCCGGTGTGCAGGGAATCACCGACCTGATCACGACCCCCGGTCTCATCAACCTCGACTTCGCCGACGTGAAGTCGGTCATGCAGGGTGCGGGTTCCGCGCTCATGGGCATCGGCTCCGCGCGCGGCGCCGATCGTGCGATCAAGGCGGCCGAGCTGGCCGTCGAGTCGCCGCTGCTCGAGGCGAGCATCGAGGGCGCCCACGGTGTGCTGCTCTCCATCCAGGGCGGATCGAACCTCGGCATCTTCGAGATCCACGACGCCGCAGATCTGGTCAAGGAAGCCGCTCACCCCGAAGCCAACATCATCTTCGGTACGGTCATCGACGACACGCTCGGCGACGAGGTGCGCGTGACGGTGATCGCGGCCGGATTCGACGGCGGGGAGCCTTCGCTGCGCCTCGACCCGATGGTCGTCTCGCGCCCCGCGGCAGCGACCACGCTGCCCGAGGTCGCCCTCTCCGACGAGTCGGCATCCAAGTCCGCTGCCGAGCCGGAGCCGGCGCAGCAGCGCGTCCCGGCGACGAGCATCGAGCCGGCGTTCGCGGATGACGACATCGACATCCCCGAATTCCTGAAGTGACCGATCTGAGGACGCGGCTGTCGGCGATCGATGCACGCATCGCCGACGCCGCGCGCCTCGCCGGTCGTGATCCTGCGGAGATCACCCGCATCGTCGTCACCAAGTTCCACCCCGCATCGCTCGTCCGCGAGCTGCAGGAGCTGGGTGTCGCCGAGGTGGGGGAGAACCGTCAGCAGGAGCTGTCGGCGAAGCAGGCCGAACTCGCGGAGCTCGACCTGCAGTGGCACTTCATCGGTCAGGCGCAGACGAACAAGGCGTCGGCGATCCGTCGCAGTGCCGACGTCGTCCACTCGATCGATCGCGCCCGGATCGCTGACGCATTCGACCGCGCCGCGGAGGACGAGACCCGTCTCGACGTGCTCGTGCAGATCAACCTGACCGATGACCTCGGTCGAGGTGGAGTAGCACCGGCGGAAGCAGTCGCCCTCGCCGAGCACGTCCTCGCGCTCCCCACCCTGCGTCTGCGCGGGGTGATGGCCGTGGCTCCGCTCGACGAGGAACCGGCATCCGCCTTCGCTCGTCTTCATGACGTGGCCGACGGCATCCGAACCGTCGACTCCGAGGCGAACTGGATCTCCGCCGGGATGACCGGCGACTTCGCGGAAGCCATCGCCGCAGGCGCGACACACCTGCGGATCGGCTCCGCAATCACCGGACCCCGGCCCGACCGGGGTTAACCTCTAACCAGACCACCCGACACGTTCGAACCGGAGGACACGATGGGTAACCCGCTGAAGAAGACCATGGTGTACCTCGGCCTCGCCGACGAGGAAGAGACCTATGAAGACGAGCAGCAGGCTCCTGCCCGCGCTCACCGCGAGCGTGACCGTGACCGTGACGAGCCCGCTCCGGCGCCCGTCACGCCGTTGCGCCGTCCCGTCGCGGTCCGCCAGCCTTCGGTGGGCGCTGTGAACGAGATCCTCACGGTGCACCCCAAGCAGTACCGCGACGCCCAGCTGATCGCTGAGAGCTTCCGCGAGGGCGTGCCGGTCATCATCAACCTCTCGCAGATGAGCGATGCGGACGCCCGTCGTCTGATCGACTTCGCCAGCGGACTCTCCCTCGGTCTCTATGGCCGCATCGAGCGAGTGACCTCCAAGGTCTTCCTGCTCTCGCCGGAGAACATCGCGGTGTCGGGTCATGGCGGAATCGCCAGCGCAGACGCCGAGTCCGCAGGCTTCGACCAGTCATAGCCCGTGGGGTTCGTCTCTGTCATCGCAAGCATCGTCCATCTGGTCCTGCTGCTTTACATCTTCGTCCTCTTCGCGCGCCTGATCCTCGACTACATCCCCCTGTTCAACAGGGAATGGCGTCCGAAGGGGTTCGGGCTCGTCGCAGCGGAAGCCGTGTACACGCTGACCGATCCGCCGATCCGGTTCTTCCGGCGGATCATCCCTCCGCTGCGCATCGGCACGTTGTCGCTGGACTTCGGGTTCGCGATCACCATGCTGATCGTGCTCATCCTCATGAACATCGTCCGGCTGTTCATCTGAGCCTGAGTTCCTCGCTCCAGGGTGTCGTGACATCGCGGCGCAAAGGCACGGGGACTATGCTGGCACCCAGGTGCGACCCCCGGGTTCGCGCCACATCACGACCACGCCATACAAAACTGGCAACCGAACTCATCGAAAGAGGAGCCACTCATGGCACTTACCCCGGATGACGTCGTCACCAAGCAGTTCCAGCACGTCCGCTTCAAGGACGGCTTCGACCCCGACGAGGTCGACGACTTCCTCGACGAGATCGTCATCGAGTGGCGCAAGGCCCTCGAAGAGAACGTCGAGCTCAAGGCCAAGCTGGCCGCATACGAGTCGGGTGAGACCCCCGCAGCCGAGCCGGCTGCCGCAGAGGCCCCTGTCGCCGAGGTTCCCGCAGCTCCGGCTCCGGTCGTCGAGACGCCGGCCGAGCCCGCGCCGTCCGGCTCCGCCACCGCGACCGCCGGCATCATCGAGCTCGCTCAGCGCCTGCACGACGAGCACGTCGCCGAGGGTGAGGCGAAGCGCAACCAGCTCATCGCCGACGCCGAGAACGAGGTCAACCGCATCCGCAGCGAGGCCGAGGCCAAGCAGCGCGAAGAGGCTGCCCGTCTGGAGCGCGAGCGCAACACGCTCGAGGCTCGCATCACCGAGCTCCGCAACTTCGAGCGCGACTACCGCTCGCAGCTGCGCGGCTACATCGAGGGCCAGCTCCGCGACCTCGACGAGAAGTCGGCGTCGACGGACTCCACGCCTGTCTCCGCGATCGGACTGTAGGTCGTAGGTCTTGACACGTAGCCCCCTTCGTCGGTCGGCGGCCGGTGCGCTCGTTGCGGTTCTCGCAGCGCTCGTACTGGCCGCCGATCAGTTTGTGAAGTACCTCACCGTCACGTACCTGCCGCTGCAGGAGCCAGTGCCCGTGCTCGGTGAGTTCCTGCAGCTGTATTCCGTGCGCAACCCGGGTGCCGCGTTCTCGCTCGGGTCCGAGGTCACCTGGATCTTCACGATCGCCCTCGCCGTCGTCGCGGGCGTCATCGTCTGGAAGGCCTTCGGTCTTCGCTCGCGTCTCTGGGCCGTCGTGCTCGGATGCCTGCTGGGCGGCGTGCTCGGCAACCTCGGAGATCGGCTGTTCCGCGAACCAGGCTTCCCGGTCGGGCACGTGGTCGACATGATCTCGATGCCCTGGATGATGCCGGCGATCTTCAACGTCGCCGACATCTTCATCGTCACCGGCATGATCTCGGTCGCCCTGCTCGTCGTCTTCGGCCTTCGCTTCGATGGCACGCGCGAGCGCGACCACGTGACGGTGGAGACCGAGGAGCAGGCGGAGGCCGTCGCGGTCGCTGAGGCTGAGCAGCGTGCTGCCGAGTCGCATGCAACCGAGACAGCAGACGACGCGCCGGCCGACGGCACCGCACCCACCGCCGGAGGGCGTTGACGGTGGAGTCCCGTTCCCTGCCCGTGCCCGATGGGCTCGAGGGCACCAGGGTCGATGCAGCACTTGCGAAGATGCTCGGCTTCTCGCGCACCTTCGCGGCGGACGTCGCGTCCGCCGGTGGCGTGCGGTTGGACGGAGTCACGCTCGACAAGTCCGATCGTCTGCGCGGCGGCGGATGGCTCGAGGTGGAGTGGCAGCCGAAGGAAGGGCCGAAGATCGTCCCGATCCCGGTTCCGGATCTCGGGATCGTGTACGACGACGACGACATCGTCGTGGTCGACAAGCCATCCGGCGTCGCAGCCCACCCCTCGCTCGGCTGGGAGGGACCGACGGTCGTCGGTGCCCTCGCGGCAGCCGGCTTCCGGGTCGCGACGAGCGGAGCGCCGGAACGGCAGGGCGTCGTGCATCGACTCGATGTCGGCACCAGTGGTCTGATGGTCGTCGCGAAGTCGGAGCATGCGTACACGGCGCTCAAGCACGCGTTCAAGGAGCGCACGGTCGAGAAGATCTACCACGCGGTGGTGCAGGGGCATCCCGACCCGCTCGTCGGGACGATCGAAGCGCCGATCGGGCGCCATCCGAACCACTCGTGGAAGTTCGCAGTGGTCCCAGACGGCAAGCCCTCGGTCACGCACTACGAGACGCTCGAGGCGTTCCCCGGTGCATCGCTGCTCGAGATCCACCTCGAGACCGGGCGCACGCACCAGATCCGCGTGCACATGGCCGCGCATCGGCATCCGTGCGTCGGCGACCCGCTCTACGGTGCCGACCCCACGCTGTCCGCTCGGCTCGGCCTCACGCGCCAGTGGCTGCATGCGCACCGGTTGGCGTTCACGCACCCGGGCACGGGGGAGTGGGTGCAGTTCGAATCGCCGTATCCCGCGGACTTCGTGCACGCGCTCGACGTGCTCCGCGGAGAATAGCGGAGCGCTGGGTCGCTGAGCCCTTCTCTGGGTCGCTGAGCCTGTCGAAGCGTCCGGGCCATCCGCCACACTGGACCCATGGACATCGAGGTTCGCCCCGCGACCGAGTTCGACGACGTCGCGACGCTCGTCGGGCCGAAGAAGCCGACGTCGAACGTGTGCTTCTGTCTGAGCTACCGGATCGGGAGCAAGGAGAACCTGGCGCTGAAGGGACAGGCTCGAGCCGATCGGGTGCGCGAGCTGTGCCACGAGGATCCACCGCCCGGTGTGACCGCGTATCTCGACGGAGAGCCGGTCGGCTGGGCGGCGGTGCATCCGCGGAGCGACACGAGCTTCGCGCAGAACCGGCTGATCCCGCACGTGGACGATCTCGAGGTGTGGTCGCTCTGGTGCATCCGTGTGCGTCCCGGTTACCGCAAGCAGGGCGTCTCGCATGCGCTGATCGAGGGCGCAGTGGCGTATGCGAAGACGCAGGGCGCGCCGGCGATCGAGGCATATCCGGTCGACAACAAGGGGGAGCGGGTGAATCTGACGATGGCGTACGTGGGGACGCGCTCGCTGTTCGAGCGCGCCGGATTCCGCAAGGCGGCGGACACGGGGTCTGTGCTCGACGGCTTCCCTCGTGTGCTGATGCGGCTCGATCTGACGAAGACGCTGAAGTCGATGAAGAAACCGTGAACCGTCTGCGCGTTCCCGGGCAATACATAGTGTGAGCACAGACAGCGAGATCATTCAGCGGTCGCTCGACGAACCCGGAGCCTTCGCCGAGATCTTCGAGCGGCACGTCCGACCCGTCGGCGGCTACATCCGAGACGAGTCGGAGAGGATGCCGTCGACGACGTGCTCAGCGAGACGTTCCTGGTCGCGTTCCGGCGGCGTGCCTCGTTCGACACCCGATGGGATTCCGCTCGCCCGTGGCTGCTGGGTATCGCCACGAAGCTGGTCAAGAGCCATCGCGCCGACGAGGCACGCCAATGGAAGGCCTTCGAGGCATCATCCTCGGCTGGCGCCGTGGCTGACCGAGCCCGTCGATTTCAACCTGGCCCCCGCCGATCTGCGAGCTGCGATGTTCCAGACGATGGCGCTGCTTCCGGGCGCCAGAGCGATCTCCCAAGACGGTGATCTCACGACCGTCGCGATCCCGGACGGTGGCGAGAGCAACTGGATGGAGACCGTCACGATCGACATGCGGCGGGGGCTGATGGTGGGACGCGGATCGCTGGACACGCCCGAGTCGCGCGGTTCCCTCGACATCACGATCGTGGATTCCGCGCCGGAAGCCGTGCGTCTCCAACCGGAGGGATGACGACGGGCTTCGCCGGCTGTTCGCAGCCCCGACATCGCCCTCCGGTGTCGGGGCTCAGCCGTAGACTCGAAGCATGGCATCCGACTCCTTCGCCCACCTGCACGTGCACAGCGAATACTCGATGCTCGACGGTGCTGCGAAGATCGCTGCGATGACCCAGGCGGCCGCCGATTACGGGATGCCGGCCATCGCGGTGACGGATCACGGCAACACCTTCGCCGCGTTCGAGTTCTACAAAGCGGCCAAGGCTGCGGGCGTGAAGCCGATCATCGGACTCGAGGCCTACGTCACCCCCGGCACCCACCGCAGCGACAAGTCGCGAGTGCAGTGGGGCTCGCCCGATCAGAAGAGCGACGACGTCTCCGGTGCGGGCGCCTACACCCACATGACGATGTGGAGCGAGACCACCGAGGGGATGCACAATCTCTTCCGGCTCAGCTCCCGGTCGAGCATGGAGGGCTACTACTTCAAGCCCCGCATGGACCGCGAGCTGCTGCAGACCTACTCCAAGGGACTCATCGCGACGACCGGGTGCCCGTCCGGCGAGATCCAGACACGTCTGCGCCTCGGCCAGTACGACGCGGCACGCGCGGCCGCCGCCGAGTTCCAGGATCTCTTCGGCAAGGAGAACTACTTCGCCGAGATCATGGATCACGGGCTCTCGATCGAGCGCCGGGTCATGACCGATCTGCTGCGTCTCGCGAAAGACCTGAACATCCCGCTGGTCGGCACGAACGACTCGCACTACACGCACCAGCACGAGGCCGACGCGCACGAGGCACTGCTCTGCGTGCAGTCCGGATCGACGCTCGACGACCCCAACCGCTTCAAGTTCGACGGCGACGGCTACTACATCAAGACCGCCGCCGAGATGCGGCAGCTGTTCCGTGACCACCCTGAGGCCTGCGACAACACGCTGCTGATCGCGGAGCGTTGCGAGGTCGAGTTCAACACGGCCGCCAACTACATGCCGCGCTTCCCGGTGCCCGATGGCGAGACCGAGGACAGCTGGCTCATCAAGGAGGTCGAGACCGGCCTCGAGTACCGGTACCCCAATGGCATCCCGGACAAGGTGCGCAAGCAGGCCGAGTACGAGACCGGCATCATCCTGCAGATGGGATTCCCCGGCTACTTCCTGGTCGTCGCCGACTTCATCAACTGGGCCAAGGACAACGGCATCCGCGTCGGACCGGGTCGTGGTTCCGGTGCCGGGTCGATGGTCGCCTACGCGATGCGCATCACCGACCTCGACCCGCTCGAGCACGGCCTGATCTTCGAGCGATTCCTGAACCCCGACCGTGTCTCGATGCCCGACTTCGACGTCGACTTCGATGACCGTCGCCGCGGCGAGGTCATCGAGTACGTGACCAAGAAGTACGGCTCGGAGCGCGTCGCGCAGATCGTCACGTACGGCACCATCAAGTCCAAGCAGGCGCTGAAGGATGCCGGTCGAGTGCTCGGCTTCCCGTTCAGCATGGGGGAGCGCCTCACCAAGGCGATGCCGCCGCCCGTCATGGGCAAGGACATGCCCCTCGACGGCATGTTCGACTCGGCGCACCCTCGATACAAGGAAGCGAGCGAGTTCCGCGCCCTGATCGAGACCGACACCGAGGCGAAGACGGTGTTCGACCGCGCACTCGGGCTCGAGGGCCTGAAGCGCCAGTGGGGCGTGCACGCCGCCGGCGTCATCATGTCGTCCGAACCGCTGCTCGACATCATCCCGATCATGCGGCGCGAGCAGGACGGCCAGATCGTCACGCAGTTCGACTACCCGTCGTGCGAGTCGCTCGGTCTGATCAAGATGGACTTCCTGGGGCTTCGAAACCTCACGATCATCTCCGATGCGCTCGACAACATCCGCATGAACCGCGGCGAGGAGCTCGATCTCGAGCACCTCGCGCTCGACGACCGCGGCGCGTACGACCTGCTCGGACGTGGCGAGTCGCTCGGCGTCTTCCAGCTCGACGGCGGACCGATGCGCTCGCTCATGCGACTGATGAAGCCGGACAACTTCGGCGACATCTCGGCGCTCATCGCGCTGTACCGGCCGGGCCCCATGGGCGCGAACTCGCACACGAACTACGCGCTCCGCAAGAACGGCGCGCAGCCGATCACGCCGATCCATCCGGAGTTCGAGGAGTCGCTCGCCGACATCCTCGACGAGTCCTACGGCCTGATCATCTACCAGGAGCAGGTCATGGCGATCGCCCAGCGCGTCGCCGGGTTCTCGCTCGGTCAAGCAGACATCCTCCGTCGTGCGATGGGCAAGAAGAAGAAGTCCGAGCTGGACAAGCAGTTCGAGGGCTTCCAGGCCGGCATGCACGCCAACGGCTATTCGGACGGCGCGGTCAACGCCATCTGGGAGATCCTGCTCCCGTTCTCCGACTACGCGTTCAACAAAGCGCACTCAGCGGCATACGGCGTGGTCTCGTACTGGACGGCGTATCTGAAGGCGCACTATCCCGCCGAGTACATGGCCGCGCTGCTCACCAGCGTCGGCGACTCCAAGGACAAGATGGCGCTCTACCTGAACGAGTGCCGTCGCATGGGCATCAAGGTCCTGCCGCCGGACGTCTCCGAGTCGATCAACTACTTCGCCGCCGTCGGCGACGACATCCGTTTCGGGCTCGGCGCAGTGCGCAACGTCGGCAGCAACGTGGTCGAAGGCATCGTGAAAGCCCGCAAGGACGAGCGGTTCACCTCGTTCCACCACTTCCTCGACAAGGTGCCGCTGCACGTCGCGAACAAGCGAACCGTCGAATCCCTGGTCAAGGCCGGCGCCTTCGACTCCATGGGCGACTCGCGTCGCTCGCTGTACGACATCCACGAGGATGCGGTCGAGGCTGCCGTCGACCGCAAGCGCAATGAGGCGCAGGGCGCCATCGGCTTCGATTTCGACAGCCTCTACGACGGCACCGAAGAGGTCGCGCCGGCCAAGGTGCCCGCGAAGCCGGAGTGGGTGAAGAAGGACAAGCTGGCGTTCGAGCGCGAGATGCTCGGACTCTACGTGTCCGACCACCCGCTGGCCGGGCTCGAGGTGCCGCTCGCGAAGCACGCCTCGATCTCGATCCACGACCTGAACAACTCCGAGGACATCCAGGACGGCGACCAGGTCACCGTCGCCGGCCTCGTCACCAGCGTGCAGCACCGCGTCGCCAAGGCCAGTGGAAACCCCTACGGCATGATCACCGTCGAGGACTTCAACGGCGAAGTGACGGTGATGTTCATGGGGAAGACCTACACGGAGTTCCAGCACACATTGCAGCAGGACTCGATCCTCGCGGTGCGAGGCCGCGTGTCGCGCCGCGATGACGGACTGAATCTGCACGCGCAGTCCGCGTTCGCACCCGATGTGGGCTCGTTCGACGCGGCAGGGCCCTTGTCGCTCGTGTTCGCCGAGCAGCGCGCCACCGAACGAGTCATGACCGAGCTCGCCGAGGTACTCCGGCGACACAACGGCGACACCGAGGTCGTGCTCCGCGTGCACCGCGGCGGCACCGCGAAGGTGTTCGAGGTGCCGATGCCGGTGAAGGTGTCCGCCGACCTGTTCGGTGACCTCAAGTCGCTGCTCGGACCGACCTGTCTGGGGTGAGCAGGTAGGATCGTGAGCCGTCGGGCAGCATGACGACCCTCCTCGCCATGCACCGCGCCGAAAGGATGACTGATGAGCACCGAACTCCCTGAGATCCCGGATGCCGAGAGCGACACCTTCCTCGATGAGGACGGTGTGCTCTACGACGACGACGTCACGCCCGAGTACGGCGTCCTCGGCTTCACGCTGCGCGAGCTGCTGATCGTCGGCGTCTGGGCCGTCTCCTTCATCGTCTCGTTCTTCCCGCTCGCGGGCGGTCCGTCGATCTGGGGAGCGGGCATCCAGTGGATCCTGCCGATCGGTGTGCCCACGGTGGCGGTGTTCCTCCTGGTGCTCCGTCGCTTCTCTCCGGACGGGATCCGTCGCGTCGGCTCGCTGGGCATCGATCAGTTCGCGTCCGTCGCGTTCTCCGTCTCCGCAGTCATCTGGGTCGGGACACTCTGGAGTGCTGTCGCAGGGCTGATCGAGTTCGGTGCCTTCGCGCTCGCGTGGGGCGGGATCGTCCAGCTCGTGGCAGCCCTCGCCCTGGTCGTGCTCACGGTCTTCGCTCCGATCGTCCCCGGACTGAAGGAAGATTTCCACGGCCGACTCGTCACGCTCGCGCACCGGAACGCGAACCCGGTGCGGCCCGTCATCGCGCGGCCCCGCCCTGAGCCGGCGCCCGCAGTCGATATGACGCAGGATGAGGTCGCAGCAGACGCCGAGCAGCCGAGCGAGCAGGAGGAGACCGGTTTCACGTCTCCTGACGACCGCTTCACCGGAGCGCCCGCAGCAGCTGTGACGACCGCCTCCGCGCAGCCGGCCGAACTCGACTTCGAGCTCTCCGGGCAGCAGGCCACTGACGAGATCGCTCGATTCGACCTCGCCGATCAGGTGCCGATCACCTCGCATGCCTCCGGCGGCGACACCGGTACGGAGGAGACGGCTGCGAATGACGAGTACGTCCCGAACTACTCCCGACGGTCCCGCAACCAGGAGATCGCCTCCGACACCGCCAGCATCGAAGCCCTCCTGGAGACGGCGCAGACGGTCGAGCACACCGGCGCCGTCGAGGGTGACGCCGCGCCGTTCACGGAGACCGAGGACTCCTGGACGGACGACACCGTCGAGGACGAGTCGACGAATCCTCGCGCTGTCGTCGACCCGGCGCAGCCGTTCTGGATCCTCGCGCCGACCGAGCGCGACGTGCACGATGAGCGCGGAGAACCGCTGTTCCGAATCGGCCCGAGCGCCTGGGCCCTCGTGATCGAGGATCGCGGCGGTGCCTTCGTGGTCCGCCATGACGACGGCCGCATCGGCTACCTCCACGACATCTCGGACATCACGAAAGGCTGACAGTGCGCACGATCGATCTGCGGGGGCGCGAGCTCTCGCCCGCAGCCATGCTCGCCGCCGTTCCGCGGGCGACCCAGGCACGCGCTGAAGCACTCGACACGGCGACGCGCATCGTCGACGACGTGCGGGAGCGCGGGGAGCAGGCGCTGCGCGAGCAGGCCGAGCAGTTCGACCGCGTCACCGGCCACGCGATCCGGGTGCCGTCGGAGCACATCGACGAGGCGCTCGAGAACCTGACTCCCGACGTTCGTGCTGCCCTCGAGGAGGCGATCCGCCGCGTGCGCATCGCGTCTGCCGCGCAGGTCCCTGCCCAGCAGGTCACTCAGCTCGGCGAGGGTGCTCGCATCACGCAGCGCTGGCAGCCCGTGCACCGGGTCGGCGTGTACATCCCGGGCGGCAAGGCGGTCTACCCGTCGAGCGTCATCATGAACGTCGTGCCGGCGCAGGTCGCAGGTGTCACGCAGATCGCGCTCGCGTCGCCGCCGCAGTCCGATCAGGACGGGCGTATCCACCCGACGATCCTCGCGGCGGCTGCACTCCTCGGCGTGACCGAGGTCTACGCCATGGGAGGCGCCGGAGCGATCGGCGCCTTCGCCTGGGGCGTCCCCGATGTCGGGCTCGACCCGGTCGACGTGCTCTCCGGACCGGGGAACAACTACGTCGCATCCGCGAAGCGCGCGGTGGCCGGCGTCGTCGGAACCGACTCCGAAGCGGGTGCGACCGAGATCCTCGTCGTGGCCGACGCCTCGGCAGACGCGCGACTCATCGCCGCCGACCTGGTCAGTCAGGCCGAGCACGACGAGCAGGCCTCGGCCGTGCTCGTGACCGACTCCGAGGAGCTCGCAGCCCGGGTCGCCGAGCACGTCGAGACCCTGGCCGTCGCGACTCGCCACGCCGATCGTGTCGGTGCTGCCCTTGCCGGTCCGCAGTCCGCGATCGTCCTCGTCGACGACCGCGCCATGGCGACCGCATTCAGCAACGCCTATGCGCCGGAGCACCTCGAGCTCCACCTCGAAGACGCAGAGGACGCCGCGGCATCCTTCACCAGCGCCGGTGCGGTGTTCGTGGGGGATCAGACGCCGGTCAGCCTCGGCGACTACATGGCGGGCAGCAACCACGTCCTGCCGACCGGCGGCCAGGCGCGCTACGCGCCGGGACTCGGTGCCTACACGTTCCTGCGCCCCCAGCAGGTCATCTCCTACGACCGCTCCGCCCTCGCCGCAGTGCGGGCAGGCGTCGTCGCCCTCGCCAACACCGAGGTGCTGCCTGCGCACGGCGAGGCGATCGAGGCCCGCTTCACGGCGTAGGTTAGACAGATGCATTGCCCGTTCTGCCGTCACTCCGATTCCCGTGTGATCGATTCGCGGACCAGCGATGACGGTCTGTCGATCCGTCGACGCCGGCAGTGCCCCGAATGCGGTGGACGCTTCACCACGACCGAGACCGCCAGCCTCAACGTGATCAAGCGCTCGGGAGTCATGGAGCCGTTCAGCCGCGAGAAGGTCATCTCCGGCGTGCGCAAGGCATGCCAGGGTCGTCCGGTCACCGAGGCGGATCTCGCGATCCTCGCGCAGCGCGTCGAGGAAGCCGTTCGCCAGACCGGGGTGTCGCAGCTCGACACGAACGAGATCGGTCTCGCGATCCTCGGACCGCTGCGTGATCTCGACGAGGTCGCCTTCCTGCGGTTCGCCAGCGTCTACCAGGCGTTCGACTCGCTCGAGGACTTCGAGGCGGCGATCACGGACCTTCGTGCCGACCACTCGGAGCAGGAGCCCGCCGACCGGTAATCTGGGCAGTGATGTATCCGCTGCTCTTTCGCGCTGTCCTGTCGCGCTTCGATCCCGAGTTCGCCCATCACGCCGGCATGGCGGTGGTTCGAGTGCTCGGCGTCCCGCCGTTCGCCCGTGCGACCCGTGCGCTCACCGCGCCCGATCCGTCGCTGCGGGTCGAAGCGCTCGGGCTGACCTTCCCCTCGCCGTTCGGCGTCGCTGCGGGCTTCGACAAGAACGCGGTCGGCGTTCGTGGACTCGCCGCGCTCGGTTTCGGCCACGTCGAGGTCGGCACCATCACGGCGATCCCGCAGCAGGGCAACCCGAAGCCTCGGCTGTTCCGGCTCGTCGAGGATCGTGCAGTGATCAACCGGATGGGCTTCAACAACAAGGGCGCGGATGCCGCGGCCCGCAAGCTCGCTCGACTGCGCCGCGGTGCCCCTGACACGGTCATCGGCGTCAATATCGGGAAGAGCCGTGTGGTCGACGTCGAGCACGCGACCGATGACTACGTCGCCTCTGCCGTACGTCTCGCACCGCTCGCCGACTACCTCGCGATCAACGTGTCGTCGCCGAACACACCGGGACTGCGTGGGCTGCAGGCCGTCGAGACGCTGGCTCCGCTGCTTCGTGCCGTGCGCACGGCTGCAGGGAAGACTCCGCTGCTGGTGAAGATCGCCCCCGACCTGCCGGACGAGGAGATCACGGCGATCGCGCAGCTCGCCGTCACCGAGGGACTCGACGGCATCATCTCGCACAACACCACGATCAGCCGCGACGGGCTCCTGAGCGATGATGCGGTGGTCGAAGCCGCCGGCGCCGGCGGTCTGTCCGGCGCTCCGCTCAAGCAGCGGTCCCTGCAGGTGCTCCGGGTGGTGCGCGCCGCGGTCCCCGAGGACTTCTGCGTGATCGCGGTCGGGGGAGTCGAGACGGCATCCGATGTGCAGGAGCGCTTGGATGCGGGTGCCACCCTCGTGCAGGGCTACACCGCGTTCCTCTACCGTGGCCCGTTCTGGGGCCGCGAGATCAATCGCGGACTCCTCGGGCGCTGACCCAGCTCGCCGCCGCACGAAGAAGGCCCCTTGCTCCGCACGAAGAAGGCCCCTTGCTCCGCAGAGCGAGGGGCCTTCTCGATGACAGGGGCTCAGGCGGGGTACTGACCGCGCTTGACCTGCGGCTTCGGCAGGCGCATGAAGCGCATCTGCAGGGCACGCATCGCCGCGTACCAGCCGAGACCGCGCTCGAGGCGGTCCTTGCCGAACTTCTCACCGGCCTTGCGCTTCACGCGGAAGGCCAGCAGAACCATGCCGCCGATCGCGATGATCAGGTACGCCATCATCACGAGGTACGCGTAGAAGGCGACCGCGAGCTGCGCCGGGACCAGCGAGGCGAGGATCACCAGGACCATGACGGCCATCACGAACTCGGCCGGGTGCCAACCGGCATCCACGTAGTCGCGCACCCAGCGACGCTGCGGGCCCTTGTCGCGCACTGGGAGGTACTTCTCCTCGCCCGCGGCCATGCCTGCCTGCGCGCGATTGCGGCGCTCGTTGAGCTCGGCGCGCGCTGCGGCCTTCGCTTCCTTCGTGTTCGCGACCAGGGGGCGTCGACGCGCGGCTTCCTGCTCGGCGCGGGTCGGCGTCGCACGGCCCTTCCCGACGCCGGTCGTCTCGGCGTCGTCGTTCGTCGGAGGGGAGACAGGGGAAGTGGCCACGAGAATCCTCGGTTCGCTGAAGGTGGATCACCTTAAGATTACTCGCATGACTTCTCCTGTTCTCCCCAGTTCCTCAGACTCTGCTGTTCTGGAGTCCGTGGCGACCGGCATCCCGGCCGCGCTCTCCGACCTCGGGCACCTCGTTCGCATTCCCGGCATGGCGTGGCCGGCATTCGACCAGACCCAGCTCGAGCGCAGCGCCGACGCGGTCGCCGGGCTCGCGAAGGACACGGGTGTCTTCGACGAGGTGCGTGTGCTGCGCGCCGCGATCCCCGGCACCGACGAGCAGGGGCAGCCCGCAGTGCTGGCGACTCGAGCCGCCCGAAACGGCAAGCCCACGATCCTGCTCTACGCGCACCACGACGTGCAGCCTCCGGGCGACGACGAGCTGTGGGAGACGCCGCCGTTCGAGCCGACCGTGCGCGACGGCCGCCTCTACGGCCGTGGTGCCGCTGACGACAAGGCCGGGATCATGGCGCACATCGCCTCGATCCGTGCGGTCTCCGAGGTGCTCGGCGACGATCTGGAGCTCGGCATCGCGATGTTCATCGAGGGGGAGGAGGAGTACGGCTCCCGCTCCTTCGCGCAGTTCCTGTCAGACAACAAGGACGCATTGCGAGCCGATGCCATCGTGGTCGCCGACTCCGGCAACTGGGACTCCGTGACGCCCGGACTGACCGTCTCGCTCCGAGGGAACGCGCGATTCACGCTGCGCGTGCGCACGCTGGATCACGCCTCGCACTCCGGGATGTTCGGGGGAGCGGTGCCCGACGCGATGATGGCGACCACGAAGCTGCTGGCGACCCTCTGGAACGACGACGGCTCTGTGGCCGTCGACGGCATGACCGCGCGCGACTCGGAGACGCCCGACTACTCCGAGGACACGCTGCGCGACGAAGCCGGTCTGCTGCCCGGCACCTCTCCCGTCGGTGACGGCACGATCCTCAGCCGCATCTGGAACAAGCCCGCCGTCACCGTGATCGGCATCGACGCGACCAGCGTCGCCTCGGCATCCAACACCCTGCTGCCCGAGGTCACCGTCGTGATCAGCTCCCGCGTCGCACCCGGCCAGTCCGCTTCCGACGCCTACGACGCGCTGGAGCGTCACCTGCGGGGGCACGCCCCGTTCGGTGCCGAGCTGACCTTCTCCGATCTCGACCTCGGCGACGGCTTCCTCGTCGACACGAGCGGATGGGCCGTCGGCCTGACCCGCGACGCGATGCGCGACGGCTACGGCGTTCCGCCGGTCGACCTCGGCGTGGGCGGATCCATCCCGTTCATCGCCGACCTCGTGCGCGAGTTCCCTGAGGCGCAGATCCTGGTGACCGGCGTCGAGGACCCCTACTCCCGCGCGCACAGCCCGAACGAGTCGCTGCACCTCGATACGTTCCGCAACGCGGTCGCGACCGAGGCGCTGCTGCTCGCACGTATGAACGGCCGCGAGGCCTGACACCAGCCGACGCGCGCACGGCTCTTCCCCGATCTCGCCGCCTCAGCGACATGCGGCGGTAGAATTGCGGAAAAGCCGTGCGACGCGGCCCGTCACAAGGAGCGACATGAGCGACACCACCCTGACCTCAGACACCACCAGCACCAAGGCCCACGGCATCAGCCTGACCGATGCCGCCGCGGTCAAGGTCAAGAACCTGCTCGAGCAGGAGGGCCGCGATGACCTGCGTCTGCGCGTCGCCGTGCAGCCCGGCGGATGCTCCGGCCTGATCTACCAGCTCTACTTCGACGAGCGCTACCTCGAGGGCGACGAGACCGTCGACTTCGACGGCGTCGAGGTCATCGTCGACAACATGAGCGTGCCGTATCTCGACGGCGCATCGATCGATTTCAAGGACACGATCTCGGAGCAGGGCTTCACGATCGACAACCCCAACGCGGCAGGCAGCTGCGCGTGCGGAGACAGCTTCCACTGATCCTTCCTCGGAGGCGCTGAACTCGGCGTCTTTTGCCCAGGACAGCGCCTGATCCGTTCCGTCAACCTGCGTGGTTGGCATGAATCAGGTGTGAGGTTGCTCTAGACTTGGATGTGCCCTGTCCGCAATCTGAAAGGTGCATCGTGCCCTCGAAACACCGCCTTCGTTGGGCCGCTCTCCCCCTGGGAGTCGTGGCAGCCGTGGTCCTGGCGGGATGTACCACCACCGAGTTGAACGGCTATCTTCCCGGCTTCGTGGATGGCGGGCCTGCGGCCACCAACCAGACCGAGCGAGTGTCGTCCCTGTGGGTCAATTCCTGGATCGTCCTCCTCGCCGTCGGTGTCATCACCTGGGGCCTGATGGCCTGGGCCGCGATCGCGTACCGCCGTCGCAAGGGCCAGACCGGTCTCCCGGTCCAGATGCGCTACAACATGCCGATCGAGATCTTCTACACGATCGTGCCGCTCATCCTCGTGCTGGGCATGTTCTTCTTCACGGCCCGCGACCAGGCCGAGATCGAGGCGAAGTGGGACAACCCCGACGTCGAGATCACCGCGATCGCCAAGCAGTGGGCGTGGGACTTCCAGTACGACGCCGACTCCGATGACGACACCGTCTGGACGATGGGCATTCAGGCCCAGCCCGACAAGGACGGCAACATCGATCAGGCGCAGCTGCCGACGCTGGTGCTGCCGGTCGACCAGAAGGTCACGATCAACCTGCAGTCCCGCGATGTCATCCACTCGTTCTGGATCATCGACTTCCTCTACAAGAAGGACATGTACATCGGGAAGGACAACTCCTGGTCCTTCATCCCGACGCGTGTCGGCGAGTACGCAGGCAAGTGCGCCGAGCTGTGCGGCGAATACCACTCGATGATGCTCTTCAACGTGAAGGTCGTCGAGCAGGACGAGTACGACGCGTACGTCCAGTCGCTCAAGGAGCAGGGCAACACGGGCGACATCACGGACGAGTACGACCGTCTGTCGAACTTCCCGGGCACCACGCCCCAGACCGACTCCGAGGAAGGAGAGGAGTAAGCCATGTCGACCACTGAAGCCCCCCGCACCGACGAGGCCCCTCGCTCCCGACCCACCGCCCTGCCCGCCCGCCAGGCTGCTCTCATGAGCTCCTCGCGCGTCGAGCAGAAGGGCAACATCGTCGTCAAGTGGATCACCTCCACCGACCACAAGACCATCGGGTACATGTACCTGATCGCCTCGGTGCTGTTCTTCCTCCTCGGCGGTGTGATGGCCCTCGTCATCCGTGCCGAGCTCTTCGCGCCGGGAATGCAGATCATCCCGACCAAGGAGCAGTACAACCAGCTGTTCACGATGCACGGCACGATCATGCTGCTGATGTTCGCGACGCCGCTGTTCGCCGGATTCGCGAACGCGATCCTGCCGCTGCAGCTCGGAGCACCTGACGTCGCGTTCCCGCGTCTGAACGCGTTCGCGTTCTGGCTGTTCCTCTTCGGCTCCACGATCGCCGTCGCCGGCTTCCTCACCCCGCAGGGTGCTGCCTCCTTCGGTTGGTTCGCCTATCAGCCGCTCGCGAGCGCCTCGTTCTCGCCTGGTGCCGGTGGAAACCTCTGGATGGTCGGTCTCGGCATCTCCGGCTTCGGCACGATCCTCGGTGCCGTGAACTTCATCACGACCGTGATCACGATGCGCGCTCCCGGTATGACGATGTGGCGCATGCCGATCTTCTCCTGGAACACGCTCATCACGAGCCTCCTGATCCTGATGGCGTTCCCGGTGCTCGCCGCCGCGATCTTCGCCGCTGCCGCCGACCGCATCCTCGGTGCACACATCTACGACCCGGCCAACGGCGGCGTGCTGCTCTGGCAGCACCTGTTCTGGTTCTTCGGTCACCCCGAGGTGTACATCATCGCGCTGCCGTTCTTCGGCATCGTCTCCGAGATCTTCCCGGTGTTCAGCCGCAAGCCGATCTTCGGATACAAGACGCTCGTCTACGCGACGATCGCGATCGCCGCGCTGTCCGTCGCAGTGTGGGCCCACCACATGTACGTGACCGGATCGGTGCTGCTGCCGTTCTTCGCACTCATGACGATGCTCATCGCAGTTCCGACGGGTGTGAAGATCTTCAACTGGATCGGCACGCTCTGGCGAGGGTCCGTGACCTTCGAGACCCCGATGGTGTTCGCACTCGGCTTCCTGGTCTCGTTCGTCTTCGGTGGTCTGACCGGCGTGATCCTCGCGGCGCCGCCGCTCGACTTCGCGCTCTCCGACTCCTACTTCGTGGTCGCGCACTTCCACTACGTGGTCTTCGGCACCGTGGTGTTCGCGATGTTCGCCGGATTCTACTTCTGGTGGCCGAAGTGGACGGGGCGCATGCTCAACGAGCGTCTCGGCTACGTGCACTTCTGGATGCTGTTCATCGGCTTCCACATGACGTTCCTCATCCAGCACTGGCTGGGCGTCGACGGCATGGTGCGTCGCTACGCCGACTACTCGGCAGCGGACGGATGGACCTGGCAGAACCAGGTGTCGACCATCGGTGCGATGATCCTCGGCGCTTCGATGCTGCCGTTCTTCCTGAACGTCTGGATCACGGCACGCAAGGCGCCCAAGGTCACGGTCAACGACCCGTGGGGCTACGGCGCTTCGCTCGAGTGGGCGACGTCCTGCCCGCCGCCGCGTCACAACTTCACGTCGATCCCGCGTATCCGCAGCGAGCGGCCCGCGTTCGATCTGAATCACCCGGAAGCTGCGGAGTTCGCCACGACGGCTCCCGGCGAGCGAGAGGTCCACTGATCCATGCGCGATAACGTCATCCTCTGGTGGGTGCTGACTGCATTCTTCGCCCTCATCGGCGTCGTGTACACCGGCTGGCACATCCTGGCCACACCGTCCGAGAACTTTGCGGAGCGGATCGAATGGGTCGGCACCGTCGCACTGTTCTTCGCAGCCTTCATGGGCGCGATGGTGGCCTTCTACCTCGACCGCACGCACAACGCGCAGGGCGGTGAGCTGCCGGAAGACATCCTGACCTCGGACATCGACGACGGCGACCCTGAGCTCGGCGAGTTCAGCCCGTGGTCCTGGTGGCCGATCGTGCTCGCCGGTTCCGCCGCGGTCTTCGTGGTGGGTCTGGCTGTCGGACACTTCCTGCTCCCGATCGGGCTCGCGATCTTCGTCGTCGCGATCGTCGGCTGGGTCTACGAGTACTACCGCGGCAACTTCGCCCGCTGAGACTGAGACACAATGAAGAAGGCCCCCGGTTCGCCGGGGGCCTTCTTCGTCTGCTGGGCCGGGTGATCAGGCACGGGTGCGGATGCGCGGGATCCCGGTGAGCGGATCCACGGGACGTCGATGGATGCCGTCCGCATCCTCGACCGGATATCCCTCGCGCACCCAGTACTCGAAGCCGCCGATCATCTCGCGGACGTCGTATCCGAGACGGGCGAACTCCAGGGCGCCCTTGGCGCCGGCGTTGCATCCGGGGCTCCAGCAGTAGACGACGACCGCGGCATCCTTCGGGATCTCGATCAGAGCTCGCGCAGCGATCTCGCTGTAGTGCATGTGTGTCGCGCCTGCGACGCGTCCCTGCGCCCATGCCTCGTCGGAGCGCACGTCGACCACCACGATGTCCTCCCCGGCCGTTCGGGCGGCATGCACGTCGCTGGCGTCGGTCTCGGCGGCGAGCTTGGCTGCATAGAAGTCGGCACGGTCGATCATGACCTCAGCCTAGAAGCGCCGATGAGGCGGGTGCCGTTCGCTTTCGGTCGTTCTGCGAAGGAATCCCGTCAGAGCTCGACCGTCATCTGCACGCGGCGCCCATAGCGGTCGAGGCCCGATGCTGCTTCGACGTCGACGAGTTCGCGCAGGAAGGCGGTCTCGGGAATACTCTCGAGGAATCCGCACGAGGCGTAGAACGGTGCGTTCCAGGGGACCTCGGCGTAGGTGCGGAGCGTGAGCCGCGTGTAGCCCCGCTCACGGGCCTCATCCATGGCTGCGGCCACCAGGGCGCGTCCGTGCCCGTTGCGAGCCGCTGCGGGGGTCACCGAGAGCTGTTCGAGGTGCGCGAGCCCGTCGACGTCGAGGACGTGCACGAAGCCGATGGGGGAGTCCGAGGCAGACTCCTCGGCGATCAGCACGAAACCGGGGGAGCTGAGCCGGCCTGCGCCCGTGTCGACCGGCGGCCAGTCCCACGCACCGAGGGCGTCGATGAGGAGCGCATCCGCTGCGGTCTCGATCGCCTGGATCACCTCGGCATCGGAGGACTCGGCCGCGCGCAGCCGCCGGCTCATCGCTCGTCTCCTTCGACGGCGGCGATGGCTTCGATCTCGACAAGCTGATCGTCGTAGCCGAGCACGGTGACGCCCAGGAGCGTGCTGGGGACGTCGTGCGCCCCGAACGCCGCGTGGATGACATCCCAGGCCGTCACGAGGTCTGCTTGACGCGTGGAGGCCACAAGGACCCGGGTGCTGATCACGTCGGTGAGCTGTGCACCGGCGGCATCGAGCGCGGCTCGCAGCGTCTCGATGCATCGGGCGGCCTGTGCGGCATAGTCACCGGGAGCGGTCGTGCTGCCGTCGTCCTCGAGTGGACAGGATCCGGCGAGGAAGATCAGGCGCGAGCCGGCAGGAGCGGTGGCGGCGTAGGCATAGGGGGCTTCGGCGAGGTCGGAGGAACGGATGAGTCGGACTGCAGACGTCATGCTTCGATCCTTTCACGGGCACACGAAGAAGGCCCCGTCCGCGCGGACAGGGCCTCCTTCGTGGGGGAGTGGCGGTGTTACTCGCCGTCCTCCGACTTCTTCTTGCGCGGCTTCTTGACCGGCTCGGTCGCGATCACCGTGCTCGGCGTGTTCGGCGTCTCGTCGACGTGGTTCTCATCGACGGTGAGCGGAGCATCCGGGAAGCCTGCACGCTCGTGAGCGCCTTGGATCTCGGCGGTCTCAGCCTCGTCGGCCTGTGCCGTGACGTGGTGCTGGTGCGCATCGGCAGCTTCGATCTCGGCCTGGGTGAGCGGAGCGAGGCGGTCCTCGAAGAACCAGCGCGAGATCGAGGAACGGAGGTTCTCCGTCCACGGGATGCGGCCCTTGGCATTCGGGCGGACAACGAGGGGCTCGTAGCCGTCGACGTCGATGAGCTTCCAGCGGTCGTACTGGTCGACCGGCTGGTGCACCTCGATGAACTCGCCACCGGGGAGGCGGACGATACGACCCGACTCGTAGCCGTGCAGCACGATCTCGCGGTCCTTCTTCTGCAGCGCGATGCAGATGCGCTTCGTGATGAAGTAACCGAGGACCGGTGCGATGAACAGCAGTGCCTGGAGCGTGTGGATCACACCCTCCATCGTGAGCATGAAGTGCGTCGCGATGAGGTCGGAGGATGCCGCAGCCCACAGGACCGCGTAGAACAGCACCCCGGCCACACCGATCGCGGTGCGGGTCGCGGCGTTGCGCGGGCGCTGTGCGATGTGGTGCTCGCGCTTGTCGCCGGTGATCCACGCCTCGATGAAGGGGTAGACGGCGACGAGCACGATGAACAGACCGAGCACGATGACCGGCACCAGGATGCCGAACGACCAGGTGTGGTTGAGGAAGACGATGTCCCAGTTCGACGGCGCCAGGCGCAGCGCGCCGTCAGCGAAGCCGATGTACCAGTCGGGCTGGGTACCGGCGGACACGGGGGACGGGTCGTACGGGCCGTAGTTCCAGATCGGGTTGATCTGGAAGAACGTCGCGATCAACACGATCGTGCCGAAGACGATGAACAGGTAGCCGCCCATCTTCGACATGTAGACCGGCATCATCGGGTAGCCAACGACGTTCTCGTTCGTGCGGCCGGGGCCGGCGAACTGCGTGTGCTTGTTGATGATCATCAGCATGAGATGCACGACGATCAGCGCGATGACGAGCATCGGGAGCAGGAGGATGTGCAGCGTGTAGAGGCGGCCGACGATCGCGGTTCCGGGGAACTCTCCGCCGAAGAGCAGGAACGAGATCCAGGTGCCGACGAGCGGGAAGCCCTTGATCATGCCGTCGATGATGCGGAGGCCGTTGCCCGAGAGCAGGTCGTCGGGGAGCGAGTAGCCCGTGAAGCCCTCGGCCATCGCGAGGATGAAGAGGACGAAGCCGATGACCCAGTTGAGCTCACGCGGCTTGCGGAATGCACCGGTGAAGAATACGCGGAGCATGTGCACGCCGATACCCGCGACGAACACGAGTGCTGCCCAGTGGTGGATCTGGCGGACCAGCAGGCCACCGCGGATGTCGAAGGAGATGTTCAGCGACGACTCGAGCGCAGCCGACATCTCGATCCCGCGCATCGGGACGTAGGCGCCCGTGTAGTGCGTGGGGACCATGGAGGCCTCGAAGAAGAACGTCAGGAAGGTTCCGGAGAGGAACACGACCACGAAGCTCCACAGCGCGATCTCGCCGAGCATGAACGACCAGTGGTCGGGGAAGATCTTGCGACCGAGCTCCTTGACGAAGCCGGAGAGGCTGGTGCGCTCATCGATGTAGTTCGACGCGGCACCGACGAAGCGACCGCCGAGCGGTGCCTTGGTGTCCTTGTCCTCGTTGGACAGCGTTGCGGTGCTCAATGGCGCTCCCAGAAGCTCGGGCCGACGGGTTCCTTGAAGTCGCTGCGTGCGATGAGGTAGCCCTCGTCGTCGACCGTGATCGGCAGCTGCGGCAGCGGACGTGCTGCCGGTCCGAAGATGACCTTGGCGTGATCGGTGACGTCGAACTGCGACTGGTGGCACGGGCACAGCAGGTGGTGCGTCTGCTGCTCGTAGAGAGCGACAGGGCAGCCGACGTGCGTGCAGACCTTGGAGTACGCGACGATGCCGTCGTACGACCAGTCCTTGCGGTCCTCGGCCTCGATGAGCTGCTCGGGGCGCAGGCGCATCATCAGCACGATGGCCTTGGCCTTCTCCTCGAGGTAGCCGTCTTCGTGACCGAGTTCGACGAGCTCGGCCGGGATCACGTGGAACGCCGAGCCGAGGGTGACGTCAGCAGCACGGATGGGGGTGCCGTCGGGGTCGCGCACCAGGCGCGATCCTTCTTCCCACATCGTGTGCTTGAGCAGGTGCACCGGGTCGCCCGCAGTGGGGTCATCCGGCGTGGAGTGCGGTGCGAGGCCGCGGAACAGCGTGACGCCGGGGATGATCGACGCGACCACCGCTGCGAACAGCGAGTTGCGGATCATGCTGCGGCGTCCGAAGCCGGACTCCTCGTTCGCCTCGGAGAACGCCTTGATGGCTGCCTCGCGAGTCGCATCGGTGCCGCGCGTCGTGTGGCGGAACTCGATGTGCTCCTTGTCCGACATGAGTGCCTTGGACCAGTGGATCGCGCCGATGCCGATGCTGAGCAGGGCGAGTGCGATGCCGAGTCCGATGAACAGATTGTTCTGGCGGATGTCGATGAGCGCGCCGCTCTCGATCGGGAACAGCATGTAGGCGGCGACCGCCCAGATGCTGCCGGCGAGCGACAGGTAGAACAGCGTGTAGACGGTGCGGTCAGCGGTCTTCTCGACGCGCGGATCCTTGTCGGTCATCCGCGCGCGGTGCGGCGGCAATCCCGGGTTCTGCACGGGATCGCTGACTGCGACGCCCAGCCCCGGCGAGGGCTGGTAGGCCCTGTCGAGAGCCTTCGAGTCGTCGTCGTGTGCCATGGTGCTCCTCGTACGTTCCTCTTCGATGAATAAGCGTCAGTTGGACTTCGCCGTGATCCACACGGTGATGGCGACCAGTGCGCCGATACCGAAGATCCACACGAACAGGCCCTCGGACACAGGTCCGAGCGAACCGAGCGAGAATCCGCCGATCTGCACGGACTGCTGCTGGTAGAGGAGCGCGGAGATGATGTCGCGCTTGTCCTCGTCGGACAGGTTCATGTCGCCGAAGACCGGCATGTTCTGGGGGCCCGTGACCATGGCGGCGTAGATGTGCAGCGCGCTGGTCTCGGTCAGGGCGGGGGCGTACTTGCCCTCGGTGAGCGCTCCACCGGCGGCGGCCACGTTGTGGCACATCGCGCAGTTCACGCGGAACAGCTCGGCGCCGTGGGACACGTCGCCCTTGCCGTCGATGGTCCGCTCCGACGGGAAGGTCGGGCCGGGAGCCTCAGCCTGCACGTAGGACGAGATCGCGAGGATCTGGTCTTCGGTGAACTGCGGCGCCTTCTGCGGAGCCTGCGGTCCCTGCATCTGCAACGGCATCCGGCCGGTGGAGAGCTGGAACTCGGTCGCGAGCTCGCCGACGCCGTAGAGGCTCGGCCCGTTCGCGGTGCCCTGCATGTCGAGGCCGTGGCAGGTTGCGCAGTTGGCCTGGAACAGCTTCTCGCCGTCCTCGACGGTCAACTGCGTGGTCGCAGCGCTCTGGGTGTCGGTCGCGGCGAACGCGGCAGACGCACCGACGTACACGGCGCCGGTGATCATGAGTCCTGCTCCGATGAGGGCGACCGCAGCCAGGGGGCTGCGACGACCGTTCGAACGGCGCTTCTTCTCTCGTGCCATCTCGGGGATCAGCTCCGCTCTTATTTCAGGAAGTAGATAACGACGAACAGCACGATCCAGACGACGTCGACGAAGTGCCAGTAGTAGGACACGACGATCGAGGAGGTCGCCTCCTTGTGCCGGAAGTTCTTCACCGCGTATGCGCGGCCGATGACGAGCAGGAACGCGACGAGTCCGCCGGTGACGTGCAGTGCGTGGAAGCCGGTGGTGATGTAGAACGCCGACGCGTAGGAGTCAGCGCTGATCGGCATGCCTTCCGCGACGAGCTGGGCGTACTCCCAGACCTGGCCGGAGACGAAGATCGCGCCGAGTGCGAAGGTGAGGAAGAACCACTCGACCATGCCCCAGCCGAACAGGCGGCGACGGCCGGCACCGTTCTTCTGGCCCTTGCCGAGCTTGTAGGCCTGCAGATCCTCAGCCGCGAACACGCCCATCTGGCACGTGAAGGAGGAGAGGACGAGGATCGCGGTGTTCACGAACGCGAACGGGACGTTCAGAAGTTCGGTCCGCGCTGCCCACAGTTCAGGGGAAGTGCTGCGGAGGGTGAAGTAGATCGCGAAGAGTCCCGCGAAGAACATCACCTCACTGCCGAGCCACACAATGGTGCCGACAGCTACCGGGTTGGGCCGCTTGATGGTTCTCGCCGCCGGGGCATACGTCGCTGAGGTCGTCACCCTTCCATTATGGCCGATCCCCGGGGGTGATTCTCGCACCGGCGGCCCTGTTTTTGCCCATCCATGACTTAGGCAACCCTAAGAAAACACTGCGAATCATCGGTGAATCCGCGGGAAACAGGGGGTGCCGTCGCGGCGGTCACACGTCAGCAACGATCTGCACGTTTTCCCGCGCCGATAGGATCGCACACATGGCTGATTCCCTGACCTGGTCCGACGTGCTCACTTCTCTGCTGGAGCGCCGCGATCTCAGCGTCTGGGAGTCCACGTGGGCGATGCGCCAGATCATGCGCGGAGATGTCACCGAGGCGCAGCTCGGAGGGTTCCTCATCGCACTGCGCGCGAAGGGCGAGACCATCGATGAGATCGTCGGGTTCCGGGACGCGATTCTCGAAGCCGCGGTTCCGCTTCCCGTGTCACCCGACGTCCTCGACATCGTCGGCACCGGCGGTGACCGTGTCGGCACCGTCAACGTCTCGACCACAGCCGCGATCATCATCGGAGCGACCGGCATCCCGGTCGTCAAGCACGGCAACCGCGCAGCGAGCTCGGCATCCGGCTCCTCCGATGTGCTCGGCGCCCTCGGGCTCGAGCTCTCGCTCGACCCCGCGCACGTGGCGTCCATCCTCGATCGCACCGGGATCACGTTCGCGTGGGCCGGCGCCTTCCACCCCGGTTTCAAGCATGCCGGCGCCGTCCGGGCGCAGCTCGGGGTGCCCACGGTGTTCAACATGCTCGGACCGCTCTGCAACCCGGCACGCGCCGAGGCCAACGCCGTGGGGGTGGCGCAGCTCGAGCGGGTCCCGCTCATCACCGGCGTGTTCCGCACCCGCGGTGCGACCGCCCTGGTGTTCCGCGGTGACGACGGACTCGATGAGCTCACCACCACCGGGCACAGCCGCATCTGGGAGGTCACCCGAGGTGACATCCACGAGCACGACCTCGACCCCCGTGACCTCGGCATCCCGATCGCCGATCTCGCCGACCTGATCGGTGGATCGCCCGAGCACAACGCCGAGATCCTGCGGCGTACGCTCCAGGGTGAGCGCGGGGCGGTGCGCGACATCGTGCTGCTGAACGCGGCCGCCGGCATCGTCGCCTTCGAGCTCTCGCAGGACGCGACCCAGGTGCAGCGCCCCATTCTCGAGCGGCTCCGGGAAGGCCTGGAGCGCGCGACGGCTGCCGTCGACGATGGTCGCGCCGCAGCCAAGCTCGACCAGTGGATCGGTGTGAGCCGCGAGCTGGCCACCGCATAGGACGCAGCATGGACCCGGTCGACGCGCTGCTCGAGATCGCCTCGCTGCTGGAGCGAGAGCGGGCGTCGCGGTATCGAGCGAAGGCGTTCCGGCAGGCGGCGGCCACGCTGCAGGGTCTGCCTGATGACGTCCGGACGGATCCGACGCGTCTGCGTGCGAGCAAGGGCATCGGCGAGTCGACGTTCGCCGTGATCCGCCAAGCACAGGAGGGTCAGGTCCCGGAGTATCTCGTCGAGCTGCGTGGCGAGGTCGAGCCGGAGAAGGTGTCGGCGTTGCGGGCGAAGCTCCGTGGCGATCTGCACGCCCACACGGACTGGTCGGATGGCACGACACCGATCGGGGTGATGGCCGCAGCTGCCCGCGCGCAGGGGCACGAGTACCAGGCCATCACCGACCACTCGCCGCGGCTGCGCGTCGCACGCGGTCTCTCAGCTGAGCGTCTGCGCGAGCAGATCCCGCTCGTGCGGGCGGAGTCGGGGAACGGCTTCACGTTGCTGGCTGGCATCGAGGTCGACATCCTGGACGACGGCGCGCTCGACCAGGACCCGCATCTGCTCGGCGAACTCGACGTCGTGGTGGCATCGGTGCATTCGAAGCTGCGCATGGACGCGCGTCCGATGACGGCACGTATGATCGCTGCCGTCTCGCATCCGCGGGTCAATGTGCTCGGCCACTGCACAGGCAGGCTCGTGCAGGGGGAGCGAGGGACCCGCCAGCAATCCCAGTTCGATGCGGCCGCTGTGTTCGCGGCGTGCGCCGAGAACGGCGTCGCAGTCGAGATCAACTCTCGCCCTGAGCGCCAGGATCCGCCGGATGAGCTCATCGCGATCGCGCTGGAAGCCGGGTGTCTCTTCTCGATCGACTCCGACGCGCATGCGCCGGGTCAGCTCTCACTGCTCGATCACGGCGCTGAGCGCGCCGAGCGTCTCGGCGTGCCGGCAGCACGGATCGTCACGACCTGGGGTCTGGACCGGTTGCTCGCCTGGACCGAGTAGCGACTCAGCTCGCCGCGGCGGAGACGGCGGCGATCGCGCGGGTCATCGAGCCGCCGAGGTTCCACTTCTCGGCGAGTGCGTCCGCGGCGTCCTGCTCAGCGGGGTCGAGGGCGCGCAGCGGAGTACCTGGAGCCGTGATCGGCAGCGACCTGGCGACGGCGACGACGGTCGGTGCGACGTCGAGGTACGACGCAGCGGCCAGGATCTTCGCACTCACTCCGGCGCTCATGCCCTCGCCGGCCTCGGCGGCGGTGCGGATGCTGTCGAGGTCGCCGTGGGCCTTCAGCAGGGTCGCCGCGGTCTTCTCGCCCACACCGGCGACGCCGGGAAGGCCATCGGAAGCGTCGCCGCGCATCGTGGCGAAGTCGACGTACTGCGAGGGCAGCACGCCGTACTTCGCGACCAGGGTCGCGTCGGTGAAGATCTCGAGATTGCTCATGCCGCGTGCCGTGTAGATGAGGCGCACGTCGCGCGCATCGTCGATGAGCTGGAAGAGGTCGCGGTCGCCCGTCACGATGTCGACGGGCATGTCGGCGTTCGTGGCCAGGGTGCCGATCACGTCGTCGGCCTCGTGCTCGGCGACACCGATGATCGGGATGCCGATCGCGGCGAGCGTCTCGCGGATGAGGGGGATCTGCGCCTCCAGCGGATCGGGGACCTCTTCGACATCAGGACCGGAGGGGACGACCTCGACCACGCGATGGGCCTTGTAGCTCGGGATCAGGTCGACGCGCCACTGCGGACGCCAGTCGTCGTCCCAGCAGGCGATCACGTGCGTTGGCTCATACAGCGTGACGAGCTTCGCGATGATGTCGAGCAGCCCGCGCGCGGCGTTGATCGGCGAGCCGTCGGGCGCAGTCACCTTGTCGGGCACGCCGTAGAAGGCGCGGAAGTAGAGGCTGGCGGTGTCGAGCAGCATCAGACGATCGGTCACGGCCACAGTTTGTCACGGCCCGCCGACAGCGCGACACCTGGAGCGCCACGGTCGCTGGCCCGGCGGCCTGCGGCTGCCGGGATCTGAGACGGTTCGTCTGCCGTCGACACCAGGAGATATGACGACTTCACTGCGCAGACTCTCATCGTTGGTTCTCGGCGGAGCGGTCCTCGCTTCCGCGTTGGCTGGATGCGCGATGGCGGCAGGCGGGTCTCCGGCTCCTGCGTCGACGGCCGCGCCGAGCACGGATACGCCGTACGCCCCGCAGGCCGCATGGCTTGACGCGTCGTCCATCGCCGTGAAGACGTGGAGCGACGCGTGCGCGCCGCAGATCGGCGACGTCATCGCGGGAGACCAGTCGATTGCGATCGTGCTGGTCGACGGGGCGGACGAGGTCTGCGCGAGCGTGCAGACGGCCCACGGCACGTATGTCGGGCTCCCGGCTGGGCTCGACTCCTCGCGTCCGGTGGAACTCATCGTCACCGAGGCGAACGGAACCCGCAGCGAACTCACGCTGCCCGGTCTTGCCGAAGGGGAGACGCAGCCGGCGGATCGGATGCCGGAGATGGTGCCCTCCGCTGGCTGGATCACGGACAGAGAACTGGCAGTGCTCACGTGGGGATCGTCGACGTGCATGCCCGGTTCCGGCGACTTCGAGGCGGTCGATGCGAAGGAGGGTGTCGTCACCTTGCACAGCCCCACGGACACCATCTGCACGTTGGATCTCGTACCGCAGATCACGTTCGTGCCTGCGGAGGGAGTCGATGCGGATGCGACGCTGATCCTTGCAGATCATGTCGACGCTGACGGTCAGCCCGCGATCCTCAGGGTCGCGCGGTGACCGCCTCAGCAGCCAGGTGAGGACGGACGCTGCTCGCAGGTACGGGCGACGAGGGCGGTGTGCGCCTCGAAGATTCGGATCTCGCTGGTGGGGCCGTCGGTCGTGAGCTCGCCGGTCACAGGGAACCACCCGAGGCCGAGGTCGATCTCGGCGGTGTAGCGGACGTCGACGTCGGCGAAGTATGTCCCGCGTGCCTGGTACACGTGGCTGGTGGCGGTGGGCGTGAACTGCGCCTGACCGAGCGAGGCCCAGGTCTGACCGCCGGTGTCCGTGCTCGCGGATGACCCATCGCCGTAGTGGAAGTCGTACCCCGACGGCGTGAACCGGACGGTGAGGGGAATGCCGAACAACGTTCCGGACTGTGTGGCGACGGATGCTGCGGCGACGAAGTTCGTCGGCATGCCGGCGATGCCCACGTTCCCCGGTTCGCCGACGGTGGTCGCAGGGTCGGGAGCGAACGTCGCGAGATCGGTGATCGTGATGGTGGGGGCGCCGGGCGAGGCGAGGGGCTGCGCGGCGGGATCAGCAGGCGTGGTGGCTGTCTGGCAAAGCCGGAGATGTGTGATCGACCTCTCGCACAGCCGGTCCCGGAACGGTGCGGCGGGTGTTTGGTCGCCGTCTCCGGTATCCGAAGCGTTCTCATTCGTTTGGGCCTGGTGCGTGTCGGGCGATGTGCGCGAGCCGGTGATGTTGAGCGTCGTGCCGCTGTTGGAGATTCCGCACCCACCGATCCACGAAACTCCCGCATCACATTTTGCGGTACTTCCTGCTCCAACGGCGAGGAGGGGGGCAAGAGTGAGCGCTGCGACTAGTTGGCGCACTCGTAGCCTTCCTCGGCACCCATCGACGAGATTCGTAACTCGCGATTAGCCCCTTGCGCTCGCAGTTCGACTCTGATCGGTTGCCGATCAGGCCTATCTGGGGAAACCAATGACCCGCCGGCCTTGTCTAGTAGATCGACCGAAGTCACGTCCAAGCAGAGGATCGCTGACACATCGCCGGCGTCAGCGGTGGCCGAGATCCCCTTGAACGAATCGAACGAGGTAGTCCCTGTCATGCGGACTCCCTCAGCGTGAAACTGACTGAAGGTCCTCCTCGTGGATGAGGCCGCTGAGTCTGAAAGCAAGGCAAAGACAGGTTCAAATGTGGATGTCACTGCTAGGTCCACATCGTTTAGCGCATCGATGTACGCCCGATACGTCTCCTCGGCCGCGGCGAAGGCGTCTTCCTCGGAAGCGAAGGCCGGGGTCGGGCTCGGCGTCGGGCTCGACCCGGGGGAGCATCCGAACAGGGTCGAGGCGGCGAGAGCGAGCGCACACACGATGAGAGGGCGATGGGGCCTGCGGCGAGTCATCCGGTTACGGTAGCCAATCGCGTGCACGGGCGCCGAAGTTCTCCACAGGTGTCCGAGCGTGACACGACGCCCACCGGCATCCGATCTTCTGATAATCTGAAGTGTCACTCGTGGCGTGCACTTGCATGCGCTCGTGGCGAGAAATCCAATCCATTCGCTGATGAGCAAGTTGTCGGCCGTGCGCGGCCGTTGCTTCCAGCCTGAGTTCCCATTCAACAAGGACAACCCACTACATGACTACCGCAACGACCGCCCCGGCCACCAAGCAGGTCGCCATCAACGACATCGGATCTGCTGAGGACTTCCTGGCCGCGGTCGAGAAGACCCTGAA